>Ga0209079_10000290_pt1 | contig 21274 bp, 28 predicted proteins | sample PPLLaktember2015_2_FD_187259 | JGI IMG/M metagenome (GOLD analysis project Ga0209079, IMG submission 187259) | Freshwater sediment microbial communities from Prairie Pothole Lake near Jamestown, North Dakota, USA - PPLs Lake P7 Core (6) Depth... | ecosystem: Environmental > Aquatic > Freshwater... | reverse complement strand
TTGACAGTCCAACCGCGTGGGACTTCTCGCGACCACCTCGCCTATCTGTCGATGACGGCAGGGAATCCAAACTAGAATTGTCAGAACTGGTGACGGGATCACGCAACTTATCCGAAGTTCTTGAAGCTAGAGGTTTGACCGAAGATGAATTTTTAATGAAACGGGCTTGGTCCGTGGCAAATCGTAAAGCAATCGCAGCGATTGTATCACAAGAGGCATCTGCTAAATACGGAGTCGAAATCGAAATTGAAGACCGTGAAATGTTTATGCAAACGCCAAACGAAATGGCAAAACCTGAAGGGCCAGAAGAACCTGATCACTCAGAAGAAGAAAAAATTACAAAATCCCAAACAACTGAAGAAGATGAATCTGACAACGATTGAAAACAAGTCTGGAAAAGTCAAACTGACCGAGGACATTAACCCATTCTCCGTCGAGAAACTCACTGAGGATATCAGCAAACTATTCGGCGCATCTGCATATGCATCTGGGGCTGACTTTGGAGAGATCACTAATTGCGCCGAAAACGCGATCGAAACGCTTGAGATTGAAATCAACTCCCCAGGCGGAAGCATTTTTGACGGCTATACAGTCTATCAAGAAATCAAATCGCTCCAAGAACGCGGCGTCTATGTCACTGCTACGGTAACCGGAATGGCAGCGAGCATGGCAAGCGTGATCTGCATGGCATGTAACGAAGTCCGAATGGTTTCGCATGGTCGCATGATGATTCATGAGGCATCACAAGGAGTCAGAGGCAACGCGGAAGAACTTCGTAAAGCTGCTGATTTGCTTGATGGATTATCGCAGAACATCGCTGAGATTTACGCCGGCAAGACTGGCAAAGATGTTGAAGATATCCGCGAAATGATGAAGCAAGAAACATGGATGACTGCCACGCAATCATTAGAATATGGCTTCATTGATTCGATTCTTGACATTCGTTCAGCATCTCCTAAAAATACCCAGCATACTAATAATCCAATGTCAATCCTTTCAAAACTATTTCCGGGCAACGATGAGATTTCCAAACTCGAAGCATCGATCGCTGAAAACGAATACATCCGCACGGAGCTTGAAATCGCTCAGAACAAGATTCAAGAATTGTCTGGATTGTCAGCAATCATCCTTGAACTAGAAGAATCAAAAGCAAAAGCCGAGGCATCACTTGCCGAAGCCCAAGCCAGCATCATTGCCAAGGACTCCGAGATCGAAAAAGTTAAGGCTTCAATTCCAGCCGCAATTACCGAATCTCTCGCAGCAATCGGTCAACCGGAAGCAATTGAAACAAACGAAGAAGCATCCGCTGAAATTGATCACATCAAAGAACTTTCCAATCTCAAAGGCTCGGCAAGAACCGCATATTACAATGCCAATCAAGCCGAGATCAAAAAACAACTCAAAAAATAATCTCAACTAATTAATCAAATGGCTACCATTTCATTCAACGATACAATCTTTGCACAAGAAGCCCTTAAAGCCTTCACCGCAAAGCTCGCCCCGCTCCGTGCATTCTCACGCTCTCTTGACGATTCCGCAAGAGGCAAAGGTGATGCCATTGTGGTCCCTTTCATCTCCGCGATGACCGCAACGACTTTCAACGCAAGTTCCGCCAACTATCAAACTGGTGGCGGCGCAATTACTCACAACACGGTCAACCTTAACCAGCACAACATCGTCAGCTTCGACATCACCGACCTCCAGAATGCAAACAGCTCTGGCGCACGTTTTGACGAACTTGCAATGCAAGCTGGCCGCGCACTTGGTCAAAAAGTTCTGGAAAACATCTGGAAGCTGATCACCACGACCAACTTCGGAGCCGCTTCTGTGACGACTTCGGAATCCAGCTATGGATTGGCACAACTCATCGCACTCCGCGCTGTCCTTGCCGGTCGCAATGTAGACGTTGATCCTGGCGTTTGCTCTTTTATTCACAACACCGTTGTAGGTGCATCGCTGCTTGGTTCTACCAACGTGCTTCAAGCCTACGCAATCGGTGATAACCAAGCAGCACGTCAAGGCACGCTTGGTCAGCTTGTCGGTTTCCCAACTTACGAAACCAACATTCTTCCAACCGCTGCAACTTCGCTTGTTTGCTTCGCAGCTCACCCTGATGCAATCAGCATTGCAATGCGTTATCTTGAGCCGCAAGCCGGTTCCGAGTATCTCGCAGTCGAGCGCGCAGCCGATCCATCCGGAATCGTGATGGGGTATCGCCGCAGCTTCGACACAGCAACTGGTCAAATGTTCGGTGCTTTCGAGTGCCTTTACGGAACCGCAACTGGTTTGACCCTCGGTCTTGCATTCGGCACAAAACCATAATTCTCTGGTGTAGTTCGTAGTTCATAAGACGTCGCCCCGTAAAAAAGGGCGGCGTTTTTTTATTGTCAAAAAATGAATAAATCCCATATTCGATTCAGACATATGAAAAAAGATACAATCTCACTTTCCGTAATAACTGGAAACTGCGAAAACTACATCGAAAGGTTTCTTGATAAATTCCAACACCATTTCGATGAGGTCGTTATAATCCGGGCAATCGGCAACCAGAAACCAGACCGAACGCTTGAGATTGCGCAAAGTCGCGGCTGCATCATCGGTGAGTATTTCAACAAGATCGGACATTGGAACCACGTTGACGACTTTGGAGCAGCTCGCAACTTATCAGCAAACCGAGCTACCTGCGACTGGATCATGTGGGCCGACACCGATGACATTATGACAGAAGATTCAGGTGAGCAAATCCGGCGCTTAATTTCCGACATCAACGACAAAGCCGTTGACGGCATTTTGATGCGCTACGTCGTGCCGGAGGATAACATCATCAACTGGAGAGAAAGGATCTGGCGCAAAGGATCTGCCATGTGGGAACATCCGGTGCATGAATGCTTGAAATTTAATGAAGGCACGAATCACATGAGATTCGACGGCGCCGAAATCATTCATGCCAGCGAAAAACGCAGCGCATCTAGAGATGAAAGGAATCTAAGGATCCTCGAATCCATACCGGAAAAGAAAAGAACCGTGTCGCAGAAATTTCACACCTTCCAAAGTTTGATTGCATTGGATCGGAACGACGAGGCGATCCAAGCAGCTCTTGAGTTTGTGCAATCCGAAGGAGTCGGAAGAAATGAACTTTACGAAGCCTATTTCCAACTCGCTAGACTTGCCGATGATGATGGCAGCAAAAAACAAATGCTTGTGGCTGCACTTGCAACAGATCCAAGCCGGCGCGAGGCATACGGAGAGCTCGGATTGGCATCAACAATTTCCGACCCACAGTCAGCGCTTGGCTGGACTGAGGCAATGCTGGGGCTGGAGATGCATCCAGAGCCGCCATGGAACCTTCGCAGACCTTATTATGGCTCACTCGGCATCGGGCTGCGTGGCATGGCTCTACGCGCAAACAACCGCCGAGAGGAAGCCGACGCAATCGAAACCAATCATTTTATTCGGAACGGTGCGAAAATTTCACTTCTTCACGCTACACGAGGACGACCAGCGCAAGCCTGGCGCTCGAGAATGGAATGGCTGAGATCCGCAACCAATCCAGATTCGATTGAGCATATCTTCGCTATTGATGTTGACGACGTGGATTCATACCCATTGACCAACGCCAGATGCGTCATCAGCACGCACAACTCGGGGTGCGTTGGTGCATGGAACGCAGCGGCCCAATCATGCAAGGGCGAGATACTAATTCAACTCAGCGACGACTGGAAACCATTCCAAGGTTGGGACGAAGCGATCATTCGCGCCATCGGCGACACATCGAAGCCTAAAGTTTTGGCGATTTCTGACGGTTTCAGAAAAGATGACCTGCTCTGCATGGCGATCATCACCCGCGCACGTTACATTGAGCAGGGACATTTCTTTCATCCAGAGTTCTTTTCGATGTTCTCAGATAACTGGTTTTCATACAAAGCCGCGCAGGACGGCGTAATCATTGACGCAAAAGCAGAAATCGTTTTCGAGCATGTTCACCCGGCATTTGGGAAAGCAGAGTCAGATCAGACCTATGAGCGCAGCAATGATCAATATCACTACCTGACTGGGCAGGGCATTTTTAAACGCTTAGTTTCCTCCTTGCCGGTATCGACAGATATTCACGGATGGTTTGATTTCCGAGATGTTTATGATTACGTCGCAAAAACAATCCCAGAATGCGGGCAGTTCGTAGAGGTCGGAGCTTGGAAAGGCAAAAGCGCGGTCTATCTTGCAGACCGGCTGGAGGACATCAAAAAGCTGATCAAGTTCTCTGTCGTCGATACCTTCAAAGGCGATGACGAAACCGGCAGGATTGACGTGTTGGAGGAGTTCAAAAACAACCGAGGACCACGCGAGATTTCGATCATTGAGGGAGACAGCGCAGGATCGGCGGCACAATTTGCTGACGATTCGCTTGACGGCGTTTTCATCGACGCTGCGCATGATTACGCCAGCGCCAAGCGCGACATTGAGGCATGGCTTCCAAAGGTCAAAAAAGGCGGATTCTTTGGCGGCCACGATGCTGACTCGCCGGGCGTATCAAAAGCATTGGAATCACTAGGCATCAAATACAACATGGCCGGCAGATGCTGGATCAAACAACTTGAAAAACTATGAGTCACAAAGGAAGCTGGAGCCGAGTTAAAGATACAAAAGCGTGGAATGAATGCCCACTTTGGAAAAACAAAAAAAAGAAAAATGATGAAACTAAGCATACTGACACCGACCATTCGCGGCAGGGAGAAGCAGCTCTACGCCCTACAAACCCGCATCGAGGAACAGAGTTCCGCGCTGAAGAGTTCGGGGCAGGTCGAGCATCTAATCTTGAGTGACAACCGCACCCGCAGCATCGGGGAGAAACGGCAGGCATTGGTTGATATAGCCAATGGCGAATATATTGCGTTTTGCGATGACGATGACGACGTATCTGATGATTACGTTTCGGAGGTATTGAAAGCCATTGAGACAAGAGCCGATGTGATCACTTTCAATCAGAAAGCGATTTACAACAATTTGGAAAGCGTGGTGCATTTTGGGATCAAAAACCAAGACGGTCAGTTTAACCCGGGCGGCATTACCCTGCGCGGACCGTGGCACATTTGTGCTTGGAATCGCCAGAAGGTCAAAGGCTGCGTCTTTGGGTTCAGCAATTACGGCGAGGATCTAGTTTGGTGCCATCAAGCCAGAAAGCGGATCAAGACCGCGCATCACATCAGCAAGGTGTTGCATACCTACATCCACGACGCAGCCACCACCGCCGCTCCCGAGCTTTGACTTTCGCCACAATCCAGAAAAAACTACTTCATGTCTATTTTGAGCGATTTTATTGATACCGTAGCACCTATTGCTCGAACCGTGATCGGTGCGGAGACGCTATCCATTGCTGGTGGCACAGCTATCAGCGGGACTTATTCAGAAGCCAGACATTCACGGGATTATGAGGATGGCGGATTTGAGCGAGACGCAATGCTTGATTTCGTAGTTCAAACAGCTACGTTCTCGACTGCCTACACCGCAGCGGTCACCAGCTACCTCGGCAAAGCAGCCGCAGGCCGTGGCGATACTTGGCGCGTATCATCCATCAGCAAAGGCGCGTTTTTCGTCACGGTAGGGCTGGTATCTACCAATAAATCGGCATGATAACCACAAACATAGACACCAAGGGTCTACAACGGCAAATTATGTCGATGGCTAAAGATTTTGGTGAATCGAATGAAGCGGCGATTTGCCGCTGGGGTGTGGCTACTTGCCGCAGCCTAGTCAAAGGAACGCAGGCATGGGGCGATGACAAGGACGCGAAAACAAAGCAGGAAGACGCGATCAAAAAGGATGCAAATCGGGCGGTTTACAGCGTATCCAAGGCAGCATACGTCAATGGCGTGGCAAGGGGCAAACTGTCCGGCTTGGTTATCAACGGGCAGCTTGTGACATTCACGCCGGATCGAATCCTAAAGACCCCGGAAGAGGTCAACGCATTTATTGACCGCAAGCAGACCAGCAAGCGCAACCGGGTGCCGACCATGAAGCGAAACGAAAAAGGGATCACATCGAGCGCAGCAATGACAAAGGCGCTGCGTATCCGCTACAAAAACTCAGGCAAGGCTAAAGGTGCATGGATCGGAGCCGGTCTAGCAATTGGCGCGAAACAGCGCAAAGGCTCACGCCTGACTATCGGCAAGAACGTGGCTGGATACGCCCACAAGTTTAAAAGCGGTGGATCGGCGCAGCTCATCGCCTCTCAATGGAATCCGATTGGAAAGATTACCAATAACATCTCCTACGTATCCACCGATTACGTTCTCAAAAAATCCGACGCAATCGACGCAATCAACACCGGCGGTCGAATGACCGTGAAATGGTATGAATCGGCAATGGCCGCAAAGCTCAAACGAAAAATAAAATGACAACTGACAAACTACTCGACGCATGGAAACGATGGATTCAACGCGGAACCACCCTGCCGGTGGCAATGCGCGACACTGAGGACACAAAGGAATACCCTGGGGTTTACATCGAGGGCGACAGCGTTTCTCGATTTGAATCAGGAGGCGTTCAGGATGGGAATATCTTCAAGATTGAATTGGAGACTAAGCTGGTCACAACGCCAGGAGAAGATGCACAGCAAGCCACCAGCAAGGCCGCGCATGATGCTTTGCGAAACGCTCTTGCCGAATATATTGAATCGGACCAAGCAGAAGCATGGATGGACGGGCAAATTGGAATCCGTGTATTCCAGTTGCTTGTCAACTCACCAGAAACAACCGAAGCAGATGGATACCGTGTGACGACTTGGAAGGTGACGGCTATATCTTGCGCAATTTGACTTTCGCCACGGTTGGCTGGAATCTTCATTCATGGCCGCACGCAACTTTTCCCTTGCCCGTTTTGGAACCGTCGATGAATCTTCAGCTACCGGACTTTATCTTGGTGAAATTACCTATGATTACCAATCTGACAAGGTTGACATCAAGAATCACATCAGTTCTACGGTAGGATTTACGCTTTCCGACCCACGCACTGACATCAAACTTTCTGGAGTTGTAACGACCAAGACAGCAGGATTTACTCCAGCTATTGCATCGGTTCTTACGCTTGCAAACGGTTCATCCGATACGCTGACACTTAATACAAAAGGCATCTTCGGAACCGCAGTCGCCAGTGCTGGCGTGGTTGTCTATGCAGCCAGCCTAAAGCGCGTCAACAGCGATTTTGAGACAGGCGATTGTTCCGCGATCTTCCACCCAGAAGTTGTGACAAACGCCCCAGTCAGCCTTACTTGACATCTTACCCTATGAAATATGACAGCAAACCTTTCCACCCATCGCACGGGTGACATTAATTTTTTCGCCGCATGCATGAGCATCGGCATAGCGCCGTGTTTTCCTGAGCCTGCCGAAGTAATCCAGTCCGACGATGGGCATGATTACCTCTCTTTCCGGCTTAACTCATTCTCAGAATGTGGACAATATGAGACAAGGGAGATCAACAAGGCATGGACTCACAAGGAGTCTTTCCGCCGCGAGTTTCCGTCTCATCCGTTTGTGATGATCATGGACTTTATTGATCATTCACGAGGAGCAAAATCAAAACCTGACTGGGTCGAAAAAGCCGCGTCTTTTCTCGGCATCGCACGGGACAGCATCCGCAAGGATTTGAATCGAGTTTCAGCCTTGGAGCACGAACTGCCAGAATCGCCTCTGACTTACATCTGCTGCTACATCGTCAACCGTTGGGCGGCAATTGACTGGGCAAAAACCGCCATTCCTAAAACCGTGGTGAACGCCGGACCATCCATCGTGATGCTCGACGGCAAGTTACCAAAAAACAAACAACTCCAACTTCTTTCCTATCTATGAAATCAGCACCCGCATACGCAACACCGCAAACCGTCTCCGGCCACAAGGTCTATCCCTGCACTTATGGCCATATCCATTGGCTAACTGAGCGCAAAAACCCATTGATGACCCAGAAAGGCAATGTCGATGATTACAGCCTAGCTGAAATCTGCTTTGCTTTCACGACCGATCCTAAGAGCCTTCAGAACGTCAAAGGAGCGCAAGCGAAGGCACGGGTGACTACATTCCTCATGGAGTCTACAAGCAAGGTTTTAGTGGCACTCTGGACGCACGCAAGCAAAGAAATTGAGAACTACTTCACCTCGATGACCGTGCCAAAAAAAGTCCCGGCGCAGGCAATCAAAAAGCGCAAGCCTGCGACCCGTGCGCGGAAGCGGTAATCATTTACACCCTCGGAAAATCCAACCTCAGCAGCGATCAAATCCTTTATGAACTACCCGCAGCATTCGTTAACCAACTCATGTCTTGCGCTTGGATCGAGGCAGGGCGCGAGATCGAAGGCATTGAGCAGCGAGGCAAAGTTGCCGATGACATCAACGCCAAGCTAGCGGCAATAGCAAGACGACCAAAACCAAAATTTAATTTTTAAACATCATGGCACTCACCACTACATTCACCTTAAAATTTGCAGGCGCCGCCGTAGAGCGAGGACTTGCTCGCGTGCAATCGGCTTTCAAATCGCTCGGTGGCGTGGCGATGAAGGTGGGCAAAAGCTTGCTTTCACCGTTTGCAGCTCTGACTGCACTACTTGGAACCGGAGCATTGGTATCTGGGTTAATGTCTTTTGTTAAAGGATCATCTTCAGCAGCTGCATCCGTAGAGGATTTAACCATTCAACTTGAAGTTTTGACAGGTAGCTTTGAAACAGCCAAAAGCCTTATCAAGCAATTCCGTGAAGAAGAAAAAAAATCCGCTTTGAATCTTGAAGATTATTCAAAGGCAGCAAAAACAATTTTGGCTTTTGGCGGATCAGTTCAAGACATCATGCCGACTCTCAGAATGCTTGGCGATGTGTCCATGGGCAATTCTGACAGGTTTGGAAGCCTTGCACTTGCCTTTGCCCAAACTACTGCGGCGGGCAGACTCATGGGTCAGGAGGTTTTGCAATTCGTCAACGCTGGATTTAACCCGCTTGAACAGATTTCACGAGATACTGGTCGATCAATGAAAGACTTAAAAAAAGACATGGAAGATGGAGCAATTTCCGTTGCCATGGTTAAACAAGCTTTTGTAAATGCTACAAGTATAGGAGGAAGGTTTTTCCGCGCAATCGACAAGGGAAGTTCTGGAACAAACGCCAAGATCAACCAGTTTGGAGCAGCAGTAACAGAACTCAAAGTCGCGTTCGGAACCGGATTTAATGACGGATTGAAAGTCGCATTGGATGCGGCGAACACTAAGCTACCTCAACTCTTGGCAAAGTTTTCCGAATTTGGGACTTTGATTGGAAAAACAATACAGGAAGCGGTTGGTGGAGATATGACGCGGCTTGTAAGGGTTGGAGAGCTAATTGGGACAGCTATCGCTGGAGGAATGAAAATCGGCATAAAAGCAGGAGGTCGAGAAATCGCACAATCATTCTGGCAGATGTTGGAAGATTACAACCCCCTTAGAAAAATAGGGTCTGAAGAATGGCGAAACGCTGGGAAAATTAGTGATGCTTTTAAAGAAAACAAAGGGGATGCGATTAGAAAAGAAATTGAATCTTTGGTAGAAACCCTTCGTCCCATGGCCAACCTTGCAAAAAATCCAATCCCATCAAAATACTTGGGTGGAGCAGTGGAACCACCATCAAGCACGATGGATGGAAACAATGTAGTTAAAATCCTCAGCAGCATCGACAGAAAACTTTCACCACAACCCTAAGCTATGGCAATCAAACAGTTTTTAAGCTCTTCACTTAAATGGGTTCCGCAACCCGGCTTCTCAGTTAATTACACGGAGAACGGAGGCATCGAGGCGTCGCAGGACATCTTAATACGCAACACCGATCTTTCGACCGTAAATGTTTTTAGTCGTGGCACTACATGGGAATCTATTTTCCCACAAGTCCCAACAATTTATCGCTTTTTATCACTGAAAAATTTTGAACCGTCAGATCGGGGAGATGGTTTTTCAATCGTTAAGTGCATTTTTACAGGGTATCAGTTTTTCGGCCCCAATTCGAGTGGAACTGAAAAAGAACAAGCCACCAGCACGCTTACTGGGCAGCTTATAGCTGAACCGTTTTCTTCGCATCCGAAGTGGCAGGAATTATCGCAAACAGCAAAAACCGTGCTTGGATATCTTCTGAGCGGACAATACGTGTGGGACGGAGAAGTCAACAAAGTAAAAATCTTACTGGAAGATGGCAGTTTGGCTGTAAACGATACGCTTTCTGATTTTATTGTGGGCGATGCGATTAACTTTGCCAATATCATAGCTGAAGGCGACCAGACATGGGACAGAGGAGGCTGGACATACAGCTACCACACTGAGTCAGAAGAAGGATTTACTACTGCACAGCTCAATTCACTTGGCAAGATCGTTGATAATCCTCCCGGCGATCCAGCCGCCCCAGGGGCTGGCTGGACATGGATGCTTGCTTCACCTACCCAAAGCCAATCGGGACCAGAGAGGTTTATCAAAACACTTGATTTCCGATTGATCCAAGACAACGAAAAAAACCAGTTTCTTTACGATTACTGATGAAATTTAGACTACAAGGCAGCGTTACAATACCGAAAAGACCATCCACCGTTGGAGGGTTAATAGGCTGGGCGCGTGGAGTTAATAAAACATTGCAAGAGCTGAGAGACAGAAAGATTGTTGGATCGATCGCAATGAAAAATAGATTATCACAGTTGAAACTTACGATCAAACAAGGAACTGCTGAAAATAAATTTCAAATCATCCCCGGAACGGTCAACAGCGAAATGCCCACCCTTAATACCATTCCGCTAGACGCGGAGACTAAGCCGGAGATCACCGTCACCGCCGACACATGGGTTTGGGTGAAGTGCGTGGGGACGTTCGGCTCACCTGACAGCTACGTTGTCACCATTGAGACATCAGCCACAGAAGACGTCCCATCTGGAACCGACATCACATCTACTGGATTCACATCTTTTCGGGGGCTTGGCAGGGTAAATTTTACCGCAGGCTCCCCCAACACGTTCGAAATAATAAACGTTTACAGCGGAGGGGATCTAGGAGTTGATTCCTACGGTTCAGTCAATCACTGGTGGAAGCAATGAGCAGCCTCGTTATAGCAAGGGATGTTGGTTCATATTTTCCAATCGGCGGTAATTACGCGATAGATGCGGCATCACATTTGCAGAATTACCGCTGCCAGATAACCTTTTCCGGGTCGCGCTCATATGAGGCGGATGGGGTGACATATTCCGAGACACTAGACGGGACATTCACCCAAGTATTCTCAAGGGTATCAATTCGCCCGGACACCACCGGAGCGGTTATCACCACGCCGCCCTTCGATAGCAGCATCGGTGATGATAACGATGATTTTATTGACTTCTTTTTCGACTTCTACTACCCGCAAGCTGCGGAATTTACAGCAGAAAATAGCGGGCGCCACATCGGGCAGCAGGAATTCTATATGACAGTTCCGTTAGGATTAGAAGTCGTTGGAACTTATGAGAGAACAGAGGACGGCGTTGCTCCGATTACCGGAGATATAACAGCAAACGTGCATTTTGTCCCTATATTCACAAACGGGACACAAAGGGTTCCGGCGACCTACTGGCTTGTCGCCGGTGACGGATCGGGAGGACCTAGCCATTTCGGGGATGGTGTGTCGATTGGTCCTACCGGAATAGACATTTCCGAATGGTCAATTTTTGAATGGAGATCTAAGATCGGAACATACAACGCCACACTGGTAGAAACATCGTGGAACATTGGCACAGGCGGGACTTCAAGCGTTGAAGTGGCATATGAATGGGAGTTTAGTTAAAGCCTATACTTGCTGCGATCACTTACTCTCTCGACTTAGCGTAACAGTAAGCTGAAATTTGACTTTCGCCACTTAAAGGGGAAATGTATTTTATGACTCTTTCCGGCACAGAAGTTCGTTACGGCATGATTGCTACGGCCGATCCCGGCGCAGTAAATGTTTCAGGCTCTCAAACAATCGGGACAGCACTCGCATCTGTTATTTACACAAACGCGCCCACCGTCGCCTATTCGATGGCGATGATCATTCAGCCAGCTGGCGTGCTTACACTTAACACGTCCACCGGCGCAGTCACAGGCACGGCAGCAGGAACTGCACAAGTCGAGACAGCTACGATTGTAGCAGCCGCTGGCGCAACTACGGCAGGCGACTTGAACGTGACCGTGACATCAGCACTTGTCACTGGCTCGCCCTTGCTCGTCCCCGTCGCATTGCTTTTGACAGATAACACCGCCAGCCTAGTTGCGACGAAGGTCAGGGCTGCCTTAAACGCCAACGCTGCCATCACCGCGCACTACACCGTCGGCGGATCTGGCGCGACTTACTCTCTCACCACCAGCGCGATAAACCACGCTGCAAACGATGCTACGCTGAACATGGCACATGCCAACGGGACATGCGCGGGGATTACTACCGCCGCAACCTCGGCAGACACAACGCCAGGAGTCGGCACGACCCGAGCTTACAAGTTTAACGGCACCGCATGGAACGCAACTGACAACGAAGGAATCGCATTGCCGACTATGACGAAGCTGCATTCGATGCTTGTTCGCTCTGCGTCGACCAGCGGCACGGTGGCGATAGGAGAAGGCACCAACCTGCTGACTATTGCGGCACCGTTTGTCCATTTGCAAGCATCGCAAGCAGGTGCGCATCCATTTACAGGCGATTCGGTTACATTTACAGGTGCAACCGCACCAGTCACTTTGATTCTGGACATCCACGCAGGAGAATAAGCCATGGCAGACACGATCTATCTAAAGCGCGGGCAAAACTTAGACATTACAGCCGAGTTTGTCGATATAGACGGCGTGCCAATCACTTTGGATGGCACTTACACTGCAACGTCAGCCATGCGGCTCAAAGGCACTTGCGAGCCAATGCTTTTGACCTGCACGATTGCGGATGGCAAAGTCGAAATCGTCCAATCAACTGATGATTTAATTGCTGGAGTTTACGAAATCGACATCATCGTCACCAACAATGCTGGCAGAGACATTACGGATATATTTTATCTCAACCTCGGAAAAACGATTACCCCAATATGAGCAACGTGACGCAAACAGGAGCAGTTGGTGAAGTGGTCGTTACTCAGACTGGACAAGAAGCTGCTGTTACCGTTGTAACTGCACGCGGCCCAGCTGGCTCAACCACAGTCGATCAAACGATCATCGACGGCAGCGCGAACGCTGTCTCTGGCAACGCGGTGTTTGATGGACTCGCGCTCAAGGCACCGATTGCCAACCCTACCTTCACCGGCATCGTCACAGCTCCACGGATTACAGGCCGCTGCGATGGACTCGAAGTGTTTTGCAAAGCCGGACTTGCCATCAGTGCCGGGCAGGTTGTCTACGTCACTGGCGCATCTGGAAACAACATCATCATCGGTCTAGCACAAGCCAACGCCGAGCTGACATCCAGCAAGACCATCGGCATCAGCGAGTCAACCCTCGCCAACAACGCCACAGGCTACGTCATCACCGAGGGGCTGATGACAGTCAGCATCTCGGCTCCAACCGCTGTTGAGGGCGATCCGATCTGGCTATCACCTACAACCGCTGGCGGGATGGTTTTTGGCGCAGCAAACAGGCCGGTAGCACCGAATCACATGGTTTATCTCGGAGTTGTCACACGCAAGACGGGCAACACGGTTATTGAGATCTTCGTCAAGGTGCAAAACGGATCGGAGCTTGATGAACTTTCAGATGTATTGATCACCAGTCCAACCGCAGGGCAAGCGTTGATGCGCGGGGCTAGTCTTTGGGAGAATCGCAGTCTTGTGAGCGCTGATATTTCGGATGCGACAAGCGCAGCGACTCCGAACACTATTGTGAAACGTGATTCACAAGGCCGCGCTTTATTTGCCGCAACAGGTTTTGGTGCTTCCGCTGTAAATGGAACAAGCCCAGATGGACCAGGAGTTACTGGAGTATCTACAAATAGTGCTGCCTTGAATGGAACATCAACAAATGGCTTTGGTGTATCCAGCTTCTCAACATCTGGAACTGGGCTAAGCGCTGGATCAAGTTCTGGATTAGGCGGGAGAACAAGAACTGTAAGCGGAACAAATCATCACGAATTTGGAACAATAACAGGCGACGACCGTTCATTTGTGCGCCGTGTTCTTGGATTGTTTGGATGGAATCGAGGCTCATTCGTGCAGACTCTCGGCAGTCCGGCTACACTTACAGCAGACAGCGCGATTTCATTACCAGATATTGCAAGCGGCACCGTCGCGCTGACGACCGATGAGATGACACCGACTGCGGCAGGCATCGCGTCGAAGATCAACGGGGCGACCGCAAAGACAACCCTTGTCGATGCTGATGAGACAGTCCTGACCGACAGCGCGGCATCGTTCGGTCTGAAGAAGGTTACATGGGCAAACGTTTTTGCATACATCCAGACCAAGCTCGAAGCCGCCGCGTCGATTGTTTTCACGGGGCAACTCCGCAGCACGAACCAAACAGCGGCGACGGCGGATGCGCTGATGACTCGCAGCCTGACTGGGATCGAACATTTCTATAATCTCGGATCAGTCTTTCGCGTTCTTTCTGTTCCGGCTTTTGCCACAAGCGGAACAACTGGAGCCAATTCTTTAACAATAGCAGGTGATCGTTGGGCATCTTTTGGAAGTGGATCCGCGAATAGCGGATGGGCAAGAGCGCAGATTGGTCGAGGTATTACAAATAGCCCTGTATTATCTGGTGGAGGAATTGCTTTTAGCAGGCCTCAAGGGGTTGCTGTTGTTGGATTTATCGGATCAACAAACTTCACGAATGGGTTAAACATATTCAGGATTCGATACGGTTCTGATAGCACTCCAGTTGCAGACGGAGTTGATGCGGTTTCATATCGTGGATTTGGTATTGAATTTAAATCTCGCGGAACTTCTCACGATTGGAGAGTTTATGGTCACAACGGAACAGCAATTTCATACAGTTCATGGACTAACACTGGTTTGAGCACAGATATTGCTTCGACTAGACTTTATATTTCTGTCATAAGCGATGGTGCTGGAAATATCACAGCATCATTTAGTTCTCAAGGTTCTAGGACTTTATCGCAAATCACAACTACTGGAGGTCCAACGACTGCTGGGGTTTCATCGCAAGCATTGATTGATGTTCATACTGCAAATGCAACAACTGGAACCACTAACCTTTCAGCAAACATTTTTGACGCAGTATTCTACGCAGCATAATATCATGAACCTTCTATCCAAAACCCAAGCCCAATCCATCGCCGAACAGATCGACCAGATCAACGTGCAGACGATCGGCTTCCTCAAGTCACAAGCAAAGGCAGCCTACGATCTCGCCAACACCCAAGGACAGCAGCAAGCCGTCATGGACGCGTTCGGATTAAACGCAGCGAAAGCTCTGTCAGTCTATTCCGCGATTCATCAAACACTCGCTGCACTTGGCGAATCCGATGGTCTTGCCGCACCCGATTTCAACCAATTCTCACCGCAACCAGACGGCAAGGTGATCTTCACCGCACCCGCACAGCCGGAGCCGCAATCAGAACCAGAGCCAGAATCAATCTAATGCACGAACACAGCGCAACATACAATTTAGTGAACGGAGTTATCGGTTCGGCAGCCTCCGCGCTCGGAGTTATCACGCAATTCCAAGAGCAGCTCGACTGGGCTTTGAAGACAACCTCCACGTCACTCTTAATCTGCGTCTCACTTGTGACACTTTACAACTTACTGAAGAAGAAGAAGTGAACGATTGCTTTCCAGATGTGGCGGTGTTCCGTGACGCAGGAATGCGTAAAGTCAGCCGGATATTCCAGTTGACCGAATCATTCCGCTACCATTCATCTGTCGGCACGATCCGCATCCCGAAAGGATTTCATACCGACGGCGCGAGCGTTCCCAAGATCTTCTGGAACATCTTTTCACCGTTCGGATCGTATTTCTCAGCCGCGCTTGTCCACGACTTCCTCTATTCAAAAGACAGCGATTTGATCTTCTCAGCAGCAGATCGCGCAGAGGCGGATAGAATCTTCCTCGAGGCGATGTATAACGCTGGGGTGAGCTGGCTGACGCGCCACACCGTCCACAGCGCGGTCAGGCTCGGCGGCTGGGCGAGTTACAAGAAAAAGCACTCACACGAGCCATGAACCGCCAACAAATCATCGAAATGCAAAAGCGCATCGGCGCAACTCCCGATGGCTTCTGGGGTCCGAGGTCGATCGCGGCTTGCCAAGCGCACCTAAAACAGCTTGGACCTAAAGTCAACCCTTGGCCGTCCTCATCGCAGGCCGCGCTCCAAGCGTTCTACGGCTCCCCTGGCGATGAGTCGCAGCTCGTCAATCTCAACTGCATCGAATACGGCGTCCGCTACGACGACCAGCCGATCCGCTCGATCCGCTGCCACCGCAAGGTCGCCAACTCGCTTGAGCGCATCCTCGCCGGCCTCGCAGACATCCCTGCGGGCCGCGACGTCCTCACGCGCTACGCAGGATGCTACAACAACCGCCCGATGCGAGGCGGCTCTCTCCCATCGCTCCACGCACGCGGAGCCGCTATTGATCTTGACCCGGACACCAACCGCAACCGCCAGGCATGGCCCGCATCGGCAACAATGCCGCTCGAGGTGATGGAGGTCTTCGCTGCCGAGGGCTGGACATGCGCCGGAGCAGCGTGGGGACGCGACGCGATGCACTTTCAAGCGACCGTTTAAGGGCGCAAAAAACCTTATTCTGCAAGGGTTGGCAGACTTTCTTCAATCAATACGAAAAAAAGTCTTTTCTTTTTACTAGGCAATGCCTAACTTAACCAACCAACCGACCAACACAATGACAACTGCACGCAACATTAACGAGATCAAAGTAGACATTGCAACCGCTACCGCCACCCGCGCACAATACCGCGCATTGCACAATGAGGGACAAGGTGGTTATAGTGATGACAAACAAATTGAGGCGCTTGCTGCCGAGTTGATTGAGGCTCAAAAAGCTGCGTCTCCATTAGCGACCCGCGAAGGCATCGAGTCGGAACGCGAGTGGGCAAGATCCCAATCATGGACAGCCAAAGATATGGCGTCTGCTAATAACGCATGCCTTGCACGCGGATACTCGCTCTCCGATTTGCAAGCGGCGATCAAATCACTCTAATACACTCTCCAAACCAAACCAACACCAACCGACCAACAATATGACAACACCACACACGTATGCAACCCGCGCCGACGCGCAAAAAGCAATTGCAGTCCTCGACTCCGGCACCTACTACCTAGCGAATGGCGAGTATGAGAGACCAGATTACACCGTGCGCAAACTACGCAACGGGGTCAGTTATTACATCCACGCGCGCCGGTATTTTTACGCTGGCACTTTGTACGCCAGAAAATCAGGAGCTGTTACCATCTATGATTTGGACTCGCTCTAATACATTCTCCCAAACCTCCTCGCGTTTTCTTTGGTCGGTTGACCGAGGAGGCGCGGGGGTCTATAACAACAGAAACCAACAAGACACACCATGAAACAAAACTACGACATCAAGCCCGGCACGGACAAGTTCCTGCGCCTCCACATCAACGACCTGAGCAAGCTAACGCTCAACGAGACGAAGATCCGCAGACCAAACGTTGATCGCTCGCTCACGCCAGTCATTGTCTCCGCCACAATCACCGGAGCAATCATCGGAGTCATTGCCGTCTATCTGCTGCGACTTGTCCCATAACTCTCCCCAATAACAACAAACAACAACGTAATAAATACAGTATGAAACTAAGTGAGAAAAAACAAAGCAACTTCACCCCGCACCCAGAAACCGAAGGGCCGATCAAGGCCGTGCTGGTGGACATTACCGAGATGAAAAAACGCATGACACAATACGGCGAGAAAGACGAGTTCCGCCTCGTCTTCGAGACCGAGGTCATGGACGAAGAGAACGACCGCCGCTTCTGCATTTGGTCGCGTGGCTACACGCCGAGCCTCAACGAAAAGGCAGCACTCCGCAAGGATCTGAAAAAGATGATGGGCCGCGACCTGACATCCGCTGAGCTTGGCGAGTTTGATCTTGAAGCTCTCATCGGCTTCGGAGTTAAGCTCATCATCCAGCATGAGACGAAGGACGACCGAACCTATGCCAACATCAGTTTCATGGCGCCCGACCGCGACAAGACAACGCTCAAGCCGTCTGGTAAATACACCCGCATCCGAGACCGCGAGGTCGATGGTGAATCCGATGGCAGCTCCGAGGAGAAATCCGAACAGCCAGGCTGGGAGACGGTCATGGTTCACATCGGCAAATACAAGGGCAAGAAGCTCGGCGAAGTCGATGAGGCAGGCGCGGCGAAACTTATTGAAGGCTGGCTTCCAAAGGCGAAAGCCGACGGCAAGGCAGAGGACGCGGCACTTGTCGCTGCTCTGACCGAGCTGGCTGACATCCTCGGCGGCGACGACTATTGATTTCCAGGCAGTATATTGCATAAGGTAAGCCTCACTCTGCTAAAGCGGGGTGGGGCATTCGGGTGCAAACATGAAAAATTTAATCACGATTGAAGAGCTAAAAGAGATTCTGACTTATGATTCAGAAAGCGGCGTTTTTTCATGGAACAGAACAGGAACAGGAAGGAGCGGCAAAATTGCTGGCACTTCATCTGGAGGCGGGTATCAACAAATTACTATCAAAAGAAGGAAGTATTTATCGCACAGACTTGCATGGTTTTTCGTCAACAATGAATGGCCAACATTGATCGATCATATAGATGGTGACGGAATGAATAACAAAATATGCAATTTGAGGATTGTCACTCATTCACAAAATACCATGAATCGTAAAATCAATAAAAATTCAAGGTCGGGAGTCAATGGCGTCAGCTTTTGTAATAAAAAGAAAAAGTGGACAACTTACATACAATCTAAAGGGAAAACCATACATTTAGGGAGGTTCGTTGAAAAGGACGATGCCATCAAATCCCGACGCGCTGCTGAAAATCAAATATTCGGCACTTTTTGCAGACAACACAGCTAAACCATAACCAACCAGAACCGACCATGACCATTGCCGAAATAATCGCCGCCAAGAAAGTAGCAGCCGCCTCACAACCGAAGCCAGCCGCAGCATCAAGCCAACTAACCGCCGAAGACCTAGAGGTCGAGGCAGCGATCAACCGCATTGACCCGCCGGGAAAGCGCAGAGCCGGTCTGGTGGTGAGCAACAAGACGCCACTCCAGCCGGCAGTCATCGCGGAGAAAGCAGCGCACAAGGAGAAACGCAGCCTATCGCGGACGAACGGCGAGGCGATCCCGATGGTGCCGAGCAACGCGGACGCCGAGACGCAGACATGGCACGCAGCCTTGAACGCATTCGAGACAGAGCTTTGCGTGATGCGCGATCCAATGGATTCGGAAGTGGCTTGGCTGGCAATCCGACCCTACCGCGACGGGATGCCGCCTATCCTCCTGCACCGGCTCCCGTGGCTCATGTGGGACTATCCTCACAAGCCAACGGAAAACGAACCGTTCTGAGCATCCGCGAGGCTCTCGCCGAACGCGCACACAAAGCAAGAGCGCGAGTCTGCCCACCGAACCATTGCCCGACCTGCTACCATAAACACTACCGAGCGCTCCTCATCGACTGCTGCGCCTGCACCGGCCACATCGACCTTTCGCCTCCAAGACCATTTTCCAAAACAACAAACAAATGAACACTACAACCGAACTATCCGAAATCACACCGCTCATCCTCGCTGGGGATGGATACCAACTGACAATCTCCTCGGAGGCAGAGTCCCGCAAGGCGGAGCTGATAACCAAGTCAACCGCGATCACGACCGTCACAAGCAACGACGAAAGCGCGAAGGCGCAGTTTCATTCCCGATCCTTAGCAGCAATGCGCATCGAGGTCGAGAAGTCGAGGAAACTCGTCAAGGAACCGGTCAACCGCATCGGCAAGATGATCGACAACGCAGCCGCCGATTTCCTCGCCGAGATAGTTTCTGAGGAGAACCGCATCAAGAAAATTGTCGGCGACCATGCCGAGGAGGTGTTGCGCATCAAGGCTGAGAAGGAGGCAGCCGAGCGTGCCGCGTTCGAGGCAGCCAGAGCCGCACGTGAAGCAGCCGAGGAGGGCGGGATCGCGGCAGTCATCGCAGCTAAGAAAGCCGCCGCTGAGAAGCTCCAATCAAGCAACGAGGTTGCCGCGACTAGACTAGCCGACGGCATCCGGTTTGCTTGGGACTTCGAGGTCATCGACATCAATCAACTGCAATCGCTCCGCAACGACCTCGTCACCGTTGAGCCGAAGCGAGCCGCTATTCTCGCAACGCTCAAGGACATGGAGGAGCATGGCTATGCAGTCGAGGCACTCGCCGAGACCCTCGGCATCCGCGCATTCAAGAAACCAATCGTTTCGAGCCGCTAACATACAAAACTATGACACTTACAGACACAGAAGAGACGATCAACATGCCGACTTCGGAAGAGGATCAGAAATACAAAAAAATCGGTGATGATCTGCAATCAGACGCTATCGCACTGCTGGCAACCGTGCGCCACCTTATGACAGGTCGTGAGATCGACGCTTGCGAGGCTGCTGCCGACATCGACAACACCGACGGAGTCAACGCTTATGTAATGGCAAGCCTGCGCACTCAGTTCTACGCTCAAATCTGCAACTACAAGGACAAACTATGAGAGAGTCGACCATCGAGAAGGCAGTCTGTGCCTACGCAAAAGCCAAGGGATGCTTGATCATCAAGCTCGCCGGGCAGAATCAGCGTGGACAGCCGGACCGATTGTTCATCCGCGCCGGTCGGTGCTTGTTCGTTGAGTTCAAAGCTCCGGGCAAGCATCCGACCGCGCTGCAACTCAAATGGCTCGATAAACTTAACGATCAAGGAATGGCAGTCGCATGGTGCGACGACATCGAACGCGGCAAGGATCAAATCAACATCATCTTTCCATGAGCCAAACCTTCCAGCCGTTCGCCTACCAGCGCCCGATGATCGACCACCTGCTCGAGAACGACAGAGCCGCACTGTTCGTCTCCCCTGGCAAGGGTAAGACGGTGGTCACGCTGACGGCGATCGACGCGCTGGCGACCTGCGGGCAGCTACGCGGTGCGCTCATTGTCGCGCCGCTCCGCGTCTGCTCGATCACATGGCCCGCGCAGGTCGAGCGGTGGGCGCACACCCAATGGATGAGGGTGGCACACTTGCGGACTGCCGCAGGGCTGAAAGCATGGCATGAGCAAGCCGCCGACATCTACCTAATCAACTCCGAGCTCCTCCCCAAC
>Ga0209079_10000289_pt1 | contig 21279 bp, 41 predicted proteins | sample PPLLaktember2015_2_FD_187259 | JGI IMG/M metagenome (GOLD analysis project Ga0209079, IMG submission 187259) | Freshwater sediment microbial communities from Prairie Pothole Lake near Jamestown, North Dakota, USA - PPLs Lake P7 Core (6) Depth... | ecosystem: Environmental > Aquatic > Freshwater... | reverse complement strand
GACGACGATTCGGAAAAGGCTTGCCGATGAGTACAATGGTTCGGAGGAGGTAGCACATGCGAAACCTTCTGCTAGCGTTTCTGCGCAAGGGGTTCGTGATCGTAGCGATTGCGGCCTACTGGATTCTCGACGACCTCGTGATCTTCCTGCCCGATGCGGCGGTTGTCTGGATCGGCAACTGGATCTTCAAGGCGACGGGGAACGGGTACAGAGTGGCAGAGTTCGAGAAATTCTGGAACAAGAAGCCTGAATAGGAGGACGAGATGAAGAAGGTACTGATCGTTCTGTTGGCTGTGTGTGCGGTTGGTTGGGCGACGATGGCAAGCGGCCCCGTGATCGGGTTCGGCGTCGAGCCAGTCCAGGGCGCTGCGGTTTCGGTCGACTTCGGCTGGGGGTTCAACTCCTGGACGATCCTCGTGGAGAAGGAATCGCTCGGCACGTTCTACGGGCCGTGGGCGATTGCCGCTCTGTGGAATCCGTACCTGAGCGCATTGGGAACCGAGTCCATCGTTGAGGGACGATTCGGCGGCGAACTCGGGATCAACTGGCAGGAGACCGGACTCTACTACGACGACTTCTCACTGATTGTGGGCGCACAGTTGTCGTGGCAGATCATCACTGGATACCTGCAGCTCGAAGTCGGCGGGTCTGGAACGATCCTGCCAAAGGCCGGTGTGGAGATTCAATTCGACCTCCCGACAGCGACAGGAGGTAGCGAGTAGTTTCCTCCTCGGGCCGAGGAGCGGGGACGCTGGGTGCTACACCGCCGCCCGGCGTCCCCATCTAGCTCAAAGGAGGGACCATGCGTAAGCTCATCATCGCGGCGCTGGCATCGCTGGCGCTCATAGGAGGTTGTGACCTTTTCCTCTACGTCGCTCCAACGATCACGCCTGAGATGCAGACGCTTGAGATCGTCGGTGAATCGGGATACGTGACAGCGGCGTGGAAGCTGACCGGCAAGGGCGAGGTCTATGTCGACTTCGGCGACGGATCGGAAGACGTACACTACAGTCTAGTCCTCGACAAAGAGACGCCCATCTGGCACGAGTACACGAAGACGGGGACGTACACGATCGTCGTACTCCAGGCGGGTAACTCGTACTGCGCAACGCTGATCGTCACCGTAGAGGAGCCGGTTGTACGTATCCCGGCATTCGCGACACGCCTCGTTCCCGAGCACGAGAAGGTCAGCTTCAACATCCCCTATCGGGAGCGCGGGTGCAGCAACGGAACGCCGGTACAGATCACGGGGATCTCTCCCGGTGCAGGAACGACGGAGTTCCGGCTGACGGCGTACCGGACGGACACAGGAGAGAAGATCAGCCTGTTCGACTGCAATAACGGATGGGCCTACTGTTGGGGCGAGTGGTTGCCGCTGATCGAGGATCTAGCGATAGCGCAGCCGATCGCTTGTTGGGCCTTGTGGAGCGGGGAGAAGACGCCGATCCCGATGGTGTCCGTACCCTACCCACGGGATGCGGTAGACAAGGGCTGTGGCTGTGGCGGGGGCGACGACTGGGAGCAGCCGACGATCCCGGAAAACGCTATCATCATGACGTTCACGCTTGAGGCGCGGAACGAGTTCATGGGCGCGACGTACCCGAGCGTGACATGGTGCATAGGCGTGCTGCCTGACGAGTGCTAGAAATCGGCTCCCTGAGCCGACCATCACCTCCTTGCGTGGGGCTGTCTGGGCGACTAGGCAGCCCCCGCTCTTTGTGGTAGGATGGTGCGCTGAGCACTGTCCGTATCCCACCACTGCGGACGCCTCCTTGCGGGCGGGGACTAGCTATCCCCGCCTTGCTCTTTCTCCCCCTTGACATAGCCATATACATCTGTATACTGGTGGTGAGGTGATGGAGATGAAAACCGTGCGAATCGTTATCGCGATCGTCGGAGGGATGTCTGCTCTCGCAGGAGTTTTCCTGTTCATCTGCGGTGCGCTCCAAGGGAATGCTGTTGCGATGCTCGCAGCCTGTGTCGCTATCTTGGCCGGATTGAATTGCATCGGCCCGGCGCTCAAGTAAGGAGGCGTAATGCCCATCAGGATTTTAGGCAAGGTGTCCCTTCAGGATGAGATCAAGATGCTTGAGATGCTGCGCGACAAGCTGCTCTCGGTACGCGGGCAGGCGCGGCTCATCTGTGACTCCACCGGGGACGCGGACACGAAGACGAAGATGGAGTGCATCGCCACTGACGCGCAATACGATCTCGACAGGGCTGACCTCTGCCTGTTCCGTGCGCGTGAGGCGCGGGATGAGGCTGACGCGGAGGCTGGCCGCGAAGTCACGTTGCGGGAAGACCTCGGGAGGTAGCATGGACAAGTGCGAGACGTGCAAGGGGACCGGCACCGTGCCCGCACACTATCACTGGCGCGGCGTGGTCGGCGACGGCGAGGGCACGTGCCCGGATTGCGGCGGGACAGGGAAGGAGGCGTGATGGAGAAGCTAATCCATGTCAGCGGTTTCAACCTCACGGCGGACAGCCCAGCGGCGGAGGCGTTGCGGAAGTGGAAGGCAGCGGGCGGGACGTACCGTGAGCTGATCGAGCGGGCGGTCGAAGCCTACGCGGAGACCGAGGAGTACGCTGGGTACGTGCAAGGAGGCGAGGAGTGAAGACGCAGGTATGGTGGCAGACGCAGTTGGATCTTCTGATCGCTCTCAAGGAGCAAGCCCCGAAGTGCTATTGGGGCGGTGTTGCGCGGCGGAAGTCTCCGTGGGAGCGTATGGCCTGGCATCTCAACAAGGCGCTCAAGCCGATCATCAACTGGTTCGTCGGGGAGGCCGCGTGAAGATCCGTTGCAGTTCGCTTGATCGTCTCTTCGCGTGCCCCGCAAGCGCGCACACCGAGAACGACGCGGTACTGATTGACCATGAGCCAACCGAGGCGACGAAGACTGGTATCGCCGTTCACGCCCTCATGGCCGACATCGTCAAGAATCACTATCGAGAGCTTCCCGACGTGAAACCCTACGCGGAAGCATACGGCGCGGATGAGAAGGACGTGAGGATTCTCGGCTACCAGGGCATGAAGTTCCTCCGCGAGTATCGCAAGTTCCTAAGCGAGTTCCCGCTTGTTGAAGTTCAGCTCGGGACGAAGATCGCGGAGGGCGTCGAACTGACCGGACGGCCTGACGTGCTCGACTTCGTTTCGCTCGAAGGCGGCGAGCCTACCGTCTACGTGATTGACTGGAAGACGGGAGAGAAGGACGAAGACTCGCGGTACATTCGGCAGATGCAGGGATACGCGGCGCTCGGGTTGCAGCACTTCATCAGACATACACCCGTTCGAGTCGTCGTGATCCTGGCATGGCTGCGGTCAGCAGAAGCAACGGTGATGTCGCATCGAGCCGTTGACGCCTTGATGTTCGGATTCGAGCTTGATGGGGAACTGCGCTGGGACGGCAAGACGTTCACCCCCGGCGATGCGTGCCGCTACTGCCTGCGTGTCGCTGCCTGCCCCGGACGCCGCGACCTCATGCTCGCCGCCGTGGAAGTCCTCACGAGCGAGCGTAGGGCCGATCTAGTGCCCTTCAACGGCGAGCTAGTAGATCCGGCAGGCTTCGGGCGATCGATCGTCCAGGCGCGATTCCTCAAGCAGCTATGCGAGGAGCACTTGCGCATGGCGACAGACGCCGTCAAGTCGATGGGCGGCGACATCCCAATGCCGAGCGGGCAGCATATCAAGCTCGTTAGCCGTGCGGGGCGACCGAGCCTCAAGCCGGAGCGGGTACTCCCGTACCTCCGAGAGCGGTTCGGGCAGATCACCGACGACGAACTCGCCGCCATGGTCTCGCTCGGCAAATCGGACGTAGAATCCTTCGTTGCGTCGAAAGCCGAACGTGGTGAGAAGGCGCAACTCAAACAAGACGTCTTCAGCGAGCTAGAGCAGACCGGGGCCATGACTCGCGGGCCTGCGGTCGAGTACGTCGAAGTCAAGGAGGCGTGATGGAAGTCAGACCGGCAGTGATCGACAGCGATCGGAACCTCGGGGATCTGCTCCGCGTGTGGAAGCCGAAGCTCACGCAGATCTACGGCGAGGGTGACGAAGCGGCCGCAGGGCGTCTGCTCGCGATGGCCGAAGCGTGCGTGCGCCGCAATCCCGACCTCAAGCAGTGTACCGTCGACAGCTTCCGCACGGCGCTTGAGGACGCCGCTGCGTTGAAGCTATTGCCCACGGGCCTGATGAACCTCGGACACGTGCTATCGTTCCGCAACAAGCAGGGGTCGCGGGATGCAACATTCGTCGCGGGCTATCGCGGATTGCTCGACATCTGCTACAGGTCGAAGAAGCTTGCTGGCTTCGAGGTTGGGCTGGTTCACAAGGACGATCCGTTCACCTACCGGCGCGGGCTGCAGACGATCCTCGACCACGAGCCGAAGTACAGCGGCGTCATCGGCTTCGACAACCGGCAGGAACTCAAGGCCGGATACGCCGTGTGGTGGGACGTGATCGACGGTCGCGCCGTGGCGCAGCGTCACCTCGTTCTCAACAAGGCAGAGATCGAGCGGCTACGCATGAAGTCGAAGAAGGCCGACGACGGCCCGTGGCGCACAGACTACTCCGCGATGGTCATGAAGACGATCGTCCGTGCAGCGACGAAGCTGATGCCGCTCACGCCTGCCGAAGACGCCTTGCTCGCACGAGCGTTCGAGGTCGAGGACGCGAAGCTCGGCCAGCCGGACCCGTTCATCGACGTGACGCCGGGCGCGCCGACATCCCCGCCTGACGGGCGTCTGCCGATCGGCGAGGTTCGTCAAGTCGAGGCGTAACGTGAGCGCGTGGTGGATAACATGCAATGCGGAAAGACGGTGCGGCTATCGCTGTTCGGCGGCGAAGTCATTGCGGCAATCCCAAGGCTCTATCTGCCGATCCTGACTGCAAACGAGAACAGGAAAGGCGTCCTAGATGTTGATACTGTGAAGGGTTGCACAATGGGGATGGAAGCATATCCGCAAGGCGGGTGCTACGGGGAGTGTTACGCGGCAAGGACGGCTATCAGGCTAGGGATTGACTTTGCTACTAGCGTCAGTAGGCAGTTCTGCGGCAGGGAACACCGAGACACCATCGTCAGGAGGATGCTGACCCTACCGGCTAAGTGGTATAGGGTAGGTACATTCGGCGACCCGTGTCACGACTGGAAACACACGATTGCGGTGCTCCGTGCGCTTCGGTGGACGAAGAAGATCCCTGTGGTCATTACGAAGCATTGGGTTCCTTTGACCGACGAGCAGATTGACGATCTCCGCTGGCTAAAGGCGGTCGTTAATACTTCTACAAGCGGATTAGACACTGACGAAGAGACGGCCCATCGCGTCGCACAACTTGAGCGCCTCCGTGCCGCCGGGGTGCGGAGCATCAATCGAGTGGTAACGTGCAACTACGGAACCTCCGAGTGGGCACGACGATGCAACGATAAGCAGGACTATCTCCTGTCTCTTGTACCAGTGATCGACAACCCGCTTCGTCCGCGCAAGTCGAATCCACACGCCGTAAACAGAGACATCATCGTTGCTAGGAGAGCTGAATCAATCGGAGGCGGCAAGATCGTTTCCCTGCATATTCCATCTGTCTACTTGGGAACGTGTAGTACATGCCCCGATCAGTGCGGGGTCGAACAAGCGCCGACCAATGGAGCGGCGACAAAGGAGGAACGGACAGTGATAGAAGAGAGCATGTTCGAGGACGTTGTAGATTTCGTCTATGTCCCTAGCGTCATCGGGTCCGGTTACGAGGAGGCTGTTGCGAAACTTGCACTCGAAGACGGCATAGCGCACCGGGCGGCTCGCAAGAACATGCAGATCCATTCTGCGATCATCCTGAAGATCAACGATGCGTTCGCGGGGTTCTTCACCTTCCAGAACAATGATACCGTCAAGGAATTCTGTCTGCTGCAATCGGTCATCGTCCCAGAGAAGTACAGTGACGACCTGTACAAGCAGATGGCCCTTGAGGTCATCAAGCGCAACGTCAACGGATACCCCGCCCTGATGACGACAAACCCCAAGAGCAAGTTCGAGACTCCTGCGCTGTTTGAGAGTCTGGGATTCACTACCTACCTTGCTATGTCGGGGTTCTGCTACATGGTACATGGGGAGTTGTCGACTGTCCGCATGAAGTTGCTCGCACACATAACGATGACCAACGTGTGGGACTCAGTGAAGGGGGAGTGGGTCAAGCTGAAGAAGGAGTGGAACAAACAGATATCTGAAGTAGGTGAGGCCCGAGGGATCGCAAACCCCCTCTTCGCAACGCGTGAGGGCTGTTGGCAAGGCGAGAACGGGTTCGCAAACGTTGTGACAGGTCATGCGCACAACGGCAATGCTTCAGTGCTTGACCCCGTGGCGTGTGAGGTCATCCTTCGATTCTTCACACCAAAGGAAGGCAGGCGCATCTACAATCCATTCGGGGGCGGTGTGCAGTTTGGGTTCGTTGCCGGAAGCTACGGTTACGAGTACGTCGCGAGCGAGCTACGCCAGAATCAGTGCGACGCGAACAACGCTTTATGCAGCGAGTTCCCCGGCGTTCAATGGGTCAAGAGCGACAGCGCAACCTACGAACCCAACGGGATGTTCGATCTTGTCTTCACGTGCCCGCCGTACTATCGCGTTGAGAGGTACGTGGATTACGACGGTGAACCACCAGTCGGAGAGATCAATTCCCTAGACACGTATGAGAAGTTCCGTGACGCTTTGTTCGCCGGGTATCGCATTGCGATTGACCATCTCAACGAGGGATGCTTCTTCGTTGTGATGACTGGCGACAGTCGGGATAAGCATGGGGCCTTCCATTGTTCGGAATCCGAGACTGAACTGTTTCTCAAGGATAATGGCCTACAGGTCTACAATAAGATCGTGTACCTAGAGGCCGAGTTCACGCGGCTGGCACACGCAAAGAAGACACTGAACATGCGGAAGTTCCCCAAGCGAGAACAGAAGATCATCGTCGCCTACAAAGGGAAGATCGCAGACATCAAGGAGAGATTCACTCCGGTGGGGCGCTTGTGATGTATACTTGTGTCGGCGGGCCGAGGGCCGGGCTCGCACGAGAGCCGTCTAACGGCGGTTCTCGGTCCCGCCAACCTCACCGTTAGGAGGGCGAATGGCAGGCAAACCAAGAGCTACAGTCCAAGCCTTACCGTCGAATCTTGAAGCCGAGGAGGCCGTTCTAGGTTGCTTGCTCGGCTGGCCTGAAGTAGCGGCTGAGAACGTAGGCAAGCTCGGTTCGACCGATTTCCTCACTGTCAAGAATAGCGTCGTCTTCGAGGCGATACGTTCATTAGTGAATGACGGAACGTTGCCCGACGTGATCGCCGTCGCCAACCGCCTGGAGTCGATGGGCAAGACGGAGGATGCAGGCGGACGGGTGCGCCTCGGCGACCTCGCTACGAAGCAGATTACCGATGCCGGGTTCGATCACTACGTTGCGATCGTCAAGGACAAGGCTACTCGCCGGGCGCTCATGTCGGCGACAGCTCGCATCGAAGAGCTTGCCCATGACGAGGGACGCGACATCCGCGACGTAGCCACGGAAGCCCAGAAGATCCTCGACGGGACACGGTTACAGGCAGCGATGGGCGGCGTGGCCGTGTTCGCTCCGGTGATCGAGGCTGACGGTACGACGCTCCGCGCCGACTGGTGCCCGCCTGGTATCCGCGCCATGGCGACCAAGCTCCAGTCGCACAAGTCGGACGGCTCGGTGACTGGCTTCGTCAGATTCACCGGGACAATGCCTGGCATCCCCGCCCGTCTCACCTCCGGGCAACTCAACTTCGCAGCGGTACAGACACGGGCAACGTGGGAGAATCGGCTGTCGAAGGTCGCCGCGCTACCGGATGGAATGTGGGCGACGATCCTTGAACAACTCTCCGAGAGCGTCATCGAGTACGTTGAAACTGGCGAGCCCGTTCAACAGGTGGACAGCGAAGTCGACCCCAAGGAACTTGAGTACCTCCTCTTCCCGATCCTGTTGCGCAACGAGCCGACCGTCATCTATGGCGACATCGGCGTCAACAAGTCATATCTAGCGGCGTTGCTTACCTACATCCTCATGACCGGCCAGGAGAATTACCGTCTTGAGGTGCGCCACAAGATCCAGGCACCGCTGTACCTAGACTGGGAGTCGAGCGTCGGGAGCTTCGCGCGGCGCTGGGCCAAGCTAAGGCGCGGTATGAACCTACAACCGGCCAAGGCGAGCTATCGTCGCTGCGCTCTTCCACTCGTCCAAGACTCGGAACAGGTGAAGGAACTGATACGCCGCAATGGCCATGACTTCATCATCATCGATTCACTCGGTCTCGCGGCGGGCGGCGATCTGAACAACCCGCAACCGGCGAACGACTTCTACAAGGCACTCCGCTCGCTAAACGTCACGTCGCTCGTCATCGCTCATCAGGCCAAGAACACGACGGGCAAGACGTCGATCTTCGGCTCGCAGTTCTTTGGAGCGGCACCACGTTCGATCTGGGAGGTACGCCGCGACCAGGACGAGGGCGCAGACGTTGCCCGTGTCGGGCTCTACCACGCCAAGGCGAACGAGGGTCGCCGTGAGCCGCCGATCGGGTTCAAGTTCACATTCGGTGGGAACTTCACCAGGGTTGAACCAGACAGCGCCGACACGATCATGGCGGCTGACGACCGATCGCCGGTCAAGGATCGCATCATCGACGCGCTACGCCAAGACGGGAAGATGACCTATCAGCAGCTATCCGTTGCAATCGGTCACCCCGAGCACCTACTTCGTACACCTATGAAACGATTGCTTGAAGATGGGCTCGTGAGGAAACTAGCAACAGGAGCGGATGGCAGGACGAAGTTCGGGCTCGGAACCCGCGAGGAGTACCCCGGATGAACCGCGTAACAAAACCGCGTAACAGGGGGTCGAAAACATGGGTGCTGTTACGCCCGTAACCGCTTGTTACGCCGCGCTTCGGAAAGTGGCACCTTACACAGTTCTGAACTGGCGCGTAACAGTTACGCGTAACTTGTTACGCGTAGAAGAAACACCCCCCCACGTAACAAGGGGGGTTATCTAGGGGCTGTTACGTGTTACGCGGTATACGTGTAGAGCTATATCTATGGAGGTCGCCGTGGACGAGAACGACAAGACCCAGGAACGGGAAGCCCTCGGATTCTGTCCGTTGACGAAGACGTGGTGCCGAGAGGACTGCCAACTTCTCCAGGACGAGTGCTGCGCCCTCAGCCTTCTCGGCATGTGGGCCGAAGACGAGTGGGCGAGGAAGAACGGACTAACCTCTTGATATCCGGGAGATGATACTGTACGATACGGGATAGGTGATGAGCATGAACAATCTGGAGGCGCTCAAGTGGGAGGTGGAGTAGATGGACAATGACGGAGGAGCGGCATTCCCGATTAGCAGAGCCCACTTCACAGAAGATGGCAGACTGCTTAGTTCTGACTGGTTGCCTGGCATGTCTCTCCGCGACTGGTTCGCGGGGCAGGCAACAGTTGGAGATACGAAGTTTCCAGACATCGAGACGATGGCGGAGTACGTCGGAGAGACGAACACGCCACGCGAGGATGACTGGCTCGCGCTCTTGGCTATGAGCCACCGCGCAATGGCCAAGCTCCGATACGACCAAGCCGATGCGATGCTTGCCGAGCGGGAGGCCCGCCGATGACCTACGCTGAGATGAAGTTTGGCCCCCTGGAGTCGCTCGTCGGGAGGACGTTTGAGAGACAAGGAGCCAGGAGGACAATCAGCCGATGGCACGGGAGTGGCTGTTGGTATAGGCGGGCGGACGGGCAACTTCGCGGTTGCTCCGTCACCGAGTTGCTCGCCTGGCTCTCCGAGGCTAAGGAGGTAACGCAGTGACCTACGCTGAGTTTCGTGCGCGTCCTTCGAGCGTGAACGACGCCGAGTGCGCCGAGATCGTGATGCGGTGGACGGCAGAGAACGCTGTGTGGCATGACAAGGGACACACACGCACAACGCTCGATTGGCTTGGCGCGGATGGGAAGTTCGTTTGTACCAGCCAGCGCTTCTCTCCGACGACCGACCGGAACGCGACCGCGATGCTCGTCGAGGAGGTCGCGCGAAGAGGGCTAGAAGGCGAGTTCACGGACTACCTGTACGATGAGATCCCGGCCCCGCCTGGATGCACCGCATGTGGAATGAAGATCCTTCGCGCCGCCCCGTCTCTCGTCGCCTGGGCGTGTTGTAAAGCATGTCGGGAGGCATCGTGAATCACAAGCCGTGCAAGTGCGGATGCCGACCAACAGGAGTGATCCGTGAGGGGAGAGCGATGTACCGCGTTGTCTGCATGTGCGGCCGATCGGGACCGTTTGCCGACACGATAAACGGTTCGTGGGCCGCGTGGGACGCCGATCACGAGGCCGCAGCGAAGGCGAGAGAGGCGCTGCACGAGATCGTGAGTTGGACGAAGGACACGCAGACTTGCGCAAACGAGGACGCTATGTGGAAGAGAGCGGCGGAATCTCTCGCCCTGCTCGGGGAGGAGGACCATGCCGCGTGACCCACGTCTCGACCCGCAGCCGGGAGATAGGGTGAGAATGAATGGACGAACACGATATGTCTTGATGCTCGACGGGAATGATGTCTGGTTCATCATTGAAGAGGAAGATCAGGCGCTCGACAAACGAGTCAGTCTCGCGTCCTGGCGTTCGTGGTGTCGGCCCAACAAGGCCGAGGCCGTCAAGGAGGCCCCCGATGCCTGACGAGACAACCGCCGCAACCGTCTACTGCGAGCGATGCGGAGAGAAGATCGGGCCGACGACCGTCTACGTTGGAGGGCACCGATACTGTCCGCGTTGCGCACAGGACTATGAGGAGCGTGAACGCGATGCCTAACCACGAGCGGGTAGCAGAGGAGATCGCCAAAGAACTCGTCGGAACTCCTGTGGAACGATGCGAAAGGGCTGCTGTCGTATCCATCCTGCGCCGCGAGTACGGCGACGCCCGCCGCGACGCGCTCGAAGAGGCTGCGAGGATCTGCGATCTGATCGTTCATAGAGTCTGCGCGGAAGATGCGGCAGACACGCGCCTATATGAACGTGCATCAGGAGAGGATGCTGGTTGTTGCGCAAGGGCGATCCGTGCCGCGAAGGAGGAAGCCCATGAGTGAGAAGATCAAGCCCTGCCCGTTCTGTGGGGAGATGGTAGTTGCGAAGAAGGAAGTGACAGAAGTGAGCGGTGGGGATAGGATGTTCATCTTCTCCATCGAACACTCATGCGGGGCGATAGACCGCTCGCACCTGTCACTCTTCTTCCAGGGCGATACCCCCATAGAGAAGTGCATGGAGACGCTAGACAAGTCGGAGGGCGCATACACGCACGCCTGGAATAACCGCCCGCGCGAGGACCGGCTGGCAACAGCGCTCATCGGATTGCTCGACGCATGGAAGGCGCTCCAGCGCACACGCGGCAACGATCCGGCGCTCGATCTGTGCGTGCAAGCTGCGGAGGAATCGCTGTACGGAAACTCAGCCCTGAAGGAGGAGACGTGACCGATACCGGCTGGATCGAGAAGGCCATCGCTCTAGTGGATCACCGCAGCGTTGACAACCACGCCGTGAAGGCGTCAGCGGCAGCCGAACTCGCCGCTCTACGCGCTCGCGTTGTGACGTTGGAGACGGTGATCTCGGACTACATCGACACATGCGGATGCGCGGCGTGCTCCAGCAACAAGACGGGGAAGCACCCGGAACGGTGCGAAGACTGCGAGATCCCAGCATTTGAGGCCGCCCTGAAGGAGGAGACGTGACCGACGCGATCCAATCTGCGATCGACCATCTTGACCACGATCGCGGGAAAGACAGCAAGTTACAGTATGAAGTCATTGGTCCAGCCCGCACCGAACTCGCCGCCCTCCGCGCCGAGAACGAACAGCTACATGCAGAGCGTCGGCGCAATGCCATCGCAGGCCAGGCAACGATGGAGGAAGCCTACGCGACGATTCAGGCCCAGGCCCGGCAGATCGCTGCGCTCAGAGAGGCGCTGCATTACGTTCTTGAGCACCTAGAACTGAAACGCCCGGACCTGGCAGCAAAGGACGCGGCGGAAGCCCTCTCCTCCGTCCCGCCCTCGTCCATGCGCCTCGTCCCACTGGAAGGGCTCAGAGAGATCGAGTGGGCGGGATGGGACGAAACGCTACAGGTTCCGTGTTGTCCAGCGTGCATGACGACGCAGGGCCTTGGCGACGGCCACGCGCCCGACTGTTGGCTCGCCGCCGCCATCGCGGGGAAGGAGACGGTGTGATACAATCTTCTACGTCCAACACGCTTGGGCTAGGTAAGTCCCGGCATGTCGGGGCGAGGTCTGGTAAGGCGAGGAGAACAATCCGATAGGTGAACTATGCCCGAACCTAAGAAACACCCAGGCGGTAGGCCACGAAAGTTCAAGTCCGTCGCCGAGATGCAAGAGACGATCGAGACTTATTTCGACGTAACGCTATCCGATAGGCTAACCGTCACGGGACTGGCTATCGCCCTGGGGTTCACCTCACGGCAGGATCTCATAAACTATGAGGGCTACAGCTCTGAGTTTCACGACGCACTAAAAACGGCGAAGCTCAGAATCGAGAACTCATACGAGCTTGCTCTACGTGGGGGGAAGGGCGGAGCACCTGAAATCTTCGCGCTGAAGAACTTCGGCTGGACGGACAAACAGCAGATCGAGCATTCGGGCGCGGTCAATGTCCACTTCGACCAAGAAGACAAGAGCCTTCTCTAAGACTACCCGCCAGCGTGAAGCCATTGCCCTGTTAGGCGGCTCGGCGTCCCAGGTCCTTCTCTATGGCGGCTCACGCTCAGGAAAGACAGTTATCGCACTCTACGCTTTACTGTGCCGGGCGATTGATCGGAAGTCTCGGCACCTCATCCTCCGATTGCACTTCAACCACGTCAAGACCTCGATCTGGATGGACACGCTTCCCAAAGTGCTCGCCCTCATTGCTCCTGACCTTGAGGTCAACTGGAACAAGACCGACTACGTGCTTGAGTTCCCGCACAACGGCTCGGAGATTTGGATCGGCGGGCTTGACGACAAGGAGCGCGTCGAGAAGATCCTCGGGCACGAGTACTCGACGATCTTCTTCAACGAGTGCAGCCAGCTCACCTATGACGCGGTCGAGACAGCGCGGACACGGCTTGCCGAGAACTCCGGGCTCACGCTCAAAGCGTACTACGATGAGAACCCGCCACGCGCGAAGCACTGGACACACAAGCTGTGGATAGACCACGTCAGCCCAGACGACGGCGGGCCGCTTGCCGATCCGTCCGACTACGCCAGCCTACTAATGAACCCGGAAGATAACCGGGCGAACCTTCCGCCTGGCTACATCGAGACGGTGCTCGGTCGCCTATCGAAGCGGAAGCGTGACCGGTTCCTGCTCGGACTGTGGGGCACGGACACGGAAGGGGCGCTGTGGAAGGCTGACTGGATCAGGCGCGGGGAAGCGCCGCCTGACCTGGAGCGCATCGTGGTCGCCGTCGACCCCGCCGTGACGAAGTCGAAGAAGTCAGACGAGACAGGGATCGTGGTCGCGGGTAAGCTCGGCAACCGGCTCTACGTGCTTGAAGACGTGTCCGGGCGCTACACGCCGCACGAGTGGGGATGGGCAGCGGTAGATGCCTACCGACGATGGGGCGCGGATCGGATCATCGGGGAAGTGAACAACGGCGGCGACCTCGTTGCGACCAACATCCGGCAGCACGATCGCCTTGTCAGCTACAAGGACGTTCATGCATCGAGAGGGAAGGCCGTCCGCGCCGAGCCAGTGTCCGCGCTGTACGAGCAAGGGCTAGGCATCCACTGCGGCGAGTTCCCTGAGCTTGAAGATCAGCTAACGGGATGGGTTCCCGGAGACGACGACTCGCCGGATAGACTCGACGCGCTCGTGTGGGCAGCGACGGAGCTACTGCTTGAACTGCCAACCGAGACGCAGTACGCGACCTACGACGACCGGCAAGACATCACGCCGTACTAGTTGACTATCGTACAGGAAAGGAGTAGAGTCGGGCGGAGGTGAGGCGATGGACAGAGAAACGGTGATGGCGCTGTCGGACGAGGAGCTGCGCGTCAGGGCGGCGGAGATCCTTGGTTTCAGATGGTTCAAAAATGCAAACGGTCGTCGGTTCATGGGCATGCCGGATGAGGGCGGGTGTATCGCGGCAGAGAGCACAGTCGCCGTGGCCCTGGATGCGCTGCGCCTTGTCCCCGACTACCCGCGCGACATCGCGGCGGCGTGGGGGTTGGTCGATAGGATGGTTGAAGCGGGGCATGATGTCGCCGTACATGCGTACCAGTCGGCGGAGGATCACGTCTCTCCATTCTCTACGTGGTGTACAGTTGATGAGAACGACGATCTAGATAGCGGTGGGACTGCCGCGCCACGTGCCATCACCCGCGCGTTCGTCCTCGCAATGACGCAGGAGAAGCCATGAGCGGCGAACGGTCGAACCAGCGCGGGGACGCGACACGGACAGGGACGAAGACGCACAAGCGGCTAAAACGCTACCTCGAAAGCGAGGTCGGCAAGCGCACGCTGTGGCGTCCAAGCGGCAATGAGCCGGTCCACATAAAGAAGCCGGGACGCAATGCGCCGTGCGTTTGCGGCTCGGGGAAGAAGTTCAAGAACTGCCATGGGAGGCAACGGAATGCGCCAACTCAAATGGAAGATAGTTAGAGCCCGCGTTCGACTAGCGCGGCTGATCTGGCCCTCGATTGATCCGCTTCCTAGCTTGTTCATCGCCAGTGGGGGGACGGTGCATATTCACTCATTCAACCTATACGACGGCGGTGATCTGCTAGGAAACGTACCGACAAACATAGCATTGCAAGATGGCGATACATTCTCGGTCCTGCATGAGATCGAGGTCATCACTGACGCGGGAGAGCGGGCGCGCTTGATGGCGCAACTCGTCCCCTGCGATGGTGTCCCAATGAAGCTCTACGCTGCGAGGTCCGCATGAACGGCATGGCGACGTGGGGCGACAAGGGCCGCTACCAAGGCAAGGACGCCGACACGCTGCAACAGAGCGAGCGGCTACGGTTCTCCATCCGTGAGCGGAAGCGCCGCCCTGTTGACAGCGAGGATACGAAACGATACGATGCGGAGGATGGCTGCGGCGCGTCAGAGCCGGGTAAGGCTATTCGGCTGACGTCGGACAGCAGATCCACCGGGCCTTGAAAACCCGGACGGAATCGGAGCCGGAGTGGGGAATCCCGGCCAGCCGTCCAACGATCTGAAGAGAAGGACAAGGAGGCGAGATGTACGAGATTGAGAATGGCATCGAAGCACCCGAGAAGCATCGCGGGCGCGAGCCGAAATACCCTTGGAGGGAGTTGGAGATCGGGGATTCGTTCTTCGTTGCTGCCCCCAATGGAAGAAGTATCTCATCTTCGGCCTGGCATGCGCAACGTCGCTACGGTTTCACGCTCGTTGTTCGCACCCGTGAAGAGAACGGCGTCAAGGGCGTCCGCGTGTGGCGGATCGAGTAAGGAGGTTCGATGAAGGCGTTCGTGCTCATCTGGCTAGGCGGGCTCGCTGTGATCGGGCTCGTCTCGGTGCTCTACCCAGCGTCGGATCTGAACGTCTACCCGACGACGTACGAGACGGTCGTCCAGCCGCTCGCTGTACCGTCGCAGCCCATTGACGTGTCTGTGGTGCAGCGTGTCACTACGCAGGCCGATGCGCTCGCTGTGAGCGTCAACCGTAACGAGGACGCGGTAGCCGCGCTGTCGAAGCGCATGGACGAGATCACTGGCAAGCAGACGGGGATTAGCGAGAACGCGAAGGCGCTCCGCGTGTACGTCGACGAACAGGACAAGGCAACCATGGCGGATAACGTAGCACGGGAACGAGAATGGACGGGCCGTACATGGGTCTTGTTCGTTGCTTTTGTTGTCACGTGGTTCATCGCTTGCACCGCCCTCATCCGCACGCTGCGCAAAGGAGGCCGCGTTGAACCCAAGTAACTTCACGATCTACGTCCCCAAGGCCCGCGTCGAAGAGAAGCTCGTCGAGAAGATGCAGGCTCTCGCCAAGAAACGCGACCGCTCGCTGTCCTACGTCGTCATCGAGGCGATCGAGCAGTACCTAGAGCGGGAGAAAAAGTAGCCCCTCTCCGGGGTACTGGCGGGATGATGAACAGCCGAACTGGCGAGAGGCCCCACGAGCCAGCCGAAAGGCGAACAGAGCACTCGGTTGTCGCCGAGGGATACAGGTTAGGCTCGCCTGCTTTCCGCAACTCCAGGCAGTCGGCGGAAATAGCTCATGGGTGGTCATCCCGCTACAACGGCGGGGTAGGAAGCTGCTGTGCCCTGCCCCGCCATGGAGGTTCTATGAAGCACCACGAGTACGAGCCAGCGCCGGTCGACCTGCGGCACGCGGTAGACGAGGAGATCATCGGCGAGGTGACGTTCATGCCTGACCCATTCGACGCGGAGCAGTTGCGGCGACGGAAGCTCGGGCGGATGAACCTGAGCTATCTCGGCAGTCGGAAGAAGGCGCACGGCAAGGCTGCGCACAAGGCGCACGTCCTGTACCGCGAGACGGGAATGTGGGTTAGATGAGCAAGAAGAAGCGCGGAATCTCGATCGACATCAAGAGGGCCGATGGGCCTGGTAGTTACAAGGAGGTCTGATGTGTCCGTTCACGCGGCGTCGATGCTATGAAGAGCAGTGCCCATTCTGGCATCTGTCATATGGGGACTGCATGATTGCTATGGCCGTCGCCAAGTACTGTTCCGACGACAAGGAGGTCTGATGCCACGAGTATCGAAGGTCAAGACGACGCCGCCGACGATTCGGCAGCGAGCGATTGAGGGAGACGACAAGACGCTGACCGGCGCGCCTGAGCCAAGCGTGCAGACGAGCACGGCGAAACCTACTCCGCCGCCGCTACGTGAGATCCACGAAGGGGACGTCCGTGAGGCTAGGATGCTGTTGCACCAAGAGCCACAGACAATCACGGGGACGCTGCCAACAGTCGTCCTCACGGAAGATCGCATCGTGAACATTCACGCGCCGACGCCGCTTCTCACCTTCCACTTGCGCCGCGTCGAGAACGAGCTGACCGACACCATGCGCACCGTCCACATACCGTCGCCTGCCAGCATCAAGGACGGCGAGCGCGTCGTCATCCACGTCTACAGGGAGGAGTGATGAAGGACGGAGGACCAGCGTTTCCGCACGATTTCAGATCCTTCAACGGCGTGAACACACTCCCCGCTGATGGAATGACTCTCCGCGACTGGTTCGCGGGGCAGGCAATGATTGCGCTAGTCACCATCATCCCGGCGGCGCAGAATGAACGTATCGCCGCACAAGCGTACGGACTAGCGGATGCCATGCTCGACGCGCGAGGCGATCGCTGATGCCCTGGTATCTCGTGCTCCTCCTGACGGTAGTCGGCGTCGTGATCGTGGGCGCACTGGCGATCTACATAGCCGCACGGATGTTCCTGACGGCGCTGTTCAAGGGATGGTGAAGTGACGTTTGGGAGCCTATTCGCTGGCATCGGGGGGATCGACCTTGGCCTAGAACGTGCGGGGATGGAATGCGCGTGGCAAGTCGAGATTGACCCGTATTGCGTCAAGGTGCTTGCGAAGCATTGGCCGGAGGTTCCGCGCTATGGTGACGTGCGAGAGTGCGGAAGCGCAAACCTTGTTCCCGTTGACCTCATCTGCGGAGGGTTCCCGTGTCAGCCGCACAGTCTCGCTGGCAAGCGTCAAGCCTCGGGTGATGAGCGGGACTTGTGGGGAGAGTTCGCCCGCATTGTTTGCGAAGTGCGGCCCCGATGGGTGCTGGCAGAGAACGTACCAGGACTGCTCTCCTCTGAGTCTGGACGGTTCTTCAGTCGAGTTCTGCGGGACTTGGCCGCGCTCGGGTACGATGTCGAATGGGAAAGCATACCGGCGTGCGCTTTGGGTGCGCCACATACACGGGAACGAGTGTACATTGTGGCTCACTCCAACGGTGTTCGATTCCCACTTGAGGCCGGGGACGGCACCGAACAACACTCTATCTTTCATGGTGCGTTTCCAGACCGACTGGCGAAGGCGGAATGGTTCGCAGACGCCGTGCCAGATCGCACCGGAACACCTGAACCCGAACTTCGTGGAATGGCTGATGGGATTCCCTCTCGGGTGGACCGACTTAGATGCTTAGGGAACGCGGTCGTCCCCCAAGTCGCTGAGTTAATCGGATGTTGCATCATCAAGGCGGATCGGACGTTTGTCCCAAGCAGATTAGCAGTCGTGGACTAGCCTCCACGCTACGCACACCGCAGCACGGGCCGCAGACTAGCAACCTGCGGCCTTGCTCTTTTGCAGTCCTTGTAGTCAAATCTACCTAGCCCAACGTGGCCGTGTAAGGCGCGGCCAGGTAACGCCAGGTACGGCGTGGTCTGGCGCGGCAAGCCAGGGTGAGGGGGTAGTTGTGACTGAACGGCTGTTAGAGCTATCCGTGTCTGAGCTTTCCGAACGCCTACAACGCACCGAGCAGAGTCTCGCCATCACCGAGGCCAACTTCCAAGAGAAGATCACCGAGCTTGAGTACGAGCTAGAGGAGCGCGGCTGGGATCGGCTGTACGGCTCACAGGATCTTGAGTTCTCACGGGACGCCTTGCGCCGTATCGCCCGCGAGTCGCGCCTGTTCTACATGAAGAACCCTATCGTCAAGCGGGCGGTCGATCTAGAGAACAGCTACGTCTTCGGCCAGGGCGTGACGATCGAAGCCGAGCAAGAGACGGTTGACGCGATCGTGCAAGCATTCGTCGGTGACGAGTTGAACCGTGGCGAGCTGACTACCCCACGCGCTATGGCCTCACAGAACGCCGACCTCAAGATTGACGGCAACCTGTTCCTCTGTTTCTTCCGTAACGGCGTCGGCGACCTTCGTGTCCGCGCGATCCCTTTCGATGAGATCCAAGACGTGATCTCGAATCCCGAGGACGCGAAAGAGCCGTGGTACTACCTGCGGCGGCGAGTCCCCCGCTCGTCACTGCTTGGCGAGATCGCTGCCGCAGAGCCGGACCGTCTCTACCCCGACTGGCAGTACACGCCACGGAACCGCCCACCGAGCTACAAGGGCATCGCAATCGACTGGGAGCATCCGGTCTACCATGTGGCCGTCAACCGGCTCTCGGGCCAGCGGTTCGGCCTCTCAGAGGTTTACGCGGCGCAGGACTGGGCACGAGCTTACAACGAGTTCCTAGCGAACTGGGCAACGATCACGCGCAGCTTGGCACGGTTCGCTTGGAAGATCGTCACGAAGGGCGGCGCGGATCAACGGGCGCTCGTCAAGGGCAAGCTCGATTCGGGCATCATGGCAGGCGGCGACACCTACACCCCCGCGCCGTCTGCCGGTAGCGTCCACATCGAGACAGCAGGCGCGGCGGATCTACAGCCTATCCGTACGTCAGGCGCGACGACTTCCCCGCAGGATGGCCGACGGCTGCTGCTCATGGTCTGCGCTGCGATGGGGTTCCCTGAGACGTTCTTCGGTGACGCAGAAGTCGGGACGCTCGCTACGGCCAAAAGCCTTGACCGCCCGACCGAACTTGCGATGCTCGGCAGGCAGCGTCTTTGGGCGGAAATCCTAGAGAACGTCTGCACCTACGTGATCGAACAGAAGGCACGGGCGGGCACGGTCGACGGCATCGGCGGCGAGGAGATCCTAGACGACTGGGACGAAGTGAAGTGGGTCTACTCGGACGATCCCGAGACAGGCGAGCCGCTCGATACGCACGTCTCGATTACGTTCCCTGATGTTGTCGAACGCAGCGTGACTGAGCGCGTCGATGCTGTCGTGAAGGCCGCGACGATGGGCGGGATGGGCACGTTCGCCGGGACGCTCGATCCAGAGTACACGACACGGCAACTGCTCGTGGCGCTAGGGGAGCACTCGGTCGAAGAGGTCATGGCCGATCTGTTCCCGCCCGAGGAAGAGGTGCCGCCCGAGGCGGTTCAACAGACGGAGGCCCTGCGGCGCGAGATGAAGGAGTTCCTGACGTTGATGAAGGAGGCGCGAGTTGCGGAATAGCTTGCGCATCTTCCTCACGACGCAGAGCGACCAGGGCTCGCGTGACTGCCAGGTCGGCACGAAGGTGCTGGCGTTGGTCGTCGGCTTCGCTGTCGTCAACTACGCGCTGAGTGCGGCGCTGCATCAGGAGGGCAAGGATGTCCGTGGCGTCTACGTCTCTACTTCGTGACTCCGCTCTAGTCGTCTTCCGCGAGGCGACGAAGCTCTCACGGGCGCAGCGCAACCGCGCACGGAACGCCGCCACCGAGCGCACGCGCCGCGAGTTTGCTAACATCTTCCGCAAGCAGGGACGAATGATTCTCGAACGCCTACCGAAGATTGCTAACCTGTTCATCAGCGCACGAACCGTCACCGAGGCGTCCTACGATCAGGACTTGGTCGACGCTTTCGCTGACGTGTACTCGACGACACGCAAGCAGGCAGAACGTGCCCTGTTCGAATCCATGTTCGACGGGATCACGGGCGGATATCAGGGCCTCGCATCCGACTTCGGGATTGAGAACTCCTTCAAGCTGAAGCCCGAGCAGGCGACCGCATGGGCGCGCGAGAATGCCACGAAGCATCTAGCCGAAATCAACGAGACGACCAAGAACGACATCAAGAACCTCATCACCCGTTCGATCGACGAAGGCCGCGACTACGGTTCAGTCGCCCGTGAGATCCGCGACACGTTCGACGGTTACTCGACGCAACGTGCAACGCTTGTCGCCGTTCAAGAGAACGCGATGGCTTACGAGGAAGGTCAGTCGCAGCTCGTCGGCGAGATCCAGGCGGCGGGGATCACCATGGAGAAGTCCATCACCGGGCCGGACGACGATATCACCTCGGACATCTGCCGCGATGCCATGGCCATGGGCTGGATCGCAACGGATGAGGAGTTCCCAGGCGGCGAGCAGACGGCCCCGCTTCACGTCGGTTGCCGCCATGCCACGATCTACCGCGTCAAAGAGGAGGAGTAATGCAGTCTGTAATGGACTTCCCTTGGAGATACAAGCACTGCGCTGACAGTACGCAGGTGTCAGCCGGGCCGTGTGTGCTGCACACGATCACCATCAACCGCCTCGATACCGGAGCGTGCGTCGTGACCGTGTACGACAACCCGGCAGCGGCGGGAAACGTGATCGCCATCATTGACCTCACGCCCACGGCTGTCGTGAACGTGATGAGCACGACGCTCATCTTCGACGCGCAGTGCGATACGGGGCTCTATGCTGACTTCAGCGGGGCGGGCGGCGACATCACGGTGACGTACA
>Ga0209079_10000288_pt1 | contig 21285 bp, 18 predicted proteins | sample PPLLaktember2015_2_FD_187259 | JGI IMG/M metagenome (GOLD analysis project Ga0209079, IMG submission 187259) | Freshwater sediment microbial communities from Prairie Pothole Lake near Jamestown, North Dakota, USA - PPLs Lake P7 Core (6) Depth... | ecosystem: Environmental > Aquatic > Freshwater... | reverse complement strand
AGCGCGACCTGCGCTTCCTCGTCCTCGACGTGAACGTTGAGGATGTTGGAGTCGCCTTCGGCGATCGCCACCGCGATACGGCCCAGCACTCCGCGCTCGTTCAGCACGCCGACGTCGAGGCCGACCGTGAAATTCGCGGCCGAGTCGTTGGCCCACTGCAGCTCGATCCAGCGCTCGGGGTCGGCACGGCGCGCGCGCTGCGCGTGCAGGCACTCGGCCTGATGCACGGCCAGTCCCTGGCCCTTGCGGATGTGTCCGACGATGGCGTCGCCCGGGATCGGATGGCAGCAGTTCGCGAGCTGCACCGCCATGCCTTCCGTGCCGCGGATCAGCACCGGGCCGTGCGGCGTGGGCGTGGCGGCGCGCGAGGACGCGGAAGACTCCTCGTCCGGGTTCTCCGGCACGGCGCCGAGCGCGAGTTGCCGCGCGACGACGGCAGCCAGCCGGCGGCCGAGGCCGATGTCCGCCATCAGGTCGTTGCGCGTTTCCAGTTCGGCCTGCCTGAGGACCGTTTCCCACTGGGCCTCGCCGACCTCGGCGAGCGAGAGGTTGAACTGGCGCGCCGCCTGCGCCAGCAGGCGCTCGCCGAGTTCGACCGACTCGTCGAACTTCATCGTGCGCAGGAAGTGGCGGATCTCCGAGCGCGCCTTGCCTGTGCGCACGAACGACAGCCACGCCGGGTTGGGCCGCGCGACCGGCCCGGTGACGATCTCGACCATGTCGCCGTTGCGCAGCGGCGTGCGCAGCGGCTGGATCTCGCTGTTGATGCGCGCGGCCACGCACTTGTTGCCGACGTCGGTGTGGATGCTGTAGGCGAAGTCGACGACCGTGGCGCCGCGCGGCAGCGACACGATCCTGCCTTTCGGCGTGAAGACGTAGACCTTGTCCGGGAAGAGGTCGACCTTGATGTGTTCGAGGAACTCGCTCGAGTCGCCGGTCTGCCGCTGGATCTCGAGCAGCGACTGCAGCCACTGGTGCGTGCGCGACTGCAGCTCGGAGAGGTTGGAGTCGTCGTCCTTGTACAGCCAGTGCGCCGCGACGCCGCTCTCGGCGACGTGGTGCATGTCCTTGGTCCGGATCTGGAACTCCACCGGCGTGCCGTACGGGCCGATCAGCGTCGTGTGCAGCGACTGGTAGCCGTTGACCTTCGGAATCGCGATGTAGTCCTTGAACTTGCCCGGCACCGGCTTGAAGAGCGCGTGCAGCGCGCCGAGCGTGACGTAGCACTCGGGCCGCGTGTCGACGACGATGCGGAATCCGTAGATGTCGAGCACCTGCGAGAACGACAGGTTCTTCTCGGCCATCTTGCGGTAGATGCCGTACAGCGTCTTCTCGCGGCCGTAGACCTCGGCGCGGATCTTGGAGTCGGCGAGCGCCTTGCGCACGGACTGCAGGATCTTGCCGAGCAGCTCGCGGCGGTTGCCGCGCGCGGAGAGCACCGCCTTGTGCAGCACCCGGTAGCGCATCGGGTGCAGGTGCTGGAAGCTCAGCTCCTCGAGATCGCGGAACAGGGCGTTCAGGCCGAGCCGGTGCGCGATCGGCGCGTAGATCTCGAGGGTCTCGCGCGCGATGCGGCGCCGCCGCTCGGTGTCGACCGCGTCGAGCGTGCGCATGTTGTGCAGGCGGTCGGCAAGCTTGATCAGCATGACGCGCACGTCGCGCGCCATCGCGAGCAGCATCTTGCGGAAGTTCTCGGCCTGCGCCTGCTCGGTCGACGAGAACTGCAGCTTGTCGAGCTTCGACACGCCGTCGACGAGTTCGGCCACGACTGCGCCGAACTTCTCGACGAGTTTCTCCTTCGCCACGCCCGAGTCCTCGAGCACGTCGTGCAGCAGCGCTGCCTGGATCGCGGCGCCGTCGAGGCGCCAGTCGGTGAGGATCTCGGCGACGGCGAGCGGATGCGTGATGTACGGCGCACCGCTGCGGCGGAACTGGCCGAGGTGCGCCTCGTCCGAAAAGCGGAACGCGTCCTTGACCTTCTGCACGTCGGACGACGGCAGGTACTTCTTGACGCGGTCGGTCAGCGTGGCGACCGTTACCACGCCGTTGTGCGGTTCCTGCGCGGAGTCCGAGCGCCAGACGGCCTTTCTCAGTGCCTCGGCCGCGCGGCGCGCAAAGCCGGGCTGCGGCGGCGGAGGAAGCGCCGGATTCGAGGAGGGAGGAGGATCAGCGGACCGCATGTTGTGCCCCGTCGCTAGGCTAACTGGACGGGAGGGCGGCCGCAAACTACGCGGTTACGTCGGCACCTTGCGCAGCATCTCGATGCCGACCTTTTCCTGCGCGATTTCACGCAACGCGGCCACCGGCGGCTTGTCCTTGGTGTCGATCTTCGGCGTGTGGCCCTGCGCCAGCTGGCGCGCGCGGTACGCGGCGGCCAGGCACAGCTGGAAGCGGTTCGGGATGTGTTTCAGGCAGTCTTCGACGGTGATGCGGGCCATGAGCGTCCAATCCTTGAGGGTTGTGGCGCATTTTACCGGACGGAGGTGGCCTGGCGCCGCCCGCCGCGCATTTATCCCACGATGCCCAGCTGGGCGAACAGTTCGTGGTGCCGCGCGGCCTGGCTGCCGTAGCGCAGCCGGGTCGCCGTCACGATGGCGGCCAGCTGGCCCAGGGCGGTCTCGAAGTCCTCGTTGACGACGGCGTAGTCGAACTCGGGGGCGTGCGCCATCTCGCTGCCGGCGGCGAGCAGCCGGCGGGCGATCACGGGCTGAGTGTCCTGCCCGCGCTTGCGCAGGCGCGCCTCGAGCGCCTCGAACGACGGCGGCAGGATGAAGATTCCGACCGCATGCGGGAAGTGCGCCTTCACCTGCCGGGCGCCCTGCCAGTCGATCTCCAGCAGCACGTCGGTGCCGGCGCGCACGCGCTCCTCGATCCACTTGCGCGACGTCGCGTAGTAGTTGCCGTGCACCTCGGCGCTCTCGAGGAACTCGCCGTCGGCGCGCCGCTGCATGAAGTCCTCGATCGTCACGAAGTGGTACTCCCGGCCGTCCTGGTCGCCCGGACGCGGGTGGCGGGTGGTGTAGGAAACCGACAGCTGGACGTTGGGATCGCGCGCCAGCAGCGCGTTCACGAGCGTCGACTTGCCGGCGCCCGATGGCGCGACGACGAGAAACAGCGAGCCCGCGTGGTCGCCGGCGAGCGCGGCAAGGGCGTCGGTCACGGTCACTCCAGGTTCTGGATCTGTTCGCGCATCTGCTCGATGAGCATCTTCAGCTCCACCGAGGCATTTGTCATCTCGATCGCGGCGGCCTTGGAGCCGACCGTGTTTGCCTCGCGGTTCAGTTCCTGCATCAGGAAATCGAGCCGGCGTCCCACCGGACCGCCCGCGGCCAGGACCCGCCGCACTTCGTTCACGTGCGTGGTCAGGCGCTTGATCTCCTCCTCGACGTCCATCTTCAGTCCGTAGAGGGTGACTTCCTGCCGGATGCGGTCGGTCACTTCCTCGCGACCGACGGTCGTCGCCTTCGTCATCGTCTCGCCAAGCGCCTGTTCGAGGCGCTCGACCAGCTTGCGTTCGACGGCCGCCAGCAGGTCGGGCGCGCGCGCCTTCAACTGGATCGCGATGGACTCGACCTGGGCGCAGTGGGCGATCAGCGCCTCGCGCAGCGCCTCGCCTTCACGACGGCGCGAAGCCGTCATGCCGTCGAGCGCTTCGGCCAGCGCCTCGGCGGTTGCCGCGCGCAGCGCGTCCGGATCGCTGCCGGGCGTTTCGACGACACCCGGCCACTCGAGCACGTCGGCGGTGCCGAGCGGCCGCACGCCCGGGATCGCCTGTTCGACCTGTGCGGCGAGGCCGGTCAGCTGGGCCAGCGCTGCGGCATTCAGCGTCGGCTCGGCCGCGCCCACGCCGCGGACGATGTTGATCCGGCATTCCACCTTGCCGCGGCTGAGCCGCGCGGCGATGGCCTCGCGCAGCATCGGCTCGAACACGCGCCAGTCGTCCGGGATCCGCATCGACAGGTCGAGGAAGCGGGAGTTGACGGAACGCAGGTCGATCGTCAGCTGCCCCAGCGCGGTGGGACGCGCGGCGCTGGCGAAGCCGGTCATGCTCGCGACTGGTTTCATCGGGGTGGGAGGCGGTTGGAGCCGGTGTTATCGAGGGGATTGCACGTCTTATCGCGTGTTTGGAGCGTCGAGTCCTGCTGGCCGGACGGCTAGAATCGCCCGGTCTCACCGAACGAGCGTTCATGCCCGCCCAGACCAACGCACCACTGCCAGAAGGCCTCGAGGTAGGCGGCTACCGCATTGTAAAGAAGATATCCAGCGGCGGATTCTCGATTGTCTACCTGGCCACGGACGACCAGGGCAACTCCGTCGCGATCAAGGAGTACCTGCCGGCGTCCCTCGCGCAGCGCAGGCCGGGCGAACTGCTCCCGTACATCGCGCCCGAGAACCTCAACACCTACCGCATCGGCCTGAAATGCTTCTTCGAGGAGGGCCGCGCGCTCGCCTCGATCTATCACCCGAACATCGTGCGCGTCCTGAACTTCTTCCGCGCGAACGAGACCGTGTACATGGTGATGAACTACGAGTCGGGCCGCTCGCTGCAGGAGCACGTGCTGCGCAACCGCAGCAAGGACCAGAAGGACGTCCTGTCCGAGCGCTTCATCCGCCGCGTGTTCGCGCAGGTGATGAACGGGCTGCGCGAGGTGCACTCGAACCGCCTGCTGCATCTCGACGTCAAGCCGGCGAACATCTACCTGCGCATGGACGGCACGCCGATCCTGCTCGACTTCGGCGCCGCGCGCCAGACGCTGCAGCGGGACATCAGCAAGACCTACCCGATGTACACGCCCGGGTTCGCCGCGCCGGAGCTGTACAAGCGCGATGCCGAACTCGGCCCGTGGACCGACGTGTATTCGATCGGCGCGTGCATCTACGCGTGCATGTCGGGGATGCCGCCGCAGGAGTCGGACGCGCGGCTGAAGGAGGACAAGATGCCGACGGCGCTGCGCGCGTTCCGCGGCCTGTACTCGAACGAACTGATCTCGATGATCGAGCGCTGCCTGCGGCTCAACTCGCTCGAGCGTCCGCAGACGGTGTACGCGGTGCAGAAGGAGCTGCTGCAGACGGTGCCGGAGCGGCCCGAGTTCACGCTGATGGAGAGGACCGGCGCGCGCTTCCGCCATCTCCAGGCGCGCGTGACGCGCTTCATGAAGGACCACAACATCACCTGGTTCTAGGCTGCGGCGCCCGCATCCGGCCCCTGCCGCGCAGCGGTTGATCCGGGGCGGATGCGTGGCGTAGGCTCGCGAACCACACGGTCGAAAGGCAACGAGCGCAGCGGATGCGGTTCTCGGTCTACCAGGAAAGCAAGAAGGGCGGGCGCAAGGTCAACCAGGACCGGATGGGGTACCTGTACACCCGCGACTCGCTGCTGATGCTCGTGGCCGACGGCATGGGCGGGCACGCGCGCGGCGAGGTCGCCTCGCAGCTCACCTTGCAGACCATGGCCGCGATCTACCAGCGCGACGCCAAGCCGCTGCTGGCCGATCCGGTGCGCTATCTCGAGGAAGCGGTGCTGGCCGCGCACCGCGAACTGCATCGCTACCGCGCCGAGCACTCGCTGCCGGAAGCGCCGCGCACCACGCTGGTCGCCTGCATCGTGCAGCAGGGCATGGCGATCTGGGCGCACGTGGGCGATTCGCGCCTGTACCTGATCCGCGGCGGGCGGATCGCCGAGCGCACCCTCGATCACTCGCGTGTCCACCACCTGGTGCAGGCCGGTTTGATCCGCCCGGAAGACGCCAAGGATCATCCCGAGCGCAACCGCATCTTCAACTGCATCGGGGCCTACGTCGCGCCGACCGTCGAGATCAGCCGTCCGTTCGCGCTGCGCAACGGCGACACGGTGCTCCTGTGCTCCGACGGCCTGTGGGGTTCGCTGAACGACCGCCAGGTCGCGGAGGCCTTCACCGGCAAGACGGTGATGCGGGCGGTGCCCGAGCTGATGGAACTCGCGCTCGAACTCGGCGGTCCCGACTCGGACAACTGCACGGCGGTCGCGATGACCTGGGCCGGCACCGAGTCGATGGAAATGGTGCCGCCGAGCGAAGAGCCGGTGTCGACGCTGCTCATCCCGGAAGGAACGATCGCGTCGACCATCCACATGCCGCGCGTCGGCGAGGCCGACGACGAAGCGGAACTGTCGGAGGAGGAGATCGACGACGCCGTCGCCGAGATCCAGCGCGCGATCTCCCGCGCGGCGAGGCTCGTCAACAAGTAGCGTCGGCTGCGCTAGTCTTGCCGGAACCCCGAGGCGGTCCGCCTCGTTCTCCGGAATCCACCGAATGCCAACAGACCTGCAGCGCCCCGGCGGGCGGCGCCACGACCAACTGCGTCCCGTACGGCTGACGCGCAACTACACCAGGCACGCCGAAGGCGCGGTGCTCGTCGAGTTCGGCGACACGAAGGTCATCTGCACGGCGAGCGTCGAGGAGAAAGTCCCGCCGTTCCTCAAGGGCAAGGGGCAGGGCTGGGTGACCGCCGAGTACGGCATGCTGCCGCGCTCGACCAACACCCGCTCCGATCGCGAGGCCGCGCGCGGCAAGCAGAGCGGCCGCACGCAGGAGATCCAGCGGCTGATCGGGCGCAGCCTGCGCTCGGTGATCGACCTTGCCGCGCTCGGCGAGCGCACGCTGCAGATCGACTGCGACGTCATCCAGGCCGATGGCGGGACGCGCACCGCAGCGATCACCGGCGGGTTCGTCGCCGCCTACGATGCGATCCGCTGGCTGCGCCAGCGTGGACTGATCGAGGCGCTGCCCGTGCTGGACTTCGTCGCCGCCGTCTCGGTCGGCGTGTACCAGGGCGTTGCGCTGCTCGACCTGGACTACGCCGAGGACTCGACGTGCGACACCGACATGAACGTCGTGATGACGGGCGGCGGCGGCTTCGTCGAGGTGCAGGGCACGGCCGAGGGCAAGCCGTTCACGCGCGAGCAGATGGATGCGCTGCTCGAACTCGCGCGGCAGGGCATCGCGTCGCTGGTCGCGTCGCAGAAGGCGGCCCTGCAGCTTTGAACGAGCCTCCTGCATTCGTCGGATAGGCGCGGCGCCTCGCGCCGCGTAGCTTCGAGTCATCCCGAGATCCGGCCGGTGCCGGCAACCGACGCGGAGAGCGCGTCAACTTCTGGAGGGTGACATGAGGCAGGTTTCGTTCGACGAAGCGGCGGCGGTGGGCGGGGCGGAGTGCGGCGATCTGACGATGTCGGTGGGGCTGACGGGCGTGAGTCTCACCGGATCCGTGAGCACCTGGGAAAGCTGCATGACGAGCATCTACAACGGGATTTCCGACACGCTCTCCGGTTACGGCGCGCACTACGTCACCGGCATCCCGTACGGACAGCCGCACGTCGGTTGATTGAACGGGCGAAGCAGGAATCCGGGCCCCGGGCTCCTGCAGCCCGGGGTCGCTTCCCATCGTGCGTCCGGCTGACTTCACTGGCGCCGCGGCAACGCTGGTGCGCGTGGTGGTCGCGGTCGCCATCGTCTGGGCGGTGTACTGGGCGCCGACGTTCGTGCTCATTCGGATCGCGCACGTGCTGCCGTCCCATGCGGATCCGCGACTCGTGGAACTGGCCGCGAGGACGATCCTGCTCGGGGTGGTCTTTGCTCTGCTCCGTGTGCCGGTGCGCACGCTCGGGCTCAGCCGCGAATCAGCGGCCGGGGGACGAGCCGCGCTCTGGCTCGTCCTGGGAACCTTCCTCGTTTCGCTGCTTGTTTCCGTCACCATCGTCTCCACATCCGACGCCGCCAAGGCCGGATTCACCGTCGGCAATGCGATCGCGAGATGGCGCGACGGCTTCCCTGTCACAGGGCTCGCGGGGCGATTCCTGTTCAACGCCATGCTGGGCCCGGTGTTCGAAGAAATGCTGTTCCGCGTGCTGATCCTCGGATTCCTGCTGCGGGCGGCCAGGCCGGTGTTTGCGCTGGCCGTTTCGACGCTGCTGTTCGCTGCCGGTCACGGGTCCTGGCTGCTCTCCGGTCTGCTCGGCCTGGCGTTCGGGCTTCTCTATCTCCGGTTCCAGGGCCTCTGGTTGTGCGCGGCGGCGCACGGAGTGCACAACCTGGCCTCAGCCTCGGGCGCGCCGTTCCTGGTTGCCTATCTGCACGAGGCCGGCCTGTTGATGCCCGTCGGTCCGCACCTGCTTGTGATTCAATTGGCGTGGTTCATCGTGTCGCTGGCGTGCTTCGCCATGTTCCTGCGCCAGGTCCTTGCCGGAACTTCGGGCGGCCAGTTGCTGCTGCTGCCGAGACCTTTACCGCTGGAAATCAGGCCGACCCCTGCTTCGTGAATCGCCGCATCGTCATCGCCACCGGCAACCCCGGCAAGCTTCGCGAGTTCCGCCACCTGCTCGCGCCCCTCGGGTGGGAAGCGATCGCCCAGACGGAACTCGACGTGGCGCCGGCGGAGGAGCCGCACCTCACCTTCCTGGAGAACGCGCTCGCGAAGGCGCGCCACGCGGCGTCCGCGACCGGGCTGCCCGCGCTCGCCGACGACTCGGGCATCTGCGCGGCTGCGCTGCACGGCGCGCCGGGCGTGCTGTCCGCGCGCTTCGCCGGCGAACCGTCCGACGACACGCGCAACAACGACGAGCTGCTGCGGCGGCTGGCGAGCGAGCGCGACCGGCGCGCGCACTACACGTGCGTGCTGGCCGCCGTGCGCGCGGCGGACGACCCGGAGCCGCTGATCGCCGACGCGCGCTGGCACGGCGTGATCATCGACCGGCCGCGCGGGCGCGGCGGTTTCGGCTACGACCCGCTGTTCCTGCTGCCGGACCTCGCCAAGACCGCAGCCGAGCTCGATCCCGCCGAGAAGAACCGCATCAGCCACCGGGGCCAGGCCATGGCCGAGCTCGCGCGCAAGATGGCCGCGGCCTGGGCCTGACCTCGATCCACGACGCCGGTGCCTGCCTCGATCGAGATCAAGCCTGCCGCCGGCGCGCGGATGCCGGACGTCGCGACGTTGCTGCGTCCGGGCACGCTGTCGCTGCCGGCGCTGCCGCCGCTGTCCCTGTACATCCACTTCCCGTGGTGCGTGCGCAAGTGCCCGTACTGCGACTTCAACTCGCACGAGCCGGACGGCCAGGGCATTCCCGAGGCGGCGTACCTCGACGCGCTCGTGGCCGACATCGAGGCCGCGCTGCCGCTGATCTGGGGGCGTCCTGTCGTCAGCGTGTTCATCGGCGGCGGCACGCCGAGCCTGATGTCGGCAGCGGGCGTCGAGCGCCTCCTGTCCGATGTCCGTGCGCGGTTGCCGCTGGATGCCGACTGCGAGATCACGATGGAGGCGAACCCGGGCACGTTCGAGGCCGAGCGATTTGCGGCCTACCGTTCGGCCGGCGTGAACCGGCTGTCGATCGGCGTGCAGTCGTTCGATGCGGCCAAGCTGAAGGCGCTCGGGCGCATCCACGACCGCGCGCAGGCCGAGGCGGCGGCCGGCCTGGCCCGCCGCGTCTTCGACAACTTCAACCTCGACCTGATGTTCGGCCTGCCGTCGCAGTCGCTCGCGGAAGCGCAGGCCGACGTCGAGGCTGCGCTGCAGTTCGCGCCGCCGCACCTGTCGCTGTACCAGCTCACGCTCGAGCCCAACACCGTGTTCGCGAAGTACCCCCCGGCGGTGCCGGACGAAGACACCGTCGCCGGGATGCAGGAGTGGATCGAGGCGCGCACGGCGCAGGCGGGATACGGCCGATACGAGGTGTCGGCCTACGCCCGGCCGGGCCGCGAGTGCCGCCACAACCTGAACTACTGGCGCTTCGGCGACTACCTGGGCGTCGGGGCTGGCGCCCACAGCAAGATCTCGTTTCCCCACCGCGTTGTCCGGCAGGTCCGCTTCCGCCAGCCCGCCTCGTATCTCGAGCGGGCCGCGCGCGGCGAATTCCTCGCCGAACACGTCGAGGTCGGCCGCTCGGACCTTCCGTTCGAGTTCATGCTGAACGCCCTTCGGCTCTCGGAGGGGGTGCCGGCCGGCCTGTTTGCGGAGCGGACCGGACTGCCGGCGTCGGCCATCGAGGCCCCGCTGCAGCGGGCCGAGGAGCGTGGCCTGATCGAGCGCGACCACACCAAGATCCAGCCGACCGAGCTCGGCCGCCGTTTCCTGACGGACCTGCAGTCCCTCTTCCTGCCGGCTGGGCGCACTTGAGCGGTGCGTTAAATGCACTTTATCGGTGCATAATGCCCCAGGAACGGGTGGCGGGCGGCTGTGGCCGCACTCTTTCCCCGTTGAGCGACCCCAGTCTAAACGCTTGTCGCACAAGGCTAGTGCAGCCGCAAACGGTCCGTACCGGGTTTTGGCACACTTCCTGCGTTGCGATGCCGCAGAGCCCGGAGCGGTCAACAGTGGTGGTCCGGGGGACTGTTAACCCAGTGCGATTGAGGAGAACACATCGATGGCCACGGCCAAAGACGTAATGAAAATGATGACGGACAACGAGGTCCTCTTCGTTGACCTTCGCTTCACGGACACCAAGGGCAAGGAGCAGCATGTCTCCGTTCCGGCCAAGATGTTCGACGAAGACAAGTTCGAGCACGGCCACGCCTTCGACGGTTCCTCGATTGCCGGCTGGAAGGGCATCGAGGCGTCCGACATGCTGCTGATGCCGGATCCCATCTCCGCCCGCATGGACCCGTTCCGCGAAGAGAACACGCTGATCGTCACGTGCGACGTGGTCGAACCGTCGACCGGCAAGGGCTACGACCGCGACCCGCGCTCGCTCGCGAAGCGCGCCGAGGCGTACCTGAAGTCGACGGGCGTCGGCGACACCGCCTACTTCGGTCCCGAGCCCGAGTTCTTCATCTTCGACGCCGTGACGTGGAACGTCGACATGTCCGGCTGCTTCGTCAAGATCAAGTCGGAAGAGGCGCCCTGGTCCACCGGCATCGACTACGAGGCCGGCAACCTGGCGCACCGTCCGCCGGTCAAGGGCGGCTATTTCCCGGTGCCGCCGGTCGACTCGTTCCAGGACATCCGCTCCGAGATGTGCCTGCTGCTCGAGCAGCAGGGCGTCGAGGTCGAGGTGCACCACCACGAAGTGGCCGCGCCGGGCCAGAACGAGATCGGCACGAAGTTCTCGACGCTGGTGAAGCGCGCCGACTGGCTGCAGATCATGAAGTACACGATCTGGAACGTCGCGGCGAGCTACGGCAAGACGGCGACCTTCATGCCGAAGCCGGTCGTGGGCGACAACGGGTCGGGCATGCACGTGCACCAGTCGGTGTGGAAGGACGGCACCAATCTGTTCGCCGGCAACGGCTATGGCGGGCTGTCGGACTTCGCGCTGTACTACATCGGCGGCATCATCAAGCACGCCCGTGCGCTGAATGCGATCACGAACCCGGGCACCAACAGCTACAAGCGCCTGGTGCCGGGCTTCGAGGCGCCGGTCAAGCTCGCTTACTCCGCGCGCAACCGCTCGGCGTCGATCCGCATCCCGTACGTCAGCAACCCGAAGGGCCGCCGCATCGAGGTGCGCTTCCCGGATCCGATCGCCAATCCGTACCTCGCTTTCGCCGCGATGCTGATGGCGGGCCTCGACGGCGTGCAGAACAAGATCCATCCGGGCGAGGCCGCCGACAAGAACCTGTACGACCTTCCGCCGGAAGAGGACGCGAAGATCCCGACGGTGTGCTCGTCGCTCGACCAGGCGCTCGAGTACCTCGACAAGGATCGCGAGTTCCTGACGCGCGGCGGCGTGTTCAGCAACGACCTGATCGACGCGTACATCGCGTTGAAGTCGGACGAGGTCACGCGCTTCCGCATGACCACGCATCCGGTCGAGTTCGACATGTACTACAGCTCGTAAGAGAGAGCTGCCGCTCGGCGCGGGGGCAGGGGCGGGGGACCGCCCCTTTTCATTCGGTCGCCGGCGGCACCGGAAACTCCACGCATGGCACGGGCAGTGGCGGAAATGAGGGAACTGGACCGGCAACACGCGGCACTCGCGGCCTTTGCGCGCGCCGGCCTCGGATACACTGCCGGCGTCCCATCGTCCGGGGAAACCGCCCGTGAACCGTCTTGCGCTGATGCTCGTGTCGTCCGCCTTCGCGGCGGCTTCGTTGCCGACGGCGGCCGTGGCGTCGGACATCTTCATGTGCGTGGACGCGGACGGCAACAAGGTCTTCCAGAACGTCGGCAGCGGCAAGGGCTGCAAGCGCATGGACGTCGGGCCGGTGCTGAGCATGCCGGCGCAGCGCGTGCCGCAGCAGCGTGCGTCGTCACCCAGCACGGACCGGGTGACGGTGTCGCCCGCCAGCTTCCCGCGCGTGGACCGCGACACGCAGCGTTCGCGGGACAACGACCGCAAGCGCATCCTGGAAGACGAGTTGAAGGCGGAAGAAGACAAGCTTGCGCGCCTGAAGGCCGAGTACGGCAACGGCGAGCCGGAGCGCCGCGGCGATGAACGCAACTTCGCGCTCTACGCCGAGCGGGTCCAGCGCCTGCGCGACGACCTCGCGCGCGCCGAAGGCAACGTCAACGCCCTGCGGCGCGAACTCGCGCTGCTGCGCACCCAGTAACACCGCGCACTCCACGCGCCGTCCGGCGCGTGTGCCAGCCGTTTCCATCGATCCCGGCGGAGGACTCCGCCGATGAACGCCGCCGACTTCACCGTGCCGGTGGCCGGCAGTACCGCGCGCTACGAGGGCCTCGACCTGCTGTCGACCGCCGTGCTGCTGCTCGACGCTAAGGCACGGATCGTCCACGTCAACCAGGCGGCGGAATTGCTGTTCGACACGTCCCGCAGGACGCTCGTCGGGCAGCCCGTCGGGCGCGTCCTCGGCGACGAGGCGGGCATTCGCCAGCTGGTGTCGGACGCGGAGGGAAACGCGTTCGGGCAGCGCAAGCAGATCATGGAACTGCGGCGCGTGGGCCGCGAGCCGCTGCAGGTGCAGGTCACGGCGACCGCGCAGCTCGCCGAGGCGACGCCGGTCGTGCTCGAAGTGTCCGAGATCGAGCAGCAGCTGAAGGTCGACCGCGAGGAGCGCCAGCTCGGCCTGACCGAAGCCAACCGCCAGCTGATGCGCAACCTCGCGCACGAGATCAAGAACCCGCTCGGCGGAGTGCGCGGCGCGGCCCAGCTCCTCGAGTCCGAGCTGAACGCGGACCAGCGCGAGTACACGCGGGTGATCATCGCGGAGGCTGACCGGCTGCAGGCGCTGGTGGACCGGCTGCTGGCGCCGCACCGCGCGCCGCGCGTCGTCGCCGACGTCAACATCCACGAAGTGCTCGAGCGCGTCCGCATGGTGATGCTGGCCGAGTTTCCGCGCGGCCTCGCCATCGAGCGCGACTACGACGCGAGTGCCCCGGAGTTCCGCGGTGACAAGGAGCAGCTGATCCAGGCCGTGCTGAACGTCGTGCGAAACGCCGCTGAAGCGCTCGAGGAGCGCATCGCCGCGGGCGACGCGCGGATCACCCTGCGCACGCGCGTCGCGCGGCAGGCGACGATCGCGCGCACCCGCCACCGGCTCGCGCTCGACCTGCACATCATCGACAACGGGCCCGGCATCCCTGACGACCTGAAGGACCGCGTGTTCTTCCCGCTCGTCTCGGGACGCGACACCGGCACCGGGCTCGGGCTCACGCTGGCGCAGACCTTCGTGCAGCAGCACCACGGCCTGATCGAGGTCGACAGCCGTCCGGGCCGCACCGACTTCCGCATCCTGATCCCCCTGCAGCGAGCCCACGACACATGATTCCCGAAGGACGATCGAAGCGATGAGACCGATCTGGATCGTGGACGACGACCGCTCGATCCGCTGGGTCCTCGAAAAGGCCCTGGCGCGCGAGAACCTTCCCTGCAAGGCGTTCGGCGTCGCGCAGGACGTGCTCAGGGAACTCGAGCACGACAGCCCGCAGGTGCTGGTCTCCGACATCCGCATGCCGGGGATGAACGGGATCGAGCTGCTGCGCGCGGTGAAGCGCAAGCACCCGGCGCTGCCGGTCATCATCATGACCGCCTTTTCCGACCTCGAGAGCGCGGTGTCGGCGTTCCAGGGCGGCGCGTTCGAGTACCTGCCGAAGCCGTTCGACGTCGACAAGGCGGTCGAGCTGATCCGCCGCGCGGTCGACGAGAGCGAGCGCGAGTCGCGCGCCGACGAGGCGCCGACCGAAGTGCCGGAGATCCTCGGGCAGGCGCCATCCATGCAGGAGGTGTTCCGCGCGATCGGCCGCCTCAGCCAGTCGAACGTCACCGTGTTGCTGACCGGCGAGTCGGGCAGCGGCAAGGAAGTGGTCGCGCGCGCCTTGCACAAGCACAGCCAGCGCGCCGAGAAGCCGTTCATCGCGCTCAACATGGCGGCGATCCCGCGCGACCTGCTCGAGTCGGAGCTGTTCGGCCACGAGCGCGGCGCCTTCACCGGCGCGCAGGCGATGCGGCGCGGCCGCTTCGAGCAGGCCGAGGGCGGGACGCTGTTCCTCGACGAGATCGGCGACATGCCGGCGGAACTGCAGACGCGCCTGCTGCGCGTGCTGTCCGACGGCTTCTACTACCGCGTCGGCGGCCACCAGCCGATCAAGGCCGATGTGCGGGTGATCGCCGCCACGCACCAGAACCTCGAGGAGCGCGTTCGGCAGGGCCTGTTCCGCGAGGATCTGTACCACCGCCTCAACGTGATCCGCCTGCGCTTGCCCTCGCTGCGCGAGCGCCGCGAAGACATCCCGCTGCTGGCGAAGCACTTCCTGGCGAAGAGCGCGCGCGAACTGGGCGTCGAGCCGAAGAAGCTGTCGGACGAGGCGCTGCAGTACATCAGCCAGATGCCATTCCCGGGCAACGTGCGCCAGCTCGAGAACCTGTGCCACTGGCTCACGGTGCTGGCGCCGGCTCAGGTCGTGAAGGTCGAGGATCTGCCGCTCGACGCGCGGGAGGGCAACTGGCTGACGGCGGGTGAAGCGCCGGCCAGCGGCGCCCGAGTGGCAGCAGCGGGAGGCGCAGCGGCGCCGGTGGCCGGGCCGGTGCTCGCGGGCGGCGCGGACTGGATCGCCCAGCTGACCGGCGAGGTCGAGCGACGCCTGCAGGCCGGCGTGCCCGACGTCATGGACGCGCTGACGCGGGATTTCGAGGCGGCCGTGATCCGCGCCGCGCTTCGGTACACCCACGGGCGGCGCATCGACGCGGCAACGCGCCTGGGCGTGGGCCGGAACACGATCACCCGCAAGATCCAGGACCTCAAGCTCGAGGACTGAAGAGACTCCGAAGTGCCCACCCCGGGGCGGCACCGTCCGTCCCGGACACGTGCAGTTCGTCGCCCACCCCCGCGCTTCGTCGCAATCCCGGGGCATTCCGTCATTCGGGACGGATAATCGCGCCCTGTCGAATCACTGGGCGTCCGTGCCACGAGCGCGGGCGCGAGCCCGCTACATCCGGCGCCGGCTCCGGGGGACAAGAAGATGACGAAGAAGGCAAAGTGGTGGCTGGCCATCGTGGGCGTGTTCGCCGTCGCCACGATCGGCGGTGCGGCGGCGCTCGCGATCAACAAGCGCGCCGAGCAGGCCGCCGCGAGCAAGAAGAAGGAGCAGCCGCCGCTGGAGTTCGCCGCGACCGATGTCGTGAAACTGCAGCCGAGGCGGCTGGCCGTCGAACTGGCGCTGCCGGGCTCGGTGCATGCGATGTCGCAGGCCACCGTGCGGGCCAAGCTGTCTGCCGAGGTCAGGCGCGTGCTGGTGCGCGAGGGCGATCGGGTCGCGGCCGGGCAGGTGGTTGCCGAGTTCGACACCGCGCAGCTGCGCGCGCAACTCGCCGAGCGCACCGCGACCTACGAGTCGGCCAGGGCGCAGCTGGCGACCACCGAACGCACCCGCCAGGCCAACGCCCAGCTCGTCAAGCAGAACTTCATCTCGCAGAACGCGTTCGACACCGCCGACAGCGCCTTCCAGGCGCAGCTCGCCGCCGTCGCCGCCGCGCGCGCGCAACTCGAGCAGACGCAGATCCTGATGGGCGACGCGGTCGTGCGCGCGCCGATCGCGGGCACGGTCGCCAAGCGCAACGTGCAGCCGGGCGAGAAGGTCGCCTTCGACACGCCGCTGCTCGCGATCGTCGACCTGTCGCAGCTCGAGGTGCAGGCGCAGGTGCCGGTATCGGACGTGGCCCAGCTGAAGACGGGCATGCCCGCGCAGGTGGAGATCGAGGGGATCGCCGGCCGCAAGTTCGCCGGGCGGGTGGAACGCATCAACCCGAGCACGGAGCCGGGCACGCGCACGATCAACATCTACGTGTCGCTGCCGAACGAGGACTCGCTGCTGCGCGCCGGCATGTTCGCGCGCGTCGCGCTCGTCACCTCGGCCGAGGCCGAGGTGCCCACGCTGCCGATCTCGGCGCTGCGCGTCGACAATGGAACGACGTTCGTGTGGACGCTCATCGACGGCAAGCTGGTCCGGCGCCTGGTCGATGTCGGGCGGCGCGACGAGCGCGCCCAGATCGTCGAGATCACGGGAGGCCTGACGGCCGCCGACACGGTCATCGCGACCAAGTTCGACAACCTGAAGGACGGCCTCGCTGCGAAGGTCATCGGCGGCATCGGCGCGGCGCGCATCGCGGGACAGGACACGCCGGCCTCCCCGCCGCGCGCCAACTAGGACCCGCGCCATGTGGATGACGCGCGTCTCGATCAACCATCCGGTGTTCGCGACCATGGTGATGGTCGCGCTGACCGTGCTGGGGCTGTTCGCCTACAACAAGCTCGGCGTCGAGCCGATGCCGGACATCAACCCGCCGACGGTATCGATCCGGGTCGCCTATCCCGGCGCGTCGCCGGAGCAGGTCGAGAACGACCTCACGAAGCCGATCGAGAACGCCGTCAATACCGTGGCCGGCGTCAAGCGGATCCTCTCGGCCTCGTACGAAGGCATCTCGTCCACGTGGGTCGAGTTCCGGCTCGACGTCGACACGACCCGCGTGACCCAGGAGATCCGCGACAAGCTCGCGCAGATCCGCGCCGGCTTCCCCCGCGACGCGAAGGATCCGATCGTGGAGCGCGGCGGCAGCGAGAACGACCAGCCGGTCGCGACCTACACGCTGGTCGGCACCAACAAGACGCAGCGCGAGCTGACGCTCGCCGCCGAGCAGATCGTGCAGAAGGGCTTCGAGCGCGTGAACGGCGTCGGCCGCGTCGCGCTCGGCGGCACGGTGACGCGGCAGATCCAGGTGCGGGTCGACCCGGCCAAGCTGACCGCCTACGGACTGACGGTCGACACGGTCGTGCAGGCGCTGCGCAACGCCAACGTGGCGGTGCCGGTGGGGACGATCTCGAACGCCACCGCGGAGGCGATCGTGCGGGTCGACGGCCGCCTGTCGGAGCCCGGGCAGTTCGACAGCATCATCGTCGCGCGCCGCAACGGCACGCCGATCCTGCTGTCGCAGGTGGCCGAGGTGCGCGATGCCGAGCGCGAGCGCCAGTCGCTGACCCGCGTGAACGGCCAGCCGGCGGTCGGCGTCTACATCTTCAAGACGCAGGACGCGAACATCGTCGAGGTCGGCCGGGCGCTGAAGGCCGCCGCGGTCGACATCGGCAAGCAGCTGCCGGCCGGCGCCGAGCTGAAGCTGCTGTGGGCGATGTCCGACTTCGTGCAGCAGTCGGTCGACAACGTCAAGCGCACGATCGTCGAGGGCGCGGCTCTGACGGTGCTGATCGTGTTCCTGTTCCTCGGGTCGTGGCGCAGCACGGTCATCACCGGGCTCACGCTGCCGATCGCCGTGATCGCGACCTTCATCGCCATCTACGCGCTCGGCTTCACGCTGAACTACATGACGCTGATGGCGCTGTCGCTGTGCATCGGCCTGCTGATCGACGACGCCATCGTCGTGCGCGAGAACATCGTGCGGCACATCCGCATGGGCAAGGACCACTACACCGCGGCGCGCGAAGGCACGGACGAGATCGGCCTCGCGGTGCTGGCGACGACCTTCTCGATCGTCGCCGTGTTCGTGCCGATCGCCTTCATGAGCGGGATCATCGGCAAGTTCTTCTACCCGTTCGGCATGACGGTGGTCGTCGCCGTGCTGGTGTCGTTGTTCGTCAGCTTCACGCTGGACCCGATGCTGTCGGCCGTGTGGCGCGACCCGCCCGACGGCGCGAAGAACGTGCGCGTGATCGGCCCGGTGCTGACGCGCTTCGACCAATTCGTCGACAAGCTGCACGCGGTCTACGACGCCCTTCTGCGCTGGGCGCTGGCGCACCGCAAGACGACGCTGGCCATCGCCACCGCGAGCTTCCTCGCCAGCATCCCGATCGCCGGCCTGGTCGGCACGGAGATGATGCCGGAGAGCGACGAGGGGTTCACCAGCGTGCGGCTCACCACGCCGGTCGGCTCGAGCCTCGAGTACACCGACGAGCGCGTGAAGCGCGTCGAGGAGGTGCTGCGCGAGTTCCCGGAGATCGAGACGCTCAACACCGGCATCGCGACCGACGGCGGCAAGAACACCGCACGCATCAACCTGAAGCTGGTTCCGCGCGCCGAACGAGAGCGCACGCAGAAGCAGGTCGAGCAGGCGATCCGCAAGCGGGTAGCCGGCATCCCGGGCGTCGACCTGCGCGTCGGATGGGGCGGCCCGATCTACGTCGCGCTGCTCGGCAACAACGACGCCGAGATGAACCGCGTGATGCTCGACGTCAAGGAGAAGGTCGCGAAGATCCAGGGCGTGACCGACATCGAGATCACGGTGAAGGAAGGCACGCCCGCGCTGTCGATCCGGCTGAAGCCGGAACTCGCGGCCGAGTACGGCATCACGCACATGCAGCTCGGCAGCACGCTGCGCGCGATGGTGGGCGGCGAGAACTCCGGGTACTGGCTCGCGCCCGACGGCCAGAACTACGAGGTGATCACGCAGCTGCCGCGCGCCAGCCGCACGGTGGTGGACGACATCGCCAACCTGAACATCTCGACCAGCCGTCTGCGGCCCGACGGCACGCCGGAGATCGTCCCGCTGCGCGCCGTCGCGACGATCGAGCCCACGTTCAACCCGGAGAACATCCGCCGCCAGGACCTGCAGCGCCGGGTCGCGATGTTCGCCAACGTGCAGGGCCGCCCGGCGGGCGACGCGGGCAAGGAAGTGCAGGCGCTGGTCAAGGGCTACGAGCTGCCGCCGGGGCTGCGGTTCGACGTCGGCGGCCAGATCCGGGAGCAGCAGGAGATCAACTCGGCGATCTTCGGTGCGCTCGCGCTCGCGGTGATCTTCATCTACATCGTGCTGGCATCGCAGTTCGGCAGCTTCATCCAGCCGGTGGCGATCATGGCGTCGCTGCCGCTGTCCATCGTCGGCGTGATGCTGGCGCTGCTGGTCACCGGAACCACGCTGAACATCTTCTCGATGATCGGCATCGTGTTCCTGATGGGCCTCGTGACGAAGAACGCCATCCTGCTGGTGGACTTCGCGAACAAGGGCCAGCGCGACGGACTGGCGCGCGACGAGGCGCTGCTCGCCGCCGGCCAGACGCGGCTGCGGCCGATCCTGATGACGACCGGCGCAATGATCTTCGGCATGCTGCCGCTTGCCATCGGCCTGGGCGAAGGCGCCGAGCAGCAGGCGCCGATGGGCCGCGCGATCATCGGCGGCGTCATCACCTCGACGCTGCTGACGCTGGTCGTCGTGCCGGTGATCTACACGTACCTCGACGCGTTCGAGCGGCGCATCAAGCGCAGGCGGCACGGCGCGACGGTGCTGTCGCACCAGCCCGCCGACAAGGCCTGAGCGACTTGCCCCGGGGCAAGTCGCTCTGCCGACGATCGCGGGTCGATTGCCACGGGCAGGCGGCGGCGAAGGCTGCCCCCGGGTCGGCTAACCTAGGCCGATGGCACGTCCCCTGTTCTCCATCGATCCCGGCCCGACCACCCTGCGGTGGGGCTGGTTCCTGTGGGTCACCTGGGCTGTCATCGGCACGGGCCTGCTGGGCGAGGATCGCGAAGGCAGCGGCTTTGCGCTCGGGCTGGTGCTGTCCGCGCCGTTCTGGGCGCTCTGGCTGCTGTGGCCGTGCTACCGCGGCTGGGCGTTCTGGACGCGTTTCCGCGAGCGCGATGGCCCTCGCGGGTGAGCGTCGCCCGGCTGGCCGCGCGTCGTCCGCATGGGCACAATCGCTGCGACCGCCGGCAGCGACGCGGCGCAGGCGAGGAGGGCGACGATGGCCGAGTTGAAGACCAGGGCGACGCTCGCGAGCGCGAGCGCCTGCATCGAGAAGATCGAGGACGAGGTCCGGCGCGAGGACTGCCGCCGGATCGCCGCGCTGATGGCGAAGGCGACCGGATCGACGGCGACCATGTGGGGCGAATCGATCATCGGCTTCGGCGCGCGCCACTATCGCTATGCCAGCGGCCGCGAGGGCGACTGGTTCGTGGTCGGCCTGGCGTCGCGCAAGAACGGCATTTCCGTATACCTGTCGTGCGACGAAGCGCCCGACCCCGCGCTGCTGAAGCAGCTCGGCAAGCACAAGATGGGAAAGGGCTGCCTGACGATCGCGCGGCTCGCCGACGTCGATGCGAAGGTGCTGGAGCGGCTGATCAGGAACTCGGTGGCCGCGACTACTGCAGCGTGACGATCACCGGCGCGTGGTCGCTCGGCTGCTCGAGGCGGCGCGGCTCGACGTCGATCGTGCACGCGGTGCAGCGCGCAGCGAGGGCCTGCGACAGCAGGATGTGGTCGATCCGCAGTCCCATCTTGCGGCGGAACGCGAGCATCCGGTAGTCCCACCACGTGTAGCTGCGCTCGGGCTGCTCGAACAGCCGGAAGCTGTCGACGAGGCCGAGCGCGACCAGGTCGCGGAACGCCTGCCGCTCCGGTTCCGAGAACAGCACCTGGCCTTCCCACGCCTTGGGGTCGTGGACGTCGCGTTCCTCCGGCGCGACGTTGTAGTCGCCGAGCAGCGCGAGCTGCGGCGAGCGCGCCAGTTCCCCGCGCAGCCAGCCGTTCAGCGCGGCGATCCAGCGCAGCTTGTAGTCGTACTTGTCGCTGCCCACCGCCTGGCCGTTCGGGAAGTAGCCGCACACGACGCGCACGCCGGCCACGGTTGCCGCGATCAGCCGCTTCTGCTCGTCGGGGAAGTCCGGCAGGTTTGCCTGCACCTCGGTGGCAGCGCCGACCGTCGCGCGCCGAGTCAGGATCGCCACGCCGTTGTACGTCTTCTGTCCCGTGAACACGCTCTCGTAGCCGGCCTGCTGCAGCAAGTCGACGGGAAACCTGTCGTCGGGCAGCTTCGTCTCCTGCAGGCACACGACGTCGACCGCGTGCGTTCCGAGCCAGTCGAGCAGGTGCTGGAGGCGGACCTTCAGCGAGTTCACGTTCCAGGTGGCGAGGGTCAG
>Ga0209079_10000286_pt1 | contig 21402 bp, 22 predicted proteins | sample PPLLaktember2015_2_FD_187259 | JGI IMG/M metagenome (GOLD analysis project Ga0209079, IMG submission 187259) | Freshwater sediment microbial communities from Prairie Pothole Lake near Jamestown, North Dakota, USA - PPLs Lake P7 Core (6) Depth... | ecosystem: Environmental > Aquatic > Freshwater... | reverse complement strand
CGAGGTCGATTCCACTGCACAGGACCTGGCCGCGCCGGGCCTGCCGGGCGAGGCACGCGTCGACGGTGCCGGCACGCCGGCCGCGTACTGGCGGGCCTTCAGCCTGGTGACCTTCACGATCAACCGCTTCATCGTCGACCACGTGCTGCGCGCCGCGCGCCACTTCGACAACGACACCGAGACGATGATCCTGTTCGGTACCATCGCGCACCTGAACTCCGCGCACCTCGTGGCGCCGGGCTCCCGCCCGTCCAGCGTGCTCGGTGCCGATGGCCGCGTGCCCGATGCGCAGCTCCAGCTGCGCCCGGTGCGCCTGCGCGACCTGGTGCAGATCACCGGGCGGCCGCGCGAGACGATCCGCCGCAAGCTCGAAAGGCTGGAGGCGCAGGGCCGCCTGCTGCGCGGGCTGGACGGCTACGTGATCGCCGTGTCTTCGATCGATCCGCAGATGCAGGCCTTGAGTGTCGACGGCGTACGCCGCTTCACCGAAGCCTCGCGTCTCATCACTGCGGCGCTGCAGGATGCCGAGCAGGCGCTGGCCGAACAGCGCGGACAGACCCAGCGCTGAATCGGCAGCCGCAGCGTCAGGCGGCCGCGCGCAGCATCTCGCGCTTGGTGCGCCAATCTGCCAGGCCGGATGCGCCGGCGGGCACTGCGGCCAACACCAGCCTGGCTTCCAGCGGCCCGACGAGCAGCGTGCCGACGAAGCGCTGCCACAGCACGGCCGCGGCGACGAAAGCACCGAAGACCAGTAGCGTGTTGCTCAGCGCCAACCCCAGGCCCGTCGGCCAGTAGGCCAGTTCGGTCAGCGTGCGCGGCCCCTGGCCCGACTTGCGCGCCGCCGAGCGGAACACGAAGAAGGTGATCGACGCGACGATGAAGGTCAGCGCGAAGGCCACCATGGCGGCATTGCACAGCGCGGTGACACCGGGCGAGGCGATGTTGTCCACCGAGAGCGGCACGCGCCCCATGTCGGCGAAGGCGGACCAGGCAATGGCGCCGTTGATGGCGCCGTTGATCAGCCCGCCGGGCAGCGATTGAAGCCAACGGGGCGGCTCGGTCGAGAAGGTCGTCATGGTTCCGACGCAGCATGGCGCCGCTCAAGCCCAAAGGCGCGATTGCAGCGCTGAAGCGGGCCATCGATCAACGCGCCGACGCCCGTTTCGGGCCGCCGCCCGAAATGGGCCGCGCGCCCTTGCGACGCGCGGCCGCTGCCGCGAGCATGCCGATCTTTCGTACACGACCCAAAGGAGCGACGCGTCCATGTAGGTTCTGGAAAGCTTTGGCCTGCAAGGCCAGGTGGCGATCGTCACCGGAGGCGGCGCCGGCATCGGCCGCGGCATCGCCGAGTTGTTTGCGCAGGCCGGCGCGGCGGTGGTGGTCAGCGACCTGAAGAAGGAGATCGCCGACAAGGTGGCCCAGCGCATCGTGGCCGCCGGCGGACACGCGGTCGGTATGGCCTGCGACGTCACCAACGACGTTGCCCGCCAGGCGCTGGTCGACGCGGCGCTGGCGGCCTTCGGCAAGATCAACGTGCTGGTCAACAACGCCGGCGGCGGCGGGCCCAAGCCCTTCGATATGCCGATGGAGACCTTCGTCTGGGCCTACGAGCTCAATGTCTTCTCGGTCTTCCACATGACGCAGCTGTGCGCGCCGCACATCGAAAAGGCAGGCGGCGGCGCGGTGCTGAACATCAGCTCGATGGCCGGCGAGAACAAGAACCAGCGCATGGCGTCCTATGCGTCGTCGAAGGCGGCCGAGAACCACCTGACGCGCAACATCGCCTTCGACCTGGGGCCCAAGGGCATCCGCGTCAATGCCATCGCGCCGGGCGCCATCAAGACCGCGGCGCTGCAAAGCGTGCTGACGCCCGAGATCGAGAAGGCGATGCTCAAGCACACGCCGCTCGGCCGCCTGGGCGAGGCGCACGACATCGCCCAGGCGGCGCTGTTCCTGTGCTCGCCGGCCTCGTCCTGGGTCAGCGGCCAGGTGCTCACCGTCAGCGGCGGTGGCGTGCAGGAACTCGATTGATCTTCGCGCGCTGCCGCAGCGCGTACCCACCTCTTTGCGACTTTCTCAGGAGACAGCCGTGGCCCACGACCCGTACCAGATCCTTGCCCACCCGTTCAGCCTGGAAGGCTATGCGGTCATCATCACCGGCGCCGGTGGCGCCATCGGCGGCGCGACGGCGCACGTGCTGGCGCAGGCCGGCGCCAACGTCGTGGTCAGCGACCTGAACCTGGAGAACGCGCAGAAGGTGGCCGCCGCGGTGCAGCAGGCCACCGGCCGCGAGACGCTGGCGCTCAAGACCGACGTCACCAGCGAGGCCGAGCAGCAGGCGCTGGTCGAGGCCACGTTGAAGAAGTTCGGCAAGATCACCGCGCTGATCAACAACGTCGGCTGGGGCGAGTACACGCCGCTGTGGGACGTGAGCATGGACTACATGATGAAGTCCTACCTGCTCAACACGGTCAGCGCCTACAACCTGTCGAAGCTGTGCATGCCGCACCTGAGGAAGCAGGAGAACGCGTCCATCACCATCTCCGGCTCGGCGGTGGGCACCACGCCATCGCCGGAGTTCATCTCCTACAGCAACGCCAAGGCCGCGCTGCTGCACATGAGCAAGAGCATCGCCGCCATGTCCGGGCCCGAGGTGCGCTGCAATGCCATCGTCATCGGCTCGGTGGACAACGGCGAGGCCACGCTGAAGGCCGGCTACGACCCGGCGATGCTCAAGCGCCTGGCCGATGCCATGGTGCTAAAGCGTCGTGGTGCGCCCTTCGATATCGCCTATGCGTTCAACTACCTGCTCTCGCCGGCGGCCGCCTGGGTCAGCGGCATCCACCTGCACGTCGACGGCGGCGGCAGCTACAAGAGCAAGATGCCCACCGCCGACTGATGGCCCGCCTGGCCCGTTTTCGCCGGCTCGGCGTGGCGCTGGGCCTGGCCGCGTGCGCGGCGTGGGCCACGGCACAGACGGCAGAGCGCCCGCCGCGCGCTGCGGTGTCCGATGTGCCGGTTCCCGGCGTGGCGCGCGCGGCGCTGCCGCCACAGCAGTTCACCGGCTATGCGGTGAACGTGCTGTTCCTCGACCTGTACGGCGGCACCGGCTCGGCCGAAGGCGACCGCGACCTGCGCGAGCGCATCGAGCAACAGACGCGCCGGCTGCGCTCGGGCCCCTTCAACCAGCCGCTGACCGAGCAGGTGGTGGCCGCGCTGAATGCGCTGTCCGGCCTGCGCGACGTGAGCTATGCGGTCTATGCCAGCGAGCGGCCGGGCAGCATCGTGCTGGCGGTCTCGGCCACGCTCACTGGCGAGGCCCAGCCCGTGGCGCGCGGCTGGCTGGTCGACGGCCAGAGCAGCAGCCTGCCGGTGCTGTACGAAAGCGGCGATGCCCTGCTGCGGTTGCAGCTCAACATCTGGGGCGGCCTGTACAGCGACTACAACCCGTGGTTCGCGAGCGCGGCCACCTACACCAGCCAGAGCCCGATCGCGCTCGACCCGCCCGGCCCGGGCCGCACCAGCTGGGGCGAAGCGATGGTCGAGTTCGGCATCGCCGGCGCTACGCGTTTCGCGCTGCCCGACCTGTACCTTCTTGGCGAGCTGACGGGCATGACTTCCGGCGCCACCGGCCAGGACCTGTTCCGCTCCGACACGCGCACCGAGACGATGTGGGAGAAGGTCTACGGCGGCGTGCTGTGGGCGCAGCCGGAAGAAAAGCGCTCGGCGCGGCTGTCGGTCGGCCGACAGAACTGGCAGCTGAACAACGGCTTCCTGTTCTCGCGCTATGCGGCCGGGGCCAATGCCGGCCCGAACCCTGCCCTGTACCTGAACCCGCGCACCACCTACCAGATGGCGGTGCTGGCCGAAGTGCGCCAGGGCCCCTTCGAGCTGGAGTTCTTCGATCTCGACCCTGCCGAGCTGAAGGCCTTCGACAGCGACACCCGTTTCCAGGGCCTGCGCGCCGCCTGGCAGGAAGACGAGCGTTGGAATCTGGGCATCGCGGCCTACCGCGTGCCCGAATCGAACACGCTGCTGCGCAACGGTAATGGCAGTGTCACGCCGCGCAAGGGCGAGCGCACGCTGAACCTGCGCGCCGGCCACCGCGACCTGGGCGGCGGCTTCAGCGCGCTGGCCGAGGCCGCCTGGCAGGACAGCAGCGAGGCCGCGATCTCGGCGCGCGCCTGGTATGCGCAGCTGGCCTACACGGCCAAGGCACTGCCGTGGAAGCCGAGCCTGTTGTACCGCTATGCCAGCTTCAGCGGTGACCGGCCCGACACGGCCACGCGCGAGGCCTTCGACGCGCCGCTGTCCAGCGGGCTGGACGAATGGGCTCAAGGCATCAGCTTCAAGAAGGTGGTGACCAACAGCAACCTGAACTCGCACCGTGTGCGCCTGAACGCCGGGCCCGACCCACGCCTGAACTTCACGCTCGACTACTACCACCTGTGGGCCGACATGCCGCTGCCGACGGGGCAGAGCACCTACGGCAACGAACTGGACCTGATCGTGCGCTGGGCGATCTCGAAGCAGCTGTTCTTCCTGGGCATTGCCGGCATGGCCTGGCCGGGCAATGTGATCCAGGCGCAGACGCAGGGCGCCGCGCGGCCCTGGAGCACTTTGCAGGCTTCGCTGTTCTGGGGCTTCTGAGGGCGGGTTCGCAAGCCGTGGTGTCGATGGCGTGCCCCCCGAACCCCGGGGCATGCAGTGGCCGGAGGGCCGGGCACAATGGGTCCACGCCCCGTGCTGCGCGAGCCACAATGCCCGATTTCCCCGTCCCCCGCTTCGACCAGTTCTACCGCTACCCCGAACTGACGCGCCTGCTGGCCGACTATGCGCAGGCGCGGCCCGACCTGGTGGCGCTGCACTCCATCGGCAAGAGCTTTGAGGGCCGCGACATCTGGCTGGCCGCGCTGACCCACAGCAACACCGGCGCCGACACCGACAAGCCGGCCTTCTGGGTCGACGGCAACATCCACGCCGCCGAGCTGACCGCCAGCACCGCCTGCCTGTACTGGCTGCACCACCTGGTCAGCCACTACGGCGGCAGCGACGAGGTCGGCCGCCAGGTGACGCAGCTGCTGGACACGCGCACCGTGTACATCGTGCCGCGCCTCAACCCCGACGGTGCCGAGCTGGCGCTGGCCGACCGGCCGCGGCACATCCGCAGCGCTACGCGGCCCTATCCCTTCGACGAGCCGCATGTCGACGGCCTGACGGCCGAAGACATCGACGGCGACGGCCGCGTGCTGTCGATGCGCATCGCCGACCCGCACGGCGGCTGGAAGAAGCATGCGCAGGAACCGCGGCTGCTGGTGCCGCGCGAGCCCGGCGACTTCGGCGGCGAGTACTTCCGCGTCATGCCCGAAGGCTTGCTGAAGAACTACGACGGCCTGAGCATCAAGACCAACCCGGACCGCGAAGGCCTGGACCTGAACCGCAACTTCCCGGCCTACTGGCGACAGCAGTTCGAGCAGACCGGTGCCGGCCCGTACCCGACCAGCGAGCCCGAGGTGCGGGCCATGGTCGACTTTATCGTCAAGCACCCGAACATCGGCGCGGCCATCAGCTTCCACACCCACAGCGGCGTGATCCTGCGGCCGATGGGTACGCAGAGCGACGACGACATGACGCCCGAGGACCTGTGGATCTACAAGCGCCTGAGCGAACTCGGCACCCAGCTCAGCGGGTACCCGGCGATCAGCACCTTCCATGACTTCAAGTACCACCCGAAGGAGGTCGTCACCGGCACGCAGGACTGGATCTACGAGCACCTGGGCGCACTGTTCTGGACGGTGGAGCTGTGGGCGCCCAACCGCGAGGCCGGCATCACCGACTACGACTGGATCCACTGGTACCGCGAGCACCCGCCGGAAGACGACCTGAAGCTGCTGAAGTGGAGCGACGAGCAGTGCGGCGGCCAGGCGCACGTCGACTGGTATGCGTTCGAGCACCCGCAGCTGGGCGCGGTGGAGCTGGGCGGCTGGGACAAGATGAACTACTGGCGCAACCCGCCGCCGGCGCTGCGCGAGCGTGAGGCTGCGCGCTTCCCGGGCTGGATGACCCAGATCGCGCTGTCGCTGCCCAAGCTTGAAGTGCTGCGCACGGAGGTGCGTGCCTTGGGCGAGGACACCTGGCGTGTGCGCTTCGCGGTGGCCAATGCCGGCTACCTGCCGGCCTACATCAGCAAGCGCGCGCTGGAGCGCAAGACCGCGCGCGGTGTGGTCTTCAACATCCACCTGCCGCCGGGCCTGAGTCTGGTCAGCGGCGTGGAGCGCATCGTCGGCCCGCAACTCGAAGGCCATGCACCGAAGACCTCGATGCAGGCCTTCCTGCCCAACCCGGGCATCACCGCCGACCGCGCGGTGGCCGAATGGATCGTGCGCGGCCCGCGCGGTGCGCGGCTCGGCCTGAGCGCCGTGGCCGACCGCGCTGGCGCGGTGCGTACCGAGGTGTCGCTGGACTGAACGCCGCGGTGTCGCTGCGGCGCGGGATCTACTTCTCTGGCGCTGCGTCCACCCGCTCGAAATCGTCGCGCGTGCGCACCGCGCAGCCTGGGCAAGCGAAGTCCTCGGGCAGGGTCGACCAGGGCGTGCCCGGCTTCAGGCCTTCATGGCGGTCGCCCAGCGCCTCGTCGTAGAGGTAGGCGCACTCGGGGCAGCGGTAGCTGTGGCTCATGCCGCCTCCGTGCTGTCATGCATTCCATGGCGGCGCACCAGCGCGTCGCGGCGGCCGGGCTGGAAGTGGATGCGCGACGCATCGCCGTCGGCCCAGGCGACGACGCGCCGGTCCATCAGGCGGAACCACAGCGACGGGATGTAGCACGCCAGGAACATGCCGATGTAGCCGTTGGGCAGCTGCGGCAGGTTGTCGAAATGGCGCAGCGACTGGTAGCGCCGCGTCGGGTGCGCATGATGGTCGGAATGGCGTTGCAGGTGGAAGACGATCCAGTTCGAGAACAGGTGGTTGCTGTTCCACGAATGGCGCGGCTGGCAGATCTCGTAGCGGCCCGGCGCACGCAGCTGGCGCAGCAGCCCATAGTGCTCGATGTAGTTGGCCGAGCTGAGCTGGAAGTTGGCCCAGAAGGCAATGGCCAGCATGTAGGGCAGCGCGCCGAAGCCCAGCCAGGCCACCAGCGCGGCCCACAGCACAAGGGTAATCAGCAGCGGCTGCAGCACCTCGTTGTGCAGCGACGGCACCGGCTGGCCGCAGCGGCCCAGGCGATCGACTTCGATCTGCCAGGCGCGCTTCCAGGCGCCGGGCATCTCGCGCCGCACGAAGCCGTAGATCGTCTCGCCCATGCGCGAGCTGGCCGGGTCGGCTGGCGTGGCCACATCGCGGTGGTGGCCGCGGTTGTGCTCGATGAAGAAGTGGCCGTAGCCGGTGGGCGCGAGGATGATCTTCGCCAGCCAGCGTTCCAGCTTCGTGTTCTTGTGGCCCAGCTCGTGGCCCAAGTTGATGCCGAAGCCGCCGGCCACGCCGGCCGCCAGCACCAGCGCCAACTGCGCGTGCAGCGGCAGCGCGTGCGTGGCCAGGAACCAGACGTTCGCCACGAAGCTGAGCCACAGCACCGGCACGGTGGCATAGGTCACCCTGCGGTAGTAGGGGTCGGCCTCCAGCGCCGGCACGGCGCTGTCCGGCGGGTTGCTGCGGTCCTCGCCGAGCAGCATGTCCAGCCCCGGCACCACCAGATACAGAAAGACCACCGGCAGCCAGGCCATGCGCGCGTCGCCGGTCCACAGCACCAACAGCGCGCCCGAGCCGATGAAGGCCGGCACCAGGGCCGACAGCAGCCAGGCAGGGCGCTTGGGGTCGCGATAGGGCGGCGCTGCGGCCGCGGCGGAAGTCGTGCTCATCGTGTGTCTCCGAGGGTTGTGTGCGCCGATGCGTGGTCGCGTCGCCAGGCTGCGCAGTGTCGCGATGGCGGCGCCGCACGGTCACCGCTAACATGGGCAATCGATCGTCAATAAGTGACAGGCTCCGGCCGCCTGCGTCGCCCGTGAACGATGTCGCCCCCACGCTGGACACGCCGGCGGTGCACCCGACCTACCTGCGCCTGCTGTGCCAGACGCTGCGTAGTCATGGCGTGGACCCGGAGCCGGTGGTGCACGCCGCCGGCCTGGGCTCGTCGGCCGAGCTGGCGGCGCGCGACACGCTGGTCACGCAGCGGGCGGTGAATTCGCTGGTGGTGGCCTGCGAGCGCGCCACCGGCCGGCCCTGGCTGGGCCTGGCGCTGGGCATGGCGGTGCCGGCCTCGGCGCATGGCCCGATGGGCGTGGCCGCGGCCAGCAGCCGCGACCTGCGCCAGGCTTTGGGCGCGCTGGCGCGCTACCTGCCCACGCGCAATGCCACGCTGCGCTTCCGTCTGCGCGACACGCCGCCGTGCGCATCGCTGGAGCTGGTCGAGCGCGTGCCGCTGGACGAGGCGCGGCACTTCGTCCTCGGCGTGGTCTTCGCGGCGCTGCTGCGCCTGATCGAGGCGCTGCTCGGCCGCCTGCCCGAAACGCTGGGGGCCGACCTGCCGCTGCCGGAGGCGGCATGGCGCCCGCACATCGAGCGGCTGTTCCTGGGCCGTTTGCGCTTCGGCGCGCCGCGGCTGGTGCTGCACCTCAGCCACGAGCTGCTGGCCCAGCCGTGCATGAGCGCCGAGCCGGCGGCCTTCGAGCAGGCCTGCCAGGCCTGCGAGCGGCTGCTGGCCGCGCCGGCCGACGCCGGGCTGCGCCAGCGCGTGCGCGAGCTGCTGCTCGGCCGCGAGGGCAGCTACCCGACGCTGGCGCAGACCGCGCGCTACTTCAGCCTGTCGCCGCGCACGCTGATCCGTCGCCTCAAGGACGAGGGCAGCGCCTACCAGCAGCTGCTCGATGCCGTGCGCCAGGAGCGCGCTACCTGGTACCTGGCGCACACCCGGTTGAGCGTGGAGGAGATCGCCGCGCGGCTGGGCTACGTGGACACGTCCAACTTCAGCCGCACCTACCGGCGCTGGTTCGGCCGGACACCCAGCCAGGCGCGCGGCGCGGCGTCCTAGGCCGCCTTGGCGAGCCGGGCGGCGGGCTTGCGCGTCTTCTTGGCCACCGGCTTGGACGCGGCGATGCGCTTGGCCGGCGCGCGCGCCGGCTTGGGCAGGATGGCCGCTTCGAGCTCTTCCAGCGCCTCGGCCGAATAGACCGCCAGCTTCTGCAGGCTGGGCACCGACGAATGGCAGCCGGTGAAGCCGAAGTCCATGGTGCCGGCGTAGCTCTGGCAGGTGATGTTCAGCGCTTGGCCATGGGTGACGATCGAGGCCGGGAAGATGGCCTCCAGCCGCGCGCCGCGGAAGTACAGCGGCGCCGTCGGCCCCGGCACGTTGGAGATGGTGACATTGAACATCGGCCGCGTTCGCCCGCCGATACCGCTGAGCAGCGTGACGATGGTCGGCGCCATCAGCAGCACCGTGTACTGCATCATCGCCTGGCGCGGCAGGCTCTGCACATGCGCCTTGGCATGGCGTACCGACGCGCGGATCGCGGCCAGCCGTTCGGCCGCGTCCGCGATGTCGGTACCCAGCGTGGAAATGATGAAGCTGATCGCGTTGCCGGTGCCCTGGTCGTCCTTGGGCCGCACCGATACCGGGATGCCCGCGGTCAGCGACTTGGCCGGCAGGCTGTCGCGTTCGAGCAGGAAGCGGCGCAGCGAGCCGCCGCACAGCGCCAGCACCACGTCGTTGAGCGTGCAGCCGGCGGCGTCGGCCAGTGCGCGCAGCCGTGCCATCGGGAACTGCTGCGTGGCGAAGCGCCGCTTCTCGCGCACCCGCCCGTTAAGCACCGACAGCGGTGCGTCGAAGGGCACCGCCAGGCCGTCGCCGCCCGCGCCGACGCGCCGGAAGATCTTGCCGAAGGCGGCCAGCAGCTGCGGCGCCGATTTCAGCTGGCCGCGCAGCGCCTGTGCCGCCGCGGCCATCACGTTGGCCATCGTCGGTGCCGCGGCGTGGCGCTTGGCTTGGGCCGGCGTGCCTTCGCCTGCCGACCAGAAGGGCGGCAGGGACAGGCTCTTCTCCGGGTCGGTGGACATGCCTTCCTGCAGCATGCGCATGCCGCTGATGCCGTCGATCAGCGAATGGTGCATCTTGACGAACAGCGCGAAGCGGCCGTGCTCCAGCCCTTCGATGATGGTGCATTCCCACGGCGGGCGGCTCAGATCCATCGGCGTGCTCTGCAGCCGGCCGACCAGCTCGCCCAGTTCGCGCTCGCCGCCTGGCCAGGGTAGCGCAGCGTGGCGCACGTGGTACTCCAGGTCGACATCCTGGTCCTCGATCCACTCGGGCACCGGGTTCAGGCTGAAGGCGTACTTCAGCCGCCGGTTCCACGGCGCGGTGAAGCCGCGGTAGGTGCGAAAGTCGCGCATCAGCAGTCGCAGGAAATCGCGCGGTGCGCCTTCGGGCAACTTGAAGATCAGTAGCCCGCCGACGTGGTTGGGCGTGGCCCGCGACTCGGTCATGATCCATGCGGCGTCGAGCGGGTTCAGGCGAATGCTGCTCATCGGGAGTCTCCTGGAGTCGGGTCTTGTGGGTAGCGTGCGGCCCGTGCAGTTGCGTGCGCCGTCAGCGGTAGAACGGTTCGACCTTGCCCTTCAGCTTGATCAGCAGCGGCTGGCCGCGGCGGTCGCGGGCCTTTCCGGCGGGCACGCGCACCCAGCCTTCGCTGATGCAGTATTCCTCGACATCGGCGCGCTCCTTGTCGTTGAAGCGGATGCCGATGTCGTGCTCGACCACCGCCGCCACGTGGTGCGGACTGCGCGGATCGACGCTCAGGCGGTCGGGGAAGTCGGGACGAGCGCTGGTGTCGGTCATGGTGTTCAGCCGCGCAGCGCCGGCTGCCCCCAGATCGTCCAGGCGGCCATCAGCGCCCAGGCGGCCAGCGTGGCCAGCAGGTTGCGTCCGGCGTTGTTCTGCGAGAACAGCGTCCAGTTCCAGTAGGCCACGTTGGTGCCGGGTTGCGGCCAGCCGGGCACGAAGCGACGCACTTGCGCGCAGTAGGCCTCGTAGGGCGCGCCGAAGATCGGCTTCAGGTGCGCCTCCTCGCGCTGCACGCGCGCGTCCATGTACATCCAGTACACCACCGCATAGGCCAGTAGCAGCCACCACTGGCCCAGCAGCATCAGAAAGCCCAGCGGGATGAAGAAGCGGCCCAGGTACATCGGGTTGCGCACCATGGTGTAGGGCCCGCGGATGGTCAGCGTGGCGTTCTTGTCCAGCGAGGCGAAGCACCAGACCTGGATGAATTCGCCGAGCATCGACACGATGAAGCCGGCAAGCAGCCATTCGCGCCGGGCGAACACCGCCAGCACCACCAACACGCCAATGAACAGTGGCAGCCGCGACTTGATCAGGAAGCTGCGCAGGCCGGGGTGCTGGAACAGTCCGTCCGATGTCTGTTTCATGGCGCTATTGTCACCGTCCGGCCGGAGGCTGCGGCCGGCGCTTCTTGCTCAGCCCGAAGTAACCGCGCAGGAACCACCAGCGCCGCCATTGGTTCAGTCGCTCGAAGCTGGCGCGGCGCTGCTCGCCCAGCGTGTCGGGCTGCCAGCGCTGCCACTTCTTGTACACGCCACTCAGGTCCATGGCCTCGAACCATTGGCGTAGCGCGCGCGGCATCCAGCGCGTGGACAGCGCGGCCTGGAAATCGATGATGCCGGGCGCACCGTCTGGGCGCAGCAGCAGGTTGCCGCCGCCGCGCGTGTCCAGGTGCACGAGGCCGCGCGCATGCACCTGCTGCAGCAGCGCTTCCAGCGCCAGCAGGTACTCGGTGCTGACCTGCGGCTGCTTGATGCTGGCCAACGAGCGCCCGGGCACGAAGCGTGCGGCCATCGCGAAGGCATCGACGCGGAAGGCATCCGACGGGATGCCGTCGATGCCCTGCAGCCGACGCAGCGCACGCAGCTCGCGGCCGAGCAGGAAGCGGCCCACGGTCTGGCGCACGAGAAAGCTGCGCGAGCCGAAGTCCTTGAAGATCCACTCCACGCCGTCGATGCTCAGCCTTTCCACGCGGGCATTGGCGAAACGGCCGTCACGCAGCAGCACGCGCTCGGCCGAGCCCAGTTGGGCGCGCGTGAACGCGGCGGGCGGTGGTGGCGGGGCGGGGTCCATCGGGGGGGCGATTGTGACAGCGCGCCCGCCAGCGGCGAGTCAGCGGCGCAGCACCGCCAGCCACTCGCGCTGCGCGTCGCCCAGCGCCTCGTCCGGCGTCAGCATCGCGTACTGCAGCGCGCTGCGGATCTCGGGCTCCTCCTTGGGCAGCGGCCCGGCGAGCAGCGCGTCGAGCAGCGCTCGGGCCCGGTCCAGGCTCTCGCGGTACTTGGACAAGATGGCGCTGACGCTGACGTGCATGGCCGGGTCGTCCATCCAGCAGTCGTAGTCGGTGGCGATGCACACCGTGGCATAGCAGATCTGCGCCTCGCGCGCGAGGAAGACCTCGGGCACGTTGGTCATGCCCACCAGCTGGCAGCCGACCTGGCGCATGAACAGGCTCTCGGCGCGCGTGCCCAGGCGCGGGCCCTCCACGCAGGCGTAGGTCACGTCGCGGTGCAGCCGGATGCCCATGGCCTGTGCCTGTCCAGCGGCCCAGTCGATGAGCTTCGCGCTGGCCGGCTGGGCGGTGGACACATGCGCGGCCACGCCTCCGCCGAAGAAGCTGCGCGCGCGGCCGCCCTTGGTCCAGTCGAAATACTGGCTGGGCATGGCCAGGTCACCGGGCGCGATCTCCTGCACCAGGCTGCCCACGGCCGAGAAGCCCAGAATCTGCGTTGCCCCGGCGCGCTTGAGCGCAAAGATGTTGGCGCGGTAGTTCACCTCGTGCGGCAGCAGCTTGTGCCCGGTACCGTGCCGTGCCAGGAACAGCAGCTCGCGCCCGCCCAGCCGGCCCTTGACGATCTCGCCCGAGGGCAGGCCGAAGGGCGTGGCGGCGTCGAGGCGCTGTTCCACCTGCATGCCAGCCAGCTCGTAGATGCCGGTGCCGCCGATGACTGCGAGCATGTGCTCTCCCGTGGTCGAAGTTGTGCCGGTGCATTCTGCCGTGGCGCCGCGACCCGCGTCGCCGCGCAGCGCCGCGCGCGGACAGGGCATCATTGCCGGGTGAACGATGTCAGCGCGGCCACTGACCCAGCAAGCTCGGGCGCCGCCGTCTGGTCATGCGAGGACGGGGTCTGGACGCTGCGCCTGGATGGCGACCTGAGCGGGGCGCACCGATCCTGGCCGGCGCTGCCGCCGACCTTGGCCGACGCCGGCCCGGTGCGCATCGATGCGCACGCACTGCAGGGCTGGGACGCCACGGTCGCCGCCGAGCTGTGGGCCCTGCAGACGCAGTTGCAGCGGCGCGGCATGCACCTGGATCTGGCCGGCATGCCAGCGGGCCTGACCGATGTGCTGTGGCTGGCGGGTGCCGGCGACGGCGCCGCCGGCCAAGCCGCCACGACGCCCGCACGTCGCGCGCAGGGCGGTGCGCTGCAGCAGGCCAAGCTCACCATCGCTTTCTTCGGCGAGGTGCTGCTCGCACTGTGGCGCGGGCTGCGCGGCCGCCAGCGGGTGCCTGCGGCCGAACTGCTGCAACAACTCGACCAGACCGGACCGCGCTCGCTGCCGATCGTGCTGCTGACCTGTGCGCTGGTCGGCACCATGCTGGCGTACATGGGCGGAGCGCAGCTGGGGCGCATCGGAGCCCAGGGTTTCCTGGCCGAGGTCGTGACGGTGGGCATGGTGCGCGAGCTGGCAGGCCTGATGACCGGCGTGATCCTCGCCGGGCGCGTGGGCGCCGCGTTCGCCGCCCAACTGGCGACCATGCAGGCCGGCGAGGAAATCGACGCGCTGCGGGTGCTGGGCGTCGACCCGATCGCACACCTGGTGCTGCCGCGCCTGCTGGCGCTGTTACTGATGGCGCCGGTCTTGCTGGCCTTCGGTGCGCTGGCCGGCATTGCTGTGGGTGGGCTGCCTGCGGTGCTGGTCTACGGCCTCAGCAGCGCCGAGTACCTGCAGCAAAGCCTGCGCGCCGTGACGGCCGTGCACCTCTGGATCGGCCTGTTCAAGGGCATGCTGTATGCGGCACTGGTGGCCCTGGCAGGCTGCCGCGAGGGGCTGCATGCCGAGCGCAGCGCCCAGGCCGTGGGCGAGGCCACCACCGCGGCAGTGGTCAAGGCGCTGGTCTGGATCGTGGCAGCGGCCTGCGTCACCACGGTGGCCTTCACCGCCTGGGGGTACTGAGCCGTGGCCGTGGACGGGCCGTCGCCGTTGGTGCAGGTGCGGGATCTGTCGGTCATGGCTGGCGGGCAGATGGTGCAGCGCGGCCTGGACTTCGAGGTGAGGCGCGGCGAGGTGCTGGTGATCGTCGGGCCCAGCGGCTGTGGCAAGAGCACCCTGCTGCGCCATCTGGTCGGGCTCGAGCTGCCGGCCAGTGGCCAGGTGCTGTACGACGGCCAAGACCTGCACCGAGGTGCCGAAGAGCCGCGCGCCGCGCTGCGCCGACGTTTCGGTGTCATGTTCCAGGCCGGGGCGTTGTGGAGTTCGATGTCGCTGGGCGACAACCTGATGCTGCCGATGCGCCTGTTCACCACGCTCGAAGCTGCCGAGTGCGAGCGCCGTGCCCGGTTCAAGCTGGCACTGGTCGGTCTGGACGGCGCTTTCGAGTTGATGCCGGCCCAGCTGTCCGGCGGCATGCGCAAGCGCGCTGCGCTGGCCCGCGCGTTGGCGCTCGACCCTGAGCTGTTGTTCCTCGACGAACCCGGCTCCGGCCTGGATCCGGTGAATGCCGGTCGGCTGGACGAGCTGGTGCTGCACTTGAGGCAAGATCTGGGCACCACGGTGGTGATGGTCACGCACGAGATCGCAAGCGTGTTTGCCGTCGCCGACCGGGCCCTCTTCCTCGACCCCCAGGAACGCACCATGACAGCGATCGGCGCCCCGGAGGATCTGCTCGAAAACGGTCCGGCAGCGGTACGTTCCTTCTTCGGCCGGGCCGCCGCATGAGACCGCTGGCCTGGCGCGTCGGCCTGTTCGCCCTGCTCGGGCTGGCGCTGCTGCTGGCCGCGATCATCGGCAGCACGCGCTGGTTCGCCGCCACCGAGTCGGCCTCGATGCGTTTCGACAGCTCGGTGTTCGGGCTGCAGGTCGGCGCGCCCGTCGTGTTTCGCGGCGTGCGCATCGGCCAGGTCACGGCCTTCGGGCTGGCCCCGCTGGGCCCGGGCGGCGTGTCGGTGCCGGTGACGGCCCAGTTCGACCGGGCCTTGCTGCGCGAGCTGCTGGGCCCTGGCGTCGGCAGCGGCGAAGCCTTGGTGCCGGCGCTGGTGGCGCGCGGCATGATCGCGCGCCTGGCCATGCAGAGTCTGCTCACCGGCCAGCTCTATGTCGAACTGGACCTGGATTCGTCCCGCGCCAGCGCCGCCCGTCCGACCGCAGCGGGCAGCGGGCTGCCATCGATACCCACCGAGCCCACGCGGCTGCAGACACTGCAGGCCCAGTTGCAGGGCCTGGACCTGGCGCAGATTGGTCAGGACCTGGCCGCGCTGGCCCAGTCGGCGCGGCGGTTGATGGCCGGCCCGCAACCCGAGCGTGCGCTGGCGCACACAGCCGATGCTGCGCAGGCGGTGCAACGCCTGGCATCGCGCCTGGAACGCGAGTTGGTGCCACTTGCCGGGACGTCGCGCGAGACACTGGCCGACGCGCGCCAGGCGCTGCAGCAACTCGGGCAGGGTGCCCAGCAGGTGGGCCGTGCCGCGTCGGCGGCGCAGGACCAGGCGCTGCAGATGGCCGAGGCCAGCGCGCCGCTGCTTGCCGAACTGCAGCAGGCGGCACGAGAGCTGGCGCTGGCCGCGGCCGCATTGCGTCAGGCCACGGCCGAGGATTCGACGCTGCGGCTGGGCGCCGACCGTGCACTGCAAGATGTCTCGCGCGCCGCGCGATCGTTGCGCGAGCTGAGCGAGACGCTCGAAAGCCGCCCCGAGCTGTTGTTGCGCGGGCGCGCCGCAGCGCCCTGAAAGCCCCCCATGCCACGAAGACTGCCTCTCTGCCAACGCTGCAACCGTATCGGATTGGCGCTGTTGGCTACCGCCCTGGTGCTAGGTGCCTGCGCCAGCAGCCCCGGGCCCGCGCTCAGCTGGGTGCGCTTGCCGGTCGAAGCCGGCAGCGCCTCCGCGCCGGCGGCCGCCAGGGTGCCGGGCGTGTGGCAGTTGATGATGCCGGTGCTGCTGCCCGGGCACCTGGACCGCGACGTGCTGTTCGTGCCACAAGGTGCGGCCGGGCTGCAGCCGCTGGGTGGCGCACGCTGGGCCGAGCCGCTGCGCGACGCCGTGCCGCGGTTGTTGCGACAGGACCTGGCGCGCGAGTTCGGCGTCCCGGTCTGGGTGGCGCCGTTGCCGCCTGGCGTGTCACCCACACGCCAGCTGCGCGTGGAATTCGGCGCCTTCGACGTCGCGGCCGACGGACGCAGCGTCGAGCTGTTCGCGCGCTGGAGCTTGGCCGATCCGAAAGGCGCCGCGCCACCTGCCGTGTTCGATGCGGCCTTCGAGTCCGCTGCGACCGGCGCCAGCGCCAGCGAGCTTGCGGCGGCCCACCGCCAGGCCCTGGCCGAGCTGGCACGTCGCATCGCCGACAGTGCGGCCGGCCGTTGATGCCGGCCCGGCTCAGCGGGCGTGCAACGCGCGCAGTGTCTGCGCCTGGGCCAGCGTGTCCTGGTAGCCGATGCGGATCAGCCGCTCACGGTACTCGCTCGTGATGCCGGCCCAGTAGCCGGTGTCCGGGTGCAAGACCAGGTCGGCCGCATCGGCATCGATCCGGGTGAGCGCGCGCTTGAGCAGATCGACTTCGCGGTACTCGGCAGCGCCGGCAGGGGCGCGGTCCTCGTGTGCCGATGCGTCCACGGCCAGCACGCGCACCGCGCCCAGCGAGCGCGCCAGGCGCACCGGCAAGGGCATCTTCAGGTCGGCGTCGGCATAGGCCTCGCCGCGGATCGTCACCGGTGTGAAGCGCCCCTCGACGGCCGAGGACGCCTGCACCGCGACGCCGGCATTGCCACTGCTCAGGCCAATCACGGCACCGTCGCGAAGCCGCTGCACTGCGCACACCATGGGCGTGGGCAGCACCTGCAGGCGTCGCTGGTCGAGCTTCTGGTTGACGAATTGCGCCAGCGCCTGCCCGCTCAGGCGTGTCGGGTCGGTAGGGCGCCAGCGCAGCAAGGCCCAGGGTTGGGTGTCGAGTGCCAGCCGCCTCAGTTCGGCTGCCGGCAAGCCGGCGGCGCACAGCGTGCCCACGAACGCGCCGACCGAGGCACCGACGATCAGATCGGGTGCCAGCTCCAGCTCCTGCAGCGCCTGGATGACGCCGACATGCACGAAGCCGCGCGGCCCGCCCGAGCCCAGCACCCAGGCCACGCGTGGCTCCTTTGGCAACGGCACGGCCGCGGGTGCATCCGGTCCGTCGTGGCCGCTGTCGCCGTCCAGGCCGCAGCCGCCCAGCAGCAGCGCGGCCGCGGCCAGCACCCGGCGCCTTGCGTTGCGCGGTGGCGTGCAAGACCCGTCGTCTTGTGGCACAAGCTCGGATCGAGGTGTTGAAGGGGCGGACATGCGACGATCGTGGTGGACAGGGCTGCTGTGCTTGGTGGGCTCGGCCTGGCTCGTCGGGTGCGGCACACCGTATGCGACGGTGCCGAACGCGGACGGCCGGCCAGTGATGCTGCTCGGCCATGACCCGGTGGCCTACTTCACCCGCCAGCAGCCGCAGCGCGGCGACCCGGCACTGCGCGTCGATCTGCCGCAGCGCAGCTACTACTTCGCCAGCCGCGAGCACATGGCGCTGTTCCAGGCCGATCCTGCGCGCTACGAGCCGCAGTACGGCGGATTCTGTGCCAGTGGCGCCGCCTTCGCCATCAAGCTGGGCAGCGACCCCACGGCCTGGACGGTGTACGACGGGCGCTTGTTCATCTTCGGCGACATCCTCGGCCAGACCGCCTGGGGCGTCGATCCGGCTTGGAACGTGGCGCATGGCGACGCGCAATGGCCCGCGATCCGCGACACCGGCTGGCGTGCCGCCTCGCTGGCGGCCTATGCGAGCAAGGTGCCGTACTACAAGACCGGCGCGCAGATCAAGGCCGAGTGGCAGGCCAAGAACCCCGGTCGCCGCTATCCGGACTACGACCCCGGCGGCATGCTGGACAACCTGTTCCTGAAGCCACCGGGCTGGCGCGCCGCCGAAGGCTTCGGCCAGCCGGCGCTGGGCTACCCGCGCTGACGCGCCGTCGGGCGCTTCAGCTCTTCTTGGCTTGGGCCGCCGCCACCTCCTTGGCCAGCTCCTCGCCGCTCTTGTAGTGCGGCACGCGCAATACCAGGCGCTTGCTGCGCTGCCAGAAGCTGTTGCTGCCGTCGACCTCAGCCTTCCAGTACTGGTCGGCGAGCTTGATGTTGCCTGGCACATCGAGCAGGAATCCATCCATGCTGCCCTGGCCGCCGAAGATGTAGAGCTTGCCGTCGACGATGCGCCAGGTGTCGGCATCGCCGCCCCACGGGATCGCATAGACGATGCCGTTGGCGCAATAGCCGCCGTACTGCGGCAGGTACTTCAGCGGGGCGGCGTCGAACAGCGCCTTGTGCTCGGCGCTGGCGAAGCGGAACGTGATGTCCTGGTAGCGGCTGCTGTGCTGCGGGTTGCCCTGCACATACTTGCCCTGGGTGAAATAGGCCACCACGTCGGCGCCCTTGAGCATCACGCGGTCGTCGCCGGCGTCGGCCACCGCATTGACCGGCTTCAGCGCGCCCGGCGGGTTCTGCGCCGTCATCGACGAGCAGCCGGACAGCAGCGTGGTCAAAAGCAGGCCGATGCCCGCCAGTCTGGAAATCGAGAAGTTCGGAAGACGCATGGTCAGGGTGCTCCTGGGCTGTGATGGGAAGGCTGGAATCCCCGCGCGTGGTGCGCGTCGGGCCGGACAAAGCTGGCCGCGGCCGGCCGCGGCTGGTCTAGGTAGGGTGCCGGCCAGCCGAGCAGTGCGCTGGCGTGCTCGGCTCGCTCGCGCAGCTGTTCGCGGTCGCGCGCGCCCAGGTGGACGATGCCGTAGCGATGGCTGCCGGTCCACTTGAAGTCGCGCTGCAGCGCATGGCCGTGCTTGGGGAAGCTGAACAGCAGGCCATCGGCATGCTGCTGGCTGAACGCCGCGCGCGCGGCCGTGGCCGGTGGCAGCGGCACGGCGTCGGGGCGCATCGCGCGGTACACCAGGCTGGCGGCTGCGCCGGCGCTGGGTGCGGCGCGGGGCACGGCCAGTGGATCCTCGCCGCAGGCCAGTGCCACCGCCATCGCGTGCGCATCCAGGCCCAGTACCCGCTGGTGCAGATCGCCGAACTGCGACGCCAGCCGCGGGTTGCACTCGATCACGCTGAGCCGCCCGTTGGTCGCGTCGTGGAAGAACTCCAGGTTGAAGAAGCCGTGGCGGTATCCGATGGCCTGCAGGAACTGGCGTGCCACCTGCAGCGCCTGCTGCTGCGCCGCTGGTGGCAGGCGGCTGGGCACCTCCCAGCGCATGAAGGCCTGGGTGCCGGGCACCATCACCGCGTCGACCACGCCCAGCGCATGTACCTGGCCGTCCTGCACCCAGCCGTCCAGGTTGTACTGGGGTGTGTCGGGCGGCACGGGCTCCTCCAGCATCATGCGGTGCGCGCTGCCGGCCTGCGGCAGTCGCTCGCGGCAGATGCGCTCGAAGGGCTCGACCAGCCGGCGGATGACCCACAGCTCGCGCCGGCCGAAGCGGGTGTGGGCCTGCAGCTCGTCGCGGTTTTCCACACGGCGTGCCAGCACCGAGAAGGCCGCCTTCACCGGCTTGACGAAGCACGGGTAGCTTAGCCCTTCGGGCGCCGGGTCGCCGTAGCAGGCGTCCAGCGGCGCGAAGCCAAGGTTGGCCTGCGGCAGTACGTGTTGCAGTACGCGGCGCGCATGCAGCTTGTGCTGCGCGGCCAGGATGCTTTCGGGCGTGGCGCCGGGCAGGCCCAGTTTCTCGGCCACCAGCGCCGCGGCCAGCGCGCCGAACTGCTCGTGATGCGAGAGCACGCCGCGCCAGCCGGCGCGCTGTCCGCGCCGCGCCTGGCGCTGCGCGAAGCGTTCCAGGTCGAAGCCGATGAGTGCCGCGTTGCTGGGGAAGGCAAACAGGTCGAAGCCGGCATGGTCGAAGCGCTGCGCCCCCAGCCGCTGCAAGGCCAGGCGGTCCCACTCGTAGGCGAACAGCCAGCCGATGCGGGGCGCGGCAGTCATCCGGGTTGCCCGCCTGCGTGTTGAGCGGGAACCTGGCGCGGCAATGGCTTGCAGAGGTGGGGGGTCATGGCGTCATGGTCCTGCGACTCGCCGCTGCATGCACTCCGGATCGCCGCCGCGCAGCTTCACGGACGAAATGGTGGTGGGCCCGCTGGGATTCGAACCCAGGACCAAGGGATTCACGTGGCCCCGAAGTTTCCTTCGGGCGTGGACTATCTCTTCACCCTCGGCCTCATGCCGGTCGGGTGCGGGAAGCTGAACCTGTTATCAAGGGCACTGCAGCCCTCAGGTAGTCTCTGCACCTTCCGGCGGTGTACCGCCGGCTTGGCTCAGGGTTGCCATCGGCGCCTTCGCCATTAGGTTTCCCTGAATTCATCCCGTCCACTCCGTGGATTACTCCGCGGAGGCACCTTTCGATGAGTCCCCTGCACTAACCGCTGTGCTACAGGCCCCCGCGCCGATTCTACAGAATGCTGCAATAAATCGCATGGAAACGCAGCCAAGAGGCCAGCAAAGTCAATCCATGCAAGCCCCGGAAACACTTTGCTGCATTATTTGCGGTGAATCTCTGCGCGGCAAACAGAGAGCCTTCTGCTCGCGGCGCTGCAAGAACAGACACACCAACTACCACCATCAGAGCTACGGCAAGCAGCTGGAGCGAGGCAGGATCAGGAAACTCGCGCTGGTGCTGAAGCTGGGCGGTCATTGCATGGTCTGCGGCTACGCCCGAAACCTGGCTGCGCTCGAGTTCCACCATCGCGAACCCAATTCTAAGATTTTCCAGTTAGATACGAGATCGCTTGCCAATCGCACTTTGCGCGACGTCGAAATGGAGGCAAGAAAATGTGTACTGCTGTGTTCGAACTGCCACGCTGAGCATCACAACCCGGGGGCGTATATGGATCAGGGATGAGACTGCGCCAAGGCTTACCTCGCCGCCGTCACCCGGATCAACTGCCCGTCTTCCTCGTCCGTGAGCAGGTACAGCGCGCCGTCCGGCCCGTTGACCACCGCACGGATGCGCTCGTCCAGCGCCTCGCGGAACAGCCTCGCCTCGTTTTCGAGATCCTTCTCGGAGGACAGCAGCCGCCCGGCCGCTACCCGTGCCACTGTTGCGCCAACCCCGGCGCCGACACGGGCGAGGCGGGTGACGC
>Ga0209079_10000284_pt1 | contig 21479 bp, 22 predicted proteins | sample PPLLaktember2015_2_FD_187259 | JGI IMG/M metagenome (GOLD analysis project Ga0209079, IMG submission 187259) | Freshwater sediment microbial communities from Prairie Pothole Lake near Jamestown, North Dakota, USA - PPLs Lake P7 Core (6) Depth... | ecosystem: Environmental > Aquatic > Freshwater... | reverse complement strand
TTGAAAAGCGTAGGGCTGTAAGAAGAGTGGACTGCAGGCGGCGTCGACGATGGGGATCGGTTCGAGAAGTTGGGTGGCTGTGCTCGGTGCGGCACTGCTCGCGGCCGGCCACGGGGCCTGGGCGCAGAAGCCCAGTCACGACGAAGAGCGCGCGCGGGACAGCGATATCTGCGGCTACCGCCTGATGACGGAGCGTGAGCGCAGCCAGTACCGCGAGCGCGTCCAGGCTGCCGACTCTGAACAGAGCCGGGAAGTGATCCGAAGCGAACATGAGGCGCAGATGACGGCGCGAGCGCGCGAGCGCGGCGTCGCCCTCTCGTGCGAGAAGGGCAACGGAACAAAGGCGCCTGTGAAAGCGGGTGCTACTTCGGCACTTGAGAGCGACTTTGGACATGTCGCCGAGTTGAACACCGAATGAGAAACGATGGACGGATCCGGCCTCGGCGTGGATCCGTCCGGCAGCAGTGGCGCTGGAGGCGGGGAGAACCAGCCGTTGAGGTATCAAGGACGTCGAGACGGAGATAGAGCAATGACAAACCTGAATCGGCAGAAGTTGTTGAGAACGGGGTTGACCTTGGCGACGCTGATGGTCGGCCTGCCGTTGGGGGGACTGGCTGCAGAGGTCGCGCCGCCAACGCTCGGCCAGAACATCGTCGTCACTGGCAGCCCTGCGGACGCGGTTGGGTCGTGCGCGGGCGACTCGCCCGTGATCTGCACGACCCTGAGGGCGGCGGTCATCTACGCGAACAACAACGGCAACTTGACGCAGTATGACCGGATCGTGCTCGACAACGGCAGCGTGCACACTCTGACGTTGACGGGCGCGGAAGAAGACGCGGCGGCCACGGGCGACCTCGACATCCTGTCGCACCTGGCGATCGAAACGGCCGACCCGCTGAACTACGCGAGCAAGGCCACGATCCAGGGTGGCACCGACTTCCTCGACCGGTTGATGCACATCGCGCCCGCGGGATCCTCCGTGATCATGAAGCTGAACAACCTGGTGCTGACCAAAGGCCAGGGCAAGTTCATGAACGGCGGCGGGATCTACGCAAGTGACCTCTCCAACCTGACCATCACGCGGTGCGTTGTCACGGACAACTACGCCAGCTGGGACGGCGACTTCGGTGACCCGCTGATCGACGGCGACGGTACGAACGAGTTCCAGGGCAGCGGCGGCGGCCTCTACAGCAAGGGGGTGCTGAACATCAGCTTCTCGACCTTCAGCAAGAACTCGGCCAAGACGGTCGTGGGAACGCTCGAGTACGAGAAGAACGGCAACGGTGGCGCGATCTACGCCAGCCAGGCCACGACGATCAGCGACAGCACGATCGGCGGCGGTGACGGCCTCGGCAACATCGCGGTCAATGGCGGCGGCCTCCAGAGCTCGGGCGGCAACAAGCTCGAGATCCTGCGCAGCACGTTCAGCTACAACGACGCGGTCAGCGGCGGCGGCATCAACGCGGTGTCGCCCGCGGTGTCTCCGTTCACGATCACGAACTCGACCATCTCGGCGAACCATGTGGCCGACTCCGGCGCCGGCATCAACACGAACGCGGCCGTGGTGATCCTGAACACGACCATTGCCAACAACGTGAAGGATTCGAGCAACAAGGGCGCTGGCCTGAACATCGTGGGTGGCGCGGTCACGCTGAAAAGCACGCTGTTCGCCAACAACATTGGTGGCGGGATTTCGGCGAACTGCGGCAAGGTTGGCTCTGGAGCGCTTCCCGTATCGAGCAGCGGCGGCAACCTGTCGACCGACGCTACCTGCAACCTGATCCTGGGGAGCGACCAGCAAAACGTGGCCGACGCGAAGATCGGTCCGCTCGCGCTGAACGACAACGTCCTCAACGGCACGCTCACGCACGCGCTCCTGGAAGGCAGCCCCGCGATCGACAGGGGCATCACCGACGGTTGCCCGAGCGATGACCAGCGTGGCTCGGTACGGCCATTCGATGCGCTCGTCGTCGGCACCAAGGTCTGCGACGTGGGCGCGTACGAAGTGTTCATCGACCGCAGGGACCTCGCGATCGTCAGCATGAGCGCGGATGTCGCGCGCGTCGAAGTGAACACGGACGCCATCGTCAACATCACGGTGCGCAACACATCGCCCGTCACGGCGACCGGCGTGGTCCTGACCGCGGCGCTTCCGTCCGGCGCGACGCTGGCCTCCGGGATCTTCAACGGCGGTACCTGCAGTGCCGTCGGACTCGGGGTCACGTGCAACCTGCCGGATCTCGCCACCGCGGTGGATTTCCCGGTCCAGTTGAAGTTCAGGCTGGCCAGCGCCGGCGAGAACATCGTGTCCGCTGAAGTGCAGTCCGCGGCGATCGATCCGTTCCCGAGCAACAACACCGCCAGCGTGACGTTGATCGCGCTGACGCGGGCCGACGTCAACCTCACGACTGCCAACGTCTCGATGCAGACGGGGGCGGACGCGACGGTGTCGATGGCCCTGCTCAACCAAGGCGCGGGCGACGCCAGGAACGTCGTGCTGACTGGCTCGGTGCCCAGTGGACTGACGCTCGCCGGCATCAGTGATGTGGCCGTGTGCGCCATCAACGGAGCGGCATTCACGTGCACGATTCCCGAACTCCTGGCCAATGCCAGCCGCACGATCAGCATCACGGTGAACTCGGCGACGGCCGGCAGCTACGCGGTTTCTGCGAGCGTGACGGGTGACTACATCGACCCGGACTCCGCCGACAACGCGGTGACGGCGACGGTGACCGTGACGGCACCGCCCGTGGTCCAGCCGCCTTCATCCGCGGTTCCGCCCGCCGGTGGCGACGACGGAGGTTGCACGGTGAATCCGAACGGCCGCTTCGACCCGCTGCTGCCCTTGCTGCTCGCACTTGGCATGGGTGGACTGCTGATGAGCCGTCGGAGGAGCATCCAGCGCCACTGATCGGCACCGATGCCAGCGAGCCTGGCTGAGAGAACGAGGCGCCCGGGAGGGCGCCTCTTCTTTTGTCCGCTTCGCGTCGCCTGCCGACCCTTCCGTCGTTCCGCGATGCTGTGCACCTTGTCCGACGGCTGCTCGTCCGCCGCGGCGTCAGCTGTCAGCCGAACCGGACGAGCGTGACCGGCGTGAGGAAGAAGGCCGCGTTCCAGGCGATGTGCAGGAGCGCGGCGGGCAGCAGGCTGTTGTAGCGGTCACGGAAGTGGCCGAACAGCAGCGAAGGCACGAACACGGCGACGGCCCACGCGAGTGGCTGGGCCGAGAGGTGCGCGACCACGAACACGAGGGAAGTGACCCAGTTTGCCGACGAGAGTCCAAGTGCCTTCCGCGCGCCCCACGCAGCCTCTCGCAGCCAGCCCTGGACGACGCCGCGGAACAGAAGCTCCTCGAGCAACGGCTGGATGACGAGGAAGCCGAAGAGGAATGCGGCAGACGCCTGCGACAGTCTTCGGTTGCCAGGCGCAGCGAACGCCGCAATGGCGATCGCCACGACCACTCCGGCAACCAGCGCGAGCTGGAACGCGCTGCTGCCCCAGACGCCGCGCGCAGGGCGCAACCCCATCGCTTCGACGACACGCTGTCGCGCCGCCTTCAGCTCCATGGACTTGCCCGCTCTCAGTGCGCTCGGTCGGACGGGAACACAGCCTGGGCAGCCGTAGGTTGCGTGGTCGCAAGCGCCGCGATCTGCGGGTCGATGTGCGAGATGCTCCAGCCCTGCTGGCCGATCAGCCCGCGCTTTCGAAACTCGGCGAGGGCTCGCGCCACGCTGACTTCCGTCATTCCGAGCAAATCTGCGATGTCCGCGCGGCGGATCCGGATCGGTTCCCCGGGCGGCAGCGTTTCACTGAGGAACTGCAACAGCCTGGCGACGCGTGACTGCGCAGCGCCGTGCGCCATGTGCAGGATGCGTTCGGCGTCCTCCACCGCCTGCTGCCACGCCTGGCACATTGCGTTCGCCGCTTCGGGATTGAGCTGTTCGTAACGCTTGATCACCGCGACCGGGATGCGGCAGGCGTTGCCGGGGTGCAGCACGATGGCGCTGTGTCGGTAGGGGCTGCCGGCCACGGCTTCCAGTCCAGTGACGCCGCCGGCGGTCACGAGGCGAACGACGACGCTCTTTCCGTCCTCGGCCGTGACGACCTCCTTCACGATGCCGGCCTTCACCACGTAGACGCAGTCGCCGACGTGCCCCGCCGCATAGAGACGCCGGTCCCGGGCGAGGGGAATGCGCACGCTCTTGTGAGCCGCGTCCGGTGGAACAGGGCCGCCCTCGTCCCAGTCCGGAAGCGTGCAAAGAGGACTCGTGCCCTGTTCTGCCGTTCCGTGCAGAGCCCACTCGGGCAGTCCGCAGCACGAGCCGGACGGCGGTGCGGTGGACGCACTGTCTGCCATGCAATCTTCCATTCTTGCTCCAGGTTGCACTTCACTCCTTTCAGTCTAGGCACTGCGCGAACTGGAGTCGCGCAGAGGCGCAGCGTGGGGAAGTACATCAATTGATACGGATCGCAATTCAAACCCCTTCCCCTGACTGACCACGATCAAACGGGCGAATGCCTCATCGACGAAATTGAATGTGTGGGGAGAAAGTATCTGAATTCTTCTAGTTGGGGAAAGGGCAAAAGATGAAATCGTTCCAGCGCAAGCAGATCGCTGTTGCAGTGGCCGTCGCGCTGACATGTGGGCTGGCATTGGCGGCAACGAAGTGGGTCCTCGAGTTCGACCAGGCCGCTCCTGTCAACGTTTCGAGCCTGCCTCAACAGCCGAGTAACAAGGTGAAGCTCCTGAGGTTGCCGGACCGCACGCTTGTCGCGGTCTACGGAGAGGGTGTGGACGCCCCGGGCGGCGCCAAGGTGTACGACCCGAAGGCGCGGGAGCTACGCAATCCGTTCGACATCTTCATCAAGTGGTCGCGTGATAACGGCGCGACGTGGAGCGATCCGCTGAACGTGTCCAGCATGGCCACGCTGTGGTCAGCGAAAGCCGACATCACCGGGCTCGTTGATGGTCCGGTGCGCAATCCGGTCGAGTACTACGGCGACGCCGACAAGCCGAACACCTTCTCGGTCGGCAACAACATCATCGTGACGTTCACCAACAAGTACTGCGGCGATGGTACGACCTCGGCCGAGTCGCCGGTGCAGAAGTTCGTGACGTATCCTGAACTCGCCAACATCGAGGTGCCGTTCAGTTGCACCTATCTATCCAGGCTGCAGTGGAACGCCGCGCTGGGCCAGGTGGTGCAGATCGACAAGCAGCGCCTTTCGGACGGTGCGCGCGACGCGAAGCAGGACGCCAACACCGGCAACGTCAACGGCTTCGTCATGACGTGGCAGGAGGACCCGGAGGGACTGAAGCTCGGCGAGGCGGAAGGGCCCGGAGACGGTGCCTCGGGCGCCACGGTCAACCACCATACGAACATCTGGTACTCGTTCATCCCCGCCGCTAGCTTTGCCAACGTGGGCTACGTGCTCCCGGTTGTCCGGGTGACGGACAACGATCCGATCACGGGCCTTACGGCCGCTTACGGCGCCTCGCGCGCCAACGTAAGCCTTGCCGGCACGCAGGCGGTGATCGCGTATGAGGAGACCAAGGGGCTCGAGGGCCTCGAAGACGGCAAGTACATCCGCTACCACACCTTCAAGTTCGATGCACCCGTCGCGGCACAGCCCGGCTGCATCATCAGCGATGTCAAGGAAAACGCCCGGCGGGTGCGGATGCTCACCCAGTCGCCGACCGATCCGGCGGCGCCGAACATCGTGTTCCTGTACAAGCAGGGCAACTATGACGGTGGCGGCCCCTCCGACATCATGATCCGTCGCGCGTTGGGAGGCTTCACGCCGGACAAAATCGCCGGAATCCCGTTCGGCACCACGCCGTACTCCTGCGAAAGTGCGCCGAAGGACTTCACCGAACTCGAGGGACTGCGCGCCCTGTACAGCGTGCCGCCGATCAACCTGAGCAGCAGCAAGGGCCTGACGGCCGACTCGGAAGCGGACAACGCCGAGAACGCGCTGGCGCACCGTGGCGTGATGCGCGGCAAGTCTCTCGTCCTGGGGTATAGCTGGACGCCAAATGAAACGCTGGCGCGCCTCACGGATCTGGAACGGTACAACTTCTACATCCGGCGGTCCTCGGATGGTGGCGTGACGTGGTCCGATCCCTTCAACATGACGAACCTGACGAACGCGGACAAGCTGTCGGCGCGTGAGCCCAGGATCGTCGGGACGCCCGCCAGCGGTCCAGGCTGCGCGACGGATCCGGTCGAGTGCCAGAACGTCAACGCGGTGTATGTGGCCTGGGGAGTCCAGACCGACGTGACCTACCCGGTCGAACCGGTCGACGTCGACATCTTCGTGCGCGCTTCGCGGGACAACGGCGTGACCTTCACCGAACCCGTGGCGATGACCGCCGGCAACATCATCATCGGCGAGGACGACCACGCGGACGATGCCGAGACACAGGTGCGCCTGTCGCCCGACGGAAGCAAGATGTACGCGGTCTGGGGTTCGATTAGTCCGACGGTCGATGACGCGCTGTTCCGCTCGTCCACGTTCAAGGAAATCACTATCCCGGATCCGGTGCCGCCGGCTCCGGTCCCGGTCCCGACCCCGACGCCTCCGCCGGGTTCGTCTGCCGTCGCTCCGACCGGTGACGACGACGGTGGGTGCACAGTGAGCCGCGGTGAACGGCCGGTTGATCCGACGCTCGCGGTGCTGACGCTCCTCGGCCTGGCCGGCCTCGGGCTGCGCCGCAGACGCAGGGTGTAGGTGAAGGCGGGAGGGCTCGGCGCTCGCGTCGGTCCTCCCAGAGGTTTCCGCTTGCCGATCCCGCCAAGTGGCGGGCAGGTAGACGAAGCTGGAAGGATGGGACGGGGCATGACACGCAGATACTCGAAGTCGGTGATCGGCCTTGCCGTCGCCATCACGGCGACGGTGGCCGGTGCTGAAATGAGTGCGCCGGCGGGAGCCCAACAGCAGACGCGACAGCAGACGCAAACGCAGCAGCGGACGCGTGCGCCGGCTCAGCAGCCGACCAAAGAGCAACCGCAGCAGCAGACTCGTCAGCAAACGCCGCAGCAGGTCCAGCAGCAGCGCGAGCAGGCGTTGCCCGAGCCGCGTTCGCAGTCTCAAGCAGGACCTGGCGGCGCAGCAGTTGGCGCGGGCAGTGGTGCTAGGGCCGGCACAGGCGGTGGTGGTGGCGGTGGCGGCGGACGGGGCAAGTAACTTCTTCAACCGGCAACACCAAGAGTGCGTCTGCGTAGACCATGATGAACTCACGCCCCGCTGGCTCCTGACCGGCGATCGCCTCAGCCGCCCTGATCCCCACGATCACGGTCGGCCAGCGTGGGCGTGACTCCAGTTCCGCGACGCTGTCGCGGGCAACGCCCCTGGCACGCCAGGGGCGTTTTGTTCTGCGCCCTCCGGCGCGCTCTGCATCGACGGCCAGACGCGATGCGGTAGATTCCCGGCGCCGCCCGATTCCCGAGCCGCTCGAAGTCGGCCGCAGGCCACGCATGCCACGCATCTACCACCGCTCCCTGACGGTCGCGCCCGAGTCGATCGACGCCGTCGGTCACGTGAACAACCGCGAGTACCTCCGGTGGATGGAGGGGATCGCGGTCGAGCACTCGGCGGCGCAGGGCTGGCCGATGGAGCGCTACTTCGAGGGCGGCCACGCTTGGGTCGCGTCGACCCACTTCATCGAGTACCTGCGGCCTGCCTTCGACGGCGACACGCTCGACCTCTACACCTGGATCGCGACGTGGGACCGACGGACTTCGGTACGTCGGTATGCGATGACGCGGAGCCGCAAGCTGATCGCGCGCGGCGAGACCTGCTGGACCTTCGTCGAACTCGCGACCGGCCGCGCCTGCGACCTGCCCGACAGCGTGACCGGGGCCTTCATCGTCATCCCGGAAGACGACGATGAACTACGCACGCTGGGGCTCGCCCGACGTGAACGCCGCACGGCCCCGACCGACCGTTAGGCTGACCACATCGCCAGGGAACGCTAGACCGGACGCGCAGGCCAGCCACGGGGCGTCGTGAGACAATGGCGCCCCTCCGCCAGCCTCCCCCCGGCCAGCGGCGCTGCGTCCTCAATTCCAGCGGATGCGGCGGCCTCGCTCGACAATGAAGAACGACAACCTCGTCCAGATCGACCGCGTGACGTTCGGCTATGACCAGCGGGTCATCCTGTCGGACATCACGATGGCCTTCCCGCGCGGCAAGGTCATCGCGATCATGGGCGGATCGGGCTGCGGCAAGACCACGCTGCTGCGCCTGATCGGCGGCACGCTGACGCCGCAGCGGGGCACGGTGTCGTTCGACGGATCGCCGGTGAACCCGCGCGATCGCGAGTCGTTGTACGCGCTGCGGCGCCGGGTCGGCATGCTGTTCCAGTTCGGCGCGTTGTTCACCGACATGACCGTCTTCGACAACGTCGCGTTTCCACTGCGCGAACACACGACGCTGCCGGAGCCGATGATCCGCGACCTCGTGCTGATGAAGCTGAACGCGGTGGGACTGCGTGGCGCCGCGCAGCTGAAGCCGGCGGACCTGTCGGGCGGAATGGCGCGGCGCGTCGCGCTGGCGCGCGCCATCGCGCTCGACCCCGAACTGATCATGTACGACGAGCCGTTCGCCGGGCTCGATCCGATCTCGCTCGGCGTCGCGGCCAACCTCATCCGCCGGCTGAACGACGCGACCGGCGCGACGTCGCTGGTCGTGTCGCACGACGTGCACGAGTGCTTCCTGATCAGCGACTACGTCTACGTGATCTCGTCGGGTCGCATCGTCGGCCACGGCACGCCCGCCGAGGTGCAGGCGTCCGACGATCCGGAAGTCCGCCAGTTCATCGACGGGGAACCGGACGGCCCCGTCAAGTTCCATTACCCGGCCGCGGCGTACGGCGCCGACCTGGGGCTGCGGCCGTGAACGCCGCCGAACTTCTGCGACGGCTCGGCGTGTGGGCGCTCGGCCTGCTGCGCGGCCTCGGGCACAGCGCGTTCTTTTTCGTCGACCTGGTGCGCAGCCTGCCGTGGGCGTTGAGGCGCCTATTCCTGACCATTGCGCAGATCCACTCCATCGGCAACTACTCGCTGGTCATCATCGCGGCCTCCGGGCTGGCTGTTGGCTTCGTGCTAGCGCTGCAGGGCTACTACACGCTCAGCCGCTACGGCGCCGCGGAGTCGCTCGGCCTGCTCGTCGCGCTGTCGCTGGTGCGCGAGCTCGGCCCGGTCGTGACCGGGCTGCTGTTCGCCGGCCGCGCAGGCACGTCGCTGACGGCCGAGATCGGACTGATGAAAGCCGGCGAGCAGCTGGCCGCGATGGAGATGATGGCCGTCGACCCGAAGGAGCGTGTGCTGGCGCCGCGGTTCCTCGCAGGCATCATCGCCATGCCGCTGCTGGCAGCGATGTTCTCTGCCGTCGGTATCCTCGGCGGCTACGTCGTGGGCGTGCTGATGATCGGCATCGATCCCGGCGCGTTCTGGTCGCAGATGCAGAACGGGGTCGACGCCTGGGACGACGTCGGCAACGGCATCGTCAAGAGCGTGGTGTTCGGCATTGCCTGCACGTTCGTCGCGCTCTACCAGGGGTACGAGGCGCAGGCGACGCCCGAAGGCGTGGCGCAGGCCACCACGCGCACGGTCGTCGTCTCGTCGCTCGCCGTGCTCGGACTCGATTTCGTGCTCACCGCGCTGATGTTCAGCGCCCCGCGTTAGAACGGAGTGTGCAATGGGACGCAAGGGTATTGAGACGCTGGTCGGCCTGTTCGTGCTGCTCGGCCTGCTGGCGATCGTGTTCCTGGCGCTGAAGGCCGCGAACCTCGCGACCTTCCGCGTCGGCGGCACGTATGCGGTCACCGCCAAGTTCGACAACATCGGCGGCCTCAAGGTACGCGCGCCGGTGAAGAGCGCCGGCGTCACGATCGGCCGCGTGGCCGCCATCGCGCTGGATACGAGCAGCTACCAGGGCACGGTGACGATGGAACTCGAGGAGGGCATCGCGTTTCCGACTGACACCTCGGCGAAGATCCTCACATCCGGCCTGCTCGGCGACCAGTACATCGGCCTCGAGCCGGGTGGCGCGGAGCAGAACCTGAAGCCGGGCGACCAGATCAGGATGACGCAGTCCGCCGTCGTGCTGGAGAACCTGATCAGCCAGTTCCTCTACAGCAAGGCCGCCGAACCGGGCGGCGAACAGAAGTAATCGGACGGGGGACGACCGATGACAGGCGCGATGCTTGCTTCCCGGGCGCATGGGCAACTCCCGATGCGCGGGCTGCGCAGTGCCCTCGGCCTGGCCGTGCTGGTGCTGCTGGCATTCCTGTCCGGATGCGCCACGGTTCCGCCGAATGCGGGGCAGGACCCGCGGGACCCGCTGGAGTCCTTCAATCGGCAGGTGTTCGAGTTCAACGAGGGCCTCGACAAGGTGGTGCTGAAGCCGCTCGCGCAAGCCTACGACAAGGTGGTGCCCGTCCCGGTCCAGGAGTGCCTCTCGAACGGCTTCAGCAACCTGCGTGAACCGTCGAACGCCCTGAACAACCTGTTGCAGGGCAAGGCAAGCACGGCGGTCTCCGACGTGTGCCGCTTCGCGGTCAACACGACGGTGGGCCTGCTCGGGTGCTTCGACGTCGCTGCCCGCATGGGCCTCGAGAAGAGCCGCGAGGACTTCGGCCAGACGCTGGCGGTCTGGGGCGTGGGCAACGGGCCCTTCCTGGTGCTGCCGCTGTTCGGGCCGAGCACGATCCGCGACACGGCGGGCCTCGGCGTCGAAACGGTTCTCGACGTCAATTTCTGGATCGAGAACGTGGCGGTCCGCAACACGATCTTCGGCGTGCGCACGGTCAGTTTCCGCCATGAACTGCTGAAGACGGACGACCTGATCGCCGGTGCGGCGCTGGACAGGTACACGTTCATCCGGGATGGCTACCTGCAGCGGCGCCGCAACCTCGTGTTCGACGGCAATCCCCCGCGCGAGAAGGACCCGTACGACGAGGAAGACGAGCCGGCGGCGGACGGGGGTAAGGGTAGGCCCGGTCCACCGGCGGCCGGCGCCGACGTTAAGCCGTCATCCGCGCCGCAACCGGCGCAGTAACGCTTTCGATGAATGGGTGATCGATGTCCCTGCTGAAGACGCTCAAGTCCCTGACCAAGTCCGTTGCGTTCGGCGCAGCCGTGCTGGCCGCCGGTGCCGTCTCGGCGCAGGCCCCGGCTGCCGCGCCGTCCGCCCCCACCGCGCCCGAGGTGCTCGTGCGCGACCTGTCGAACGAGGTCCTCGCCACCATCAAGGCCGACAAGGCACTCGCGAGCGGCGATGTCAACCGGGTGCAGAAGCTCGTCGACGAGAAGATCCTTCCGTACGTCGAGTTCGAGAAGATGACCCGGCTCGCCGTGGGCCGCGGCTGGCGCCAGGCCACGCCCGAGCAGCGCGCCGCGCTGACGCGCGAGTTCCGCACCTTGCTCGTCCGCACCTACAGCGGGGCGCTGTCGCAGGTGACCGACCACAAGGTTGAGCTGCGGCCGTTCCGGGCCCAGCCCACCGATACCGACGTGCTGGTGCGCACCAGCGTCGTGGCGTCGCGCGGCGATCCGATCCAGCTCGACTACCGGCTGGAGAAGACCGACGCGGGCTGGAAGATCTACGACGTCAACATCCTCGGTGTGTGGCTCGTCGAGAACTACAAGACCCAGTTCGCCTCGCAGATCAACGCCGGCGGCGTCGACGGCCTGATCAAGACGCTGACCGATCGCAACCGGCAGCTCGAGCAGGGCAAGAAGGCCTGAGGCCGGCCATGCGCGTCGACACGACCGACATCGGCATGAACAGCGCGGCCGCGCTCGCCGCGGCCGGAATCGAAGCGATCCGCGGCGGCGACACCGCGTTCGACCTGTCCGCCGTGCGCACGTGCGATTCGTCGGCGGTCGCGGTCGTGCTCGCGTGGCAGCGCGAGGCGCAGGCGCGGGGCGGCCGGCTGCGGCTCACCGGCCTGCCGCCGGGCCTCCTGAGTCTCGCCACCGTCTACGGTGTCGCGCCGCTGCTGAACATCGCCGAGAGCTCCGGCTGACCCGTCGCCCGATTCCCCGCCGCCCGGGAGCCGGGCAGCCAGAAAAGAGCAGGGGCGGCGATTACAATCACGGGTTCTTCGCCGGCGCTGACGCGCCGCGTTCCCCGTGACTGCCGCCATCCAGGTTTCCTCCGTCACCAAGCGCTACGGCTCGCTCGCGGCGCTGGACAGCATCGACCTGGCCGTCGAGCCGGGCGAGTTCTTCGGCCTGCTCGGTCCGAACGGCGCCGGCAAGACGACCCTGATCTCGATCATCGCGGGCCTGGTGCGCGCGACCAGCGGCCGCGTGGCCGTGCTCGGCCATGACGTCGTCGATGATGCCCGGGCAGCGCGGCTGGCGCTCGGCGTCGTGCCGCAGGAACTCGCGTTCGACCCCTTCTTCACCGTGCGCGAGACGCTGGTCTTCCAGTCCGGCTACTTCGGCCTGCGGGCGAATGGCGCGTGGATCGACGAGGTGCTCGAGAACCTCGGGCTGACGTCGAAGGCGGACACCAACATGCGCGCGCTGTCGGGCGGCATGAAGCGGCGCGTGCTGGTGGCGCAGGCGCTGGTGCACAAGCCGCCGGTGATCGTGCTCGACGAGCCGACCGCGGGCGTCGACGTCGAACTGCGGCAGACCCTCTGGTCCTTCATCCGCCGCCTGAACCGCGAAGGCCACACGATCGTCCTGACGACGCACTACCTCGAGGAAGCGCAGGCGCTCTGCCAGCGGATCGCGATGCTGAAGTCCGGCCGCGTCGTGGCGCTCGACTCCACGCGTGCGCTGCTGGCGCGCCTCGCCGGGCTGCAGATGACGCTGCGGGCACGCGGCGCGCTGCCGCCGTCCGTGCTGCAGCACCGGATCGACGAGCGCGACGGCGCCGTGCTGCTGCGCCTGTCGCAGCCGTCGGACGTCGCCGCGGTGCTCAACGCCTGCGCTGCCGCCGGCTGCATCCTCGACGACGTCGAGGTCGGCCGCGCGGACCTCGAGGACGTGTTCCTGCAGATCACGTCCGATCCGGCGAAGCGGAAGGCGGCATGAGCACAACCAACGCCGGCCTCGCCGACATTCGGCCCGGCGTCCCGGTCGCCGCCAGCGCCGAGAGTTCGGCGGCCGTGGCGTTCCGCACGCTGCTGGTCAAGGAGATGCTGCGCTTCTGGAAGGTGAGCTTCCAGACGATCGCCGCGCCCGTGCTGACTTCCGTGCTGTACCTGCTCGTGTTCGGGCACGTGCTCGAGGAGCACGTGGAGGCGTTGCCGGGCGTGAGCTACACGTCGTTCCTGGTTCCCGGCCTGGTGATGATGAGCGTGCTGCAGAACGCGTTCGCCAATTCGTCGTCCAGCCTGATCCAGTCGAAGATCATGGGCAGCCTGATCTTCGTCCTGCTGCCGCCGTTCTCGCACTGGCAGCTGTTCGGCGCGTACGTGACCGCGGCCGTGGTGCGCGGGGTCGTCGTCGGCGTGGGCGTGTTCGCGATCACGGCGTGGTTCGCGCCGCCGTCGTTCGCGGCGCCGCTCTGGTCGCTCGCGTTCGCGATCCTAGGCGCGGCGATGCTCGGCGCGCTGGGGCTGATCGCCGGCATCTGGGCTGACAAGTTCGACCAGCTGGCGGCATTCCAGAACTTCATCGTGATGCCGGCGACGTTCCTGTCCGGCGTGTTCTATTCCGTGCACGGCCTGCCGCCGTTCTGGCAGGGCGTGTCGCACTTCAATCCGTTCTTCTACATGATCGACGGCTTCCGCTACGGCTTCTTCGCGCAGTCCGACGTGAATCCGTGGATCAGCCTGGCGGTGGTCGCGGGGGCGTTCGCCGTGACCTGCGGCATCGCCCTCGCGCTGCTCGCGCGCGGCTTCAAGCTCCGGAACTGAGACCCCGATGGAACCCTCCCCCGAAGACGTGAAGCGCTACATCGCGCAGGGCCTCGACTGCGAACGCGTCGAGGTCGACGGCGATGGCCGCCACTTCCAGGCGCTGATCGTCAGTGCGGCATTCGCCGGCAAGACCCGCGTGGCGCGCCATCAGCTGGTCTACGCGGCGCTGGGCGAGCGCATGCGCGAGGAAGTCCACGCGCTGTCGATGCGCACGCTGACTCCCGAGGAGTTCCGGGGGCAGGGCGCGTGACTTCACGTCGATTTCACGGCGCGTTCGCAGCCGCTTCGAGCGGGGCGGCGACGCTGCGTGTCGAGCGTCCGCACGAGGCGGGCGCCGCACGGAGATCCTCGACATGCCCGACGCGTTGCTGCTCGACTCCCCGCGCATCACGCGCGCCGTCCACTTTCACCGCCCGCGGCCGCCGGTCGCGGGCCTCGCCATGGACAAGCTGAAGATTCGCGGCGGCAAGCCGCTCGGCGGGGAAGTGACGATCTCCGGCGCGAAGAACGCCGCACTGCCGATCCTCGCGGCAAGCCTGCTGACGCCCGACGAGTTCATCGTCGACAACGTTCCGCAGCTGCAGGACGTGGCGACGACGCTGAAGCTGCTGCGCCAGATGGGTGTCGCGGCCGAACGGGATGGCGCCACGGTTCGCCTGAAGGCCGACGCGGTGACGCACACCGAGGCGCCGTACGACATGGTGAAGACCATGCGGGCGTCGATCCTCGTGCTCGGTCCGCTGGTCGCGCGCTTCGGCGCCGCGCGCGTGTCGCTGCCCGGCGGCTGCGCCATCGGGGCGCGGCCCGTCGACCAGCACATCAAGGGGCTCGAGGCCCTCGGGGCGACGATCCGCATCGAGGGCGGCTTCGTGGTCGCCGCAGCGAAGCGGCTGAAAGGCACGCGCATCGTCACCGACATGGTGACGGTGACCGGCACCGAGAACCTGATGATGGCCGCGGCGCTGGCCGAGGGCGTGACGGTCATCGAGAACGCCGCGCGCGAGCCCGAGGTGGTCGACCTGGCGGACGCGCTCAACGCGATGGGGGCGCGTGTCTCGGGCGCCGGCACCAGCGCCATTGCGATCGAGGGCGTCGAGCGCCTGCACGGCGCGCGGCATCGGGTGATGCCCGACCGCATCGAGACCGGGACGTTCCTGACGGCCGTCGCGGCGGCGGGCGGCGAGGCGGCGCTGCGCGGCGTCGCCCCGCACACCTTCGATGCCGTGCTCGACAAGCTGCAGGAAGCCGGCGTGGAACTGCAGGCGGACGGCGACCTCCTGCGGGTGCGGATGTCCGGTCGTCCGCGCGCAGTGAGCCTGCGCACGGCGCCGTACCCGGGCTTCCCCACGGACATGCAGGCGCAGTTCATGGCGCTCGACTGCGTGGCGGACGGCGTCGGCCGGATCACCGAGACGATCTTCGAGAACCGCTTCATGCACGTGTCGGAACTGCAGCGGCTCGGCGCGAACATCGCGATCGAGGGCAACACGGCGGTCGTGCAGGGCGTGCCCAGGCTGACCGGCGCTCCGGTGATGGCGACCGACCTGCGGGCGTCCGCGTGCCTCGTCGTCGCCGCGCTTGCTGCCGAAGGCGAAACCGTGGTCGATCGCATTTACCATCTCGACCGGGGCTACGAAAAGATGGAAACCAAGCTGGCCGCGCTCGGAGCGCAGGTCGAAAGGGTCAAGTGATCACGCTGGCGCTGTCCAAGGGACGCATCTTCGACGAGACGAGGCCGCTGCTGGCGGCCGCGGGCATCGCGCCGCTGGAGGATCCGGAGACGTCCCGCAAGCTGATCATCGGCACGACGAGTCCCGACCTGCGGATCGTCGTCGTGCGCGCGTCGGACGTGCCGACCTACGTCCAGTACGGCGCGGCGGACTTCGGCGTCGCCGGCAAGGACGTGCTGATGGAGCATGGCGGCGCCGGTCTCTACCAGCCGGTCGACCTCAACATCGCGCGGTGCCGGCTCTGCGTCGCCGTGCCGGCGGGGTTCGACTACGCCAACGCCGTGCGCCGCGGCGCGCGACTTCGGGTGGCGACCAAGTACGTGCAGACGGCGCGCGAGCACTTCGCCGCCAAGGGCGTGCACGTCGACGTGATCAAGCTGTACGGGTCGATGGAACTGGCACCGCTGGCCGGGCTGGCCGACGTGATCGTCGACCTCGTGTCGTCCGGGGGCACGCTGAAGGCGAACAACCTGGTCGAGGTCGAGGAGATCGCGCCGATCTCGTCCCGGCTGATCGTCAACCAGTCGTCGATGAAACTGAAACGCGAGGCGCTGATGCCGATCGTCGAGCGCATCCAGCAGGCGGTGCGCGAATGAAGGTGAGGACGCTCGACAGCCGGCAGCCGACCTTCGACGCGCAGTTCGCCGAGCTGGTCGCCGTCGACACGGCGATCGATCGCGAGATCGACCGCGTCGCGGCCACGATCGTCGAAGAGGTCAGGACGCGCGGCGACGCCGCGCTGCTGGAGTACACGAACCGCTTCGACCGCATGCGCGCCTCCGCGGTCGCCGATCTCGAGATTCCGGCCGTGGAGATGCAGGCGGCGCTCGACGCGCTGCCTAACGACCAGCGGGTTGCCCTCGAGACGGCGGCGCGCCGCATACGCGCGTACCACGAGCGCCAGGTGGCGACGACCTGGACCTACACGGAGGACGACGGCACCGAGCTGGGCCAGCGCGTGAACGCGCTCGACAGCGTCGGCCTGTACGTGCCGGGTGGACTCGCGGCCTATCCGTCGTCACTGCTGATGAACGCACTGCCCGCGCACGTGGCCGGCGTCGAGAACATCGTGTTGGTCGTGCCGACGCCGGATGGCAGGCGCAACCCGCTGGTGCTCGCGGCTGCGGCGCTGGCCGGCGTCTCGCGCGCGTTCGCGATCGGCGGCGCGCAGGCCGTCGCGGCGCTGGCGTACGGAACGGAAACGGTGCCGGCCGTCGACAAGATCGTCGGGCCGGGCAACGCCTACGTGGCAGCCGCGAAGCGACGCGTGTTCGGCGTCGTCGGCATCGACATGATCGCCGGGCCGAGCGAGATCCTGGTCATCTGCGACGGCAGGACCGATCCGGACTGGATCGCCATGGATCTCTTCTCGCAAGCGGAGCACGACGAACTGGCGCAGTCGATCCTGCTGACGCCCGATCCGGCCTTCATCGAACAGGTGCAGGCGTCCATCGCGAAGCTGCTGCCGACGATGCCGCGGCGCGCGATCATCGAACAGTCGCTGGGAAACCGCGGCGCCCTGATCCTGACCCGGGACCTCGAGGAAGCCTGCGCAATCGCCGACCGGATCGCGCCCGAGCACCTCGAGATCTCGACCGACGAGCCGGAGCGGTGGGCCGCGAAGATCCGGCACGCGGGTGCGCTGTTCCTCGGCCGCCACACCAGCGAAGCGCTCGGCGACTACTGCGCCGGGCCCAACCACGTGCTGCCGACCGCACGCACGGCGCGCTTCTCCTCCCCGCTGGGCGTCTACGACTTCCAGAAGCGCACCAGCCTGATCCGCGTGTCGGAGGCCGGCGCGCAGACGCTCGGGCGCGTCGCGGCGACGCTCGCGCGCGGCGAGCAGTTGCCCGCGCACGCCGCCAGCGCGGAGTACCGGCTGAAGCCGCGATGAGCGCCGACCGACCCGACCTCTCGGTGCTGCGCGACGACGTGCGTGCGATCAGCGCCTACCCGGTGCCGAGCGCCGCCGGGCTGATCAAGCTCGACGCGATGGAGAACCCGTTTTCGCTGCCGCCCGGCCTGGCGCAGCAGCTTGGCGATCGGCTCGGGCGCACCGCGCTGAATCGCTATCCGCCGTCCGATCCCCGCGCGTTCAAGGAGCGGCTGGCGCGCGCGATGGGTGTCCCCGAGGGGATGTCGTTGATGCTCGGCAACGGCTCCGACGAACTGATCCACCTCTTGATCCAGGCATGCGCCCGGCCCGACGCCGTGGTGCTGTCGCCGTCACCGAGTTTCGTGATGTACGAGATGTCGGCGCGCTTCAACCGGTGCCATTTCGTCGGCGTGCCGCTGAAGGCGGACTTCTCGCTCGACGCGCCGGCGCTGCTCGCCGCGATCGCCGAGCACCGGCCCGCGGTCGTGTTCATCTCGCATCCGAACAACCCGACCGGCAACCTGTTCGATCGCGCGGTGGTCGAGCGGGTGCTGGAGGCGGCGCCCGGCGTCGTCGTGATCGACGAGGCCTACCTGCCGTTCGCGCAGGACACCTGGATGCCGGAGCTGCCCCGCCGGCCGAACATGCTGGTGCTGCGGACCATGTCGAAGCTGGGACTGGCCGGCATCCGTCTCGGTTACCTCGCTGGCCACCCCGATTGGATCGAGCAGTTCGACAAGGTCCGCCCGCCGTACAACGTCAACGTGCTGACGCTGGCGGCGGCCGACCTGATGCTCGAGAACCTGGCCGTGCTCGACGGGCAGGCCGCCACGCTGCGCGCGGAGCGCGGCAGGCTCGCCGCGGCGCTGGCCGAAAGCCGCGGCGTTCTCGCGTTCCCTTCGGCGGCGAATTTCATCCTGTTCCGCGTCGTCCGCCCCGACCACGTGTTTGCGGGACTGAAGGAGCGCGGCATACTGATCAAGAACGTCTCGCGGATGCACCCGCGGATCGAAGGGTGCCTGCGCGTGACCGTCGGCACCGCGGCCGAGAACCAGACCTTCATCAAGGCGCTGCGCGCCGTCATCGGGACATCACAATGACCCCAGCTTCCCGTCGAGCCGAGGTGGTTCGCGACACCAAGGAGACGCAGATCCGCGTGGCCGTCGACCTCGACGGCAGCGGGCGGTCCGAGTTGTCGACCGGCATCGGCTTCTTCGACCACATGCTCGAGCAGATCGCGCGCCACGGGCTGGTCGACCTCGTCGTGCAGGCCAGGGGCGACCTGCACGTCGACGGCCACCACACGGTCGAGGACGTCGGCATCACGCTCGGCCAGGCGTTTGCCCGGGCGGTCGCCGACAAGGCCGGCGTGCGGCGCTACGGCCACGCGTACGTTCCGCTCGACGAGGCGCTGTCGCGCGTGGTCATCGATCTTTCCGGACGGCCAGAGCTCATCTGGAACGTGCGCTTCACGCGGTCGATGATCGGCGAGTTCGACGTCGACCTCGCGCACGAGTTCTTCCAGGGCTTCGTCAACCACGCTCTGGTCACGCTGCACGTCGACAACCTGCGCGGCGACAACGCGCATCACCAGTGCGAGACGGTCTTCAAGGCCTTCGCCCGCGCGCTGCGGATGGCCGTCGAACTCGACCCCCGCGCCGCGGGGATGATTCCTTCGACCAAGGGGACGCTGTAGTTCCCGCGGTCGCCCGAAGAGAATGATTGCAGTCGTCGATTTCGGCATGGGTAACCTGCGCTCGGTCGCCAAGGCGATCGAGCACGTTGCGCCGAAGGAGACTGTCACGATCACCTCCGACGCCGCGGCGATCCGCCGGGCCGATCGCGTGGTCTTCCCGGGCCAGGGCGCGATGCCGGACTGCATGCGCTACCTGAGGGAGTACGGGCTCGACGAGGCGGTGCGCGAGGCGGCGGCCAGCAAGCCGCTGCTGGCCGTGTGCATCGGGGAGCAGATGCTGTTCGATCGCAGCGAAGAGGGCGACACGCCGGGCCTGGGGCTGTTCGCCGGTTCGGTGGTCCGCTTTCGCGACGAGGCGATGCGCCTGCCCGACGGACAGCGGCTGAAGGTCCCGCACATGGGGTGGAACCGCGTCCGCCAGATGCAGGCGCACCCGCTCTGGGACGGGATTCCGGACGAAAGCTGGTTCTACTTCGTCCACAGCTACTATGTGGTGCCCGCGGATCCGCGAGTGTCCGCTGGCGAAAGTACTTACGGCGGCGCCTTTACCTGCGTGGTCGCGAGCGATAATATTTTCGCCACCCAGTTTCACCCGGAAAAGAGCTCTGCAGCCGGGCTGCGCATCTACGAGAACTTCACGCGCTGGAATCCCTGACCGCGTTTTGAGGCCATACTGGCTTCCGCGGCACCTCCCGGCGACCTCCTCTCAGCGCTCCTCCCCACTTCTCGACCTGTCACCCGCCCGCGGGTACCACCGGCATGCTCCTCATCCCCGCCATCGACATCAAGGACGGACGTTGCGTTCGCCTGCAGCAAGGCGACATGGAAAACAACGTGACGGTGTTCTCCGACGACCCCGTCGCGATGGCCCGGCACTGGCTCGCGCAGGGCGCCCGTCGCCTGCACATCGTGGACCTGAACGGCGCCCGCTCCGGCCATCCGGTGAATGAAACGGTGATCCGCAAGATCATCAAGGCGGTCGGCGACGACCTGCCGGTGCAACTGGGCGGAGGCATCCGCGACCTCGACACCATCGAGCGCTACATCGACGACGGCGTGAGCTTCGTCGTCATCGGCACGGCCGCCGTCAAGAACCCGGGCTTCCTGCACGACGCGTGCGGCGCGTTCGCGGGTCACGTGATCGTCGCCCTCGACGCCAAGGGCGGCAAGGTCGCCACCGACGGCTGGAGCAAGCTGACCGGCCACGACGTGACCGACCTCGCCAAGAAGTTCGAGGACTACGGCGCGGAGGCGATCCTCTACACGGACATCGGACGCGACGGCATGATGTCGGGGGTCAACCTCGAAGCGACGGTCGAGCTCGCCCGCCACGTGAAGATCCCCGTGATCGCCAGCGGCGGCATCGCGAGCATGAAGGACATCGAGCAGCTGTGCGCGGTCGAGCCCGAGGGCGTCGAAGGCGCGATCCTCGGCCGCTCGCTTTACGAAGGCGCGATCGACTTCAAGGCGGCGCAGGAGCGCGCCGACGAGCTCGGCGCCTGACGCCGCGATGCCTGCGGGCATCCACTATCCTGCGGGTCTGTTCCCGCCCCGCCATGCTCGCCAAACGCATCATTCCGTGCCTCGACGTGACCGCCGGTCGCGTCGTCAAGGGCGTCAACTTCGTCAGCCTGCGCGACGCCGGTGACCCGGTCGAGATCGCGCGCCGCTACGACGAGCAGGGCGCGGACGAACTGACGTTCCTCGACATCACCGCGAGCTCCGACCAGCGCGACATCATCCTGCACGTGATCGAAGCGGTCGCCGAGCAGGTCTTCATCCCGCTCACCGTCGGCGGTGGCGTGCGCAAGGTGGAGGACGTCCGGCGGCTGCTGAATGCAGGCGCCGACAAGATCTCGATCAACACGTCCGCCGTGCAGAACCCGCAACTGGTGGCCGACGCCAGCGGCCGCTTCGGCTCGCAGTGCATCGTCGTGGCCGTCGACGCACGCCGCCGGCAGGCGGACGACCCGTCGCAGGGCTGGGAGGTCTACACGCACGGCGGCCGCACATCCACGGGGCTCGACGCCGTCGCATGGGCGCGCCGGGTGGCCGAACTGGGCGCCGGCGAGATCCTGCTCACCAGCATGGATCGCGACGGCACCAAGCAGGGCTTCGACCTCGAACTGACGCGCGCGGTGTCCGATGCGGTGCCGGTACCGGTGATCGCCTCTGGCGGCGTCGGCACGCTGCAGCACCTGGCCGACGGCGTCCTGAAGGGACGGGCCGACGCGGTGCTGGCGGCGTCGATCTTCCACTACGGCGAGTTCACCGTCGGGCAGGCGAAGGCCT
>Ga0209079_10000281_pt1 | contig 21519 bp, 14 predicted proteins | sample PPLLaktember2015_2_FD_187259 | JGI IMG/M metagenome (GOLD analysis project Ga0209079, IMG submission 187259) | Freshwater sediment microbial communities from Prairie Pothole Lake near Jamestown, North Dakota, USA - PPLs Lake P7 Core (6) Depth... | ecosystem: Environmental > Aquatic > Freshwater... | reverse complement strand
CAAGGCATTCGGAAATCGTTCGCGGGCATCCACAAACAGTTGAAGAGACTCGACGAGGCGGCGTTGTCGCATTGCCAGGTCGGCCTTGGAAAACGAGGAGAGCGCGGTCGGATCGCCCAGGTTCTCTCGGACGAAATATTGAAGATGAAGCGCATCGTTCGCCAGATCACCTGCTGCGTTGGTATTGAAACGATCCAGCCGCGAGAGGCATGTATCGAATGCCCCCTCGAAATAGTCGAGCTCCGCAAGGCGATAGGCGGCAAGGTCTTGTTGTGCGACGATGCCGGTTCGCGAAAGCGTGACGTACTGCGTTCGCGTTTCGGCCAACCTGTTCATGCGCAGAAGAACCTCGGCGGTCTGCACCGCGGCCTCGACGACAATCGCACTGCTGCGCGGCATCTGGGGGATCCGTCGAAAGGCGATCAACGCGCTGTCGAGGTCGTTCCGTCGTTCAGCGTAGATGATGCCGAGGCGGAACATCGACTGCGCCGCGGCATCGGTGGCGGGAACCTCATCGACCAGCGAGCGATACAATTCAACAGACTCGTTGAGCGCGCCGAGTTCTTCGGATGAACGCGCATAGCCGAATCGAATCAGGGGCAGCGTTGCGCGCATGTTCTGCCGCGACATCAGCAGGGCGCGATATGCGTCGGCCGCCGGGGCATACCTTCCCTCTTGGAGCAGCCGCTGGGCGAACAGGAAGACCTCGCCCCCGTTTGCGCCTGTCAGTTCGTCGATCCGTTGATAGGCGGCGAGAGCCCTGGAGTGATCACGCTGTTCAGCGTACAGCCAGGCCAACAGACGGTACACAGCGACGTCATTTGGGTTTTCATCGGTTTCGCCGGCCACGATCGGCACGATCTGAGCCAGCGCTTCCGGTCGATTCATAATGGAAGACAGCTGGGATTGCACGAACGGCAATTGATCGGGAACCGAGCGGAGCACCAGCAGCAATTCGCGGATGGCCTCGGGATACCGCTGCAGGAGGCCGAAGAGATTGGAGAGCTCATTCGCGAAGGCCGCCGGATTGTTCAGGGCGATGCGTGATGAACGATACAGCGTGATGGCATCGTCGTAGAGACGATGTTCCAGCATTTCGCGCGCGACGAGCTGGACGATGGATGCATTCGACGGGCCGAGGCCAACGACGGAATTCCAGACGATCCGGGCCACACTGTCTCGTCCGGCGTCGTAGTGCAAGCCTGCCAGCGCGGTCATGAGGACCGGGTCTCGCGGTTGAAGCGTGAGGCGTTGTTCGGTGATCGTGATGGCCTTGTCGTATTCCTTCAATTGCGCGTAGCAGCGGCGCAATCCGTCGAAGAAGACATAATTAGAGGGCTCGGCGCGCAGGAGTTCTTCGTAAAGTGCGGTTGCCCGCTCCCAATACCCCGCGGACTCGAATTCCTGAGCAAGCCGGAGCTTGTTCATTTGGTCGACATCCTGGGAACGAGCGGGAGCGAGGACGGCCGTTACAAGGAGGAGCAGGAAGACAAAACGAGAATGCATATCAAAATATACGAAAACAGAGGGAAACGAACGACGGGTTTGTGGTGGGTGGCCCAAACTCTCAAGGTTGGCCCAGAGCAAAGCCCAGAGCAAGGCCCAGAGCATTGCCAAGGGACGTCATCCTTGTCCCGACCAAGTTCCCGGCCAGCCTAAAAGTTGCTTCCCCCCCTTCGTTTCTTTACTTTTCTTATCTGAAACATGTCCAACGCCCCTCGCCATATCGCGATCCTCGGCTCGACCGGCTCGATCGGACGAAATACGCTCGATGTCCTCCGTAATCTCCCCGAACACTTCCGCGTCTCCGTCCTTACCACCAATAGCAACATCGACCTTCTCGCCGAACAGGTCAAGGAATTCCATCCCCGCGCGGTCGTTATCCTCGATGCGGAGAAGGCCGAATCATTCCGAAAGAACCACGCCCCCCGCGGCCTGCTGGTGCTTTCCGGAAAAGAAGGCCTGACCGATGTTGTCCGACGCAGCGACGTCTCCCTCGTGGTGAATGCCCTAGTCGGCTTCGCAGGCCTCCGCCCGACCGTCGAGGCGATCCGCCATAAGAAAGATGTCGCGATCGCGAACAAGGAAACACTCGTCATCGCCGGCGAGGTCATCACGGCGCTGGTCAAAGAGCACGGCGTTCGCCTCATCCCGATCGACAGCGAGCACAGCGCCATCCTTCAATGCCTGCTCGGTGAACAGGACAACCCCCCAGCTCGGTTGATCCTGACCGCCTCGGGCGGCCCGTTCCTCCAAACACCCTTGGAGCGATTCGGCAAGGTCTCCGTCGACGAAGCACTGAATCATCCGAAATGGAAGATGGGGAACAAGATCACCATTGATTCCGCGACACTGATGAACAAGGGACTCGAGGTGATCGAGGCACACTGGCTGTTCGGTCTTCCGGCCGAGCGCATCGAGGTGGTGATCCACCCACAGTCGATTATTCACTCCATGGTCGAGTTCATGGACGGCTCCCTCAAGGCACAGCTCGGATTGCCGGACATGAAGATCCCGATCCAGTATGCGCTGACCTATCCCGCGCGCATGCCGCTGAATGGCGGCCGGATCGACTTTCCGCAATTGCAGTCAATGACCTTCTTCGAGCCGGACCGGAAGAAGTTCCGCTGTCTCCAACTTGCGTACGACGCCCTGGCAGCAGGGGGAACAGCCCCCGCAGCGCTGAACGCCGCCAACGAGGTGGCCGTTGAAGGATTCCTTGCAAAACAGATCGGCTTCGACCAGATCCCCCTCTTTATAGAGAAGGCCCTCGAGGTCCACCGCGTGGTTCAGTCGCCCACATTGGAACAAACGATCACCGCCGATCACGAAACGCGCACATTCACCAGAACCTTATTCCCCGCATGAGTGTTCTCACTCTGTCATCACAGCATCCTCACTCTTCATAGACCATAGGTATTCATGGAAGTCCTCAGCACCATCTTCTATTTCATTGTCACCATCGGCATTCTCGTGTTCGTCCATGAACTTGGCCATTTCCTTGCCGCCAAATTCTTCAAGATGCGTGTCGATACCTTCAGCATCGGATTCCCTCCGCGCGCGTTCGGCAAGCAGATCGGCGAGACCGATTACTGCATTTCCTGGGTTCCCATCGGCGGCTATGTGAAGATCGCCGGCATGATCGATGAAAGTTTCGACACGGAATTCACCAACTCGCCGCCGCAGCCGTGGGAGTTCCGCGCCAAGCCCGCATGGCAGAAGATCATCGTTCTCTCTGCCGGCGTGATCATGAACCTCCTCCTCGCGATCGCCATCTTCTGGGGGATCGTCTATCATCAGGGACGGATCATTCGCCCCGTGACGGAGATCGGGTATGTGGCCGCGAATAGTCCCGCACAGAAGGCTGGATTCCAGGTGAACGACCGTGTCGAGAGCGTGAACGGCGAAGCAGTGACGCACTGGGATGAGATCGAATCAAAGCTTTACATTGAAAGCCTCTCGGGCGATGTGACGTTCATGGTCCGTCGTGCCGGAGTGCCGACGACCCTGATCATCAAACAATCCCTTCTTCCGAGTATCACGGATGAGCAATTTGGCATCTTGCCGGTAGGGCTGATGGCCATCGTGTCGTTTGTGGATGGGAATATGCCCGCGGCGAACATCGGACTTCTGCCTGGGGATACGCTCGTGTCGGTCAACGAGACTCAGGTCAACTACGGAAGCCTTCTTGCGAACATCCGCGCGAATGCACTGAAGCCGATCACGTTGGGATGGAAGCGGGGCGATACGCTGATGTCCGCCGTTGTGACGCCGAACGAGGAAGGAAGGATCGGGATCACGCTGGGAGCGGCGTATCAGGGACCGGTCGTGCGGACCGAGTATGGATTGTTCGAAGCGCTCCCGGTCGGCGCACGCGAGGTCTTTGTCACGAGCGGGTTGTTCCTCGAGAACATTTATCAGATCTTTGCAGGACGCGTGTCGCTGTCGAAATCCGTTGGCGGACCGATCCGCATCGCCCAGATGGCGAACCGCTCGGCAGAGAGCGGCCTCGTCAGCTTCCTGGGATTCATGGCGCTGCTCAGCGTCAGTCTCGCGCTGCTGAACATTCTCCCGTTCCCCGCGCTTGACGGTGGTCACATCATGTTTGTGGCTTTTGAAGGTATCTTCAAACGCGAGATACCAACGAAAGTGAAGATCTGGATCCAAAAGGCCGGATTCGCACTGCTGTTGGCATTCATGGCGTTCGTGATCTACAACGATATTCTCCACTTCTAACAACATAAAGACTACCACAGAGCACACAGATGGACACAGAGATACTAAACACTCTGTGAAAATCTGTGAAATCTGTGGTGAATCTCTTCTTCTGAGGAGGTACCATGATCATGCGTAGCCTCAAATCCCTGTCGCTCACGGCGTTCGTCGTGCTCCTTGTTTGTGCAGGGCTTGCAGTTCCCGTATCGGCGCAAGTGGGGGCGGTGAGCAGAGCGAACATCACCATCACCGGCCTGGACCTGGACGTTCTCTATCTCGCCGACTTTCTCGATGTCACAACGGGCAAGCTGAAAGAATTCGTCCCGGCATTCAGCGCCGAGGCGGTTCCGGTCCCGACCGGCTCCTCTTCGCGCGTGATCCTGGAGCTGACGACGCAAATGATCCTGCAAGACGACCCCACGGTGTATCCGCTGACGTACGGAAACTCACTGCCGTTCACGTTCGGCCCGTCGTCGCGCACATTCTACTCGCGTGACCTGCTCGTCGGCGGACGATCCGACGTGCGCATGATCAATGCCATCCGGTGGGATGACAACAATCCGGGGAAGAAAAAACTCGAAGAGCATCTGAAACGATTCCCCTCCGCCCCGGTCGGGACGTATCGATTCATCGTCGCGTTGAATGACGCTGCTACAGGGGCGCAGCTTGGACGCGCACAGTATGATCTCATCGTGCGAAACGCCTCGCCGGACGAGGTGATCGTTGCGCTGCTCGATCCGCAACCGGGCGAAGTGATCCACACGACCAATCCAACATTTACCTGGCGTGCGGACCGTGAGTGCGAAGTGCACATCTATGAACGACTTCCCATGCAGCGAAGTCTGCAAGACGCCATCGCCGGCGTACCGCACGCGATCATCAAGGCGGGAAATGCGCAGACCGCCTCGTATGCGTTGGCAGGACGACGCCTGGAATACGGGAAAACCTACGTCTGGTTCGTGCGCACCATCGTGCGGACCAATCGGGGCGACGAAACGCGGGACAGCGAACTTCGCTCGTTCCGCATTCTCCCGGCGGGCCAAAGCATCGACGCCCTGCGGGAAGTGTTGACGGCCGACGACGGTGTGATTTCCGGAACGCTGACCACGCTCGAGTCGATGGGATGGGAGCTGAACGGCGAGATCACGCTGGACGGCAAGCCCATCTCGCAAGACGAAGCCAAATCATTGTTGCGACGGCTCGTGTCGCAAAAGGTCAAAATTGCGGTTCGCGTGGAATAACGGACGCCGACAGGAGAACCCGACATGAAACAGACATTGACTGTGCTACTCGTTGCCCTGCTTCTGCTCACGCTGAACCTTGGCTGGCGGCCACCGCAGGAGAAGAAGGATATCACCGCCTACGTGGTGAAAGTTGTTCGTGATGTGAAGAAGAAAGGACCGACCGCGGGATGGCAAGCGGCCGTTCCGTTGGACCGCCTCCGCTCCGGGTACCAGATCCGCACGGAAGAATCATCGCTCGCGATGATCAAATTTGCGGATGAGACAAAGCTCATCGTCCGTCCCAAATCGCTCGTGGACATCAAGGGCCAGGTGAGCGGCAAGCAGATCCTGGACCGCACGGTGTATACCGAACGCGGGAATATCCAGTTCAACGTGGTGAAACAACAACGCGAACAATTCCGGTTCTCGTCCCCCGTTTCCGTTGCCTCGATCCGCGGAACGGAAGGAGCGTTCGTCGCCGGCGCGGACAGCACCGACATGCTGATCATCAACACCGGGCTTGCGACATTGACCAACCTCCGCTCGAATCGCTCGCAGGACGTCGGCGCGGGTGAGACCGGAACGTCGGACGGACGAGGAAATCTTGGAAAGCGGAAGTCCTCGAAAGATGAACAAGATCTCGGCTCCGGCGATCTTGGCAGTCCATACAACAAGGACCTCGGCCAGCCGCAAGGCGGTGACGACAAACCGAAGCGCACGATGCGCATTCCCGGGGTCGACAAGGAAGGTAACAGCAAAACAATGATCCTTGAATGGAACGACTAATCGAGCGGAGATCCGTCATGAAGCAACTGTCCGTTTTCATAGCCGGCGTGATGCTTTGTGCAGCGCTGTTCCCCGCGCGTCTGTCGGCACAACAGGATGTGGTGAAAGTTACGACCTCCAAGGCGACCGAGCGAAAGGCGTTGACGGTCAACGTCGAGCTCGCTGCGTCGGCCGCCGCGGAACGGGTCATGCTGCGGTATCGCCCCTTCGGTCAAAGCGAGTTTCGCGCCGCGGAAATGGTTCTCTCCGGCGCGACCGCAAGCGGAACGATCCCGGCCGAAGCGGTTCTTCCGCCATCGGTAGAATACTACTTCGAGATCACGAAGCGAGGCGCGGCCGCGACGGTTTATCCGCTCGGGGCGCCGCAAGCGACGGTCCTGCGCACCACCGTTGGAGGGACGAATCCGAAGGACCAGGAGGTCCGTTTCCTGAGTCCCGAACCCGGGTCGACGGTGGCGGCCGAGGATCTGGTCATCGCCATCTCCTTCTTCTACGCGTCACCCGCGGTGGACGTCTCGAAGACGCGCATCTTTGTCGACGGCGTCGACGTGACCGCGGGTGCAGTCGTTTCCGACGACGTCATCCTCTACTCACCGGAGAATTATGGCCGTCCGCTGATGAAGGGGGCCCACTTCGTCAAGGTAGAGTTGCGGGATACGACGGGCAAGGCATACCACACGATGGACGCGAATTTCAACTTATCGACTGCGTCGGAGATCGCCGCAGCGGAAGCAGAATTGCGCACCATCGGGAGCGCACAGTTGGAAGCGCGCCATGAAGCGCTCGGCATCGGCGGAACGACGTACCTGCGCGGCGACGTACGACTCGATGCATCCTACCAGTCCCTCGGGTTCGGCGGGAACATCCACCTCGACAACCAGGATAAGCCGGAACGCCAGCCGCAGAACCGATTTCTCGTCTACGGGCAGACCGATTTCCTGCGGATCGATGTCGGCGACGCGTTTCCGCGCATGCCGAGCAACATTGTCAGCGGGAAGCGGGTTCGCGGTGTGACGGGGGCCTTGGCCCTCGGCTTTTTCAACCTCGACGTCTCCGCCGGACAGACCGACCGTGCGGTCGAGGGGATTCTCTCCCAGACCATCATCACATATGCGGATAGCGCCGCGGTTCTCGGCCGCCCCGACAACACCATTGAGGTCGCCCCGTATCAGTACCGGACGTTCAGCGCGGGAACATTCGCCCGAAGCTTCCTCGCCGTCCGCCCGAGCTTTGGAAGTACCGAAAGCTTCCAATGGGGATTCACGTACATGCACTCGAAGGACGATATCAGTTCCATCAAGTACAGTGCGGCGCCTCAGGAGAACACGGTGTTCGGCACCGACATCACGATGGCCGCCGATGACCAGCGTGTCCGGTTCGAGACGCAGGCGTCGTTGTCGCTCTTGAATGCGGACATCAGCGACGGAAGTCTGACGGAAGAAGATTATGATCTGATGGAAGCCAACGGTCTGGCATCCGTCGATGACCTGCGAAAAGTGGGAAAGATCGTCAAATCGTTCATCACGTTCAATCAGTACCTCTTCCCGACCAATCCGTTCGGCAAGGGGATCCCCGCGCTCGCGGTGGATGCATCCTTGTCATTGAATTACCTCGGCAACTTCCTGCGCGGCGGCTTCTTCCGGCGCGGGGCATCGTACAAGTCGTTCGGGAACGAGTTCCTGCAGACGGACATCACAGGCTTCATCGTGTCCGACAACATCCGCATGCTCGACAACAAGGTGTTCGCGTCGCTGTCGTACGAGAAGAAGAGCGACAACACGGCGAGCACGAAGGAAGTGACGACGGACTACAACAATCTCAACACGTCGTTCACGTTTCTGCTTGGCGCCAATCTGCCGACACTGCAGATCGGATACGGGCTCTACACGCGCAAAGCGCCGATCGATCTCAAGACCCGGTACGAGCTCATCAACCGCGCTGATTCGGCGACCACGGCGGATTCGCGGAATGATGCGACCAACCGGTTCTTCGTTGGCAGTTCGTACGACTTCGAGGCCGGCGTCCGGCATACGGCCACGTTCAGTCTGAACATCTCAGACCGAACCGACAAGACGTTCCGCAAGCGCGATCAAAACAATCTTTTCGTGCAGACGGGACTGCTGTCGGATATCGGAAGCGGTATTCAGACGAACTTCGGCATCGTCTACAGCAAGAATCAGACGAATGCGGAGCAATTCCGCCTCGACCCGTCGTTCTTCAATCAGGACAGCACGCTGATCACGGACAACTACAACTACACGATCCTGACCATCGGCGCGCAGATGCGGATGCTGGACGATCAGATGCGCGTTACCGCATCCTTCCATCCGACGTTCGGCGCTTATTCACGCCAAGAACTCGTGTTCGGCGTGGAGTACACCCCGTATCCGCGGCACACCGTGATCTTCCAGGCGGATGCGTTCCAGAACTCGGGCTTCAAGGATGATGCGATCCTAAGCCTGATCTACCGGCTGATGTTCTAACAAAAGAACACCACAGAGACACAGAGAGCACAAAGAACACGGAGTGAGATTACAGTACCCTAAACGTGCTTCTCTGTGCCCTCTGGGTCCTTTGTGCCTCTGTGGTGTATTGCTTCCTAATCCCCCTCACCGACCATGACCCTCTTCGACTTCAAAAAGCGTTTCCTCCCCGTCATCATTCGCGTCGCGATCGGACTCGGCATCGGCGTTCTCGTGCTTCTGCTGACGCAGGATTACCTCCTGCAGATCGGCATCCTCAAGGACATCGAGCTGCTGACCGTGGACTACCGGTTCCAGAATCGGGGCGGATTCGCTGCCGAACGCGACATGAAGAAGGATGCGGATGTGGTGATCATCGGGATCACGGACAACGCGCTGAAGGCGATGCCTGAGCGCTTCCCGTTCCCGCACGCCTACTACGCGCACCTGACGAAGAATCTGATCGATGCCGGAGCGCGCGTCATCGCATTCGACGTGACGTTCGAACCGCCGCGCACGCCGGATTCGTTGTTCGTCGAGTTGATGAAGCAGTACGACAATGTCGTGCTGGCCGCGAAGGTCGAAACAGGCACGATCACGGAGAAGTACGAGGTCCGGTCGCTCGATCAGAATTACAACAACATCTACTTCGATGTGAACAAGCAGATCGGCATCGTGAACATCATCAAGGATCGAGACGACGTGTGTCGTGAATACATGCCGATGATCCTGATCGACGACCGTCTGACCCCCACCTTTGCGTTCGCCGCGCTGAACCGGGCGTACAAGCTTGCACCGCTTACACGCGTCGCCGCGGACGACGAGAACTTCAAATTCCGCGACAAACGTATTCCTCGCTACAACCCCACGACGTTCATGCTCAACTACTACGGACCGAACGGCACATTCCAGTACATCGACTTCGCGCAGGTGATGGACGATTCGACCTTCCGGACGAAGGACGAGATCCAGGCCTCGGAAGAACTGGGAGAAGATGTGCAGTTCAACATGTTCGACGAGGGGACGAAGTCACTGTTGAGGGGAAAGATCGTCGTCATCGGATCGACGATGGCAGAAGAACGGGACTATCATAACACGCCATACTACACGGAAGAAGGGGGAAAGAAGAACTACGCGATGAACGGGGTCGAGATCCATGCGACGGCCATTCAGAACGTCATAGACGACGCGTTTATCACGCGGATGGATCCCAGCATAGAGTCTCTCCTTGTCATCGTCCTGGCGTTGGGAGGCTTCCTCGGATTTCGTGAGCTGAAACAGATCAAGATGCGGCAGGCATGGTTGCTGGAGATCGGCGTTTTTGCTGGTCTGTTGCTGCTGGTCGTCGGCATCTTTGAGTTGGGTGTGCTGGTGTTCTCCGAATCGAATGTGATGATGAGCGTGGTCAATCCGGGACTCGCGCTGGTGTTTGCGTACATCGGAACGGCGGTCTATGATTATCTCGCTGAGCGGCAACAGAAGGCCGTCATCAAGAACATGTTCAGCCATTACATCAATCCGGCCGTGGTGAACGAGCTGGTCCTGAATCCGGAGAAGGCGAAGCTCGGCGGCGACCTTCGGGAACTTACGGTGTTCTTCTCGGACATTCAGGGATTCACGACGATCGCCGAGAAATATCACGACCGCCCGGATAAACTCGTCGAGATCCTCAACGAGTACCTCGAGGAAATGACAGCCATCGTCCTGAAGTACGAGGGAACGCTCGACAAGTACGAGGGAGATGCGGTCATGGCCTTCTGGGGCGCCCCCATTCCGCAGAAGGATCATGCGATGCGCACGATTCAGGCGGCGCTGGAGATGCAGAAGCGCCTGACCGTCCTGCGTGCGAAGTGGAGCAAGGAAGGGCGCCCGCCGATGGTCGTCCGCTGCGGCATCAACACCGGCATCATGATCGTCGGAAACGTCGGCGGCAAGGAGCGATTCGACTACACGGTCATCGGCGACAGCGTCAATCTCGCGTCGCGGCTGGAGGGGGCGAACAAGCAGTACAATTCCCACATCATGATCAGCGAGATGACGCTCAAGCATGTGAAGGGAAGGGTGGTCGTTCGTGAACTCGACATGATCCAGGTCAAGGGCAAGACCGAGCCGGTGAAGGTGTACGAGGTGCTCGGCCTCGCGGACATGGAGCTGACTGAGATGCAGCGCCAGGCGCATGAGATCTATCATGAAGGATTGCGGCTTTATCGCGAGCGGAAATGGGAAGAGGCGATCGCCTACATGCAGCAGGTCATCAAGATCGACCCGACGTTCTATGTCGCGCAGATCTACAGCGAACGCGCCGACCTCTATCGCGTTGCACCGCCGCCGGCAGATTGGAATGGCGTTTTTGTGATGAAAACAAAATGAGGGTTCGCATGCGACGCACAGAGATCGTGATGATGATCGGCCTCATGGCAGCGACGGCAGATCTTCCTTTGTTCGCTCAGTGTTCTGACGCGGGGGCGTGCGTCGTCGGAAACGCGGAACCGTCCGAAAGCCATCGTATCGGCGTCTTCTATGTGTACGGACGAAGCACCGCAACGGACGACCTGACGTTCAACGGCGTTCAGCTCGACGCCGTATTCCGATTGTCGCCGCAGACGAATCTGCAGGTCCGTCTTCCCTTCACACACATCAACGGCCCGCTTGGCTCAACGCGCGGTATCGGCGACGCCGTTGTAACGGCCGAGCAGACGATCAACAAAACACATCGTACGCGATTCGCGATCCAAGCAGGGGCGCGATTGTCGATCGGAGAGGAGAATACCGCAGGATTGCCGCAATCCTACCAACCCGGACTCGGCACGACCGACCTGATCGTCGGCATCTCATACGAGAATCACGAGTGGATGACGGCGTTGGCGTATCAACTCTCGCGCAGCCGAAACGCGAACGCGCTGACGCGATTGAAGCGGGGGGATGACATCATGCTTCGGGGCGGATACCGGTCGTCGATCGAGCGTTTTCGGTTTTCCGGAGAACTGCTGGCCGTCCAGCGCTTGACGAAATCAAGCGTGCTCGTCGGGGGAGCCAGCGGGAGCGAAGTATACGCAGATATCGAGAACAGCAACGCATTGCAGGTGAATGTCGTTGGGGAAGTTGTCTACCCCCTCGCCGGCAAATTCGATGTGAGTCTCTCCGCTGCCGTCCCGCTCCTGAAGCGCGAGGTGAACGTGGACGGGTTGACGCGAGCCTTGAGTGCAAAGGTGGGAGTCATCGTTGCACTGTAGGGCTTCCAAGCGAAGGAATCGGACACCCCGATTTCCGGGAACCATCCCCGTTTTTTCCTCGTCTAACACAATTCGGTCGAAATTCCTTGAATTTCAGCCGTTGATTCCGTAAAATCTATTCCCCGTCTCGCAACATCCTTAAAAACAATCGGAAATCGCCAACCATGGCTATTGCAGTTCGCAATTTGACGAAATTCTATGGCCAAGAAAAGGCCGTGGATGATATTTCGTTCGACGTGAAAACCGGAGAAATCCTCGGATTTCTTGGTCCGAACGGCGCCGGCAAAACCACGACGATGAAGATCATCACCTGCTACCTCCCTGCCTCCGGCGGGACGGTCGAGGTCGACGGTCTCTCGGTCTCCGAGCAATCGTTCGAGGTGCGCCGCAAGATCGGCTATCTCCCGGAGATGAATCCCCTTTATCATGATATGAATGTGGTCGAGTATCTCGAGTACGCGGCCCAGCTTCAGGGAGTTCAGGATTCACACATCCGTTCGCGGCTCAAGGAGATGACGGAAGTCTGCGGGATCGGCGATGTTCGCCACAAGGACATCGGCGAGCTGTCGAAGGGATATCGCCAGCGCGTGGGCCTCGCGCAAGCGATGATCCATGATCCCGAAGTGCTCATTCTTGATGAACCCACGAGCGGTCTCGACCCGAACCAGATCGTCGAGATCCGGAACCTCATTCGTCAGCTCGGTCGCGCGAAGACCGTCATCCTGTCTACACACATTCTTCCCGAAGTCCAAGCGACCTGCGATCGCGTGGTCATCATTCATGAAGGACGGATCGCCGCGGATGGAACGCCGCAACAACTGCAATCTCAATTCCGGGGCGCGGACCAGCTTGCGTTGGAGTTGAAAGCATCCGTCGCGAATGCGTTGACCGACATCGTTCCGAAGATCAAGGCGGTTTCTTCGGTGGAAAACGTGACGTACGGAACACAGGAAGGCGAGACACACCGATTCCTGGTCGATGTTGCCCGCGGAACCGATGTCCGTGAAGAGCTCTTCCGCCTCGCCGTTCAGGAACGCTGGGTGATGCTGGAGCTCTCGCGCAGGGCGACAAGCTTGGAAGAGGTATTTCATAAGCTGACAGTGGGAAGCTAGGTCAAAGGGCAAATGTTATATGTCAAATGCTAAATGCCAATCGCTAATCGCTAATCGCTAATCGCCAATCGCTATGGACAAATCCCTCATCCTCCTTTCCACTCGCAACACGGCGACGATCTTCAAGAAAGAGCTTCGCTCGTATTTCAATTCCGCGGTGGCGTACGTCGTGATCGTCGTGTTCCTCGCCATCATCGGCTGGTTTCACACGAGCAATCTGTTTCTCATGAATGTCGCCTCCATGCGGCTGATGTTCGAGCTGGTGCCGATCGTCTTCCTCTTCGTCGTCCCTGCGATCACCATGCGTTTGCTTGCGGAAGAAACGAAAGCAGGAACGATCGAACTGCTGACCACCAAACCCTTGCACGACGGCGAGATCGTTGCGGGGAAATTCCTCGCCGCCTGGGCACTTATCGGTGTCGCGCTGCTTCCGACGTTGTTCTATTATATAACCATCGCATTCCTCGGACGCATCGACAACGGCCCCGTGATCGGGGGATACCTCGGGCTCTTGTTGATGGCAGGAGTCTATGTGTCCGTCGGCTTGCTCGCGTCGAGTCTGACCGAGAACCAGATCGTCGCATTCATCATCGGCTTCCTCATGGCGCTCGTGCTGTTCATGTTCGACAAAGTACTCTTCTACGTACCGGAAAGCCTCACGAGCATCTTTGAGTATCTCGGCATCGACTATCATTTTTCGAACATCGCACGCGGCGTCATCGATACGCGGGATATCGTGTACTTCCTTTCGGTCCTCGGGTTCATGCTCTATCTGACCGTGGTATCGTTGGGACGAAGGAGATGGTAGGTAAGGCAGGAATCAGTGATCGCCAATTGCTAATAACCAACAAAAATGAACTCAAAAGCAAAAACTCAATCTCTCGTCCGTATTCTGCTCGTGCTCGGCATTCTCGTGGTGATCAACGTGATCGCCGTGCGGCTGTTCACACGGTTTGACCTGACGGCGGCAAAGGTCTTTACGCTTTCCGACGCGAGCAGGAATCTCGTGGGAAGTCTCGACGACCGTGTGACCGTGAAGGCGTACTTCACGGAAGAACTTCCGGCGCCGTACAACAACAACCGACGGGCGGTGCTCGACATCCTGAACGAGTACAAAGCCTACGCGTCGGGGAATCTCCACTACGAGTTCATCAATCCGAGCGGAGAGAAGGCGGAGCAGGAAGCGCAACAACAAGGCGTTCCGCCGGTCGAAGTGCAGGTGGTGAACAACGATAAGTTCGAAGTGAAGCGGGCGTTCCTCGGACTGGTGCTCCTGTATGAGGACCGGAAGGAAGCCCTTCCTGTGGTGCAGAACCTCGCGTCGCTTGAATACGACATCAGCAGTGCGCTGAAACGGCTGACGACGCACGTGAGGAAGCGCGTTGGATACACGACCGGTCATGGCGAGCCGACGCTGGAGCAACTGCAGGCGGTGAACCGTGAAGTGAGCGCGCAATACGATCTCGTTCCGGTCGACCTCAGCGGCGGAAGCGATGTCCCCGCCGACCTTGCCGCCCTGCTTGTCATCGCCCCGCAATCGAAGTTCTCGGATTCCGCGAAGTACGCGGTCGACCAGTATCTGATGCGCGGCGGAACGGTGGCATTCTTCCTGAACCGGATGACCGCATCGCTGCAGCAGCGATTTGCGCAGGCGCTGGAAACGGGACTCGAGGATCAGCTCGAAGCCTACGGCGTCCGCATCAACAGCGATCTTGTGCGCGATGCGCAGTGCGCGAACATCGCGGTGATGCAGCAGCAGGGCCCGTTCCAGATGCGCAGCCAGGTGCCGTTCCCCTATTTGCCGAACGCGGCGAACTTCGATCGACAGAATCCCGTGGTCAAAGATCTGCAGAGCCTCATCCTGTTCTTCGCGAGTTCGCTCGACACAAGCCTCGCGGCGACGAAGGGATTGAAGGCAGAGGTTCTGGTTCGCTCGTCAAAGCAAAGCGGACGGCAAGGAGGCTTCGTGATGCTCGATCCGTTCGCGCAATACACGGAGGCGGACTTCAGCGAATCGGGCATCCCGATGGCGGCAACGGTGGGGGGTTCGTTCGCGAGCGCCTTCGCCGGCAAGACGCCGGTTCCGGCGATCGACAAGAGCCCCGAGACGCGCATCGTCGTCGTCGGTGACGGAGATTTCATGAAGGATGAATATCTGGGCAATCGGAACAACCTGACCTTCTTCGTGAACATCGTGGATTACCTTGCGGACGACGCCGGCCTCATCACCATCCGGTCAAAGGATATCGCGCAGCCGCCGCTTGACACGCTGTCCGACGGCGTGAAGAAGGCGGTCAAGTACGGAAACCTTGCGGTGCCTCCGCTGCTCATCATCGCCTACGGATTGTTCCGGTGGCGGCGACGGGTCGCCTTCAAGCGTGCAATGGAAGCGCAAACAGGAGGACGATAAGCCATGAAGCGATCCACACTCATGATGGGGGGAATTCTCGTCGTGCTCGTCGTGCTCGCCTGGTTTCTGATGGAACGGCCCGGAGAACAGAGCCGTGAATCGGGGAATCAGGGTCCGCTCGTGACGTTCGACTCTGCCGCCATTGACCGGATCCGCATCACATCGCCGACCCAGAGCGTCACGCTCGAACGGCGCGGCGTGGAGTGGAGCCTGACATCTCCCATCGCGTACAAGGCGGACAAGAATGCCGTCGGCGAGGCGCTTCGACAGGCGAAAGAGCTGACGGTGAAGAGCGTGGTTTCAAGTCGTCCGGAAAAACAGGGAGTGTTCCAGGTCGATTCGACCGGAACGCGCGTCGAGTTCTTCGCGGCAGGGTCCGAGGCCGCGTCATTCATCTTCGGAAAAATGGGAGGTACCTACCGGGAGACATTCGCACGCCGGGCGTCCTCCGATGAAGTGGTCGTTGTCGATGGAACACCCGGATTCTCGTTCGGCAAGACCGTGCGCGACTGGCGCGACCGGAGCATCGTGACGATGGATGCCGCTGCGATCAGCGAGATCCGCTTCCAGTATGGCGATACCGTGTTCTCCGTGGTCCGCGCGGACAGCATCTGGACAATCGGCGCTCAGCAGGCGAAGGATGATGCGGTTCAGTCGCTCATCAGCGCACTCGCCTCGTTGCGTGCGGACGAGTTCGCTGATGATGTCGCGAAGACACCCAGGATCACGGCACTCATCACAATTGGCGAGACGCAATTGCGGTTTGCGTACGACAAGGAACAGAAGAAGTATCTCATTCAATCGTCCGCATCGCCGCAGTGGTACGTACTGGAATCATGGACAGCGGGGAATGTGTTGAAGAGGAGGAAAGATTTGATGTAAGTCGATGTCCAATGGGATATGTGAGATGGCAAAGGTTGAAGGGCATGCCTACCGCTGTCCCTTTCACATTTGTCATATCCCATTTGACTTGGATTTCCAGCGTTTCTTGCTCCCCCCTGAATTTATCGTTACCTTTCATATTCCTATAAATATTTCTGACCTATCGTACGAGGAGAATCATGGCGTTTCGATTTCTGATCGCGGCTGTGGCGTTGGCGGCGGGTGTGCTTGCCGGATGCAGCGCCTCCAATCCCACGCTTGCAACCATCGGCGATGAGCAGTTCACGCTTCAGGATTTTGAGAATCATTACGCGAAGAACAACGGCGGATGGGAAGCCGGTGTGAAGGCGACGCTGCCGGAACGGCAAACCTTCCTCGACCTCATTCTGAAATTCCGTCTCAAGGTCGGCGAAGCGCGCCGCCTAGGACTCGACCGGGATTCTGCCATCCAGAGCGAACTCGAGACCTATCGCAACACGGTCGCGCAGACCGTCATGCTGGAACGGGAGATCTTTGAACCGGCGGTGAAGCGTGCGTACGACCGAAAGGCCGAGCAGGTCCGCGCGAGCCACATCCTCTTGCGTATCCCGCCCAATCCTTCCCCCGAAGACACACTTGCCGCCCACACCAAGGCAATGAGTATCATCGCCCAGCTGCCGACGGCTCCGTTCGATTCGCTGGCGCGCGCGCACTCCGAAGATCCGAGCGCCGCAGTGAACGGAGGAGATCTGGGATTTTTCGGAGGCGGCCGAATGGTGCCGGAGTTCGAGGACGCCTGCTTTTCATTGAAACCGGGTGAATACACGAAAGTCCCGGTGCGAACACAGTTCGGGTACCACATCATCAAGGTGGTCGATCGGCAGAAGAATCCCGGAGCCGTTCAGATCAGTCATATTCTGCTTCGCTTCGCGCCGGATCGGAGCGACTCAACGGCGATCGAGGACACCGCGAAGGTGATCATGAGCGAGATCCGCAACGGTCTCTCCTTCACAGACGCGGTCACACGATACAGCAAAGATCCCGGAAGCATCCCGCGCGGCGGAGACATCGGCTTCTATGACCGCGATCGATTGCCGCCGGAAATGGGCAAGGCCTTGTTCGGTGCCGCGATCGATTCCGTGCTTCAACCGTTCCGGATGGACTACGGATATCACATCATCAAGGTGAACGGGTTCCGGCCGGTGCCGTCCTATGAGGAAAGCGAGAAGGAGCTTCGCACGCAATATCAGCAGCAGCGGTATCCGGCGGAATTGAAGCGCTTCACGGAGCGCCAACGGGCTGCGTATCGTCCGGTCATCGACAGCGCGGTGATCGAAGGATTGATCGCCCGGATCGATACGACGAAGGCTGCGGCGTCGCCGGGGTGGTCCGACAGCATCGACGCAGAATTTCTGAACCGCACGATCATCACCGTCGGCACCCGCCGTGTGAACGTTCACTCGTTCGTGGAGCGTCTCTCGACCGATTCGGAATCGCGAACGAAGATGCTCACGCCCGCCAACGTTCGCGGACTGGCAGACAAGGTATCGGACGCGGTCGTGCTCGAAGTCTATGGCCGCGCTTATGCGGAAGGGAAGCCGTTCTTCCAGTCGCTGATGCGCGACTACGAGGACGGCATCCTGCTCTATCGCATCGAACAGGACGAAGTGTGGAAGAAGGTGGTCATCAACGATTCCCTTCTGCGCGAGTATCACGCGAAGACGCCGGAATCGTACCGATGGCCGGACCGCGTGAGCTTTGCGGAGATCTTCGTGCCGACCGATTCCATTGCGCAGGCGATCGCCAAGCGCATCACGAAGGCCACCGATTTCCTCGCCCTTGCCGAAACGACGACGACCCGTCCGGGATACAAGGACAAGAAGGGAGTTTGGGCGCTTCAGAACGTGTCGACGAACGAACTTTCCCAGCGTGCGTGGTTGATGGCTGTCGACAGTGTTTCCGCGCCGATGAAGTTCCAGTATGGGTGGTCGATCATCGAGACGCTCCAAAAGGATCCCGCGCGATCGAAGACGTTTGAAGAGGCATCCGCTGAAGTGGCGACCGCGTACCAGGAAGTCGCCTCCAAGCAGCGCGAGAAGGAATGGATCGAGCAGTTGAAAGCGAAGAATCCGATCCGGATCAATGAAGACGTGCTTCCCAAGGCGTTCACCGGACCTGCGCGCGATGCGAAGTAGCGCGTTCCTTCTCCTCGCCGTTCTGTTCGTTGCCGGCTGCGGCCGCCAGGAATCGGGAAAGACCCCGGTGGCCCGCATCGGCGGACGGACGTTGACGGTGGAGGAGATCGAAGCGGCGCTGCGCACGGAGGGAGATCTCTCGCAGGCACAAATGCAGCAATTCATGCAGCGCTGGATCGCCGACGAACTGCTGTATCGCGAGGCGGCCAGCCGCGGTTTTGACCAGGCAGAAGAGGTCAACGCCCGGGTGGAGGAATTGCGACGAACGCTCGCCATCAACATGCTGCTCGAGAAGGAAGTGTACGCGAGCGATGCCACCGCGATCCCAATGGAACGCGTCCGCGCATACTACGATGTTCATCAAGACGAGTTTGTTCTGACGCAGGATGCGGCGCTCATCAGCTTTGCGTTGTTCAAGGAACGGGACGCCGCGACCGCGCTCCGAAACACCGTGTTGCGTGGGGCGGCCTGGCATACGGCGCTCATGACTGCCGACAACGCCCTGCTCGGGCGAGCCGATTCCGTCTATCATACACAGCAGTCCCTGCGCCCGGCGGAATTATGGCGCGTGACCGCCGCCGCGAGGAGCACCGACCCCTCGTTCCCCATCAGCACAGGGGACGGGTACTACGTGCTCGTCGTGTGGAAGCTCCAGCGTCAGGGTCAGACCGCCGACCTGTTGTCGGTGGAACGCGAGATCCGTCAACGCCTGACCGTGGAAGACCGGCGACAGCGGTTCGAGTCGCTTGTCGATTCACTCCGGAGCCGGCAAACCATCGAGGTCTTTCTTTCGGCGGGACCGGCCGACAGTGTTACGGTTCAATGAGAGGACGTATGCGCATCATCGTTCGTAGCTGGATCGCGCTGTTCGTAGTAGTTGCAGTGATTCCGGCGGTGGCACAGACCATGGTCGATCGGATCGTGGCGGTGGTCGACCGCGAGATCATCACAGAATCCGAATTGCAGGAACGCGTGACCTTCATCGCGATGCAGAACCGCATCGACCCGAAGCGTTCCGACCTTCGTCAGCAAGTGTTGGACGGCATGATCACCGAAAAGCTGATCCTCGCGCAGGCGCTCATCGACAGCGTCGAGGTCTCAGATGACGAAGTGAGCCGCATGCTCGATCAGCGGATCCAGGATTTCGTCCGGCAGGTCGGATCCGAAGCGCGCGTGGAGCAGATGTACGGCAAGCCGATCAACCGCATCAAGCGGGAATACCGGGACGATCTGAAGAACCAGCTGCTCATTCAGCGGGTTCGGCAGCAGCGTGAGGCGAACATCCTGATCACGCGGCGCGAGGCAGAGGAATTCTACGTCTCGTTCAAGGACAGTCTGCCGCAAGTGCCCGAAGAGTTCGAGATGAGCCATCTGTTCATCACGCCGAAAGCGGACGACGCGGTGGAACAGCGCACGCGGGCGTCGCTCCAGGCGGTGCTGGACAGCATTCGCGCAGGGAGTGATTTCGCGGAGATGGCGCGGAAGTACTCGATCGACGGGACCGCTGCAAACGGCGGCGATCTCGGGTGGGCGAAGCGCGGCGATTATGTCCGCGAGTTTGAGGAAGCGGTGTTCGCCCTCAAGGAAGGCGATGTGTCGAATATCGTGAAGACCCAGTTTGGATTGCACATCATCCAGCTGATGGGGCGCCGGGGCGAGTCGGTCCATGCGCGCCACATTTTGATGCGGGTCGAAAAAGGAGCGGCGAGCGACTCGGCCGCCATCCAGACGTTGACGGAGTATCGCAAGCGCATCCTCGCCGGCGAATCGTTCGCCGACCTAGCGAAGAAGTATTCGGAAGATGAGGACACGAAGCCGCTGGGAGGCGACCTCGGCGCGTTGACGATGGAACAGCTCCAGCCCGATTTTGCTGCGGAGATCAAGGATCTCAAGGAAGGCGAGATCAGTATGCCCGCGCGCGCATCGGTCGGCGTCTCGTACGGTTACCATATTGTCTGGATGCGAAAACGCACATCGCCGCACGCCATGACGCTTGAGACCGACTATCGCCGCGTCGAGCAGCTCGCCCTGTATGTCAAGCGGAACAAACTCAACGCCGAATGGGTTGAAGAGCTGAAGAAGACGATTTATGTCGATGTGAGACTGTAAGAAGAAGATCCAAGACACCAAGAACGCAAGAACCAAACAACGAACAAGGACCAAGAGGGAAGAACCAAAGTCGGAATAGGAATATATCTTCGACAGATGAGATGGTCCTTTGAAATTGGACCTCGCTTCAGCTTGGCTCTTGTGGTCTTGTGCTCTTGGTTCTTGCTGCTCCTATGCCCCGAATACCAAAACGAACGAGCGATGTTGATGCGGTACGCGAACTGGCGACGGCGTATGCCTCGCTGAAGAAGGAGATCGCGACGGTCATTGTCGGGCAGGATGCCATTATCGAGCATCTGGTCATCGCCCTGCTCGCGCGCGGTCACTGCCTGTTGGTCGGCGTTCCCGGACTCGCCAAAACCCTTCTCATCAAAACCCTCGCTCAGGCGCTCGACCTCAGTTTTCGCCGCATCCAATTTACGCCGGACCTCATGCCCGGTGACATCACCGGCACCGAGATCATCGAAGAAGACCGCACAACGCGGGCGAAGGCGTTCAAGTTCGTCAAAGGTCCGGTGTTTGCGAACATCGTGCTGGCCGACGAGATCAACCGGACGCCGCCGAAGACGCAGGCCGCATTGCTCGAAGCGATGCAGGAACACCATGTGACCGCGGCGGGAGAAACGTATCCGCTGGACGAACCGTTCTTCGTGCTTGCGACGCAGAATCCGATCGAGCAGGAGGGAACATATCCGCTGCCTGAAGCTCAGCTCGACCGGTTCATGTTCAATTTGTGGCTGGAGTATCCTTCGTTCAGCGAAGAGGTGCAGATCGTCCGGACGACCACGAGTCAGTATGCGGCACAGGCATCACGCGTGTTGGATGGTGAAGACATTCTCGGCTTTCAGGAACTGGTGCGTCGCGTTCCCGTCGCGGACAACGTCATCGAGTACGCGGTTCGTCTCGCGAACCG
>Ga0209079_10000280_pt1 | contig 21592 bp, 22 predicted proteins | sample PPLLaktember2015_2_FD_187259 | JGI IMG/M metagenome (GOLD analysis project Ga0209079, IMG submission 187259) | Freshwater sediment microbial communities from Prairie Pothole Lake near Jamestown, North Dakota, USA - PPLs Lake P7 Core (6) Depth... | ecosystem: Environmental > Aquatic > Freshwater... | reverse complement strand
CCGTAAAGACCGCGAACGACTTCGTCGTCGCCGACCTGTCCCTGGCCGACTGGGGCCGCAAGGAAATCCGCATCGCCGAGACCGAGATGCCGGGCCTGATGGCGATCCGCGAGGAATTCGCCGCCGAGCAGCCGCTGCGCGGCGCCCGCATCACCGGCTCGCTGCACATGACGATCCAGACCGCGGTGCTGATCGAGACGCTGCAGGCCCTCGGCGCCGAAGTGCGCTGGGCGAGCTGCAACATCTTCTCGACCCAGGACCACGCTGCCGCGGCGATCGCCGCGAGCGGCACGCCCGTGTTCGCGGTGAAGGGCGAGTCGCTGGCCGACTACTGGGACTACACGCACCGCATCTTCGAGTGGCCCGACGGCGGCCGCTCGAACATGATCCTCGACGACGGCGGCGACGCGACGCTGCTGCTGCACCTGGGCAGCAAGGCCGAGAAGGACGCGAGCCTGCTGGCGCATCCGGGCAGCGAGGAAGAGGAGTTCCTGTTCGCGTCGATCAAGGCCATGCTCGCCAAGGATCCGACGTGGTATTCGACGCGCCTCACGAAGATCAAGGGCGTGACCGAAGAGACGACGACCGGGGTGAAGCGCCTCTATCAAATGGCCAAGGAAGGCCGCCTGGCGTTCCCGGCGATCAACGTCAACGACTCGGTCACCAAGAGCAAGTTCGACAACCTCTACGGCTGCCGCGAATCGCTGGTCGACGGCATCAAGCGCGCCACCGACGTGATGATCGCGGGCAAGGTCGCGCTGGTCGCCGGCTACGGCGACGTAGGCAAGGGCTCGGCGCAGGCGCTGCGCGCGCTGTCCGCGCAGGTGTGGGTCACGGAAGTGGATCCGATCTGCGCGCTGCAGGCCGCGATGGAAGGCTATCGCGTCGTGACGATGGACTACGCGGCCGACAAGGCCGACATCTTCGTCACCGCGACCGGCAACTTCCACGTGATCACGCACGATCACATGAAGAAGATGAAGGACCAGGCGATCGTCTGCAACATCGGTCACTTCGACAACGAGATCGACGTCGCCAGCCTGAAGCAGTACGCGTGGGAGGAGATCAAGCCCCAGGTCGACCACATCATCTTCCCGGACGGCAGGCGCATCATCCTGCTCGCGCAGGGCCGCCTCGTGAACCTGGGCTGCGGCACGGGCCACCCGAGCTACGTGATGTCGAGCTCGTTCGCCAACCAGGTGATCGCGCAGATCGAGCTGTTCACCAACACGCAGAACTACCCGGTGGGCGTCTACGTGCTGCCGAAGCATCTCGACGAGAAGGTCGCGCGACTGCAGCTGAAGAAGCTGAACGCCCAGCTGACGGAACTGACCGACGTGCAGGCGCGCTACATCGGCGTGGCGAAGGAAGGGCCGTACAAGCCCGACCACTACCGCTACTGATCGATTCCGGATGCGACTGCCGGGGCCGATCGGCCCCGGCAGTCGTCCGCGGCGACAGGAGAAACCATGCGGCTGCTGATGGTGGGTGCAGGGGGCATCGGAGGTTACTTCGGCGCCTGCTTTGCCGCGGCCGGCCATGACGTCACGTTCCTTGCACGCGGCGCGACGCTGGCCGCGCTGCGGGAGCGCGGCCTCACGGTCGAGAGCACCGTCGCGCCCGCACACCTCGTGGTCAAGGCCACCGATCGCGTCGAGGACGCGGGGCGGCCGGACGCGATCGTTCTCTGCACCAAGCTGGCCGATCTCGACTCGGTGGCGGTGCAAGTGGCGCCGATCGCAGCGAGCGCCCTCGTCGTCACCACGCAGAACGGCGTCGAGGCGCCGGACATCGTCGGCCGGCACATCGACCGCTCGCGGATTGCACCCGGTGTGGCGCAGATCGGCGTGGCCATCAAGTCACCCGGCGTGATCGTCCACACCGGGACGCTCGCGCGACTGCGTGTCGGCACCGTCGCCGGCGGCCCGCCGGCGGACGCGGTGGATGCCTTCGTCACGGCCGGCCGGCAGGGCGGCATCGACATCGAGCGCGTCGACGACATCCAGCGCGCGCTCTGGGAGAAGTTCGTGTTCCTGGCCGCGCTGTCCGGCACCGCGTGCCTCGCCCGGCAGCGCGTTGGCGTCATTCGCGAGGATCCTGACCTGCGGGCGACGCTGCGCGACGCGATGCGGGAGATCGTGACGGTCGCCCGCGCGCGCGGGATCGATCTTCCCGACGGCTTCGTCGACAAGCAACTCGCGTTCGTCGACGGGCTGCACCCGCAGATGTGTCCGTCGCTGCTGCTCGACCTCACCGAGCGACGCCGCCTCGAGGCGCCCTGGCTCCAGGGCGCCGTCGTGCGGATGGCGGCCGCCGCCGGAGTCGAGGCTCCAGTCATGCGCACGCTCTACGCCGCCCTCAAGCCATACCTCGACGGGGCGCCCGCCCACTGACCGACACACACGGAGGACACATGCGCCTGTTGCTCGTCTGGATCCTGAATGCCATCGCGCTGCTTGCCGTCGCCTACCTGTATCCCGGCGTGCTGCTGGAGGACTGGAAGTCCGCAGCCATCGCCGCCCTGGTGCTCGGCCTCGTCAACACGCTGGTCAAGCCCATCCTCGTGATCCTGACGCTGCCGGTCACGATCCTCACGCTCGGCCTGTTCCTGATCGTGCTGAACGCGCTGCTCTTCTGGGGAGTCGCTTCGATCCTGCCGGGCTTCCATGTCACGGGCTTCTGGGCCGCGGTGCTCGGCGCGATCCTCTACAGCGTGATCGGCTGGCTGCTGTCCAATCTCATTCCGGATCGCGCACGTTGAAGATCAAGAACGTCAGCTTCGAATTCTTCCCTCCCAAGACGCCGGAGGGCGCGGAAAAGCTGCGCGTCGTGCGCGCCCGGCTCGGCGAACTGGAGCCCGAGTTCTTCTCGGTGACGTTCGGCGCCGGCGGCTCGACGAAGGAAGGCACCTGGAACACCGTGATGGAGCTGCACGCCGAGGGCCGCCCGGTTGCGCCGCACATCTCGTGCATCGGCACGACCCGCGCCTCGGTGCGGGAATTGCTGGAGGGTTACCGCACGGCCGGCATCCGGCGGCTGGTCGCCCTGCGCGGCGACCTGCCTTCCGGCGCCGCGGGCGGCGCAGGCGACTTCCGTTACGCGAACGAACTCGTCGACTTCATCCGCAGCGAGACCGGCGACACCTTCCACATCGAAGTGGCGGCGTATCCGGAGGCCCACCCTCAGTCGCGCAGCCCGGCGGACGACCTCGCGCGCTTCGTCCAGAAGGTGAAGGCCGGCGCGAACTCCGCCATTACGCAGTACTTCTACAACCCGGACGCGTACTTCCGCTTCGTCGACGAGGCCGGCCGGCTCGGCTGCTCGGTGCCGGTCGTGCCCGGCATCATGCCGATCACGAACTACATGCAGCTGGCGCGCTTCTCCGACGCGTGCGGCGCCGAGATCCCGCGCTGGATCCGGCGCCGGCTGGAGAGTTTCGGGGACGACCGCGACGCGATCCGGGCGTTCGGCCTGGACGTGGTGCACCAGCTGTGCGAGCACCTGCTCAAGGGCGGCGCCCCGGGGCTGCACTTCTACACGATGAACCTCGCAGAGCCGACGACCGAGCTGTGCCGCCGGCTCGGAGTCCGCGCGGCCTAGATCACACGGCGCCGCGGACCGGGTGCCGCGACGGCAGCGTCGAGCGCCGCAGCAGCGCCTTGGCGCGGCCGGCCAGCGCGGCCGCCGCGCGCGCAAGCAGGGAAGGCCCGCGCACTTCCTCGATCAGTTCGATCCTGGCCGGACCGAGCGCCTCGATCACCGCCAGACCCCGGCCCGCGAGGCCCACCTCTTCGCCGCTTGCGAGGAACGCGTCGCGCGTGTCGCCCTCCTCGGTCAGCCAGACGCGGCCGTAAAGGATGCGAATGCGCCCGCCCGGGATCGACGCGAACGGCACCAGGCCGCCGCCCGGCAGGTCGAGCGTGCGCAGGGTGGGAACGGGCTCTCTCATTCTGGCCTCCTATGCGCCACGCGCATGGATAAGTTCGACGGGGAGCCATTACAGTCCTCTCGATCTCGCCCGACAAACGGAAAGTTCGCACGCCATGCATGCTTTCCGCGCATGTATAGTCGCCGCATGAAGGGCCGACCCGCTCGCCATCATCGTCCGATCGGACTCGCCGCGCTGCGCGGCTTCGAAGCCTCGGCGCGCCTGCTGTCGTTCACGCTGGCGGCCCGCGAGCTCAGCCTCACGCAATCCTCGATCAGCCGCCAGGTCGCCGCGCTCGAGCGCCAGATCGGTCGCCCGCTGTTCGTGCGGCGCACGCGGGCGCTCGAGCTGACGACCGCCGGCGGCAAGCTGCTGCGCTCCACGCAGCAGGCGCTGCGACAGGTCGACCGCACGGTGGAGGAAATCCGGGGCGACGGGCATCGCACGCGAGTCTCCGTGGCAACCTACGCATCGTTCGCGTCGCTCTGGCTCGTCCCGCGGCTGGCGGCGTTCCAGCGCGAGTACCCGGGAATGGAAATCCGCATCGACGCAGGCGACCGCTTCGTCGACCTTGAGGCCGAGGCCGTGGACTTCGCGATCCGCTGGACCCGGCCGACTTCCGTGCCACGCGATGCTCGGCACCTCCTGAACGAGGAGCTGACGCCCGCGCTGTCGCCGCTCCTGCTCGAACGGTCGGGCGTGCGGCTGCGCGAACCGAAAGACCTGTTCCAGTTGCCTCTGCTCGAGATGGACGACGCGCTCCCGACCTCGGTCGCCGGCGCGTGGACGCGCTGGTTCGAGTTCGCCGGCGTTCGGACCGCTCCGCCTGCCCCGCGCCTCTTGTTCACGTTCATCGATCAGTCGGTGCAGGCGGCGGTGCGAGGCCAGGGCGTGGTGCTGGGACGCTCGCCCTTCATCGACGACCTGACAGCCAGCGGGGACCTGGTGACTCCGTTCCCGAAGCTGCGCATGCCGACGGGCTACGGGTTCTGGCTGATCGAACGCGAAGCCGCACGCGATGAGCCGCACGTGGTCGCATTTCGCGACTGGCTGATGCGGGAGTTCGAGCGGGGGCCGCGACGGCAGACGTGAGGCGCAGCGTCGCTCGTGTACGCGAAGCCCGACTCTGTCGGGCTTCGCACGTGCACTCGCTCCGATTAGTCAGACAGGCGGGCTTCGGGCGGCCGGGCGCCCGCCTGTTCCACAAAGGCACGGCACCCCTCCCCGGCGAAGCCGTGCCGATGAGGCACGCTGGCGCTGCCCTCCCCGCCCGGCGGGGAGGGAGAGGGTGGGGTGTCGTCACCCCTCCCGCTTGGCGGGAGGGTTGGGTGGGTGTCGTTGCCTTTGTAGATCGATCAATCGCCCGGCCGCCCGAAGATTGATCGACACAACCGAGCGCGCACGCAGTGCGCGTGCCGTCGAGGGTGCACGTGCGATCGGCGCAGCCGATCGCGTACACCCTCGACGACTGCTCAATACTGCGCAGCGTCCGTGAGCACGGCGTCGAGCTGCAAGTCGTGCGGCTGCGGATCGATCGTATCGACGCGCGTGGCGTCGAACGCGATGCCGATGGCGAGCGGCCAGGGCACGAGCGTGGTGTAGGTACGGTCGTAGAACCCGCCGCCATATCCGAGGCGGAAGCGGGCATTGTCGAACGCGACGCAGGGAATCAGCAGGCAGTCCGGCTGCACCACGCGGCCATGGGCCGGGACAGGGATGCCGAACTCGCCAGCCCGCATCGCGCCGTCCGGCTGCCACTGGTGGAACTCGAGGGTCTCGCCGTCGATGCGCGGCAGCGCCGCGATCCGCCGCGGGTCGGCCGCGAGCCACTGCGCCAGAGTGCCGCGCAAATCCGGCTCGCCGCGCACCGGCCAGTAGAAGCCGACCGCGTGGACCTCCGCGCTGTCGAGCCACCGCGCGACGCGGTCGCGCAGCGCCGCTTCCTTCGCGGCCCGATCCGCCAGGGCGTTCCGCAGCGCGAGCGCACGCTCGCGCTGCAACTTCCGGGCGTCGGTGCCATCCAATCAGCTCTCCACGGCGCGACGGGGCCGATTCACGGGACTTCCGCTGTCACTCCCGTCTCCCGGCGCTGATCGCATGATCTAATTCGGTCCGATGCTGCCTCGACGATTTGCAGTCTATACGGCCCTCGCATTCGCACTCTCGGCCCCGCTCGGGTGCGCTGCGACCACGGCCCCGCACGCCCGCGCCGCGGCTTCGGCCGAGCCCGCGATCTCGGCGCAGGACCAGGCGTTCCTCAGCGCGCGGGACGCCGCGCGGCTCGGAAACAGGGAACGGCTGGCGCAACTCGCCGCGCAGCTCACCGCGCATCCGCTGGCTTCATACGTCGAGTACTGGCAGCTCGCACTGCGACTGCGCCAGGACGATCCGGCCGTCGCGAGCGACGTGGAGGCCTTCTTCGCCCGCCACGCCAACACCTACATCGCCGACCGGCTGCGCCTCGACTGGGCGCTCGCGCTCGCCGCGCGCGACGACTTCACCGGATTCGACCGCGAGTCGGCGAAGCTCGTCTGGAACACCGACGACGGCCAGTTGCGCTGCTTCATTGCGCTGTCGCGCTACCGCACCGCCGCGGGGCAGCAGGCGGAAGCCCAAGCGCGGGAGGCGCGGCAACTGCTCGCGAACACGCGCGACTCGGCCGGCGAAGGGTGCCTGGCGCTCACCGAGGCGCTGCTCGCCGACGGACGCATTTCCGCCTGGGAGCGGGTTCGCGCCCTGGTCGAGCAGAACCAGTTCGCAACCGCCAAGCGGATCGGCGCGCGCGCGCTCGACGCCAACGGCAAGCCCGTCGACCAGAAGATGCTCGCCCAGGCGGTCGACCGCCCATCGGTGTGGCTAACCGCACACGAGCGCCGGTTGACCGAGGTGCAGCGCGAACTCGCGACCGTCGCCATCGTCCGCCTTGCGCGCGACAACCCGCAGGACGCGGCCGAGTACGCGAACTCGCTGAACCTGCTGTTCACGCCGGAGCAGCGAGGCATCGTCTGGGGCCGGATCGGGCACATGGCCGCGCTGAAGCTGATGCCCGAAGCCAACCAGTGGTACCGCCGCGGCGGGGAGCACGTCGGCGTCGGCTCCGACGCGGCGCGCGTCACCGAAGTCCTCGAGTGGCAGGTGCGGGCTGCGCTGCGCACCGGGGACTGGGCCACGGTGGCACGCACGATCGATCGCATGCCGACGTCTCTCGGCAACGATCCGGCGTGGGTCTACTGGCGCGGCCGGGCGCTGCAGAAGGAAGGGCGCGTGTCGGAAGCGCAGGAGCACTTCCAGCGCATCTCGGGGCAGTTCCACTTCTACGGCAAGCTGGCCGCGGAAGAACTCGGACAGCCGATCGTCCTGCCGCCCCGGGCGCCGCCGCCGACGGCCGAGGACATCGAGGCGCTTCGCCTCAATGTCGGCTTCGCGCGCGCTCTGAAGTTCTACGACCTCGGACTGCGGGTGGAAGGCCACCGCGAGTGGAACTGGCAGCTGCGCGGCATGACGGACCCGCAGCTGCTCGCCGCCGCGGAGTTCGCGCGCAGCCGCGGACTGCTCGACCGCATGATCAACACGTCCGACCGCACGCAGGCCGAGTACGACTTCACCCAGCGTTTTCCATCGCCGTTCCGCGAGGCGATGGTGCAGTACTCCGCGCCGCTCGGCCTCGACGAGAACTGGATCTACGGCCTGATCCGGCAGGAGTCGCGCTTCATCATGGACGCCCGCTCCTCCGTCGGCGCGAGCGGACTGATGCAGCTGATGCCCGCCACGGCGCGGTACGTCGCCCGCAAGATGAACGTGGCGGGCTTCACGCCGGCACGCGTGAACGAGCTCGAGATGAACCTGCAACTCGGCACGGGTTACCTCAAGATGGTCCTCGACGACCTCGATGGCTCCCCGGTGCTGGCAACAGCGGCGTACAACGCGGGGCCCGGGCGGCCGCGGGCGTGGCGGGCAACTCTCGCGGGTCCGGTCGAAGGCGCCATCTTCGCCGAGACCATCCCGTTCAACGAGACCAGGGACTACGTCAAGAAGGTGATGTCCAACAGCGTCTACTACGCGGCGCTGTCGGAGGACAGGGCGCAGTCGCTGAAGGCGAGGCTGGGCGTCATCGCACCCAAGGCGGCAGGCACGACCGAACTGCCGTAGGACGCCGCGGGCACCGGACGGGCATCGCCTAGAATCGGCGCCCTCGAAGACTGCGCGACACATGAACAAGATCCTCGTCATCGGTGGTGCCGGCTTCGTCGGTCGTCACATCGTCGCCCGCCTGGTTGGCCAGGGTCTCAGGGTGACCGTCCCGACCCGCCACCGCGCGCGCGCAGGTCACCTGATCCTGCTGCCCACGGTCGAGGTCGTCGAAAGCCACGTCAGCAGCGACGACGCGCTCGACGCGCTGCTGCGCGGCCACGACGCCGTCATCAACCTCGTCGGCATCCTGCAGGGCTCCCGCGGCACGCCGTACGGCCGCGAGTTCGCGCTCGCTCATGTCGAATTGCCGAAGCGCATCGTCGCCGGCTGCGAGCGCCATGGCATCCGCCGCTACCTGCACATGAGCGCGCTGGGCGCGGACCCGAAGGGTCCGTCGATGTACCAGCGCAGCAAGGGCGACGGCGAGGCGGCGGTGCGCGCCTCGTCGCTCGACTGGACCATCTTCCAGCCCTCGGTGATCTTCGGGCCGGAGGATCGGTTCCTGAACACCTTCGCGACGCTCGCGAAGTTCTTCCCGGTACTGCCGATCGGCGGCGCCGACGTGCGGTTCCAGCCCGTGTGGATCGGCGATGTCGCCCAGGCTTTCGTCAACGCGCTCGACAATCGCGACACGTATCGCAAGACCTATGAACTGGTCGGCCCGCGGGTCTACACACTGCGCGAGCTCGTGCAGTTCGCCGCGGCTGCCTCCGGGCGCCCACGCCCGGTCCTCGCCCTGCCCGGCGGCATTGCGCAGGTCCAGGCACGGATGATGGAGCTGGCCCCCGGCGAGCCGCTGATGTCGCGCGACAACCTGGATTCGATGAAGATCGACAACATCGCGAGCCGGCAGCCGTACGTGCCGGCGCCGGAACTCGGCATCACGCCGACGGCGATGGAAGCCGAAGCGCCCCGCTACCTGTCGGGGCAGACAGTCCGCACGCGGCTCGACGCGTTCCGCGCGCGCGCCCGGCGCTGAGGAGGCACGATGGCAGGGAGCAAGTACGAGATTCCGGACGAGTTCCTCGAAGCGGCCGACCGGTTCGTGTCGCTCGCCAACGAACTGGGCGAGAACGTCTCGCGCGACTGGGTGCGCGCGGTGATGATGTACGCGACCGCCCGCTATACCGCCTTCACCTGGATCACGCGCGACGACGGCCCCGTGCAGACCGTCGACCAGGCCGCCGCGTACTTCCGCAACGAGTACGAGACGATGTTCCGCGAGAACCTCAAGGAGATCGAGCCGGTCTATCGCGCCGCCCAGCGGGAGAAGCCGCAATGAGCCTGACGCTCGTCATCGGCAACAAGAACTACTCGTCGTGGTCGCTGCGGCCGTGGCTGGCGATGAAGCAGGCGGGGCTGGCGTTCGACGAAGTGCGCATCCCGCTCGGCCGGCCGGAAACGACCGCGCAGATCCTGCGCTACACGCCGAGCGGCCGCGTGCCCTGCCTGATCGACGGCGCGCTGGCCGTGTGGGATTCCATGGCGATCTGCGAGTACGTCAACGAGCAGTACGCGGGCGGCAGCCTGTGGCCGAACGACGTCGGCCGGCGCGCGCGGGCACGCTCGGTCGCGGCCGAGATGCACTCGGGCTTCGCCGCGCTGCGCGCGCACCTGCCGATGGACATCCGCGCGCTCCGTCCCGACAAGGGCGAGACGGCGCTGGCCCGCGCGCAGGTCGCCGCCGAGGTCGCCCGCATCCATGGCCTCTGGAACGACTGCCTGTCGGCGAACGGCGGCCCGTTCCTGTTCGGCGGATTCTCGATCGCCGACGCGTTCTTCGCCCCGGTCGTCACGCGCTTCCGCACCTACGCGATTCCCCTGAGCGGGCCGCTCGCCCGGTACTCGGAGGCGGTGTTCGCGCTGCCGGCGATGCGGCAGTGGGAGGCCGCGGCGGCCGTCGAGCCGGAAACGATCGAGGACTGATGCAGATCTTCCGCGTCGGCGGGTGCGTGCGTGATGCGCTGCTCGGCGAAGTGCGGAAGGTCGACACGGCGCCGAAGACCGACCGCGACTGGGTCGTCGTCGGCGCGACGCCCCGGCAGATGCTCGACCTCGGCTTCCGGCCGGTCGGCAAGGACTTCCCCGTGTTCCTGCATCCGGAGACGCAGGAGGAGTACGCGCTGGCGCGCACCGAACGCAAGACGCGGCCGGGCTACAAGGGGTTCGAGCCGCACGCGTCGCCCGACGTCACGCTCGAGCAGGACCTGGCGCGGCGCGACCTCACCATCAACGCGATGGCCATGGGCGACGACGGGCACCTCGTCGATCCGCACGGCGGCCGGCGCGACCTCGAAGCCGGGGTGCTGCGGCACGTCAGCCCGTCCTTCGTCGAGGATCCGGTGCGCATCCTGCGGCTCGCGCGCTTCGCCGCGCGCTTCCCGGAGTTCACGGTCGCGCCGGAGACGGCCGAGCTGGCGCGAGCGATGGTGAGCAACGGCGAGGCCGACGCCCTCGTGCCGGAGCGCGTGATGCAGGAACTCTCGCGCGGGCTGATGGAGCGGAAGCCGTCGCGAATGCTGGACGTGCTTCTCGCGTCCGGCCTGATCGGCCGGCTGTACTGCGAACTCGCGGATCTACCCGCGGCGGCCGCCGCGCTCGACCGCGCCGCCGAACGCAACCTGCCGCTGCCGGTGCGCTTCGCCGTGCTCGCCGGCGCGTGCCGCACGCCGCAGGCAGCCACCGAGTTCAGCGGGAAGGTGCGCGCGCCGCAGGACGCTGCGCAGCTCGCCCGGCTGCTGGTCGAACTGCGCGATCCTCTGAAGAGCGCAGCTTCGCCCGGCGCGATCGTCGACGTGCTCGAGCGCGGCGATGCCTTCCGCCGTCCCGAGCGTTTCGAGCTGCTGCTGCGGGCATTCGAGGCCTGTGGCGAACCGAGCGCGAAACGTTTCCGGGACGCGCTGAGAGCGGCGTCGGCGATCGACGCCGGCGCTGTGGCAGCGGAGCACCAACAGGATCCTGCTTCGATCCCGCGCGCGATCCGGGACGCCCGCGTGGCCGCAGTCCGTGGCGCGCCCGGCGCCCAAGGCTAGAGCAGCCGAGCGAGCAGCGTCAGCAGCAGCGTGAGCAGGACCGTGCTGGTGAACGGCAGCACGACTTCGCGCCCCTTGCGCGTGAAGCGGACATCACCGGGCAGGCGACCGATCCCGAGCTTCTGCAGCCAAGGCTGCAACGCCGTCAGGATCAGCAGCGCGAGGAACGTCGTGAGGAGCCACTTCATGGGCGCGGCAAGTTCTGCGCGATGCGCCACACGACGCCGCTCGGATCGAAGAGCGTGAAGTCGCGCATGGCCCATGGCTGGTCTTCGGGGGCCCCGACACGAACGCCGTAGCGCTGGGCAAGCCCGGAACTCACGACATGCGCGTGCCAGTCATCGACGTTCTCGACCAGCATGTGCATCTGGTAGTTGTCCGCGAACCCGGCCTCGCCGAACGCCTGCAGCAGGAAACTGGTTTCGCCATGCCGGACATAGGCCAGGTCGTCCGACGACCAAGGGATCTCGAACCCGAGGTCGAGATAGAACTGCTTCGACGTACCGAAGTCGGTTGCCGGAACGAACGCCTTGATCTCAACTGCCGCCAGGTTCATCGCCATCCATCCTACAGCCGCGCGGTCCGGTCGCCGCGCGCGAATCCGAGCAATGGCTCCGTGATCCCCCTGCCGACCGCCAGGACCTTGAAGAGCTCGCCCATCTCGGCTTCGGACAGAAGCCGCTGCACCTCGTTCGAACGCTTCAGGGTGTGCCCGGCGCCGAGCTGGTCGAGCAGGCCGCAGTTCATCAGGAAGTGGGCCTGGGTGGTGTAGCCGAGGACGTCGAGGCCGGCCGCGTGCGCGGCATCGGCCATCGCCGTGAAGTCGACGTGCGCGGTGATGTCGTTCAGCCCCGGCAGCCACAGCGGATCGGCGTGCGCGCGATGGCGGTAGTGGCACATCAGCGTGCCCATCAGGCGCTGCGGGTGGTAGTACTCGCGCCGCGGAAAGCCGTAATCGATGGCGAGCAGCACGCCGCGCGCGAGCCAGTCGGCGGCCGACCGCATCCACGCCTGTCCGGCGAAGCCGATCTCGGAACCGTAGCCGTCGGGCAGTTCGCCGACCTCGCGCTCGATCGCGGCGACCGCACCGCGCAGTCCGGTGTCGGCGTCGCGCTCGGCGAACGCCAGCGCGTCACCCTGCAGTGCGACCCCGCGCTCGCGCGGCGCGCGCCCGCGCATCACGAACAGCCGCACCGGCATCACGTCGAGCACTTCGTTGGCGAGCATCACCGGCATCACGTCGAGCACTTCGTTGGCGAGCATCACGCCGTCAAAGCCGCGCGGCGGCGCGGCCAGCCACTCGACGTCGCGGCCGTCGAGCAGCGCGCGCTGGCGCGCTGCCAGGTCCGGCGACAGTTCGACGATCGCGTAGCGCTCGACGGCGACGCCACGCGCGGCCAGTGCGTCCAGCAGGTCGCGCGCGAGCACGCCCGAGCCGGCGCCGAACTCGACGATGCGCGCCGGCGTGTGCGCGAACACCTGCGCGACCTGTGCGGCCAGCGCTGGTCCGGCGACAGCTCGACGATCGCGTAGCGCTCGACCGCGACGCCACGCGCGGCCAGCGCGTCCAGCAGGTCGCGCGCGAGCACGCCCGAGCCGGCGCCGAACTCGACGATGCGCGCCGGCGTGTGCGCGAACACCTGCGCGACCTGTGCGGCCAGCGCTGCCGCAAACAGCGGAGAGATTTCCGGCGCGGTCACGAAGTCGCCGCCTGTGGCCGCATCGCCGAACTTGCGGGCGCCCGCCGCGTAGTAGCCGAGGCCCGGCGCGTAGAGCGCGAGTTCCATGTAGCGATCGAACGGGATCCAGCCGCCCGCCGCGCGGATCGCCTCGGCGATCGACCGCTGCAGGCGCGCGCTGTGATCGGCCGCATCGGGGTCCGGCAGAGGCAGCCGCGCCGGGATCGGGGGCATGTGAACCATGGTTCGATGGTACCGAGGGCCGACCGGCGGCGCCGGTACACTGCCGCCTCCATGGCCACACGTCGCAAAACGAGGCACGGCGCCGCCCTCGTCACGGGCGCCGCACGCCGCATCGGGCGGGAGATCGCGCTCGCGCTCGCGGCCGACGGCTGGGACGTCGCGGTCCACTACGCGACGTCGCGCGACGACGCGCTGCGGACCGTCGCCGACATCGAACAGCTCGGCCGGCGCGCCGTCGCCGTCAACCGCGACCTGGCCGTCGAAGCGGGCGTGAAGAGCCTGCTCGCGGAGTGCGCGCATGAGCTCGGGCCGGTGGCCTGCGTCGTCAACAACGCGTCGCTGTTCGAGCACGACGACGCGGCGACCTTCAGCGCCGAGCGCCTCGTGGGCACCATGCGCACGAACGTCGCCGCCCCCGTGCTGCTCGCGCAGGCGCTGCACGACCAGTTGCCGCCGGACGCGCACGGCGTGGTGATCAACCTGCTCGACCAGAAGCTGTTCAACCCGAACCCGGACTTCCTGTCGTACACGCTATCGAAGGCGGCGCTGCAGGAAGCGACGCGGCTGCTCGCCGTGGCGCTTGCGCCCCGGGTTCGCGTCGTCGGGCTCGCGCCGGGGCTGACGCTCGTGTCCGGAGACCAGAGCGAAGAGGGATTCGACCGCGCCCACAAGCGCACGCCGCTCGGCCGGTCGAGCACGCCAGCCGACATCGCGCAGGCCGTCGTCTATCTCGCGACGGCGCCGGCCGTGACGGGCACGACCCTGCTGGTCGACGGCGGCCAGCACCTGGTGCCGACGAGCGCGACGTGATGTTCCTGACCGAGCCGCCGCGCGAGCGCAACGCGGGGAGCAACGGGTGAGCTGGCTGCTCGATCCGCGACTGGCGGACTGCCGCCGCATCTTCCTGCGCAACTACGTCGTTGACGCCAACATCGGCATCCACGAGCACGAGAAGCGCGGCGCGCAGCGGCTGGCCCTGAACGTCGACCTCTTCGTCGCGCTGTCGATGTCGACGCCGCGCCACGACAAGCTGCTCGAGGTCGTCGACTACGACTTCGTTCGCCTGACCATCAAGCACCGCATCGACCAGGGCCACGTCAACCTGCAGGAGACGCTGGTCGACGACCTGGCGCGGTCGATGCTCGCGCATCCGGCCGTGCGGGCGGTGCGCGTGACGACCTGGCGCGGTCGATGCTTGCGCATCCGGCCGTGCGGGCGGTGCGCGTGGCGAGCGAGAAGCCGGACGTCTACCCGGACGTCGATGCGGTCGGCGTCGAGGTGTTCCACTTCAAGACGCCATGACGCAGGCCGCGGGAGGCGTGCGCCGCGCCGAGAAGCGGGCGTACGAGGACAACAAGCTCGAGAAGCGGCTGCTGCGGCTGGCGGGCCAGGCGATCGGCGACTACGGGATGATCGGTCCCGGCGACCGCGTGATGGTGTGCCTGTCCGGAGGCAAGGACAGCTACGGCCTGCTCGAACTGCTGCTCACGCTGCGCGCGCGCGCGCCGATCGACTTCGACATCGTCGCGGTCAACCTCGACCAGAAGCAGCCGGGATTCCCAGGGCACGTCCTGCCGGACTACCTGCGGGCGAAGGGCGTGCCCTTCCACATCGAGGCGCAGGACACCTATTCGATCGTCACGCGCGTGATCCCCGAAGGCAGGACGATGTGCTCGCTGTGCTCGCGGCTGCGCCGCGGCATCCTGTACCGCGTGGCCTCCGAACTCGGGGCGACGCGCATCGCGCTCGGCCATCACCGCGAAGACATCCTCGGCACCTTCTTCCTGAACCTGTTCTACGGCGGGAAGCTGAAGGGCATGCCGCCGAAGCTCGTGTCCGACGATGGCAGGCACGTGGTGATCCGGCCGCTCGCCTACGTGAAGGAGGCGGACCTCGCGCGCTACGCGGAGGTGAAGCGCTTCCCGATCATCCCGTGCAACCTCTGCGGGTCGCAGGACAACCTGAAGCGCCAGGAAGTCAAGCGCATGCTGATCGACTGGGAGAAGCGCTTCCCGGGCCGCGTCGAGAACACGTTCAACGCGCTGGCGCGCGTCGTGCCATCGCACCTGATGGACGGCACGATGTTCGACTTCGCCGGGCTGCGCGCCGGCGGCGGGCCGCTTCCCGACGGCGACATCGCCTTCGACGACGATCCGTGCGCGTCGCCGGACGCCGACGCGACGGTCGGGGTCATCCGCTTCGCGGAGGCCGGCTGAGCATGTCGTTGCGCGACTGGTTTGGCTGGGGGCGGCGCCGTCCCGTCGAGGCGGAAGCGCCGGTGCTCGACGCGCTGCTCGCGCGGGCGGCGCGCGCGGGCAGCTACGCCGACCGCGTGGACTGGGTGCGCGATGCGCTGCGCTGGATCGGCCAGGACGTCAACGATGCGCGGGACGAAGCCGGCATCGCGCGCGCCCACGCGCGCGTGCGGTTCCTGCTCCAGCTCACCGCGCGCGGCACGCCGGCGGGGCAGGCGGTGCGGCAGCTGCTCGCGCAGCTGCTGATGGAAATCGACATCGAGCAGATCGTGACCAACGGCGGCGTGCCGCGCCGGTCGGGTTTCGTGAAGGAGCTGTACGAACGGGTCCTCGCCGCCTTCCTGCCGCAGCCGGACTACCGCCACGACGCCACGGCGCTGACGGTCAGCCTGCTCAGCCATCGGCGCACGATCGTCTGGATCGACCTGCTGCCGGGCGAGCAGGCGGGCCAGCTCGCGCAACTCTTCGTCGACGAAGGTTCGCTGGAACGACTGCACCCGCAGATCGCTTCCGCGATGCTGACGATCGCGTCCGAGGCGCAGGCCGTCGGCCTCGCGCACGAGGTGCGCCGGCGCCTGAGCGATCACAGCGCGCTCACCAGCCCGTTCGGCCAGCTGGTGGGCGCGGTCGAGGCGTTCATCGCGTCGGCCGATGCGCCCCGGCAGGCGGAGCTCAATGCCACGATCGAGCAGTGCGAGAGGCTGCTCGGCACGCTCGAGTCGCACTTCGACGTGGCCGGCGTGTCGGTCGATCTCGTCTATCGCGGGGAACGCACCCGTGCCCAGTTGAACAAGCTGCGCGGCCTGGCGCAGTGGCTGGTTGGCGAGGAACCGCTGCACATCCTGCGGCAGGTGATGAACGGCGTGCGCCGCGAGGTCGCGCTGCGCGGCACGGCGGCGCTCGTGTCCGAGAACATGCGGCTGCTGTCGCGCCGGATCGCCGAGCGGAATGCCGAGACCGGCGAGCACTACATCGCAACGACCCGCGCGCAGTACCGCACGATGCTCGGCATCAGCGTCGGCGGCGGCGCGCTGATGACGCTGGCGGTCTACATCAAGTTCGGCATCACCGCCGCGCACCTGCCGCTGCTGTGGGAAGGCGTGCTCGCCTCGCTCAACTACGCGGGCGTCTTCGTGCTGGTCGCGCTGGCGCACTTCACGGTGGCCACCAAGCAACCGGCCCTGACGGCGCCGGCACTGGCCGCGAAGATGCGCGACCTCGAGCGGCCCGGGCGGGTCGACGCCCTGGTCGGCGAGGCGGCCGCGCTGGTGCGGTCGCAGGTCGCCTCGGTCTTCGGCAACCTCGTCGCCGTCGCGCCCTGCGCGCTCGGCGTGGCGGCGCTGTGGTGGCTGGCGGCCGGCCAGACTCCGCTGTCGGCGGAAAAGGCGCACTCCGTGCTCGAGTCGCACTCGATCCTCGGGCCGTCGTTCCTCTTTGCCGCCTACACCGGCGTGCTGCTCTGGCTGTCGGGACTGTTCGCGGGCTGGGCGGACAACGCCTTCACCCTGCGCCGCCTCGACGAGGCGATCGCCACCAACCGCCGGCTGGTGCGCCGCATCGGCGCGGAGCGCGCGCGGGCGCGCGCCGACTGGTGGAAGGCCAACATCGCCGGGCTCGCGGGCAACGTCGGCCTCGGGGTCATGCTCGGGCTGACGCCGGACCTCTTCCTGTTTGCCGGCGTGCCGATGGAAGTCCGGCACGTGACGCTGTCCACCGGACAATTGGCGGTCGCTTCCTTCACGCTCGGCACCGGCATCCTGACCTCGGCGCCGTTCTGGCTCGCGGTCGCGGGGGTCGCGCTGATCGGCGTCCTCAACGTCGGTGTCAGCTTCGGCCTGGCGCTGCGCCTGGCCATGCGCGCGGTCGACATTTCGCCGCCGGATCGCGCGCACGTGTACCGCGCGATCCGCCGGCGCCTGTTCCGTCGGCCGCTGGAGTTCGTCTGGCCACCGCGTGACGAACTGCGGGCCGCGCTGCCCGACGAAGCGCGCTGAGCGTGCCGTCGACGTGGGGCGCCCGGGCGTGATGGAAAGCCGCGCACGCCGCCGCGGGCACCGCAGCCGGTCGCGACTGGTGCGCGCCCTGTTCAACATCGCGGGGGCCGTGGCGCTCGGCCTCGGGCTCGTCGGGATCTTCCTGCCGCTGCTGCCGACGACGCCGTTCGTGCTGCTGGCCGCCGCGTGCTTCGCGCGGGGCTCCGAGCGATTCCACCAGTGGCTGCTAGCCAACCGCACGTTCGGCCCCATGGTCTACGAGTGGGAACGCCACCGCAGCCTGCCGTACCGGACCAAGGTCACGGCGATCGTGCTGATGAGCCTGACGATGGCCGTCTCGATCGTGTTCTTCGTGCAGCCGCTTTGGCTGAAGATCGCGCTGGCGCTGTTCGGTGTCGCGCTCGCGCTGTGGATGTACCGGATTCCATCGCGCGACCGCCCCACGCGCCCATCGTCGTGATCCGGGGGGCGTCGATGTCCGGGCCGCCAGGCAGGCCATCGGGCCAGGGCATCCGGCACCGGCGCCGGATCGTCTAGCGCCGCCTGGCCGGCAGCGGTTCCACGACGTCGATGTACGGCTCGCCGAGCGCCTTCTGCAGCAGCTTCATGTTGCGACGGTGCGCCTTGAAGTAGATGTCCGCCAGGTCACCCGCGAGCGGAACCGCTCCCAGCGCCGCGTCGGCGAGCAGGTTGCCGATCATCCGCGCCTGCAGCCAGCGCGACGCCCCCAGTTCTCGCGCCTGTGCGACGGCGTATAGCCCGACACCCATCGAGACGAGGTCGCCGACCACGGGCACGATGCCGAGCAGCGCGTCGAGGCCCACGCGCGTGCCGAGGACCGGCACGTGCACGGCCTCGTCCATCACGCGCGTGAGCGCGACGAGGCGACGGCGCGCGAGTTCCTTCCGTTCGGAAGCGGTGGCGACGGGCTTGCGGCTGCCGCGGAGATGATCCATTGCCGGGAACATGGGGACGGCCGCCCGCGGCTCAAGCGGCGTCGGCATCCCGGGCTTTCAGGTCTTTCCCGGACGGGTCGGCCTTGCCGGCCTTGCCGGCCCCGTCGGCCTTCTCGGCTTTCCCACCCTTCACGATCGACAGGAAGTACGTGAGCGCGGCGATCACGAGGGCGATCGCCACGCCGATGCCGAGCAGGTCGCGCGTGCCGTCCCACGCCACGACGAACCCCAGGAACATCACGCCGAGCACCACGATCACCACGCCGACGAGCTTGTTCTTCAGGTCGTCGAAGGTGCGGATCTGCAGCCACTCGGGCAGCTTGAGGTCGGGGTCGATGAACAGTTCGTAGAACCCGAGGGCGATCATCAGCAGCACGGTGCCGAGCAGGAAGAGGTCGACGATCTCGATGAAGGCCAGCGCGAGCGCCTTGCCGCCCTTGCTGCTCACTTCCGCCTTGGCGATCGTCTCGACGATCACGACGACGGTCTCCGCCACGCCGTAGGCGTACAGCGCGAGCGACGCCGCGAGGCTGCCGAGCACGGCGGCCAGCACGAGGTACCGGCTGGCGGTGAGGATCGGCTTGATCATCGAGGCCTCATCCGAGGAAGAGCTTGTACGCGGGGTTGCCCGTCTCGTCCCAGTGACGGTACCCCAGTTCCGAAAGGAAGCTGCCGAAGGCCTTGCGCTCGCCGCGCGGGACCTGCAGCCCGACCAGGACGCGCGAATAGTCCGCGCCCTGGTTGCGGTAGTGGAACATCGAGATGTTCCAGCCCGGCGCCATGCTCGTGAGGAACTTCATCAGCGCGCCCGGCCGCTCGGGGAACTCGAACCGGTAGATGACCTCGCCCGCGGCGAGCGCGCTCTTGCCTCCGACCATGTAGCGCACGTGCTCGGCCGCGAGCTCGTCGTGGGTGAGGTCGACCGTGTCGTAGCCGTGCTGGCGGAACGCGCGCGCGATCTTCTCGTTGTCGCCCGCGCTCGCCGTGCTGATGCCGACGAACACCTGCGCGAGCGCCGCGTCGCTGATGCGATAGTTGAACTCGGTGACGTTGCGGCTGCCCACGAGCTCGCAGAAGCGCCTGAAGCTGCCGCGCTCCTCCGGGATGGTCACGGCGAACAGCGCCTCGCGCGCCTCGCCGACCTCGGTGCGCTCCGCCACGAAGCGCAGGCGGTCGAAGTTCATGTTGGCGCCGCAGGCGATCGCGACCAGGGTCCTGCCCTTCAGCCTTTCGCGATGCGCGTAGGCCTTCATGCCGGCGATCGCGAGCGCGCCCGCCGGCTCGAGGATGGACCGCGTGTCCTGGAACACGTCCTTGATCGCGGCGCAGATGGCGTCCGTGTCGACCAGCACGATCTCGTCGACATACTGCCGGCACAGCCGCAGCGTCTCCTCGCCGACCATCTTCACGGCGGTGCCGTCGGAGAACAGGCCGACGTCGTGCAGCTGCACGCGCCGCCCCGCGGCGATCGAGCGCGCCATGGCGTCCGAGTCGGTCGTCTGCACGCCGATCACCTTGATCTCCGGCGCCAGCGCCTTGATGTAGGCCGCCACGCCCGAGGCAAGGCCGCCGCCGCCGATGGCGACGAAGACCGCGTGGATCGGCCCGTCGTCGACCGGGTGGTGCTGGCGCAGGATCTCCATCGCGACGGTGCCCTGGCCGGCAATGACATCCGGGTCGTCGAACGGATGGACGAAGGTCAGCTTGTGCTTCTTCTGGAGCTCGAGCGCGTGGGCGTAGGCGTCCGAGTACGAATCGCCGAACAGCACGACTTCGGCCCCGCGCGCGCGCACCGCCTCGACCTTCACCTGCGGCGTGGTCACCGGCATCACGATCACCGCCCGGCAGCCCAGCTTCTGCGCGGCGAGCGCCACGCCCTGGGCGTGGTTGCCGGCCGACGCGGCGATGACGCCGCGCTTCAGCTGCTCGCGCGGCAACCGCGCCATCTTGTTGTAGGCGCCGCGCAGCTTGAAGCTCTTGACGGGCTGCAGGTCCTCGCGCTTCAGCAGGACGCGATTGCCGAGGCGCTCGGACAGGCGCGGCGCCGGCTCCAGCGGCGACTCGATCGCAACGTCGTACACCCGCGCCGTCAGGATGCGACGCAGATACTCCTGGGCCGGCATGGCCACCCTCCCCTTGTTTGCATTGAAGGTATCACGCCGGACCGCGCAGGCCGGCGACGTACCATCGGGGGATGGAGAAGGATCAAGCGGCCCCGTATGCCGGACTGACGCCGGACACCGTGCTGAACGCGGTCGACAGCGCCGGACTCGTCACGGACGGCCGGCAGCTGGCGCTCAACAGCTACGAGAACCGCGTGTTCCAGGTGGGACTGGACGACGGCCGCTTCGTCGTCGTCAAGTTCTATCGCCCCGGTCGCTGGACCGATGACCAGATCCTCGAGGAGCACGCGTTCACCGCCGAGCTCGCCGAGCTCGAAGTGCCGGCCGTGCCTGCGCTGGAACTCGACGGGAGCACGCTGCACGCGTTCGAGGGCTTCCGCTTCACGGTGTTTCCGAGGAGCGGCGGACGCGCGCCGAACCTGGACGATCCCGGCGTGCGAGAGTGGCTGGGTCGCTTCCTCGGCCGCATCCACGCCGTCGGCGCGGTCCGGCCGTTCGCTCATCGTCCGGCGCTCGATGTCGAGACGTTCGGGGTCGAGCCGCGCAGGTTCCTGATCGACCACGCCTGGTTGCCGCGCGAGCTCGCCGGCGTCTACGACGGCGTGTCGCAGCAGGCGCTGGACGGCGTGGCCCGGTGCTACGAGCGCGCGGGCGACGTCAAGCTCCTGCGCCTGCACGGCGACTGCCACGAGGGCAACGTCCTCTGGACCGACTCGCCCGGCAACACCGGCCCGCACTTCGTCGACTTCGACGACAGCCGCACCGGCCCGGCGGTCCAGGACCTGTGGATGCTGCTCGGCGCGGACCGCGACGAGCAGACCGAGCGCCTGTCCGACATGCTGCTGGGCTACGAGGACTTCGCGGAGTTCGACCGGCGCGAGCTCCACCTGGTCGAGGCCCTGCGAACGCTGCGGCTGCTTCACTACTCCGCCTGGATCGCGCGGCGCTGGGACGACCCGGCGTTCCCGTCGGCGTTCCCCTGGTTCAACACGCAGCGCTACTGGGAAGAGCGGATCCTCGAACTGCGCGAGCAGGTCGCCGCGATGCAGGAGCCACCGCTCGCGGCATAGCGTCCGTCAGCGCGCCAGCGCCGTCCGCATCGCGTAGCCGGTCCGGCGCCACAGGCCCGCGATCATCACGAAGAACAGCGTGAAGACCAGGCCGCCCCACCATTCGGTCGCGTTCTCGAAA
>Ga0209079_10000269_pt1 | contig 22012 bp, 16 predicted proteins | sample PPLLaktember2015_2_FD_187259 | JGI IMG/M metagenome (GOLD analysis project Ga0209079, IMG submission 187259) | Freshwater sediment microbial communities from Prairie Pothole Lake near Jamestown, North Dakota, USA - PPLs Lake P7 Core (6) Depth... | ecosystem: Environmental > Aquatic > Freshwater... | reverse complement strand
CGGTTGAGGATCCTTCTTACTACATCAATCGTGAACTGAGCTGGATACGGTTCAACCGCCATGTTCTCGAAGAGGCACGGGATGAAACCCACCCAGTTCTGGAACGGGTAAAGTTTCTTTCAATCTTCGCCAACAACCTGGATGAATTTTTCATGGTGCGTGTCTCCGGTCTCCAGAGGCAGCTTGCGCAGGGCGTATTGAAATCTCCACCTGATGGCATGACACCGGCGAAGCAACTGGATACAATCAGGAAGATGCTCATTCCGGAACTTGATGCCCAGTACTATATCTGGCATGAAGAGATCCTGCCGCGGCTCGACGCTGCAGGAATCCACATCCATATGTACACAGATCTTTCGGATAAACAAAAAAAAGCCTGTCATACATTTTTTGTTAACGAGGTATTCCCGGTTTTGACTCCCCTTGCATTCGACAGTTCCCACCCGTTCCCCTTCATCTCAAATCTTTCACTTAACCTTGCCATTATCGTGAAGGATTTGAATAAAAAGGAATTTTTTGCACGGGTTAAGGTCCCGACAAACCTTTTCTCCCGTTTTGTCCGGATTCCTCTTTCGGAAAATACCGGAGATGATGTTTCTGATATTCATTTCGTGTATCTCGAGGAGATTATTGCCGCACACCTTGACATGCTGTTCCCGGGAATGGATGTTATTGCATCGTTCCCTTTCCGGATTACTCGTGATGCAGATATCGAGATCGAAGTCGATGAAGCTTCGGATCTCCTGACAACGGTCGAAGAAATCATGGAGCAGAGAGCAAAGGGAAAACCGGTGCGCATTGAGGTGGATCATTCCATGCATGACGGTATATGCCATATGCTGGAGAAAAAACTGGGGGTCAATCCCTCAATGCTCTACCGGATCGGCCACCCGGTCGGCATGGCTGACTTTATGCAGCTTCTCGCACTCGATCGATCTGACTTGAAAGACTTCACGTTTCTTCCCTCACTCCCCTCAGATCTAAGTGAGGGGAAAGACATATTTTCAGCCATCCGTCACCATGACATTCTCCTCTACCACCCGTATGACAGTTTCTCTCCGGTGGTTACCTTCATCCGGCAGGCAGCCCATGACCCGGATGTCCTTGCAATAAAAATTACCCTGTATCGTGTCGGCTCAAACTCCCCGGTCGTGAATGCCCTCATGGAAGCCCGCGAAAACGGAAAAGCGGTCGCTGCACTGATCGAGCTCAAGGCCCGCTTCGACGAGGAGAACAACATCGGGTGGGCCCGGGCTCTTGAACATCAGGGGGTCCATGTAGTATATGGTGTTGTTGGCCTGAAGGTCCATGCAAAACTATGCATGGTCGTCCGCCGGGAAAAAGACGGTATACGCCGATACATGCACCTCGGCACCGGCAATTATAATGCCACCACGAGTCGTGTCTATACTGACTTTGGCCTATTTACCTGTGACAGGGAAACGGGGGAGGATGTTGCAAACCTCTTTAATTTCCTTACCGGGTATGCACGGATTGAACAGTACCAGAAACTACTGGTTGCACCGGTAACACTTCGTCAGGGTATCATAGACCGGATTGACCGCGAAATCTCCCGGCACCGTTCGCATGGTGACGGGCACCTGATCTTCAAGATGAATGCCCTGGTCGATCCCGCCTGCATTGCTGCTTTGTACCGGGCGTCACAGGCCGGTATAAACGTCGAGCTGCAGGTCCGGGGCATCTGTTGCCTGCGACCTGGAATCCAGGGGATAAGCGAAAATATCACGGTAAGTGCGATTGTCGGGCGGTTTCTCGAGCACGCCCGGATCTACTATTTCCATAACGGGGGCGATGAAGAGGTCTTTTTAGGAAGCGCTGATCTCATGCCGCGTAACCTTGACCGTCGTGTCGAAGTGCTGTTTCCTGTCGAAGATCCCGCTTTGAGGAAAGCGATTATATCCGGTATTTTTCCGGTTCAGCTGCAGGATACGGTCAAGACACGAATCCTGAAAAGCGACGGTACCTATGAACGACGGTTACCTGAGGGGGGTGCACAACCCCTGAATGCACAGAGCTGGCTGGTAGATCACCGGGGAGTGTGGTATGATGACCTCCGGTAAGGAGTCTGGTCCGGTACCGGCAGCCTGCATGTTTGGTGTGCAGCGGATTCTCCCGCTCATCGAGGCATTTGTCGGTGAGATCGAGGGTGTCAGGTCTGCGCAGGATATCGAACATATCCACCGGATGCGTGTTGCATCCCGGCGACTCAGGGCTGCACTCCCTCTTTTTAAGTCCTGTTTTCCTGAAAAAAAATTCCGCATGTGGATGCGGCAACTGAAAAAGATTACCCGTGCCCTGGGTGATGCCAGGGATGTTGATGTCCAGATGGCGTTTTTAAAACGACTGAAGAAAGAGAAGGCAGGGCAACTGGGGGAGAATTCCCCCGTTGTTGCACTGGTAGCGGTGGATCCTGTCGATATCGAGACACTTCTGCTCACGCATTTGCAGAAAAAACGCCAGAAACTCCAGGGTACTGTTTTGTCAGCCCTGGAAAACCTGGAAAGGAACGGTATAGCCGAAGATATAAGATCTGGCTGCAATGAGGTTATCACCAGGGCCGGGAATGCCCGGACAAAACCAGCCCTTTATGGAATTCCGCCAGTTTCTGCCGCCCGCATTTCCAGCCGTCTCTCTGTCCTGATGCAGTATGAACGTCATATGTATAATCCGGATGCTGTTGCAGAACATCACGCGATGAGAATAGCGGCAAAAAAACTCAGGTACACGATGGAAGTGTATGCTCCTCTCTACCGCCGGAACCTTAAAAAATCCCTTGTACGGGTAAAAAGAATCCAGGAAATCCTTGGGGATCTCCATGACTGCGATGTCTGGATTGACACCGTGATGGCCATGCTGCTAACTGAACGTTCTTCACCGGGAAATGACACCGATTCCCAGGGAAGGGAAGGAAGGAGAGTGACCAGCTACCGACATTTTTTATCTGACCGGGAGAAGGAGCGAACACGTATCTACCGCAGACTCGTGAGATACTGGGAATCGGTGGGGAGTGCCCGTATCTGGGATGAGCTCCGCGTCACCCTTACCGGGGGAATAAAGAAACGGTTTGGTCTGCCTGAAATTTCGCACCCCGATGCGGTCCGCTCTTCAGTATCTGCACTTTCCTCTTTGTTTCCTGAAGGAATACCGCACAGTCGTACCGTAACCACGCTTGCCTTGCAGATCTTCGACGATCTTGCGGCTCTTCACCAGATGCAGGCCCCGGAACGATTCTTACTTGAATGTGGCTGCTGTCTCCATGACATCGGCTGGAAATATGGACAGAAAGGACATGGGAATCGCAGTATGGACATGATTGTATCTGACGACACACTCCCCGTCAGTGTAACTGACCGCGGTATGATAGGACTTATTTCTGCCGCCCACCGGGGAAATGTTCGCCTTGATTCATATGGTTTTTTCTCTCTCCTTTCCTTGGAACAGCGTAAGCATGTCCTGATGCTGGCTTCCCTGATCCGGATTGCTGATGGTCTGGACTATCTCCATCTCGGATCGGTTACCTCGGTTCACTGCTCCGCGGGTACCGACAAGGTTGTCATTGAAACGTCAGTTCAGCGCGATGCATCCGCAGAAATTCAACGGGCATTGCAGAAAGGAGATCTCTTCACGGAGGTATTTGAACGGACCCTGGTGATCCGGTGAAGACAACACCTGTCGGTCCGGATGGTCGTGTCGTATCGTTTATTGACATCGGGACAAACTCAGTCCGGCTCCTTGTCGTAAGGCTCAATCCCAATCACTCCTACAGCATTCTTTCGCGGCAGAAGCAACAGGTGCGACTCGGAGAGGGAGAATTTGAAGAAGAAGAGATCCTCCCGGAAGCCATCGAACGACTGGTTATTGTCTGTAAGCAGTTGACAGAACTTGCACGGACATTTCACACCGATGAATTTGTCGCCGTTGCTACGTCTGCCATGCGGGAGGCATCAAACCAGCAGGAGATCCTCCACCTCTTGCGTCAGGAAGCCCGCCTCGATGTCCGGGTAATCTCCGGACAGGAAGAAGCCCGCCTGATTTACCTGGGTGTTTCACGGGGATTTCACCTGGGCAATCGCCTGGCTTTTTTTATTGATATCGGTGGTGGAAGTACAGAGATTGCAGTTGGTGGAGAACAGAACTACCAGTATCTGGAAAGTTTCAGGCTGGGGGCGATACGGCTTTCAAATCTTTACCTGAACGCTCATTCAACCGGTCAGATTTCTCATCACCAGTACAGGAAAATCCAGCAGCCGATTAAAGATGCCATTATTCATTCGATCCGGAAGATCCGGGACCAGAAACCCGACATTGCGATCGGCAGTTCCGGCACAATCATAAACCTCTATGAAATTGCCCAGAAAATTCTTCACGTGGAGGAAAATTCCGGAGAGGCGGTCCTGAGCTCCAAAGATTTACGCAAAGTCATCGACCTGCTCTGTTCGGTCCCTCTTGAGCAACGAAGGAAAATTCCGGGTATAAATCCCGGGCGTGCAGATATCATCATACCGGGAGCCGCAATTCTTGATACATTCATGAAGGAGTTGGCCCTCGATGCCGTTACCGTCACCGACCGCGGTCTGCAGGATGGACTCCTGGTCGATTATTGCTCGAGAATGGATGTATTTCCTCTTCTTGGAGATCTCTCGCCCCGGCAGCGCAGTGTCCTGCAGCTGGGAAGATCCTGCGGAATCAATGAGGTCCATGCAAGGACAGTCACGAGCCTCGTGCTTTCATTATTTGATTCGGCAAGACAATTGAAACTCCACTCCTTTGGTGACCGTGAGCGTGAACTGCTTGAATACGCTACATTTCTTCATGATATCGGCTCCTTCATCTCCTACACTAACCATCATGCACATTCATACTATATCATAAAAAATTCAGAACTTCTTGGTTTTGATCAAAAGGAGATAAGTTTCATGGCCAATATCGCACGGTTTCACCGGAAAAAAACCCCGAGGAAAAAAGATCCCGAAATTTTCGGGTTCGATGCACATGAACGAGACACATTGGGAGTACTGACAACCTTCATTCGTCTTGGGGAAAGTCTCGACCGCAGCCATACGGCGCTTGTGCAGGATGTTCGTTTCTCGCGTGTTGAGAAAAACTCGGTCATCCTTGATGTCGTCACCCGGGGAGACTGTCAGCTGGAAATCTGGGGCGTTGAATCCGAGAAAAAGGCATTTGAAAAGATCTTTTCAAAAAAACTTATGCTGAACATCGTCAGGAACTGTTGACAGGTATGCAAGGAGGGGATTGTGCCTGCCCTTTCTTAACCCGCCTCCCTATATGATGACTTTATAGTCCTGTCAGCAGGGACTCCCCGCAGGCCTAGAGTTTCTTGATGGCCTGCACGAGCTTCCCGACGGACTCCTGCGCGTCGCCGTACAGCATCCGCGTGTTGTCCCGGTAGAACAGGTCGTTCTCGATCCCGGCAAAGCCCCTCCCCTGGCCGCGCTTGAGGACAATGACGTTCTTTGCCTGCTCGACGTCGAGGATGGGCATACCGAAGAGCGGGCTGCCCTGACGGTGAGCTGCCGGGTTGACGACGTCATTTGCCCCGATGACGAGGACGACATCGGTGCTCGGGAACTCCGGGTTTATTTCGTCCCGGTCGAAAAGGTGGTCGTAAGCTACCCCGGCCTCGGCAAGAAGGACGTTCATATGTCCGGGCATCCGCCCGGCAACCGGGTGGATAGCAAACTTCACCGGAATGTTCCTGCTTTCGAGCAGGTCGGTCAGCTCCTTGACTTTCTGCTGCGCCTGGGCAACTGCCATACCATAGCCGGGGGCGATGATAACCTTGTCCGCGTATGCGAGCAGTACTGCTACGTCATCAGCCTCAATCGATTTCATGCTGCCCTGGATCGCTACCCCGATCTCCTCAGTCGCGCCGAATGCACCGAAGAACACATTCGAGAGCGAGCGGTTCATTGCCCGGGCCATATTGAGCGTCAGGAGTGAACCGGCGGCCCCGACAATGATACCTGCAACAACCATGGCATAGTTGGGGGTTGCAAACGAGAACCCGTCGAGTGCAACGGCAAGCCCGGTGAACGCGTTGTACATCGAGATTACGACAGGCATATCAGCCCCGCCGATCGGGAGGGTCATCAGGAGCCCGAAGCCGAGTGAGAGGACGAAGAACAAGGGGAGGTACATGGCAACGGAGAGCGGGATCCAGGACGGTTGCGCGATGACGAGCCCACCAGAAACGACAGCAAGGGCCAGGACAAGTATATTGACAATGTGCTGGCCTGGGAAGGTGATCGGCCGCGGCCGCATCCAGCCCTGGAGTTTCAGGAATGCAACGATGCTCCCCGTGAACGAGACGGCCCCGATGAGGCCGCCAATGACAGCGAGTGAACCGGTGGTGGCCGTGGTTGTGCCGAGGAGTGCGACTGCCGAGATTCCGGCCGCCGCGCCGCCACCCATACCATTGTAGAGCGCTATCATCTGGGGCATATCGGTCATTGCGACACGCTTTGCCGCAATATAACCAAATCCCCCGCCAATCACGATCGCAATCGCGATCAGGGCAAGATTGGTGAGATGAGGTGTAAAAAACGTCACGAGCGTTGCGATCAGCATCGCGGCACCTGCCCAGACGATCCCGCTCCGGGCTGTGAGCGGGTGACTCATCCTCTGCATGCCGACAATAAAGAAGAAGATTGTCACAATGTAGACCGGTTCAATCAACCACGAGAGTTCGGCCATCTTACACCTCCTTTCCGGGCTTCTTCCCGCTGCGGTCGAACATCTGGAGAATCCTCTCCGTGACGATGTAACCGCCGGTCACGTTCGCCGCGCCGAGAATAACTGCAACAAAACCGATACCCTGTTCGAGGGGTGTTGTCGCAAGGCCGAGAGCGACCATTGCGCCGACAAGAACGACCCCGTGGATAAAATTCGAGCCGCTCATCAACGGTGTGTGGAGAATGGCCGGGACCCGGCTGATGACGACATACCCGGTGAAAGCAGCGAGCATCGTAATGTAAACAGCCGTCCAGAGCATGGTCATATCGGTCATGATTTTCCACCACTCATAAGATCGCGTGTAGGCTGATGACGCACCTCTCCGGAGTGAACCAGGAGGCTCGCGACCAGTATCTCGTCAGTAAATTCGGTGACAATTGCCCCGTCCCTGGTGACAAGGAGCGCAAGGAACGACTGGAGGTTCTTTGCGTACATCTGGCTCGAGTGAAACGGCACCCTGGAGGGGAGGTTCTGCGGTCCTATGATCAGGATCCCGTGATCCTGTATGTTCCTGCCTGCCTGTGTCAGTTCGCAGTTGCCTCCCGATTCAGCAGCCATATCGATGATGACGGCACCCTGCCGCATCTGTGCAACAGTCTCTCTGGTAATGAGGATGGGGGCCTTCCTGCCGGGGATGGCAGCAGTCGTGATGACAATATCGGCCTTTGCAACCGCGGCTGAGACCATCTGTTGTTCCTTCACTTTTTCCTCCGGTGTGAGTTCACGGGCATAACCCCCCTGACCTTCGGCATTTATCTCGAGCTCGAGGAACCTGGCACCGAGGCTGCGGACCTGTTCCCCGGCGGCGCGTCTGACATCGTAGGCTTCGACAACGGCCCCGAGCCTCTTTGCCGTTGCAATTGCCATCAGGCCGGCAACGCCTGCACCCAGGATGAGCACCGTTGCCGGGCGTATTGTGCCGGCAGCCGTTGTCAGCATCGGGAGGAACTTCGGGCAATTCGCTGCCCCAAGGATGGCCGCGCTATAGCCACCTGCCGTTGCCTGGGAACTGAGCGCATCCATACTCTGGGCGCGGGTAATCCGGGGGACCAGCTCCAGAGCAAACGCGGTGATTTTCCGCTCCTGCATCCTGGTGACAACATCAATGTTGCGCGCCGGGTTCATGAACCCGATAACAATCGTGCCCTCAGCGAGTTGATCGATCTCGGCAACAGTCGGGGGCTGGACATGCAAAACGATCCGGGCACCGGTAAAGAGGTCGGTCCGGTTGAACGCGATCTTTGCTCCCGCAGCGGTGAAGAGATCATCAGGGTAGTATGCACCTGTCCCTGCGTCATGCTCTATCCGGACTTCGTAACCTGACTGTGTTAGTTTCTTTACAACCTCCGGTACAGTCGCCACGCGCAATTCATCAGGCACCTGCTCCTTCGGGACGGCAACGACGACTGTCATAGCCGGACCTTCCGGGGTGCCCGGGATATAGCCTTTCCCAACCGGTGTATATTCATCTCCATCAAAAACAACCCTGTCACTCCATGAATCCATTCGATGTTGTATCCTAGTAATTTGCCGGTATCCTTTTTATTTTGCGCGTCTGAACCGGTGAAGTGTGTAAACTACTGCACCGTAGTCTGCAGGAACCTTCGATTATCTTCATGGGCCAGGTTTAGTCACCCATCAAATCAGATCTATCACCGTCAATGAACGGTGATTTACCCTTATTGCCAGGCAACCGCCGGTAGGAATCCCGCGTTCACACCTGAGGAGTCAGTCAAGCGACTGGACGGATAGATATCCTCGTCAAAAAAGAGAGAAAGAGATTGTCCATTTTTTTAGGACGGACAGGACGTATCAATAACCGATTGAAATAAACCGGGATGAACGTACATCTTGTTTTGTTTTAATTATCGGGTATTAAAAATTTGCATGGCAAATCTATACTGCAAATGTTTATAAAAAATTATCAGATAATCGTATATCACCCCCGGTTAACCTGACGGTTATCTCGGGCCGGAACAAAATGTATCAGAACCAATGAACTCGGGTGGGCGGCGGGAATCTTATCAACTTTCGACACAATGATATAAATGAAGTCGGCTCCGGTACCAAAATATCGGGTTCCCGACCTTTTTTTACCTACATTTCCATGAGGACGTTCTAGGGTAACACGGCCGTCCATGGATCTGATTCCTGTCTCCACCAGTCTGGTTTTTCGGGGATACTCATGCGAAACGGTGACCCGGAATTTTTCATCCGCAAACCACCCGTAAAGAAACACCGGAGAATTTAAAAAAAGTTTATAATTTCTTTATCTTACGCACCCGCACTGCTACCCCTCGGCCCGAACGCAGCATTTCATCTCCCGGCAGTGCTGCCCGTCCTGTAGCCTGGGCACGTGCCCCGATGACCAGCACTTCATCCCCTTCACGGATACCGGGATCTGCCGAAACTACACCGGGGACAAGCACATCCCCTTCAGGAATGAAATCATCAATATACACCCGGTAGCCATCCCTGATCAGGCTCCAGCCGTCAAATGTCGGGCGGAGCAGGCCGGTACCGGTGTCAATGGAGAACATCTGCACGTTTTTCTTACTGTAAAACAATTCCGGAAAGTGGCCACGGGGTGCAATCCCTTTTGTATCAAGATCGAAATTGAACTGGAAGGACACCATCCCATGAAGCCGGTCGTCCTTCATCCGTCGTTCTCCGGCAAGAGCGGAATCGAGAGCATTGAGCGAGGTATCGTGAGTCGGATGGTCCTGGCATGAATACTCCAGGGTAATCCCGCACCTGTCGGCAGCCATTTGGGCGACCTTGAGCGCCCCGCCATCGAGGTGCGCAATGATCCTGCGGTACGCATGGCGATTGAAGTAGCTGGCCAGACTGCCGGCTATGACCTCGCATTCCTCGGCGTCCCAGTAGCCGGTGACAGGTACATCGTAGTGACCAGCCGGGTAGGTGCACTCGAGTTCCCGTGGCACAAGCCCAAGCGGGGAGGTGACGATAAGTTCGTGAGCCCGGCCTGCGATGGCCTGCTGGAACCTGCGGTGACTCTGGGAAAGGGAATAGGGTTTTTTTGCCGAACAGGGAAGGAGTACCGCCACATCTGTGTGCGGTGGAATATACCGGGTGATCACCCGTTCGGCAAACCTCCGCACCTCGGCCCGACGCAGGGATTCTCCGGAGTTTGCCCGCATGATACCGCTGCGTGCGACGGGCATGCACCGTTCCATGAATGCGTACCGGTTGTCAAGATGTCGCATGACTGCCACCTGGGATGCATCGAGCCTGCACCGGGATTCGACCAGATCCCGCAGCTGTGATCCTTCAATGAACAGGGTAACCAGGGCAATCTCCCTGAGGAGCGCCTGACGGTTATGCACCTTCAGATCATTCTGCCGGCATCCGTCACACGAACAGGTTCCCCTCTTGATCACTTCAGCAGGAAAGTCACCTTCGGGTGTACAGAAACGATTTTGGGCAGTCTTGAGATCGACAGCCCGGAAATCAAAAAGGTCGAATCCCGAATAACACAGGATATGAACATTCGAGGGCAGGGCAGATGCAGGTGCATACCACGCAGTATCGACCGGTGTTTTTTCCTTCATCGCGATAAGCCAGTCGACATAGTTCCGGGGATTCAGGAACGCTGTATGCCAGTTTGCGGCCATCACGCAGTCTCCGCTCTGTGCAGGATTGCCGAGCAAAGGGTGGATGGATTTCAGTTGTCGGTTGTCGCGAGGCGGGTACTGTTTTACGAGCGCCAGAGGAGCGCAAAGAGGCAGGTTTGACTCTCCCAGCATCCCGAGATCCGGGAAAAGTAATTCAACTTCGATAGCCATTGGCAGTTTTATTGAAATGTCATCTTTCCAGAAGACACCGGTGCGTGCAAGCCCGTCCCGTTTCCTGATATCAAATTTCGTCATTACGCACCTCAATCGTTCCCAGTTCCTGGCGGACAATGGCTTCCCAGCAGGGTTTGCAGGAAACTACAAACCTGCTCTTCGGGTGACTTTCCATCAGACACCCGATTCCCCTGCAGCCCGTCCTTACCATGGCATCGTCCCATTCCGGGATTTCGCTCTGGCCGACAGGAAACGTTTCCCTGAGTTCTTTTGGGTACGGGCCGAAGGGAGGTTTGAAAAAGAGCGTATCGTCAAACTCATCCTGTATCCCGCCATCGAATGCTATAAGGACCGAGTTCCCCAGCTGCAGGCGGGAAAGCATCTGCTGGTAACGCACAATTTCCGTCCGGGAACAGCTCTCGCTTCCCCGGTAGAAGAACCGGCGTTTTGAGACACGGTCGGATTTTTCCAGAGACTCTGCGCAGCCCAGCAGCGCCCGGTAACCGGCCAGGAGCTGAGGGTGGCCCCGGCACCGTTCATCAACCAGTTCCCAGAGTGTCCCGTCAAAAATTGCCTGGCGAATCCGGGAGATCTCGGCCACTGTTACATAGAGGTTGTGGAGTGCAAGCAGGCGTTCCCGCTCGGGATCATTGTTCAGCTCTTCTGCAGTATGAGTACGGCAGATATTGCAGGCACACGGCAGATCTGCGAGTTCGTCAATTTTAAAACTGCCGTGAGTGGTCAGGTACCGCCCTTCCTTTGCAGAGAGTGCATATGCCGCAGAATCAAAAAGATCGCAGCCCATCGCAGTTGCGAGTGCAAACATGGACGGGTGACCGGCCCCGAACAGGTGAACGCAGGCTGAGGGTGTGAGCCCCTTTTTTGCCGCCATCACGACGCTCACCAGGTCCCGGTAACGGTACGATTCCATCAGGGGAACAACGGCACCAACCGGGCAGAACGTGAAATTCAGATCAGTCACCCTGAGGGCGGCCTGTGTACGGAGATCGGTAAAAATGCCGCCCTGCACCGGGCCTGCAACCGGTGCATCCTTTCCAAAAACCTCTTTTGCTTCAGCCAGACGGTGCATGGTTATCGCAAGTTCCCGTTCTGCGGTTCCGCGATCAGCACCCGGAGAAGTCGGGATATCCAGGGGCACCCATATGTCGCTCCCGATATCACGCTGGAAAGAGAGGGTTTCTGTATTGGTGACCGAGACCTGCCCATATACCGAGAGCTGGAATGATCCCGAATCGGTCATGATCACGCCGTCAAAATCCAGTACCTTATGCAGACCTTCATCAAGGGCGCGCTGCCGGTATTCCCGGCTCTGGGAAAAGATGTAGGCGTTGGTGATCAGCGCCTCGACTCCCATCGACCGCATCTCTTTTGGCGTCACGAGCTGGAGATGGGGATTGATGACAGGGAGAAGTGCCGGGGTTTTTATCGTCTTTTTCCCGACCGTCAGCCTGCCGGTGCGCCCGGCGATATCACTGTACAGGCTCTCGAAAGCAATTCCCATGCATCACCGTTGTTGTCCTCTCATATATGCGGTACTGGGCTTAAACGGTTGCCATCATTCCTGTTCAGAAAAGATCTGCCCTTCAAAGGTAAGCACTTCAACGTTCTGGTTCCTCCAGCTCTGCTCAGGGAGGCCGGCTTTGATGCAGGTATGGTCGAGGAAGGTCGGGCTGTCCCAGCAGTATTCAGTTGCGACCTGGGGGAGCAGAAGACCGCTCGTTCCCCGTGCCCGGATGATCAGGCCATGCTTTCCCACTTCAATCTTATCCGGACGTTTACATGCCTCAACATCAAGAGGAGTTGGCACCGTCAGGATCGTGACCTCAAGGGTGACAGAAGAAAGTTCGTCCTTGCGGACCGGGGGGAAACGGGGATCTCCGGTTGCAGCTGCGACTGCTGCATCCTCGATTGCATCTCCCAGCGGCAGCACGGGGTAAGGAAAGCCGATACATCCCCGGAGCTGGCCTGACTTCGTGAGTGTCACAAAAACTCCGCGTCTGTCATTAAAGACTGCCGTGAGGTCTAGTGCGGGTTTAGGTTTTTTGCCAATGGCATATTCAATCGCACCGCGTGCCAGCCGTAATGCCATCCTGCCTTCATCCGTGGTGAGCAGCATAATAGAGATCTCTCCTTACTTTGAGACTGTCTTTAGTGCCCTTTATTTAACAATCTATCGAACAAAGCACTTTTTCCTGAAAAATCTGTCTTCACCATTGTGCTTATCTCCCGAGAAATCCCATGAGTACAGGAGAGGGAGAGAGCGGCCGACGGTGGCCATTTTGGCTGCTGAGGAAAGTCCCCCCACCAACCGGGTACGCAGCCGTACACAAGTACGGGTGGCGAGAGTCACGGCAATGGCACAGAAACGACACGGCCTGTTTTCAGTCATGAAGCGGTTGAGACGGTTGCACCGTCAAGATCACACGCTACGCGTGAGGCCCGCTGAGCGCTAACAGACAGGAATCGGTGAAACGGCGAACCCCTGCGGGTGCAAGTCAGAACAGGACCAATGGATCGCCCGGTATCTGTCCGGGTATGACGCATAGCTGAATGCCGCTGAAACAGAAGGAGGCTTACTCCTCCCACTCACTTCTTTTATGTCCTTTGATCTGTTTTATCAGCATGCCCGTACGCATGATATGATTACTGATGATCATGACCCGGTATTCAGGAAAGCGGAATATATTCCCCTGTGCACTTTTTCTGTTGCTCTGTGCAGCAATCGTGATGCCATCAATGGCAGTCACACTCACGCCCGGCAGCACATCAACGACGAGCATCGCAAACGGCGATCCGGTGCTTATTTCCGGAATTGCGACCGGCCAGCCCCGGGACGGGCTTCAGGTATGGGTGATTGGAAAGAATTACGTAAAAATTTCAGGTGTACAGGTCAACAGTGACGACACGTATTCCTATGAACTGAAGTCTGCTGAGACCCAGAACCTTGCTTCCGGACAGTACCTTGTCATCATCCAGCACCCGATGATGAACGCAGAGTTTGATGTCATCTATAACGCTGCCAGCGGAGAGGTTATCAACCGCCAGCTGGACTCAGGGAAAGCAATTTTTCTGCTTACCGGGCCGGGAAGTCTCCAGCGTCCGGATGCCGGGTATGCTCTCATGCAGGCGATCAAAAGCCAGAATATCGATGATGATTTCACGACCGTTCCTTTTTTTGTGGATGAACCCTCATCCCTGATCAACCCGATCGGCAACCATTATATCGGAGACAGGTTTACCCTGAGCGGTTCGACCAACCTGGCGGTGGGCAATGATCTCCTGGTTGAGATTTACTCTTCCTCATTCACCCCCACACAGAAAGAGCAGGGTAGTGAATTTTCCGGATCGAGCGGTACCGTAAAAGTCGTCCCGGGAACCGGCGGGTACAACACCTGGTCCTTTGATGTGGATACGTCCACATTCAGGGCAGATGAGTACCTCGTGAAGGTTTCAGGAGTAACACGTGAGGTAATCGCCTCTGCTACTTTTACGGTAACTGAACGTCCTGCGGTGACAAGTACGTCTTTAATCTCAACGACTGCACCTCTCCCGGCAAACGCAACCCAGACAACGATACCCCCGACCCAGCCTCCGGCAACGCAGTCTTCGCTCTCAGTTGCAGGGTGTATCTTAGGTCTGTTTGTACTGTGTATCGCACGGATGATGGAAAGAATGTAATTTTCGTTCAACTTTTTCCTTTGACAAATCGGAAAAACAGGTCACCTTGAATTTTTTTATGAGGCCACACCTCAGAGCCTCTCCGATGCACGGCAGGGACAGCGAAGTTTTTTCAAAGCTTTTGTTTATCTCACCAACTGTCTCAATTTGATTCCAGCATGAGGCGTCCCATTAGGGTAGCGGTGTTCGGCCATTTTCGTAGATCTGCCGATTCCTCAAAATATCTGATTTTACGATTTTTCATAATCAGATCATTGAATATATGATGATAACCCGCCTCAGGGCCTCTCCGATGCACGGCGGGTCAGTGAAGTTTTTTCAAATTTTTGTTAATTCACCGATAATCGTCATTGATCCGCCGCGGGGGCGTCCCTTCGGGGCGGCGGCGTTGCTCGTTGAATATGGATATTCTTGTAGCGCATTTGTCAATCACAAGTGAGAATTTTGACTTCGACCAGTCAGATTTAAGAGTTTACTTGCCTCCCTGTAAAAAATATTTATTTCAGGAGATTTTCTCCCTTATGCAACAATCTTTTTATTTCGATCCATATTTTCTGACATGTTTCCATGCCTTGTGATACTGATCAAATCTCTCTGACTTCTCATTGTATATTCCCGGGTCTTCCCGGTGGAAGAGCTTCCGATCCTCGCCGACCGGGCATACTTTGATACAGAGGCCGCACGGGGAGATATATCGCTTGGATAATGCTTCTGACCGTATTGCACAGGTCTTCTTGTCGATCAATCCCCTGGGATAACTATCGCTGCTGATGGCTTTGACCGGGCAGATGTTTACGCACCGCATGCACCGAATGCATAACGGATCTTCCATTATCTGGTCCGGAGGAATCTCTGCCGCGGTGAAAATAGAGGTAAACCGCACCCGTGGCCCGAACTTTTTTGTCAGCAGGGTATTATTGATGCCGAAATTTCCCAGACCGGCAAGAAGGGCTGCATGACGGTGCGAGAAAAATGCGACGGGTGTATCCTTGAGAATCGTTATCGATCCATACCCGTCCCTTGGAACACTTGTAGAAGAAAATCCTTCCCCATTGAGAAATGTCGCTATCCGGTAGCCGTTTATGTCAAGCAGGGTATTGACCGTCCGGTACAGTTCATGATACCAGATGGAGGGCGATGTTTCCACAATCGGCAGATCGACCGGCAGACCGATGACAATAACCGTTTGTGCTTCAGGAAAAATCGCCCGGGGCCTGAACTGTTCAGGAACCCAGGGTTCGAACAGGGGCTTGTCCCAGCGGGCGACCGGGGCAAAACCTACAAGGGGGATATCCAGAGCCTCACATTTCTTCCTGATCTGTGCCTTCAAAGCCCGGCTCATATTCCTACGTAGGACGGCACCTGCGATAAAAGGATTTGAAGGCAGAATCTTATTGCAATGATGGATATGCTATCCTGCTCGTGAAAGACAGATATTCCGGTCAGCCGATTCGATTCCCTTGCTCATCGAAATTCAAAATCCGGCGATGACTTATGACGTGGGTATGAAACCTGCTTTACGGATTAAGGCGGGTTGCTAAGAAAAAGGGATGTCTTATCCTTCCATCACCGAGCATAGTACCGTTCGTTCCCGTCCGGCGTTCACATCAAGTTCAAGTACTACGATCTGCTGCCATGTCCCGCACATGAGAGTTCCATTCGCCAGCGGTATCGTAAGCGATGGCCCGACCAGCGCTGCTTTTACATGTGAACGGCCATTACCGTCGCCCCACCGGGCGTTATGGGCATACGTTTCATCGTCCGGCGCAAGCACGGAGAGTGCCCGCCGGAGATCGGATAGTACTCCGGGCTCAAATTCAATGGTTGTCAGAGCGGCTGTCGAATGCCGCACGAACAGATGAACGAGTCCGTCCTGTATCCCGCTTTCACGGACTACTTTTTCAACATCGGACGTTATATCGAGGATATCGCCTTCGGCTTTTGAGGTAACCTTCAGGATCTTCCGGAACATCAGTGCACCGTGTACCACTCTTTACGTTTCAGGAAAAAAATGATTCTTCATATTCTGGTTATCGTGCTGCCAGGAGATGGCCTGCGATGGAGGAAGAAACATTGGCGGATCAGTCAAAAATACCAGAACTTATTGCCCGAATCTGGTATTTTGAGGGTCACCCGCCTCAGGGCCTCTCCGAGGCACGGCGGGACAAGGTGGTTGTCAAAATTTTTTTGTTACTGATCCGCCGCGGGGGCGTCCCTTCGGGGGCGGCGGCGTTCATCATAAATGGAATATTAGGGAAGCACTCTATCGCATTCGCCTTACAAATTTTTCAGGATCGTATCGGAATTCATTATCATTGGTGTTTCTGGAAAAAATCATAAGAATTAATATGAATAATCCGCCTCGTGGCACATATCGGCAAAGCGGATTTATTAATCGGTAGTAATGGAGGAACATTTCCAGTAATTCCCAAACTTCAGTTTAGTTGTAAAACTGACTCAAGAGTGTGTAATAGTAATAATCAGAAAAAAAAACGATTCCTGAATTAAAAATCAGGACGAAGTTTTAGTACCTTCTTCAGGCCCTTCATCATCATTTCCCGTACTATTTTCCGGTTCCGAACCCTCAGGCTCCTCCACCACATCAGGTTCGGGCTGGACAATTGCCACACCCACGACACGGTCCTTATCATCGAGTCGGATGGTCCGTACACCTTTGGTTCCCCGCCCGATGATGCGGATCTCGCTGACCGGTGTCCGCATGACGATTCCCTCAGCAGTCATGACGATAATCTCATCGGTATCCGATACTGCACGCGATTCGATGATGACGGCATCTCGCTCGAGCTGCATGTTCCTGACACCCATGGTTCCCCTGCCATGTCCCCGGAACTCATCGAACTCGGACCTCTTGCCAAACCCGACATCGGAGATGGTGAGGAGGTGATCTTTTTCCAGGAGCGTGACTGCCACGACGGTATCCTCGCCCTTCATCTTCATCCCGCGTACTCCCTGGGCACCTCTCCCGACCGTCCGCACCGTCTCTTCATGGAACCTCAGGCTCTGGCCGAACCGGCTGGTCAGAATGATTTCTTTTGTCCCGTCGGTCAGGATTACATCCACGAGCTGGTCGTTTTCACGGATCCTGATGGCATTTGTGCCGACTGAACGCGGGTTGGAGAATTCATTGAGCCGCATCTTAATGACCTGTCCGAACCTGGTTGCGAACAGCAGGAAACGGTCTTCCCTGAATTCCCTGACCGGGAGAACGGTGGTCACAATCTCGTCTTTCAGGTTCAGGAGATTGACGATGGGTTTGCCTTTTGCCGCACGGGAACTTTCGGGGATCTGGTAGACCTTGAGCCAGTAGACCCTGCCAAGGTTGGTGAAGCAGAGGAGGTAGTCTTTCATGCCGGCAACAAACACAGATTCGACAAAGTCCTCTTCCTTAGTGGCCATACCGGTGATGCCGTGGCCCCCGCGCCGCTGGCGGCGGTAGGTATCAAGATCGATGCGCTTGATGTAATTTGCTGTCGTGATCGACACAAGCACTGTCTTGTCTTCGATCAGGTCCTCGTTGGAAAGGTTGCTGGTATCGTGTGCGATCTCGGTCCTGCGTGCATCCCCGAACTTTGTGGAAACCTCGGTAATCTCGCGGCGGATCTCGTCTTTTATGTGTTCTTCGCTGGAAAGAATTGTTTCGAGCCGGGCAATCTCAGTCCCGAGTCCCGTTTTCTCATCAGTAATTTTCTGCTGCTCAAGCGCGGCAAGCCGGCGGAGCTGCATCTGGAGGATTGCATTGGCCTGAGGTTCGTCAAGACTGAATTTTGCGATGAGGGCAAGGCGGGCGTTCTCGACCGTATCAGAAGCGCGGATCGTGGCAATAACAGCATCAATCTGTGACAGGGCAATGAGCAGACCGTTGAGGATATGGACCTTTTCTTTTGCCTTCCTCAAATCAAATTCTGACCGGAGCCGGATAACTTCTATGCGGTGATGGACGAAGTTCTCCAAAAGACCGTGGAGGTTAAGAATCCTTGGCTGGTTATCGACAATGGCAAGGTTGCTCACCCAGAAACTGGATTCAAGTGCCGTAAGCTTGTAGAGCTGATTGAGAATAACTGCTGAAATCGTCCCTTTCCGAAGCTCGAACACAACGCGGATACCGTCCTTGTCGGATTCGTCGCGGATGTCCGAAAGGCCGTCTATGCGTTTATCCTTGACCATATCCGCGATGGCAGTGATCCACTGTGCCTTATTAACCTGGTAAGGCAGTTCGGTAACGATGATGCGGTCGCCGCGGTTGCCGCCATCGGATTCCTCTATAGTGGCAACTCCCCGGACGATCAGGCGTCCCTGTCCGGTGGTATAGACATTCCGGACACCCTCAACGCCCATAAGGATACCCCCGGTCGGGAAGTCGGGACCAGGCATGATCCGCATGAGATCATCAACCGGTATATCCGGGTTATTGAGATAGTGAGAGACTGCGTCACAGACTTCCCGGAGGTTGTGCGGGGGCATTTTGGTTGCCATTCCGACCGCAATCCCATCGGTGCCGTTTACCAGCAGGTTGGGGATCTTTGCCGGGAGGACGGTTGGTTCCTTGAGGGATTCATCGTAGTTGGGAATGAACGTTACCGTCTCTTTGTCCAGATCTTCCAGCAGTGCTTCTGCGTACTTTTCGAGCCTGACCTCGGTGTAACGGCTCGCAGCAGCAGCATCGCCGTCAACCGAACCGAAATTTCCCTGCCCCTGCACCAGCATGTACCGGTAGGAGAAGGGCTGGGCCATCTTGACAATCGTATCGTATATGGAGGCATCCCCGTGGGGGTGGTACTTACCCATCACGTCACCGACCACCCTCGCACTCTTCTTGGTGGGTTTGTCGCTGGTGTTGCCCATCTCCCACATGGCATAGAGTGACCGGCGGTGAACCGGTTTGAGCCCGTCGCGGACATCGGGGATGGCCCGGCCGATGATAACGCTCATGGCATAATTGATGTAGGAGGTCTTCATCTCGTGCTCGATGCTGATGGGCTCGATCCGGTGGGTCAGGGAATCGTCTGCGGGCGGGGCATCCTCAGATGTCAAGGTTGGTCACCTCCCGGGCATGACGGATAATGAAATTCTTCCGTATTTCCACATCTTTTCCCATCAGCGTCTTGAAGATCTCGTTGGCTTCCATGGCATCCTCGATATTGACCTGCTTGAAGATCCGGTTCTCCGGGTTCATGGTGGTGTCCCAGAGCTGGTGTGCGTTCATCTCACCAAGACCCTTGTACCGCTGGACGGAGACCCCTTTCTCGCCCATGGCAGCCGAAACTTTCTGCATCTCATCCTCGTTATAGACGTATATCTCCTCTTTTCCTTTTGCCACCCGGAAGAGGGGAGGCTGGGCGATATAGACGTATCCCGCCTCGATAAGTTTCAGCATGTACCGGTAGAAGAATGTGAGGAGGAGGGTCCGGATATGGGCTCCGTCCACATCAGCATCGGTCATGATCACGATGCGATGATAGCGGGCCCGCTCGGGATCGAACTTCTCACCGATGCCCGTACCGATGGCCGAGATAAGTGTCTGAATTTCGGCGTTCTTTAAGATCTGATGTTCGCCGGCCTTCTCCACGTTGAGGATCTTGCCACGCAACGGAAGGATGGCCTGGAACTTCCGGTCCCGTCCTCCTTTCGCAGAACCGCCTGCAGAGTCTCCTTCAACGATGTAGATCTCGCTTTTTGCCGGATCCCGTTCCGAACAGTCCGCCAGTTTTCCCGGAAGACCGCTGCTTTCCAGCGAACTCTTGCGCCGGGCAAGGTCACGGGCGTTCCTTGCAGCCTCACGGGCTTTTGCTGCGGAGAGAGCTTTCTCTATAATAATCTGGAGTACCTTGGGATTTTCATCAAAATACTCGGAGAGCGCTGCATAGACAAGGGAGTCAACGATACCCTTGACGCTGCTGTTGCCAAGCCGCATCTTGGTCTGACCCTCGAACTGGGGATTTGCCATTTTTACGGATATAACAGAGGTGAGCCCTTCGCGGACATCTTCACCGCGGAGGGTTAACGGGGAATTCTCCTTGATCAACCCGTTGCGTTTTGCCATGGTGTTAATGGCGCGGGTGATCGCACTCCGGAATCCTTCCAGGTGTGTCCCGCCCTCGCGGGTATTGACCGAGTTGACATACGCGAAAAGTTTCTCATCATATGCAGTTGTGTACTGCATGGCAACCTCGAGCTCGAGCTTGTTTTCGACATCTTTCCGCGAGATATCGATGGGAAGCGGATGAAGGCTCTCTGCACCCTCATTCAGGTATTTTACAAACTCGACAAGACCACCGGCATAACAGTAATCTGCAGAGTCACCACTGCGGTCATCAAAAATTTTTATCCGTACGCCCGCGTTAAGGAAAGCAAGTTCGCGGAGACGGTGGGCGAGCACATCGTAATCGAATATGGTTGTTTCGAATATTGTGGCATCGGGGACGAAGTGGATCCGGGTACCGGTCATTTTCGATCCGAACTTTGAGAGGAATTCCGCTCTCTGTTCGTTTTCGGCACTTGCAGGGTCGGATGCCGTTGCCGGCGATATGGCTCGCACGGACGGGGCCGGCTCGCAGTACCAGAGCTGGTAGCGTTCAAGCAGTTCAGCGAGGGTCTCTTTATGTACCGAGAGAGGGCTGGTGGGTTTACCCTGGCTGAACCTCATCTCGTAAACATTCCCGTCGCGATAGACACTGGCTGAAAGCCAGTTGGAGAGGGCGTTGACCACCGATACGCCAACGCCGTGAAGGCCTCCGGAGACCTGGTAGCTTGCCTTATCAAATTTTCCCCCGGCATGCAGGACGGTGAGGACGACTTCGAGAGCGCTTTTGTGGTTCTTTTCCATCGTATCAACGGGTATACCACGCCCGTTATCGACAACGACTACCGAACCGTCTTTATTAATCATTACGGTTATAAGGTTGCAATAGCCGGCGAGTGCTTCGTCAATAGAGTTGTCTACCACTTCATAGACAAGATGGTGCAGCCCGCGGGTGTCTGTACTGCCGATATACATTGCCGGGCGCTCACGGACCGGAGTAAGCCCTTCGAGAACCGTTATATGGGACGCATCGTAGGTTTCAGTCATGCAAAACCTCCCTTAAAAAGCAGAAAAAAATACTGTACGGTAATCACAATAATTATTGGTCTTTAACTGACTTAAACCGAACTGAAGGAATTCTTTAAAGAGTAATTAAAGGGTATTGCTTCACCGGAATTGCCCGATGGTCGCATCCGGAATACCCAGTTCGCGATCGATTGCCACCACCAGCCGCTGCAGGGTGCTGATTACGTCGCGGGCATCTTCCTTGTCCAGGGTTCCCGGCTGGTGCCAGATCACCTTCTTCCGCAGCAGGGTTGTGATCTCCTCGACATCCGTACCTTTGAATTTCTCCGGCAGTATCAGTCCTTCAACATGATCGCCGGCCCCGAACCAGGCCTGTTCAGGAGGTAACGCAAAATGCTGTGCTATCAGGGTTATACTGGTGATAAACCCATGACCGAAAGGATATTCCATAATGAACAGATGGAGGCCGGATTACAAAAAAGTAATGCTATACGAGGCGAACCGGTGCCAGCCAGACGATGACGGGTACTGCGATGATGATTGTAATCGACAGGGAAAGGAAAGCAAGGTCTCCCCAACCAAGGGATTTTTTCTTCACATAGAGGAAACTATGCCTGCCATAACCCCGGCAGAGCATGCTGATATACACCCTTTCTCCCTGCTC
>Ga0209079_10000268_pt1 | contig 22059 bp, 23 predicted proteins | sample PPLLaktember2015_2_FD_187259 | JGI IMG/M metagenome (GOLD analysis project Ga0209079, IMG submission 187259) | Freshwater sediment microbial communities from Prairie Pothole Lake near Jamestown, North Dakota, USA - PPLs Lake P7 Core (6) Depth... | ecosystem: Environmental > Aquatic > Freshwater... | reverse complement strand
AAGCAGAGTACCGGGGAGGGGGAGGAAACGGTGGACATGTACCTTTCCGTACCGGGCTACCCATTGGATGAGGTCGAGGGTCATTTTCTGGTCGGTATCGGTCTCGAACGGGAGCCCGACGATAAAGTCTACAACAGGGGTAATCGAAACCTCGTTGCAGAGTTCAACGGCACGGATCACATCGTCTACGGTGTGTCCCCGCCTGAGTCTCTCCAGTACGACATTACTTCCCGATTGCGCTCCGAAATGGAGTTTTGTGTTGGAACAGTGCCTGGTGACGAGCCCAAGCGATTCCTCGCAGATAAATTCGGGACGCACCTCGCTTGGGAATGTTCCGAAATATATCCTGTGCTCCAGTTTTTTAAAGAGACGTTCAATTTTTTCCCAGCGTGGATGGATACCATCCGAGCCGTAAGCAAAGGCATTCGGCGATACGAATCGTGAATCCTTATACCGGTTCGCATACGCCGCAATCGAGTCAATAGTTCGGTGCCTCATGCAATGCCCGAATATATCCGGTGTCTGGCAATAACCGCAGGAAAACGGGCAGCCCCGGCTAATCTCCACGTAACCCTGTCTCCTGGAAAAGGGCGGATACGCATCAAGCCGGACGCAGGAATCCGCCGGTTCGTACCAGGTACCTGTCGCAACACCGGGTATCTTCCCGTCCCTGCCACCTTCTATCTGTGCAAGAAGGCGGGGAAGGGTATATTCTCCTTCACCGGCAACCACGTAATCAGCATATTCTGCTGTCTCACGCGGGTGTGCCGTTGCGTGCGGGCCACCAACTATGGTTATGCAGTCTGCTGCAGTAATCTCATCCAGGTACAGGGATGCATTGATCGAGTTGAGACTGTAGCAGGTCACGTCATCCTGTGGGGAATTGACCGGAAGGAGAAGATACCCGTCCTGCTCGCATGCCGCAGAAAGTGCTGCATACGAATTTTGTGCTGCGTGAATCAGCCGCCAGTTTACACGCATAATCGGTTGAGGAATACAAATTAAAAAATGGAGCCGGTTATTTGACAATACGGCCTTCAGCGGGTCCGATACTCCCTGAGCTCATCATTCGTTTTATAAGTTTGACTATTGTCCATGGTGACCCAGACTTCAACACGGTCAATCGGGCCTCTGAGCGGTCCTTCGCCCCTAGTTCCATCAAGCTCCACCTGATCCCCTTTCTTGATCCCAATTGTGGCGTTCTGGACTGTTCCGTCAGCCCTCGTGAGTTTCACTTCGATCTTTTTCACGTGGATCATCCCCTCACCACCTTGAAAGATCACCATGATTTTCCCAAGGTAGTCCTTTTCTAAGACATCCACTTTTACCGTATTATAACTTGGAATTGTACTTGTAGTTACTGTCGTAAGAACCCCTACTGATGATGCCGAACCGGTTGTTGGTACGGATCCCATACCGGAACCCGGTGTGGATGTAGACGGTGATGTCTTACTGAATGTGCATCCGGCGGATGAAAGAGCTCCGCAAAGAACGATTATGATTACCAGCATGACTCTGAACTGCATGATAAAAAAGTGCGAGCTTGAGTTATATCATGCTTGTGCTCTCAGTATGAACCGCTCCAGCGGTATCGGGAACACCCGCCTCTCCGGGAATCCCCACGGTATGCAAACCCAGACTTTATTTTCATCTGAATAGATGATGAATTCCATGCATCCAAAAAACGCCCTCGCAACCGACCGGTTATGTAAATTCCTAAAAATCTTCATGACCCGCCGTGCCTCGGAGAGGCCCTGTGGCGGGTGATCCTCATAAGGAAATACTACTATTTCTTGGTAATATTCTCATGCACTTTTTAAGTATCCTCTTTTTGCACCGCAGCTACGCTTTTTCCGGTATTTTTGAAAGGTCTCTTGATGGTTCATGAGAAGCGATTAAGGAATTCAGCCCTGGTAACGCTCCATCTGAATTCAAGGAAAGGTCAAAGAAAAGGAACAGGTTAAGGAATTCTTTTATCATTCGCCACAGCCAAAATACCTTGAAATGGATCCATTTCTGTCCATCATCGATGTCATACTTCATTTTGACAAATACCTGCCGGGAATTATTGATGCATACGGGGTCTGGACGTACCTGATCCTGTTTGCGATTATCTTCTGTGAGACGGGTCTTGTGATATTTCCTTATCTCCCCGGAGACTCACTCCTTTTTGTCGGGGGAGCGCTTGCGGGTGCCGGCTTTCTCAGCCCGGGGATACTGCTCATCACACTCATCGTTGCTGCGGTACTCGGCGACTCTGCAAATTACTGGATAGGGCATACCCTCGGGATGAAAGTTCTCGAAAAAAAGTATAGTTGTGTCAAAAGGGAACATCTGGAAAAAACGGAGGAATATTTTACCCGGTACGGCGGTCTGACGATCGTGATTGCCCGCTTTGTTCCGTTTATACGGACATTCGCACCGTTCCTTGCCGGCGTCGGGAAGATGAGCTACCGCTGGTTCATTACCTATAATATCACCGGCGCAGTCATGTGGATCTGCGCGTTTGTACTTTCAGGCTATTTCTTTGGCAGCATTCCCGTCGTAAAGGAGAACTTCAGTCTCATCATCTATGCAATCATCGGGATCTCACTTCTTGCCGTAGGATCCATTATTATCGGTGTTATCCGGTCGGTCCGGGAATGCCCGGCAGGCGAGCAGCTGGAACCGGTACGCAAAGAATAACACGATTCCATCCTCCCCGTGCTCTGTCTGGCTGAAAAATGTCATAAACCCAGGATAAACCCCTGTTTTTGAATTCCTGAATGCGAGAGTATATTTCGGGATCATACAAAGTACATCTGCGATTTACCATCAGATTCATCATCGCAGGGTTTCTGAATAATGCTCCCGCTTGATAAACTCCTTGACCTGGCCGGCAGTGCCGGGCTCAGAACGTCCCAGGTTGCTGAATTCCGCCAGAGATTCGGTGTGAACGAAATGACTCCCCCGGTGAGGGAGTCTCTCTGGAAACAATACCTGAAACATTTCGATGATCCGATTATAAGGATCCTTCTTCTTGCCGTAACCATATCAACGATTGTCTCGCTCATACGAGGGAACGGGTTTCTGGATATCCTCGGGATCATTGTTGCTATCCTGCTCTCAACAGGTATTGCATTTTTCAACGAGTACCGGAGCAGCAGGGAATTTGACATCCTGAACGCGACCCGCGATGATATGGCAGTGAAGGTGATCCGGGACGGTCACCCGGCCTCGATCCCTTCGCGTGATATCGTTGTCGGGGACCTGATACTTCTTGAGGCCGGCGATGCCATACCCGCTGATGCCTGGGTATCCGCATCTGACGATATCTTTACCGACGAGTCCGCATTTACCGGGGAGAGCGAGCCTGTCCCAAAGGAACTGCGGGAGAGGGTCTTAAAGGGTGCATTCGTCACTGCAGGGAAAGGGCAGGCAATTGCCGGAGCGGTTGGCGACTCGACCCAGATGGGGGTAATCGCTTCATCTCTTGGAATCGATCATACAACCCAGACACCCCTTGAACAAAAACTCGAAGCACTCGCCGGCATCATCAGCAAATTCGGGTACGCGATGGCCGTGCTTATCTCGATAAGTCTGTTCATCCGGGGGATCCTTACCGGGGAAGTAACCGGTCTGAACCTCGATTCGCTCAACTACATCCTCCACTACTTCATGCTCGCGGTAGTCGTCGTGGTTGCAGCTGTCCCCGAAGGCCTTCCGATGAGTGTCGCACTCTCCCTTTCGCTTGCCATGCGCAAGATGACAAGGGCAAACTGCCTGGTGCGCCGTCTTATCGCCTGCGAGACCATCGGTTCTGCCACGACAATATGTACGGATAAGACCGGGACTCTCACTAAAAACCAGATGGAAGTGGTCGCATCATCGGCAGGTGACCCGCATCACACGGATAACCTCCCCCAGACACCTTCAGAGTGGATCACCCTGAATGCTGCAGTAAACGGCACCGCACATCTCGAAGATCGGGAAAACCGGGTCATTGTTATCGGGAACTCGACAGAAGGCGCACTGCTCCGCTGGCTGCGGCATCATTCGCTCGATTACATGCAGATCCGTGCAGAAACCCATGTAACAAAACAGTACCTGTTCGACGGCACACGGAAACGAATGTCAACAGTTGTGCGGATCGATGGCAGACCCTATCTCCTCGTCAAAGGTGCACCGGAGATCCTCGCATCGCTCTGCATAACGACTCCCGACCTCAGCGGGATCAGCGTCCTTGCCTCCAGAGCGATGCGGACGCTTGCCTTTGCCCACAGGGAAATCACGGACGGGGATGAAAGTGAAACCTCCCTTGTATGGGATGGATATGTCGGGATTCGCGATCCTCTCCGGGACAACATTGCGGAATCTGTTGCAACCTGCCAGCATGCCGGTATCAGGGTCCGCATGGTCACGGGTGATAATCCGGAAACTGCACGGGCTATCGGACAGGATTCCGGGATTCTCCGGAGCGGGACGGTCATAACCGGATCGTCATTCCGTTCCCTTTCACCGGACGAGCAGGTTACAACGGCTCAGGGTATGGACATCATGGCACGTGCGGAACCCATGGATAAACTCCTCCTGGTCAAGGCGCTCCAGACAACCGGTGCAGTTGTCGCAGTAACCGGTGACGGTACGAACGATGCTCCCGCCCTCAAACACGCCGATGTAGGGCTTGCCATGGGGATTGCGGGAACAGAGGTGGCACGTGAAGCCAGTGATATTATCCTGCTCGATGATTCCTTTTCGTCGATTACAAACGCCGTCTTATGGGGCAGATCGCTGTATGAGAATATCCAGAGGTTCATACTCTTCCAGCTCACGATTAATTTCTGTGCCTGTATCCTGATATTCATTGCACCGCTGATGGGTTATCCGGAACCTTTCAGCATTATCCAGATCCTCTGGATCAACATCATCATGGATACTCTTGCGGCATTTGCGCTCTGTTCAGAAGCCCCCCATGCCGGACTCATGAACCGCCGACCGGTGTCGCATGACGCCAGAATTATCTCACCATTCATGTGGACATCGATCATCGTCACCGGCACATTTTTTATTATTGCGGGTCTGCTTCAGATTTCCACCGGATTCCTCGGCGGTACCACACCTGATGAAATCAATACAGTGTTTTTCGCAGCATTTATCCTGGGTGCAGTCTGGAACGGGATCAACTGCCGGGCACTGGACGGGAAGATGCCTCCTTTCTTCAGGGGCAACCCGACATTTTTTGCCGTGATGGGCGGCGTGATCCTCATGCAGATCCTTATCGTGCAATACGGAGGGCCAGTCTTTGGCACCGTGCCGCTTTCCCTTGAACAGTGGGCAAGGATTATCGTTGTATCCGCATCCGTGCTTATCGTCGGGTTTGTGCTGCGTGTCTCGTACCGGTACCTCAATGGCGGGAAAACAGAGAACACGATGATGGAGACCTAGGTGGGATCCAGAAAATGTGTTTCCGGGATAATTATCTCTTTTGATAATTTGTTTTAAAAAAATCTGCATGATGAAGGCGGATATCCTGATCGTGGTCTGAGTTACATAAAATTTTTGAATTGGATTCGAGAACTTTGTTCATGTCTTCTTTATCCAGAAATCACTGAAATATATGATGATCACCCGCCTCAGGGCCTCTCCGAGGTACGGCGGGTCAGTGAGTTTTTTTCAGATTTTCATTAATTCACCAATCATCGTCATTGATCCGCCGCGGGGGCGTCCCTCCGGGGGCGGCGGCATTCATCCTTTTTTAGTACCGAAACCATCACGAAAGGGAGTAGAGGCATTTCGGTTACTACTGATAACGCTCACACGAGTCTCCCGGAACCATGACAAATGACTGAAACCGTCAATCCCTAAAAAAGTCAGAACTTCAGAATATTTTTTTCTTCCACATCAACAGTCCCATCGCTACCGAAATGATAACCGAAAAGCCAAAGATGGTCTCGAAGGCGAGCGGTCTGTCAGATAAGGGAAGATCAAGGACATTCATGCCATAGAAACTCGCGATCATTGTCGGCACCGCGATGATGATCGTCACCGATGCAAGGAACTTCATAACGATATTGAGATTGTTTGAAATGATGGTGGCAAATGCCTGGGTCATGCCATTCAGGATATGCAGGTAGATCTGGGACATCTCCATCGCCTGCTTGTTTTCAATAATGACGTCTTCTAAAAATTCGGCATCCTCCTCGTACATTTTCAGCGGTTTTGAGCGAAGGATGCGTTCAAGGACCGCCTCATTGCTCTTGAGAGAAGTAGAGAAATAGATCAGGCTTTTTTCCAGTTCCATCATCTGGAAGAGTTCCTCGTTCTTCAGTGACCGGTGAAGTTCAGCTTCAATCCGGGAAATGGACCTCTCCATCTGGCGCAGGTGACTGAGATAATAGGAGGCATTCCGGTAAAAGATCTGGAACATGAACCGCGTTCTTTTCATCGTGGTGAAATGTCGTACCTTTCCGGCAACAAAATCATCCAGTACCTGTGATCTCCGGCTGCAGACCGTGACAACATAGTCTTTGGTGATGACAATTCCCAGGGGGTGCGTGGTCAGGGTCTTTATTTCTTCAAATTCCGCTGTCACCGGTATATCCATGACGATTAAAACCACATCATCCTCGGAATCTATACGAGGACGCTCCTCTTCATCGAGGGCTGCCTTTAAAAATTCCGTGGGTATGACACATGTGCTGCTGACAACGGCAAGTTCAGCCTCGGACGGTTCGTATAACCGTATCCATGTCCCTTCTGATATTGTGTCCACAGGTCCGGTGATGGCAGGTTCATGCTCGCTTCCTGTCCTGAAAATCTGCATCAAAATCAAATCCCTCCCGCACTGGACTGCGTCCGTTGATGAATTTCCTCCGATCTCTGGTCAAGGCTGCTGGTTATCCTGGCCGTTTCTCCAATACTCCGGAGAATAATTATCACCCGGGTTATTTATGGGGTACTGTTGACTCAGGTATCCAAAAACGAATCTGTTCGTTTCCTTCCGGAAAGACCGAGTCCTGCGAACTGTTCTGACCGGATAGTCCCCCGGCACAAACGAAGTTAATCTGTCTGCCCATCCACGGATTTCTTTTTAGGTACAGTTACATTCCAGCGACTAATTTTGCTTGCTGATTGATCAAAATTTACCATTGATACTCCCGGGGCTTCGGTATTTGCCTATGTCCCCGCCGGTGAAGGCAACCCCCTCTGGAGCGATAATTCCAGAGAAAGTAATAACACCACAATCGCACATCGCAGGGGCGGTTCGGGGAGACAGGCACTGGCCCCTCCGATACCAGGTGATTTGCAATTTGTTGAAATCGTAGGGTTTCCCATGAAAACGGACATGATGCCGAAGGGTCACAAGCATACAGGATGAAAATACCAGGAGCATTTTCATATTAAATTGCACAGTTCCAGTAATTTCGGGAAGTGGCAATCCTGCTAATGCGATGACCTGCGCCGCACCAAAAAGGGACGCCCTCTCGGCGCTTCAATTACCTGAAAATTCCGCTCCCGTCCTCTCAAGAGCCTGTTACGGATGCCTGTCAGACCTTCACAATTTTTCATGGTTTGGGTGAGAACAATTCCCGTTCATGCCCGTTTCAACAGCGCCGAAAAATTAATTCAATATCTGTCCTGTTCTCAATTAAAGAAACAAGACTTCTCATAAAATACGTGAATTGATTCCATCAAACGAGGAATTCCGGGCATGGAGGGAAAACCAGATATTCTCCATGAATAATGATATGTCTGACTTGTGGAGAACACCCATGATGGAATTTGATTTTCCGGTCGGCTACCACCCCTTCCATACCGTTACGATCATAAATTTTCAGCTTAACCGCTGGCATTCTCTGGGATATGCACGTTTTGAAGATTTGTTGAAAGCCGCACAGCACATTCGGACGCTGGATGACTGGAAAGGGGTGATGACCGGTCTGGCACGGGAGGCATGCTCCGAACAACGGTGGATGAATGCAGCCTTTTACTACCGTGCTGCGGAATTTTTCACACTCCCGTTGGACCCTGACAAGGAAAAACTCTATGATACGTTCACCGATATTTTTTACCGGAAGGCCTGCGCAGGAGAACCTATTGAACGTCACGATATCCCGTACGAACATACCCATCTCCCTGCCATTCGTGTCCCGTCTGCCCGCCCTTCCTGCAGGGGAACTATGGTTATCCACGGGAGTTTTGACTCATTCATTGAGGAGTTCTATTCTCTCGCGGTGTACTTTTCAGGTCATGGCAATGATGTTATCCTGTTCGAAGGGCCGGGGCAGGGAGCTGCATTAAAAAAATCTGGTCTTCCCCTTACGTATCGGTGGGAGAAACCAGTTAAGGCGGTACTGGACCATCTTCACCTCAACAACGTAACCCTGCTGGGGATATCCATGGGTGGCTGGCTGTGTTTCCGTGCAGCGGCATATGAACCAAGAATCCAACGGGTTATCGCACTGAGTATCGCATATGATTACATGCAGATACCCTCCCTTCCCGTCCGGCTGCTTGTAAAGATTCTGCTGCAGTCGAGAGAGTTGATGAATTATCTTGCCCGGTTGAAAATGAGAGGGAATTTCCAGGAGCGGTGGGGGATTAACAACCTGATGTATATCACGAAAACCGCAACACCGATGGATGCAACATATCCTGCTCCAGTTCAATGAAGATAACCTGCATTCGGAACTCGTGACCCAGGACGTCCTGATCCTGACGGGGGCAAAAGACCATTTCATCCCGCTGAAAATGCACGACAAACAGGTGAGTGCATTACGAAATGCAAAGTCGGTGACCGAACGCATCTTTACCGAAAAGGACCATGCCGAGAACCACTGCCAGATCGGGAACATCGGGCTTGCCCTTGAGGTAATGGAGAAATGGCTGGAGAGGAAATCTGAATGAACAGGGATGCCGACTATTCCTGACATTTCGGGTAATTTTCTTGTTCCTGATGACGAAAAATAAAGAATGCTGTACATTGGTGATAAAACTGGGTCTTTACACAATTTTATCAGGTTTAACATAGTTAATCTCCTTTGATGTATGAACTGGTCTCCCCGGTCGATCCGTGGAGAATCGGAAAATATTTCGGATACTTCCTCATGGCACTGGGAATTATTCTTCTGCCTCCCGCAGCCTTCGCAGCATTCGTACATGAAACCCGTGCCGCCGTTATTTTTACCAGTGTTGCAGGCAGTATCCTGTGTGCCGGGTTTATTCTCTACAGGATCCTGCCCAGGACCGAATTGAGGTCAAAGGAAGCAATTGTGCTTACGGCCATCTTTTTCCCCCTTTCATCAATCATCAGTGCTGTCCCGATGCATCTCATCACCGGGGTGGCCTACACTGATGCTCTTTTTGAATGCGTCGCCGGTATTACTACGACCGGTCTCTCGGTAATGCCAACGATATCAGATCCCGTTTTCCTCTTTTTCCGCTCATGGCTCCAGTGGATCGGTGGTCTTGGAATCATTATTGTGGTGCTTCTCATTTTCTTAAAACCCGGAACGAGCACCTTCCTGCTTTTTGAAACACAAAACAGTACCGATATCGTAAAGCCGGGTGTCATAGCCACTGCTGTTATGTTCGGCAAGGTCTACTTCACCATCACGCTCCTGGCATTCGGATTGTTCCTGGCTGGAGGGATGATCCCCTTTGATGCTCTCTGTCATGCACTCAGTGCCGTCTCAACAGGTGGTTTTTCCACAAAAACCGGAAGCATTGCCGATTTTTCCGGTATGGTAATACCTGTTGCGATGTGTGCGATTATGGTTATGGGTGGGACGAATTTCAGTATCTTTCCGGAGCTGTTTAAGAACCCGAAAAAATTTTTCGGCGACGTTCAGCTGCGCTATTTCACCCTTTTTGCCGCAACGGGCATAGTGCTGATGGTCTTTTCTCTTTCACCCACTGTTGCTGTTATTGATTCGATCCCCCTTGCAGTATTCCAGGTTATTTCCGCCCTCACCACCACGGGTTTCTCAACAATCCCCATAGGAGGGCTAACGGAGACATCACAGGCTGTACTGATTGTACTCATGGGGATAGGGGGAAGTCTGGGATCGACATCAGGTGGCCTGAAAATCTTCCGGCTGATTCTCATAGTGCAGATAATCAGGATTATTTTCATGCGGATTTTCTTACCTGGGGAGGTAGTAATACCCCTGAAGGTAGGAGAACGGGTGATGGAACCCGATGAGGTATACCAGCATGTGTCATATATTTTTCTCTACGGTATTGTTCTTGCCATTTCATGCTTTGTCTTCATGGTATACGGGTATGGGATGAGCAACTCCCTTTTCGAAGTGACGAGCGCTCTGGGGGGTGTCGGATTATCAACGGGGGTGACCTCTCCATCCCTTCCCCTTGTCCTGAAAGGAGTACTCTCGGCCGATATGTTGCTCGGGCGGTTGGAAATCATCCCGTTCCTCATCCTCCTTAACCCGATAACATGGTGGAGATGGCCAACGGTTAAATTCGAAACAGCATCCTGATACATTGCCGGATCATGTGGACTGCAAGAGAGATCCTTTCGCCAACCAGGATATCATCATATAGATAAAACGGATTTCCCATGAAAATTGAACTAGACTGATGTGCGTAATGGAATGTTAATAATTCTAAATTATTTGCGATGAACCCCGCCGCCCCCGACGGGGCGCCCCCGCGGCGGATCGGTATCTGTAGGTATATTTGCAAAACACCGTACTGCCCCGCCGTGCCTCGGAGAGGCCCTGAGGCGGGGGACCCTCCCAACATTGCATGGTTTAATGATTTTCATGGTTCGGGTGCGAACTCATGTTCATGCCCGTTTCAACAGATATTTCTTTTTACGAATTAAGATTGAATCGGCCTGGTACTCCTCAGATATTTATATGATGTTAAAAGGTGATGAGTGAATGCTGCCCGCCATTCCTGATAATAGTGGCAGTGATAGTTAGTTTCATGACGGATTCTTTTTACTAAAGACATGGAAGGCGGAGGATAATGCGGGTAATAATTACCGGAGCAGGTGAACTGGGAAAACACCTTGCCCAAAAACTGGCACACCTTGGAAACGAAGTAATTGTGATAGAGAGGGACGCGAAATACGCAAAAGAACTGTCTGAATCGCTGGACTGCACCATTATCAATGGAGAGGGCACACGACCGGATATCCTTGAAAAAGCACAGATTGAGAAAGCAGATGTAATCGTTGCCTGCACGGATCATGACCAGGATAATATTCTTATCGGCCTTATTGCAAGGAACAAAAAGGTACCAAAAATTGTCCTGCGCATTCATGACGACCAGTTCCTTGCGGTAGCAAAACAGCTGGGATTCGATGATCTTATTAACCCGTCACAGATTGCATCCTCGATAATATCCGATACTCTTCGTGGTGTAGACACCATTGAACTGAGCTGTCTTGTCCGTGGTGATGTCCAGTTTATCAGTGTCCTTGCCACCACCAGACAGATTAACCAGCATCTCAATGAATTGACGCTGCCCTCAAAAAGTGCCTTTATAGGAATCTACCGGGGAAATGAGTTCATCCTTTCCGGAGAGAACCCGGTGGTCAGGCAAGGCGATGAAGTGATGGTCGTTACGACTGCCGGTCACGTCGAAAAAATCAGGGAATTTTTTCATGAAGCAGTAAAATCGTAATTCCTCACCAGGTGTATGTCAATAGGTTTATCGTGTTATTCTTCAGAGGTTTGTGGGTTATGGGATCAGTCCGATGAAAAAAGTAGTGATCGAAGTTCCAAAAGGTAAATCCGGAATAATTGAATCCAGATTTAAGGACACTCTTTTTTCTATCGAGCAAAGGGAAAAATCAACCAGATTTACCCTTTATATTCCTGATGAGATGCTGGACCAGTTGATACGCCAGACCAATGGTTCTATTAAAGAGACGTCTGATGCCCGGCCGGTCTGGACAGGCATTATTCCTGATTACGAGAATTTTGCGGATCAGGACAATCGGATCACGCTGATTGAAGTCTCCACACCAGACTTCGTTATCTCGCCCTTTGTGGAAAAAATCAAAGAACGATCAGAAAACTCCGGAAAAAAGGAGGAGAAAACTCCCATCGAGAAGATAATCGCAATAACGAAATCGCATACAGAATTTGATAAGGAAAAATTTATTCTCGCCGCCATTGCCGGACTGGTGGCACTGATTGGATTATTCCTGAATAATATCGGCATCATTATCGGTGCAATGCTGGTATCTCCCCTGCTTGGTCCGATTTATGCTTTGGCGGTTTATATTGCGATCGGGGATGTAAAAACAACCCTGCGCTGCATCCAGATACTGGGACTGATGGTGGTCATGCTGGTTGTTATCTCTGCCATTTCCTCATTCGCACTCTCATTCATCATCGATCTGCCCCTCACACCGGAGATCCTGTCACGAACAGACCCCAATGCGATTTTCATCCTGATGGCTGTTCTCCTCGGTTTTGCAACAATGATAGCCCTGTCGGAGGGAATTCCGGAAGGGATCGCGGGTGTCGCGATTGCAGCCGCTCTCCTCCCTCCTGCGGTGGTGACTGGCATAACCGTGGCACTGTTTCCTGAAGGGGCCGTAAAAGCTGTTATCCTTACCCTCCAGAATGTTATCGGTCTTATCGCAGGCAGTATCATCGGTGTCGTGTTTCTCCATATCGGTCCAAGAAGTCTCTTTGCCCAGGTCCAGTCACGGCAGGTCATTACCCGTGTTGCGTGGTTCCTTGCCATCGCTATCGGATTTCTGGTGATTATCTCGTTCATCGTATAACGGGGTTATGATATTAGGATGATTTTTTCGGGAGATTACGGAGGATCGCGCCTGGGACTTCGGAAGGGATCGAGTGGTTGATTATCAGTTCTTTGGGTGAGGGGTGTGCCAGCCTGAAAATCGGATCATTGGTGGTAGTCATTCGCATCAATAAGGGAGAGATAATAGGGAGTTATCTTGAGGGGGAATTTATCAATAGTTCTCTGAAGCTGTTCCCGTTCCTTATGGATAAAACGGATCCCGAGTACCTGTTCGAATACAGCAATATCCCGTACCGCATGCCGGAGCTGCCACCGCCAGTCCTTCCAGTACTCAGGAGTTTTTTCAGATTCTAGGGTCTTCCTGAGGATTGCTTGTTCATCCGGTCTCTCTCCTCCCTCATAATATCCTTTAAGGACAGACACGACCTCCTTTATGGTGTTTTTTACCTGTCCTCCCACATCTTTCACGGTATGCAGCGTGCCGAAAGGTTTCTTCTGGTCTTTTTGTTGTTTCCAGAGACTGGCCGTATCCTTCACTCTGGTCAGTCCCCTTTAGAACAACCAGGTCTTTTTCGTCTCGAAATTTGTCAGGATATGGCGGTAATCATCAAACCATCTGGCCAGAGGATTGCTCCTGAACACCATGAATTTCCCGATGTTTGCAGGATCGGCTGACTGGTGATATCGCATGAAGACCTGTCCTGCAGTCTTTCCGACGACCTCAATCTTGCCGGTTGCATGCGACATGACGAACCGTGCCCGTTTCGCGAGGCCTGAACATGCCTGCCAGGATTTCTGAATAATCTCGTACGACTGTTCCACGGGGACCTGGAAGAAGCGATTCCCCAGCGAAGGGCGGCACTGGAAGACGTAATACGGTGAAATTCCTGCAAATGACTGTTTCCTGAAGAGCTCGGTGAATGTCTCCGGCTCACTGTTGATGCCGTTGAGGATCGGGGTCTGGCTGACGACCATGACCCCGGCTTTCTGCAACTCATGTGCTGCCCGTACCGACACGTCTGTCAGTTCCCGCGGGTGGTTGTAATGTGCCATCAGGTAGATGCGTTTTTCCGGTGTGCTGTAGCGTGCGAGTACAGCGCACAGATCGGTGTCATTGAGGATCCGGTACGGGTTGTATGCAAGCATCTTGCTGCCGATACGGATAATATTGACATGGTCAATCTCACGGAGCCGGTGCAGGATCGATTCGATCTGGCGGGTTTCAAGGGTCAGGGGATCTCCCCCTGTTAACAGGACATTGGTAATCTCTTTGTGATCACGGATATAGTCAATGCCCCCGGAGATATCCTTCACGGTCTCGCGTTCTGTATCCATGAATAGCCGTTTCCGGAAGCAGAACCGGCAGATGCCCCCACAGACATCTGTCATGAGCAGGAGTCCTGTCTGCGCATATTTATGCTGCAGGCCGGGCTTCCGGGTAAAATCTTTTTCACAGGAAGGATCGAGACATCCCCCACCATTGAGTTCGGCAGGATCGGGAATGACAATCCGCCGTAATGGGTCGTGGTCATCTTTCCAGTCAATTAATGACAGGTAATACTCGTTGGAGCGGAAGGGGAATTTTTCACTTACCGTCTCCATTGCATCACGTTCTTTGGAAGCGAGCCCGACAAGGTTGTCAAGCTCTGATATAGTACTCAGGTATTTCGGATTCATCGGGCACCTCATCTTTCAGGTTCTGCTCTGCCCGTCAAAGGGCAGGGTTTGAGTAATGCTGAAAACTCATGATCGCCAGCAAAGAAAATTGATCGTACTGTATGCACTACTCAGTAAACCGTAACTGGGATCTCATCTTTTAAACCCTTTGTGCAATTCTCGTTTTTAACATCAGAAAAAAAAGGATCGGGGGCATCAAACATTGCCATGACCACTTTTTAAAAAATCCATGATGGCTGTTACCAAAAACACAAAAGCGCTCCGTCGCTGGAAATTGCGCAGTACACACAACAGAAATCTTTGAATCCTGTATCAGTCAGGATGCAATTATGACTGAATTTTTGGTAAAAATTATGCTGCTCAATTATGCTGACGCTTCATCCTTCTTTTCAGGTTTTACTGGTTTTACGTAGGTAATAGCGATTACTTCAACGCTCCGGGCAATAACCGGAGATGAATACTGGGTATCCATGAAGAGACACTTCACCGGACAGGTATCGACACACGAATTGCAGACAACACAGCGGAGCCGGTCGATTTGCCAGGTCTTTGCCTCTTTACTGACAACAATTGCCTGCGACGGGCATTTTCTCTGGCAGGTCCCGCAGGATATACATCTGCTCTCATCTATCGTAACATGACCGCGGGAGAGCGCGGTCTTTTTTGCCGGCTGCGCGGGATAGAGGATAGTAGCCGGCGTACTCAGGAGAGTTTTTATTGCCGTCTTTGTCATCTCGAAATATGCCACCCGTATCACCGCTCCGTGCAACTGATACAGGGATCTATAGACAAAACAATCACCGGAACATCGGCAAGTTCACATCCCTGCAGCATCCTGACAAGCGGGGGAATATTCGTCAGCGTTGGTGTCCTGATCCTGGATCTGACGAGGAATTTTGTTCCATTGCCCTTGATGTAGTGGACGAGCTCACCCCGTGGCTGTTCCGCTCTGGCAAAAAATTCCCCATTCGGTACACCAGTCACCTTGATATCAATGGGACCATCAGGAATTTTTTGTGTGGCCTGCCGTATCAGATCAATAGAGGTGAAAAGCTCTTTCGCTCTGACCGCACAGCGTCCATAGCAATCGCCGCAACTGTCAGTTACCAGCTGGAAGCTGAGCTTGCCATATGCGCCATAACCGGTCTTGCGCAGGTCAATGGCGACCCCGCTCCCCCTGGCCGTGGGTCCGGATGCCCCAAGGTGATAAGCATCTTCCTTTGAAAGCCTGCCAACATTTCTGAGCCGGTGCTTGATCGAATCGTCCTGTAAAAATACCGTGGTAAGATCCCTGATTTCCCGTTCGATGCTGTCAAGATCCCGGTGCATTTCGTCGAGCTTCTCGTTGCTGATATCCCTGCGGACACCACCGATCTTACAGGAACCCTGGATAACCCTGCCACCTGTGGTCTGTTCCATCACATCAAGGATGCGCTCCCGGATCCTGAATGCATTCATGAAGAGGTTCTCAAACCCGAAAGAATCGGCAAAGAGGCCCATCCAAAGGAGATGAGAGTGCATCCTTGAATATTCGGACCAGATCACCCGGAGGTACTGGGCGCGTTCGGGCACATCAAGGTTCATTATCTGCTCAATTCCCTGGCAGTATGTGGCACCATGGATAAAGCTGCAAATTCCACATGTCCTTTCGGCAATATAGACATATTCCGGGTATTCCCGCTTCTCGACGAGTTTCTCAAAACCACGGTGGATATAGCCAATGGATGGGATAGCATCAACCACCCGTTCATCCTCCAGTACAAGATCGAGATGAATAGGTTCAGGAAGGACGGGGTGCTGAGGTCCGAATGGGACGATGATCTGTTTTGTCATGGTTTTTCATCTTTGGTGAGAGTCGATGAGGCAATACTGAACGGAAATTTCACCGCAGTGGTAAAAAGGTGCCCCTTGAAGTCGATATTCATGCCCTTGACCTGGATACCAAAGAGGTCGTGCATTTCGTTCTCGTAGATAAACGCGCCCCAGTACATCCCGGAGATACTGGGGATTTCAGTATCTGCAGTGACCGTGATCCGGAGATTCCTGAACACATAGTCCTTGTCAAATGAGTAGTTGATTTCGTATACATCCCCTACTTTTGAGCAATTGATTTGGACGAGCCGGTAGTCCCCGTCCCTAAATTCCTCGACCTTCCCTATCAGGTTCCCGACTTCAACAGGAACAATCTCCTGAATTCCGGTCATTGGGCATCACCTGCCCTGACCATTTTTGTTTCTGTTTTTGTTTTCATTGCCAGTCTCTTTTGTTCAAGAATCCCCAGGGCCGTGACAACCCCGTCGATAATCGATTCAGGGCGGGCAGCACAGCCGGGGACATACACATCCACCGGAATAACCTTGTCGATGCCACCAAGAATATTGTAGCATTCACGATATATCCCACCGCTTGTCGCACAGATACCAATAGCGATGACTACTTTTGGCTCCGGGATCTGTTCGTAGGTATTTATGAGTACCTGCTTATTCTGGGCGTTGACACCACCCGTCACAAGAAAGATATCCGCATGCTTGGGATTACCGGTATTGATGATCCCGAACCGCTCAATATCATATAGTGGTGTCAATGCTGCAAGCACTTCGATGTCGCACCCGTTGCATGATGACGCATCATAGTGGAGCAGCCAGGGTGATTTTTTCAGGTACGTCATGGTATACCCACCATCCTGAGATAATATAGGACCCCCAGGTTTACTAACCCGAGGGTACCGGCAATGATCCAGGCACTCCGTATCATGAGCTGCCATTTGACCCGGGCGATCGTGTTGTCGATCAGGATCTCGAGGAAATAGGCAATGATGATCGCCGCGACCGCGATTATCGGGTTCCATGCAAAGAACAGCCAGACTACCCCTAATAAAAAGACATACTCATACCAGTGGGCAACTTCGATTTTACCGAGATTCGGCCCGCCAAAATCCGTGGTGACCCCCTTCACCAGCTCCTGGTGGGCATGATGTGAGGTGGAGAGGTCAAAAGGTGACTTCCGGAGCTTGATCGTGAGCACGATAAGATAGCCAATAAAGACCCCGGGGAGGTACAGGATGACAGGTATGTCCGATGTCACAATGGCGCTCACAAAGAAACTCCTGGTGACCATGTACATGCCCACTGCTGTCAGGATGATCATCGGTTCATACGCAATGATCTGGAGCAGCTCGCGTTCCGCCCCTATATGACTGTAGGGGGAATAGGACGCATATGCCCCGAGCACAAGGAAGATGTGGGACAGGGTGAAAGCGAATATGACGAGCAGCATGTCGCCTCCTGAAAAGAACAGCGCCCCTGCAACCGCCATAAAAACAAGGTAACTCAAGACGAAAAAGTTCTGGGATGCCGTCACTACGAGGTTCTCCTTTTCAAACAGTTTCGCGACATCATAAAATGACTGGAGCAGCGGTGGACCGACCCGCCCCTGCATCCGTGCAGTAACCTTCCGGTCGATACCGGCAATAAGCCCACCGGCAATCGGGGCAAGGATCAGATAGAGAACAGCCCATATGACAGGCACCAGATATTCAGGGATCACAGGATCACCCCTACCAGCAGGATACCGGCAAAGAGGAGCAGCGCCCAGCACAACGATGTGCCGACCATGAATAGCCGTTCCTCCCCAAAAAGACCTGTCAGGTAATAGTTGGAGAGCACCAGTTCCCGGGTCACTCCCATCGAACCGGAAAACCTCATGTGTCCCTCAACCGGCCTCCCGCCCATGTAAGGCGGGGCATAGTGTGCACCCTTCCGGTAGAACAACAGGGAAAACGGCATGATGAGCAACAGACAGAGCATCATCAGCATGATACTGAGGTTCGCCTGCGAAAGCCGGGCGGTCTGGCCATAGATATTCAGGATGAACGGTTCGATAAGGACCGAGGAGATCAGGGGGAAGATCAGGCAGACTATTACCACGAGTGCGGTCAGGATATACAGTACTACCCATTTTTCTTTTTTGACGGTGTCTTCGATAACAGGCTCGTCGCGCATCACCGAGATTATTTTACCCATCCACTTGCTCCAGAAGAACACGGTTGCCGACCCGCCGAATGCAAGGATCGCGATAAAGATTAAACCGAATGGTGCCGTGATAAACGCCTCGATCGCCGCCCATTTGGAGATGACCATACCAAAAGGAGCAAGGAACATACCTGCCATGCCAATGAACATCATTATAGCGAGTTTTGGCATCCGGACGATGAGCCCTCCCATATCCTCGATATTACGGCTGCCGATGCGGTGCTCAACGGTCCCCACACACAGGAACATGAGCGACTTTGCAATCGCATGGAAAATAATCAGGAGGATCGCAACCCACATCAGGTTATACGTCCCGACACCGGCGCAGGCAACGATAAGGCCCAGATTGGCAATGGTCGAATAGGCGAGCACTTTCTTTGCATTATTCTGGGAAATCGCAATAAATGATGCCAGGGCAAAGGTGGTGCCACCAACAAGGGCGATGATAAGACCTTCAGTAGTTCCGGAAAGCACCGGGGCAAATCTCACGATCATATAGACACCGGCCTTGACCATCGTACTTGAGTGGAGCAGGGCAGAAACCGGGGTCGGTGCGACCATCGCACCGACAAGCCAGGAGGAAAAGGGCATAAGAGCTGCTTTGGTGATACCGGCAAAGCATATCAGGACGGCAGGCACCAGAGCAACCGCCTTACCGGAACTGATGAGGAAGTTCAGACCAAGGAGCTGTCCGGCGGGATCAAGGATGACAAGATAGATTAACGCCGCCATGAACGCAACCCCGCCCAGCAGGTTCATGGAAAGGGCAAGGAACGAGTTATTGGTCGCCTCTTCTGACTGGGAATACCCGATCAACAGGAAGGAACAGATCGTAGTGATCTCCCAGAAGAAGAAGACCCAGAGAAGGTTATTCGAAAAGACCAGCCCGAACATTGCCGAGAGGAAAATAAACAGAATCCCGAAAAAGAGGTTCCTCCGATCCCGGATTTCTGTGTGGTGGTGGTGATAGGTCTCCATATATCCCACGGCATAAACACAGATCAGGCTGCCGATGATTCCGATGATAAGGGCCATGATGATAGAGAACTGGTCGAGGAACAGGTTGTTCCCGATATGCAGGTTTTCCGAAAAGCCCAGCTCAAACCAGAGAAGCAGACAAGCCTGCACAAGGATCAGGAAAACGGTTACTGATTTCCGGTGCCGGATACCAAGATAGAGAATGTATGCTGCAAGGACAAGCTCGATGAAGAACATAATCTGGCTGACAGGATCGGGATCCATTGAAAAAATCAGTGTTCCCTTGTCAAACCCGAAAAGAAGAACCAGAAATGATACAATGCAGATAGCACACGCTGAGAGCTGAATTATCGCCTTGAGCCCGGGATCTTTCCGCGAGACCAGCATGAAAAGTGCCGTGATCAGCGGAAAGAGAATGAGATACAACAGGAGTTGAAGTAGAGACACCAGATTCTTTCCTTCCAGATAATTCGTTTTTTTACATTATTAATTATATTGAATTTGTTTGAGCTTCACTCCCGAGGTATTTTTCTCCGAAAAGAACCCGGTGGAGCTCGAAAGTAATCAAATAACCTATCGTAGTTGTCGTACTAAGATTTTTATATCCATCCATGAGAGACCTTATGACAAGAGCAGGTTTTGGCATTTTCATGATAATTTCATCATATTTTGATGTGATAAATGAATCCGAAGGCTGAACAAAATGCATTAATTGCGATATATGGTAAAATTTTGTTCAAAGTGTGGTGCTCAGGCTGTTGAGGAAACTTCCCTATTTTGTGCTCTCTGCGGTGCACAATTAGTTGCAGACATCTCTGATGATAATCATCCTTATGCTGATGATATTCATCTTTGTTCAGATGAACCACATCTTCTTAGCGGTTCTTCGAGGTGGGTACCAGCGCAGAAACTGGACCGGCCGTGGGAGGAGGAGATACATGCGGTCGAGCCGGTAAATCCAGCAACAACTGTCGAAATACGGAAAAAAAGAGTGAATACCGGTGTATTTATTGTCGTAGGTGTAATTTTATTTTCATTGATCCTTTTAGGTATAATCTTCCCTCCCAAAGGCAATTTTTTCACGATAATCTTTCCTCTGAAAGACAATTCGTCAGGTCCTTCACCGATTCTCCAGACGACGACAAGCACTGCACCATCTTTAGCTCCGGAACGTACCTTAAACCGTACGCCAACCCGAACACCTACACGCACACCAACCAGTACACCGACACCGATTGAGTCACTGGCTCCGGAAATGTTGAGTGTCCCGATAGGAGAGGGTGCAAGTGATGGGGCAACGTCAGTTATAGTTTTCTCAGCCAAAAAGACCAATCAATACAGTTATTATTCAGAAACAGTGAAAAAAATCCAAAATGAAACTGCCCCCCCAGGAAAAACATTTGTCATTGTTGATGCAGGTATAAAAAATATCGGAGCGCAAGTACTTAATGTAAGTTCTTCTTCATTCAGTCTTACTGATTCGAGTGGGTACAAATATGATCCCTCTTACTATGGAAATGACGGATTCACAACGCAACAGTTATACCTGAACCAGACATCACTAGGAAAAATCCTGTTTATCATCCCTAAGACCACCACAGGGTTGAGACTCCACTATAATTTCGGTGATTTTGCCACGGGTCCTAAACTGGTAGCATGGCCTGTTAAATAATACTATAGATAAATTTTTTCCAATTTTCCAATTCAACAGTTTCAATGAACCATAATTCTTTTCCACGTATCGGTGGAATTGATATGATATGACGATTTTTAGGAATGCGAATAGGGAAATGCTGATTAATATTTATCGTTTTTTAATTCAATGTGTCCTATCCCGAAATCATTTTGACAACACATCTAAATAACGATGTGAGCAAACTAACGAATCGGGACATTCAGAGGATTATCCGACAATGGGTGAGGGAAAAGCCTGTTGTCGAGATTGCTCGGGATTTTCAGGTTACCCGTCAAAGAGTATACCAGCTCATCACCCAATTCAAAGATCGAGGAGATTATCCTGAAATAAAATGGTCTGGAAGAAAATCCCAACCTATCGATGAAAGAATTGAAGAGCTGATCCTCGAAACCTATCGAGCCAACGACGTAGGTCCCACACATCTGGAGAAGAAGATCGAAGAAATTTACGGAATTCACATTCCGCATAACAGGATCTATCAGGTATTATTTTTCCACGGCCTGGTGGAGATCAACATGAAGAAGCGGCAGCAGCGGAAATATGTCCGGCATGAACGGGCTCATTCCATGTCGATGTGGCAGGGTGATTGGAAAGAGTTTGAGATTGACAACTCCAAGAAATGGGTTGTTGCATTTATCGATGATTCATACCGGTTGATTACCTGCTACGGAGTATTCGATTCTCCTACAACCGAGAACACTATCTCCATCTTGAAACAGGGGTTCCGGGAATACGGAATTCCCGCGAGATCCTGACCGATCATAGCACCCAGTTTGTTTCAGCTAGGGACCGGGAACATGCTCAACATAAATTCAAAGATTTCCTCGATCATCATGAGGTCAAACATATCGTCACACGTGTGAAACACCCCCAGACCAACGGGAAAATCGAACGGTTCTATGGTGAGGTTGAACGGAGAATCATAAAATTCGGTTCTATCGATAAAATCGT
>Ga0209079_10000265_pt1 | contig 22175 bp, 21 predicted proteins | sample PPLLaktember2015_2_FD_187259 | JGI IMG/M metagenome (GOLD analysis project Ga0209079, IMG submission 187259) | Freshwater sediment microbial communities from Prairie Pothole Lake near Jamestown, North Dakota, USA - PPLs Lake P7 Core (6) Depth... | ecosystem: Environmental > Aquatic > Freshwater... | reverse complement strand
GCAGTCAAATGCGCCGTCAGCGAAGTCCATCGCTTCAGCGTCCATGACTCGCAAGTCGATGCGCCCGGCGTCTTTTCCGCTGACCTTCCGCTGCGCTGCGGCCAGCATGTCCCTGGAGACATCGATGCCCGTGATCTGCGCCTGCGCCGGGTAACGACCGAGCGTAAGGCCCGTGCCAACGCCCACTTCGAGGATGCGTTCAGGCGCCAGCCTCGCAACCAGTTGCGCCATCGCCATCCGGCCCGGGCTGAGCACTGCTCCGAACACGAGGTCGTATAGGGGCGCGTAGCGCCGGTAGCTGCGCTCGACCTGCGCGCGGGACACCGGGGTCAAGTTGGAACTGGCGGAAGCTCGCGTATCCAGTGATGCCTCCTTCGTCGGTAACGGCCCTGCGCAGTTGGGAGTCTGGTCCATGCGTGCGCGCGGAGGGTGGCTAACCAATGCCCTGCACCGTCGAGCCGGCGTCCCGCACGTGGGCGAGGGCCTCGGACGCCGACTCGTAGATGTGCGGTGCAACCCCGCGGCCATCCAGCGCCGAGCCGAGCTTCGCGCGCAGGAACCCGGACGTCGTGTAGCGGCTGACCCCGAAGTAGTGGTTCTCGACAAGCGACTTCACCATCGCGGCGTACTCGGCCTCCACCTGCGGGTCGAGGTCGAAGTGATCGTAGTTCACGATCCCGTACACCTTGTGGCCGATCGCGTTCAGCCGGCGCTCGATCTCCGCGTGGATGGCTTTCACATCGGCGCTCGACTTCACGCTGAGCCGCTCGAAGTTCAGGAACAGGATGTTGTGTTCCTCATCGTACGCCAGCCGCTGCTCGAGCGGGACGGCGAGCATGCGCTCCCGCAGGTTCATCGGCTCGAGGCGGAAGATCGACGCGTCCATCAGCCGCGGCTGGCCGCGGATGATCGGCGCGAAGTCCATCCGCGCGAGGATCTCGCGCTCGATGTCGACGCCGGGCGCGACCTCGATGAGCTCGAGACCGTCCGGCGCCAGCCGGAACACGCAGCGCTCGGTGACGTAGAGCACGGGCTGGCCCCGCCGCACGGCCTCGCTGCCGGCAAACGTGCGGTGCTCCACCGCATGCACGAACTTCTTCGGTCCGATGTCGTTGAGCAGCTGCAACCGGCCATCGTCGACGACGACCTGCAGGTCACCCGCAGTGAAGGTGCCCACGAACACGACGCTCTTCGCGGACTGCGAGATGTTGATGAACCCGCCCGCGCCCGCCAGCCGCGGGCCGAACTTGCTGACGTTGAGATTGCCCTCGCGATCCGCCTGCGCGAGCCCGAGGAACGCGAGATCCAGCCCGCCACCGTCGTAGAAGTCGAACTGGTACGGCTGGTCGATGATCGCCTGCGTGTTCACCGCCGCACCGAAGTTCAGCCCCGAGGCCGGAATGCCGCCGACCACGCCGGGCTCGGCGGTCAGCGTGAGGAGGTCGATCACCTTTTCCTCGGTGGCCACGCCCGCCACGCCTTCGGGCATGCCGATGCCGAGGTTGACGACGCTGTTGGCCTTCAGCTCGAGCGCTGCCCGCCGCGCGATGATCTTGCGCTCGCTCATCGTCATCGCCGCAATCGAACTGACCGGCACGCGGATCTCGCCGGAGAATCCCGCGTTGTACTGCTCGACGAACGTCTGCATGTGGTACTCGGGCTTCTCGGCGACCACGACGCAGTCGACCAGGACGCCGGGGATCTTCACCTGGCGCGGATTCAGCGAGCCGCGGTCGGCGATGCGCTCGACCTGCACGATCACGATGCCGCCGGAGTTGTGCGCCGCCATCGCGATCGCGAGACCCTCCAGCGTGAGCGCCTCCCGTTCCATCGTGATGTTGCCGTCCGGGTCGGCGGTGGTGCCGCGCACGATGCCGACGCTGATCGGGAATGTCTTGTAGAACAGGTACTCCTCGCCTCCGACGGTCATGAGCTCGACGACGCTGTCCGTGGTGCGCTCGTTGATCCTGCCGCCCCCGTGGCGCGGATCGACGAAAGTCCCGAGGCCGATACGGGTCAGGTGGCCCGGCTTGCCGGCGGCAATGTCGCGGAACAGGTGGGTGATCACTCCCTGCGGCAGGTTGTAGGCCTCGATCCGGTTCGCGACCGCGAGCGCCTGCAGCTTCGGCACGAGGCCCCAGTGCCCGCCGATCACACGCCTGACCAGGCCTTCGTGGCCGAGGTGGTTGAGACCTCGCTCCTTGCCGTCGCCCTGGCCCGCGGCGTAGACGAGCGTCAACCCTTCCGGCTTGCCGATGCCGTCAGGATCGCGCTCGCTCGACTCGAGGAAGCGCTGCTCGAGCGCGACCGCGATGTTCTCGGGGAATCCGATGCCGACGAAACCGGTCGTGGCCACCGTGTCTCCATCGCGAATGAGCTGCACGGCTTCGCGGGCCGTCACGACCTTGCCCTTCTCGAAGCTCTTGAGGCCCTGGAGCAATTCGCGACCCTGCTGGCTCATTTCCACTCCCCTGTTTCTTGCCGCTGTCACGCAGATGACACCGCATCCCGTCCGCCCGGGCCACTGCTTGCCCGTTCCCCTGGCGCGGCCCTACTGTAATTCGAGATTGGTCGATGTCGAGTCCTTCCGCCGCGGCTGCCGGAATCCGACATCCCGCTGCGCGGCCAGCGGGCCATGGCGTGCATGTCGGCCTAGAATCCTCGGCTTTCGAGCGGGGGACCCCATGCAGATCCAGAACAACGTATTCATCGTCACCGGCGGCGCCTCCGGACTCGGGGGCGGCACCTCCCGGCTCCTGGCCGCGAGCGGCGGCAAGGTCGTCATCGCCGACGTGCAGGCCGACAAGGGCGAGGCGCTCGCGCGGGAACTGGGCGCCGGCGCGCGTTTCGTGAAGTGCGACGTCACCAGCGAAGCCGACGCGCAGGCCGTGGTGGATGCGGCCGGCCAGATGGGCACGCTGCGCGGGCTCGTGAACTGCGCCGGGATCGCGATCGGCGAGAAGACGGTCGGCAAGGACGGTCCGCACTCGCTCGCGTCGTTCACGCGCGTCATCACGATCAACCTGATCGGGACATTCAACATGATCCGCGTCGCCGCGACGGCGATGTCGAAGCTCGAGCCGACCGCCGACGGCGAGCGCGGCGTGGTGATCAACACCGCGTCGGTCGCCGCGTTCGACGGCCAGATCGGCCAGGTGGCCTATTCGGCTTCCAAGGGCGGCGTCGTCGGCATGACGCTGCCGATCGCGCGTGACCTTTCGCGCAGCGGCATCCGCTGCTGCACCATCGCGCCGGGGATCTTCGGGACGCCGATGCTGCTCGGCATGCCGCAGGACGTGCAGGACTCGCTCGGCAAGCAGGTCCCCTTCCCCTCGCGCCTCGGCAAGCCCGAGGAGTACGCCGCGCTGGCCAGGCACATCATCGAGAACGTGATGCTGAACGGCGAGACGATCCGCCTGGACGGCGCCATTCGCATGCAGCCCAAGTAGCTGCAGCGCACGGGCCGCGACCCGGATCCGCCGCGAGGGCGTGGTGCTCGGCGACTGACGCCCGGCCGTCCCTGTTACCGCGCGGGCCAGCGACGGTCGTCCGCGAGCGCGGGCGACTTGCTAGACTTTTTCCTTTCGACAGCGTGCAAAAGGGGAAAGAGATGACGATCAAGGTCGGCGACCGCCTGCCCGAGGGCCAACTGCAGGAATTCATCGATGTCGAGACCGAAGGCTGCCCGCTCGGCCCGAACACGTTCAGCGTCGGCGAGATCGCGAAAGGCAAGAAGATCGCGATCTTCGGCCTGCCGGGTGCCTTCACACCCACCTGCTCCGCGAAGCACGTCCCCGGCTACGTCGAGAAGTACGAAGCGCTGAAAGCGAAGGGCGTCGACGAAATCTGGTGCCTGTCGGTCAACGATGCCTTCGTGATGGGCGCCTGGGGCCGGGACCAGAACGTGTCGGGCAAGGTCCGGATGATGGCCGATGGCGCGGCGGACTACACGAAGAAACTCGGCCTGGAATTCGACGTCCCGAACCTCGGAGTCCGCTGCCGCCGCTTCTCGATGCTCGTGGACGACGGCGTGGTGAAGTCGCTGAACATCGAGGAGCCGAAGCAGTTCGCGGTCAGCGACGCTGACACGATGCTGAAGCAACTCGGCTGAGATCACTTCAGGAAACCGGACGCCGCCCGCGGGCGGCGTTCTTCCTTCGGTTCGCCGCGGGCCGCGGTCAAGCGTGGTGGCGGAAGTCCCGGGGCCTGAATCCGAGGATGCCCAGCACCGCGAAGTAAGCGGCGCCACCCGCGCCGATCACCAGTGCAAGCCAGCCTGCGCGCTGCCATGGCGTCGACTGCATCGCGGTCCAGTCGAGCGGGCGCTGCAGGAACCACAGAACAATGGCCAGCACCGCCAGCGCAATCAGCAGGCGGAGCATGAAAGTGCCCCACTTGCCCTGTGCGCGATACAGGCCGCGGCGCTTGAGTCCGATGAACAGCGCGAGTGCGTTGACGCACGCGCCCAGGCTGACCGACAGCGCGAGTCCCGCATGCGCGAGCCACGGCACCAGCACCAGGTTCGCCAACTGCGTCGCGATCAGGACGAACACCGCGATCTTGACGGGCGTCCGGATGTCCTTCTGTGCGTAGAAGCCGGGAGCGAGGATCTTCACGCCGATGATGCCGATGAGACCGACCGCATAGCCGACGACGGCCACCGCGGTCTGGTTCACGTCCCGGGCCGTGAATTCGCGCCCCTGGAACAGCACCGACACGATGCCCTCGGCCATGAACCCGAGGCCGACGGCCGCCGGCAACGCCAGCATCAACGTCAGGCGCAACCCCCAGTCGAGCAGCCTGGCGTAGTCCTCGCGGCGCTCTTCGGCGAACGCCGCGGACAGGTTCGGAAGCAGCACGGTGCCCAGCGCCACGCCCAGCAGCGCCGTTGGAAATTCCATCAGCCGGTCGGCGAACGCCAGCCAGGTCACGCTGCCCGCGACGAGGTGCGAGGCGATGTTGGTGTTGATGATGATGCTGATCTGGGCCACCGAAACGGCGAACACCGCGGGCAGCATCAGGCGCGCCACCCCCCCGACGTGAGGGTCACGGAACGCCGCGCGCGGGCTGGACAGGCGCACCCTGAACCCGCTGCGCAGCAGCGCCGACCACTGCAGTGCCAGCTGCAGGACGCCGCCGATGACCACCGCGAAGGCCAGCGCCATGATCGGCTGTTCGAGGCGCGGGGCCAGCCACAGCGCGCAGCCGATGAACGACAGGTTGAGCAGGACCGGCGTGAAGGCCGGCACGGCGAACCGCTTGTACGTGTTCAGCACTCCGGCCCCAAGGGCCACGAGCGACATGAACAGGATGTACGGGAACATCCAGCGGGTCATCACGGTGGCGAGGTCGAACGCCCCGGGATCGCGCGCCAGGCCGGAGGCGATCAGCCACACGAGGACGGGGGCCGCGACCACGCCGAGCACCGACACGCCGAGCAGGATCCAGAAGAGCGCCGAGGCGACGTGCCCGACGAACAGCCCCGTTTGCGCCTCGTCCCGCTTCGCCCGGACATCCGCGAGCATCGGCACGAAGGCCTGCTGGAAGGCGCCCTCGGCGAACATCCGGCGTAGCAGGTTCGGCAGCCGGAACGCCACGTTGAAGGCGTCGGTCTCGGCGCTCGCCCCGAACAGGCGGGAGATCAGCATGTCGCGCGCGAGCCCGGTGATCCGGGACAGCAAGGTCAGGCCGCTGACGGTGGCAAGGGCGCGGAACAGGTTCAAACCGGCGGATCAGTGCTCGGACCGGAGGCCGGGGAGTGACAGCGGCGCCGGCGTTGTGGATAAGGGCTTGATTTGATATAGTTTAGGGCTTTTCCGCCCCGGCAATCGAACAACGGTGGAACCATCGCGGCAGTTGCCGAGGATGCACCGGGTAGCGTCAGGACATCCGCACCGGGCGGAAACGCGGATCAGATTTCAACCCAGCCCAATTCAGGACGATCGACACCAGCACGATCGAACGCCATGGCCAACAGCAAACAAGCCCGCAAGCGGGCCCGCACGTCAGTCGAGCAGAACGCTCACAACACCGCGCAGCGCTCGCGCCTTCGCACCGCCATCAAGTCGGTGCGCAAGGCCATCGAGGCCGGCGACAAGTCGGCCGCTGCCGAGACGCTGAAGAAGGCGACCAGCGTCATCGACGCGATCGCCGACAAGAAGATCGTTCACAAGAACACCGCTGCCCGCAACAAGAGCCGCCTCGCGCACGCCATCAAGGCGATGGCCTGAGGAGCTTGCGCCGCCTCGCGCGGCGCGTGCGGTCCAGGCGCGGGGTCTGCCCCGCGCTTTGCTTTTTCGGCGCACTTGAGGCTGGCCGATCCGGTCAGCGCTCCGAAGCGTGCCAGCGGTCCGGCAGGACGCATCCCTCGTAGACCGGCAGGTCGTTGTCCTTCGCGAAATTCATCACGAAGTCGAACGCCATCCGTTCCAGATCGCGCAGGCGCTCGTCCACGAGCACGCACTTCACCCCGCCGATCACCATTGGCCGCACATAGGGCGAGTAGCCGATGAAGGCGTCGCGCCCCGGCGTCATTCCACCCGGTCGATAGCACGACAGCACGCCGGCCAGCCGCTCGGCCCAGTCGCTCGGGCGAAACGTGTGGCCATCGGCCGTCACGCCGTGGACGAAGAACTGCCGGGCTTTGATGTCGGTTTCGGACGGCGGGAATTCGGGCACGCCGGGCTCCGTCCGCGCATGGGTCGACTCGAGCCAGCGCGCGTCATGCGCATCAGCGGCGGGAATCGAACGCGCGGGAAAGCGGCATTTTATCCGCCGGGCTGCCGTCGGCCCGGCGCTCGCCTCCGACGCTGCGGCAGGCGCTTTCCCTATAATCGTGCGAACGCGGCGCCGGCCTGTCCATGCGATACATGAGACGGCACCGCGTTTTTTCATTTGCGAGAACGCGATGACGCACCTGATGAACACCTACAACCGGCTTCCGGTGGCCTTCACTCATGGCAAGGGCGCGCGCCTGTACGACGCCGAGGGCCGCGAGTACCTCGACGCGCTGGCCGGCATCGCCGTCAACGGACTGGGCCACGCGCACCCGAGGCTGGTGGCCGCGCTGCAGGAGCAGGTCGCGCGACTGATCCACACGTCGAACCTGTATCGCGTCACCGAGCAGGAGCAGCTGGCCGATCGCATCTGCGAACTGTCCGGGATGCAGGAAGTGTTCTTCGGCAACTCGGGGTCAGAGGCCAACGAAGGCGCGCTGAAGCTCGTGCGGCTGTACGGCCACAAGCACGGCGAGCCGGAAGCGCAGACGGTCGTGATGGAAAACGCGTGGCACGGCCGGACGCTCGCAACGCTGGCGGCCACGGGCAGCGAGAAGGCCCGGAAGGGATTCGATCCGATGCCCTCGGGCTTCATCCGCGTTCCCTACAACGACCTCGCCGCCGTCCAGAAGGCGGCCGATGCCGACCCGCGCGTGCGCGCCGTCTGGATCGAGGTGCTGCAGGGCGAAGGCGGCATCCAGGTCGCCGACATCGAATTCGTCCGTGGCCTGCGGCGCATGGCCGACGAGCGCGGCTGGCTGCTGATGATCGACGAAGTGCAGAGCGGCATCGGCCGCACCGGAAAGTGGTTTGCGCACCAGTGGGCCGGCATCACGCCGGACGTGATGACGCTGGCGAAGGGACTCGGCTCGGGCGTGCCGGTCGGCGCCTGCGTGGCCGCAGGTCGCGCTGCCGGCGTGTTCGGCCCTGGCAACCATGGCACGACGTTCGGAGGCGGTCCGCTCGCGATGCGTGCCGGCCTCGAGACGCTCGGGATCATCGAATCCGACGGCCTGATGGCGAACGCCGTCGAGCAGGGCGACCGGATCCGCGCCGGGCTCACGGCGCAATTGGGCAGCCTGCCGGGCGTGCGCGAGATCCGCGGCCGCGGACTGATGATCGGCATCGAGCTCGATCGCCCGTGCGGCGAACTGGTGCGGGGCGCGCTCGACGCCGGGCTGCTGATCAACGTCACCCGCGACAACGTGATCCGGCTGCTGCCGCCGCTGGTCGTCACCCGGTCTGACGCCGACCTGATCGTTGAGCGGCTCGCCCCGCTCGTGGCGCGCTTCGTCGCGGCGCCGGCAAAGGCCGCCTAGGAGAGCGGCCATGGACGCGGCGATACGTCACTTCCTGCAGTTCGCCGACTTCTCGCGCGACGAGCTCGAGTGGGTGCTCGAGCGCTCGCGGGTGATCAAGGGCCGCTTCAAGCGTTACGAGTTCTACCAGCCGCTGGCGGACCGCACCCTCGCCATGGTGTTCGAGAAGGCGTCGACGCGCACGCGCGTGTCGTTCGAGGCCGGCATGTACCAGCTGGGCGGCTCGGTCATCCACATCACCACCGGAGACTCGCAGCTCGGCCGCGCCGAGCCGATCGAGGACACTGCGCGCGTGATCTCGCGCATGGTCGACGTGGTCATGATCCGCACGTACGGGCAGACCAAGATCGAGCGCTTCGCCGAGTATTCGCGCGTGCCGGTCATCAACGGGCTGACCAACGAGTACCACCCGTGCCAGATCCTCGCCGACATCTTCACGTTCATCGAGCACCGCGGACCGATCGCGGGCCGGACCGTGGCGTGGATCGGCGATGCCAACAACATGGCCTATACGTGGCTGCAGGCCGCGCGCGTCCTGGGATTCCATGTCAACGTGTCGACGCCGCCGACGTACTGCCTCGACGCCGCCCTGGCCCCGCCAGGCCCGCACTTCACGGTGTTCGACGACCCCATGGAGGCCGCGCGCGGCGCGCACCTGGTCACCACCGACGTCTGGACCAGCATGGGCTTCGAGTCGGAGAACGAGGCACGCGCGGCGGCCTTCGCCGACTGGCAGGTCGACCGCGACATGATGCAGGTCGCCACACCGGAGGCGGTGTTCATGCACTGCCTGCCCGCGCACCGGGGCGAGGAGGTCGCGGCCGAAGTCCTCGACGGGCCGCAGTCCGTCGTGTGGGACGAAGCCGAAAACCGCCTGCACGTGCAGAAGGCGTTGATGGAATACCTGCTGCTCGGCCGCAACGTGCGTTGACAGTCATCAACCCGGCCCGGGGGCGGCGGCGCGCAGCCGCGTGCCGCGCGCGTGGGCCGGAACCCGATCGGGGATAATCCGCACCCATCGCGGCCGTCACCCCGCCCCGCCTTCTTGAATGCCCGCGCATCGGGCGCGCATCCCTCAAATGTCGACGATCCTGCAGCAGCTTCCCACCGGCCAGAAGGTAGGCATCGCTTTTTCCGGCGGCCTCGACACGAGCGCGGCGCTCCTCTGGATGCGCGAGAAGGGTGCGATTCCCTACGCGTACACCGCGAACCTCGGCCAGCCCGACGAGCCCGATTACGACGACATTCCGCGTCGCGCCCTGCAGTACGGCGCCGAGAAGGCGCGCCTCGTCGACTGCCGGGCGCAGCTCGTCGCCGAAGGCATCTCGGCCCTGCAGTGCGGCGCCTTCCACATCTCGACAGCCGGCGTCACGTACTTCAACACGACGCCGATCGGCCGCGCGGTGACCGGCACGATGCTCGTCACCGCGATGAAGGAGGACGACGTCAACATCTGGGGTGACGGCAGCACGTTCAAGGGCAACGACATCGAACGCTTCTACCGCTACGGCCTGCTCGCGAACCCGGGCCTGCAGATCTACAAGCCGTGGCTCGACCAGGCGTTCATCGACGAGCTCGGCGGACGCGCGGAGATGTCGGAGTTCATGCGAAAGGCCGGCTTCGCCTACAAGATGTCCGCGGAGAAGGCGTACTCCACCGACTCGAACATGCTGGGCGCGACGCACGAGGCGAAGGATCTCGAGCAGTTGTCGAGCAATGTCCGGATCGTCCAGCCGATCATGGGCGTCGCTTCGTGGCGCGACGACGTCGCCGTCAAGGCCGAGGAAGTCAGCGTGCGCTTCGAGGAGGGCCTGCCGGTGGCGCTCAACGGCGTCGAGTTCGCCGACCCCGTCGCGCTGATGGCCGAGGCCAACCGGATCGGCGGGCGGCACGGGCTCGGAGTCAGCGACCAGATCGAGAACCGCATCATCGAGGCGAAGAGCCGCGGCATCTACGAGGCGCCCGGCATGGCGCTGATCTTCCTCGCGTACGAGCGCCTCGTGACCGGCATCCACAACGAGGACACGATCGAGCAGTACCGCGACAACGGCCGTCGCCTGGGCCGGCTGCTGTACCAGGGACGCTGGTTCGACCCGCAGGCCATCATGCTGCGCGAGAGTGCGCAGCGGTGGGTCGCGCGCGCGGTCACCGGCGAGGTGCGCGTGGAGCTGCGCCGCGGCAACGACTACTCGATCCTGGACACCTCGTCGCCGAACCTGACGTACAAGCCGGAGCGGTTGACGATGGAAAAGGGCGAATCGGTGTTCTCGCCGGCGGACCGCATCGGCCAGCTGACGATGCGCAACCTCGACATCACCGACACGCGCGACAAGCTGATGACCTACACGCGCATCGGCCTGCTGTCGGCCGGAAGCGGGTCCGCGCTGCCGAAACTCACCGAGGACAAGGGCGGCAAGTAGGCCGGCCGGATGACCGACGACCGGCTGAATGGATGAATGCCGGCTGCCGGGACCTCTGCCTATAGTCCAATCGTCTTCTGCGCCGGCGCTCTTCCAGGTTCCTCCGTCCCGGATCCGAGCTCTCCGGCCGGCGCGCTGAGACGACTGCAGGCACCTCGCAGGCACGGGTCCGCTGAACGCGGGCCCGCTTTTTTCAGACGACGTTCGGTTCGGGTTCCAGTTCGATGCCGAAGCGCGTCCGCACGGAATCCCGCACCTCGCCCGCCAGCGCGAGAATCTCCCTGCCGGTGGCGCCCCCGAGGTTGACCAGCACGAGGGCCTGGCGGGGGGAGACTCCCGCGCGGCCGCGAACGGCACCCTTCAGGCCGCAGGCCTCGATCAGCCAGCCCGCCGCGAGCTTGAAGCGCCCTCCCCCGATGTCGTAGCTGACCAGCGACGGGAAGCGGTCGATCAGTTCGTCGCGCTGCGCGCGCGGCACCACGGGATTCTTGAAGAAGCTGCCGGCGTTGCCCGCCAGCCGGGGGTCGGGCAGTTTCCGCTGGCGGATCGCGACGACGGCGTCGAACAGGTCGCGTGCCGCCGGCCGGGTGACGCCGCGCGACTTCAGCTCACTTTCGACGTCGGCGTAGCCCGCAACGGCAGTCCACTGCTTCGGCAGGGCCAGCGTCACGCCGACGACGACGCGCCCGGCCGCGCGCTCATGCTTGAAGAGGCTGTCCCGGTAACCGAATCGGCAGGCGGCGACGTCGAGGCAATCCAGCGCTCCGTTCGCCGGATCGAAGACCTCGACGTCCTGCAGACGCTCCGCCAGCTCGAGCCCGTACGCGCCGATGTTCTGGATCGGGGCACCACCGACGGAGCCGGGAATCAGCGCCAGGTTCTCGAGCCCGGGCAGGCCGTCGTCGAGCAGCCGCGCGACCGTGCCGTGCCAGGACTCGCCGGCACCCACCCGGACCAGCCAACGGGCACCATCGTCGCCGATCCGCGCATAGCCGGGGATGTCGATCTTGACGACCAGGCCGTCGAAGTCACGCGTGAACAGGATGTTGCTGCCGCCGCCCAGGATCAGGCGCGGCAGGCCGACGACGCGCGGATCCGCCAGCGTGCCGCGCAAGTCCTCGACGCCGCGCACCGACGCGAAGAACGCGGCGCGTGCCTCCACCCCGAACGTGTTGAATGTCCTGAGCGAGACGCCGCTTTCGATCGCTGCTGCCATGGCGCGATTGTAGGTGGCGGGTCGCCAAGGCCCGGCGCATGCGCGATCCAAGCGTTAACAGGCCCTAGACTCGCCTCGTTCAACTGGAGAACTCCGATGCCTTCGTTCGATGTGGTCTGCAAGCCGAACCTGGTGGAACTGCGCAACGCAGTCGACCAGGCGAACAAGGAAATCTCGAACCGGTTCGACTTCAAGGGATCGGACGCGCGCTTCGAACTGAAGGAACTCGAGCTCACCGCCTATGCGGACGACGAGTTCAAGCTCGGCCAGGTGCGCGACGTGCTGATGGGCAAGCTCGCCAGGCGCGGGGTCGATCCGCGCCTGCTCGACTTTGGCAAGCCGGAGAAGATCGGGGGCGACAAGCTGAAGCAGGTCGTCACGGTGCGCAACGGCATCGACTCGGTGCTCGCGAAGAAGATCGTCGCGATCGTCAAGGAGTCGAAGCTCAAGGTGTCGTCCGGCATCCAGGGCGACGCCGTCCGCGTCACCGGCGCGAAGCGTGACACGCTGCAGGAGGCGATCGCCCTGCTGCGCAGGGACGTCACCGAGGTGCCTCTGACATTCGAGAACTTCCGCGACTGAATCGGTCAGCCGAACCCGGCAGCGCCGCCGCCCATTCGAGGCGCGGGCGCGGCCGGCGGTCAGGAAATGTCTTGGCGAATCAAGGAGATCCTCGTACCATCTTCACGCTATGCGAGCAACGCCCTCCCGTTTCGGCAGCTTTCCCGCCCCGTCCGGCCCGAAGCCGGCCGCGGGGTCCTGCGCTGCGCCGGCCCCGGGCCCGGCAGCGAACGCCAGGGAATTGTCGGTGCTAGAGCGCGACCATCCCGGCGTAGTGCGAACGATTTCGCTCCTGTGGGGGCATCCGGAACTGACGGACTTCATCGCGCGCGTCGCGGCGGGCCTCGACCCGCGGCTCGCGCACATCGAGCCAGCGGCCCTGGCCGAACTGATGCTGCTGGGCGAGATCCACCGCTCGATCTGCCCGCGGCACGACCGCAGCATCGTCGACAACCACTCGATCAGCCGGCTGGGTGGTGCCTGGCGCCCGGCGGTCCATCGCGGCTGACCGCCGCGGCGGGTTCGATCAGCGCCTGAGCCCCCGCGCCCAGCGGTCGTACAGGCGCCAGGCGATCGTCCTCATCGCCTCGCAGCGTCGTTCCACGTCGCGACACATTTCGTCGGGCGACTGGACGCCGGCCCCGCCCGTGCGCGCCCGCTCTTCCTCCACTTCGTCGGCGGCGCCGGGATCCCTCGCCCACGCCGTCACCAGTTCGGGCGTCATCTCGATGTGGAACTGCATGCCGAGGTGCTCGGCGTTGCCACGCTCGGCGACATAGGCCTGGTTCGGCGTCAGTGGGCTCGCGAGCAGGCGGCGCGCGCCTTGCGGCAGTTCGAAGGCGTCGCCGTGCCAGTGGAACAGTTCGCCCGTCGCCGTGGAGCCGAGCCACTCTTCCACGCGTGCGGCATCGACCACGTCGACCGGCAACCAGCCCATCTCCTTGCACGGACTGCGGTAGACAGCGGCGCCGAGCGCCTTCGCCAGCAGCTGTCCGCCAAGACAGTGACCGATGATCGGCACACTGCCCTCGACGGCGCTGTGCATCAACGCGAGTTCCTCGTCGATCCACGGCAGCGGATCGTTGGCGCTCATGTTCCCGCCGAGTGAACACACGCCGGCGTACGGCCCGGCCGACGATGGCACCGGCTCGCCGCGGTGGACGCTGACCAGAAGGTACGGGAGCGATCGCGCGGCGAGCCACGAGGCGAAGTGCCCTGCGGACACGCCGGCCTCGTGCTGCAGGATGACGATCGGCTTCATGCCGGGCACCGCGCGGCGCCGGTGTCAGGCGACGGATTTCACGCGCGGCTCGCGCATCAGCGCCGGGAAGCGGCGGCGAACCGCCGCGGCCATTCCGTCGGCGTCGAGGCCGCAGTCGCGCAGCAGAAGCGCGGTGTCGCCGTGGTCGATGAACTGGTCCGGCAGGCCGAGCCGAAGCACGGGGTGCTCGATGCCCGCGGCGGCGAGCGCCTCGAGACAGGCGCTCCCGGCACCGCCGTCGAGCGCGTTCTCCTCGACCGTGACCAGCGCATCGTGGGTGGCGGCGAGGCGGCAGACGAGTTCCGCGTCGAGCGGCTTGACGAAGCGCATGTTCGCGACCGTCATGTCGAGCGCTTCGGCGGCCGCCAGCGCGGGGGCGACCATCGTGCCGAACGCGAGCACGGCGATGCGCCGGCCCGCCGGCGCGGAGGATTCGCGGCGCACTTCACCCTTGCCGAGCGGAAGCGCCGTCATCTCCTGGACGACCGCGGCTCCCGGTCCGACCCCGCGCGGATACCGGACAGCACTCGGCCCGTCCTGCTGGAACGCGGTGAACAGCATCTGCCGGCACTCGTTCTCGTCCGACGGCGCCATCACGGTCATGTTCGGGATGCAGCGCAGGTACGACAGGTCGAAGGCGCCGTGATGGGTGGCACCGTCGGCGCCGACGAGTCCGCCGCGGTCGAGCGCGAACACGACGGGCAGGTTCTGCAGCGCGACATCGTGGATCAGTTGGTCGTAGGCGCGCTGCAGGAACGTCGAGTAGATCGCGACGACCGGCTTCATGCCGTCGCACGCGAGGCCGGCGGCGAATGTCACGGCGTGCTGCTCGGCGATCCCGACGTCGAAGTACCGGTTCGGGTACTCCTGCTCGAAGCGCACGAGCCCCGAGCCTTCGCGCATGGCTGGAGTGATGCCTATCAGCCGCTTGTCGGCAGCGGCCATGTCGCACAGCCAGTCGCCGAAGACCTGCGTGTACGTCGGCTTGCCCGCGGCCGCCTTCTTGATGCCGACGCTCGGGTCGAACTTGCCCGGGCCGTGGTACAGGACCGGGTCGGCCTCGGCCAGCTTGTAGCCCTGCCCCTTCCTGGTCACGACGTGCAGGAACTGCGGGCCCGTCAGGTCCTTGATGTTCTGCAGCGTCGGGATCAGCGACTCGAGGTCGTGGCCGTCGATCGGGCCGATGTAGTTGAACCCGAACTCCTCGAACAGCGTGCCGGGCACCACCATGCCCTTCGCGTGCTCCTCGAACTTGCGCGCCAGCGCGAACACGGGCGGGAAGTTCTTCAGCACCTGCTTGCCTGCGTGCTTGGCCGCCGCGTAGAACTTGCCGCTCAGCAGGCGTGCAAGGTAACGGTTGAGGCCGCCGACCGCCGGCGAGATCGACATGTCGTTGTCGTTCAGGATCACCAGCAGGCGGATGTTCTCGGTGACGCCCGCATTGTTCAGCGCTTCGAAGGCCATGCCCGCGCTCATCGCGCCGTCGCCGATCACCGCGATCGAATGGCGTTTCGACCCCTGGTTGCGCGCGGCCACGGCCATGCCGAGCGCCGCCGAAATCGACGTCGACGAGTGCGCGGTACCGAAGGTGTCGTACTCGCTCTCGGAGCGGCGCGGGAAACCGGAGATGCCGCCGTACTGCCGCAGGTGCGCCATCCCGTCGCGCCGACCCGTCAGGATCTTGTGCGCGTAGGTCTGGTGGCCGACGTCCCACACCAGGCGATCGTCGGGCGTGTCGAACACGTAGTGCAGCGCGACGGTCAGCTCGACGGTGCCGAGGTTCGAGCTGAGGTGCCCGCCCGTCCTGGAAACCGACTCGAGCAGGTACCCGCGCAATTCGATGGCGAGTTGCTGCAACTGGGTGCGGTCGAGGCGCCGCAGGTCAGCCGGCGAAGTCACGCTATGGAGCAGTTCGTACATCCGTCGTTCCGTCGGTTCAGTGTGTCCGGCACACCACGAAGTCGGCCAGTTCCCGCAGTCGGGCCGCCCGCGCGCCCATTCCGTTCAGCGCCTCGAGCGCCTGCGCGCGCAGGCGCAGCGACCAAGCCTTCGCCGCCTCCATGCCGAGCACCGAGACGTAGGTCGGCTTGCCATGCGCGGCATCCTTGCCAGCGGTCTTCCCGAGGTCCGCGCTGCTCGCCTCGACGTCGAGGATGTCGTCCACGACCTGGAAGGCGAGTCCGATCGCCTCTCCATAACGCGCCAGCGCTTCGCGGGTGGACTCGGTGAGCAACGTCGCCTGGCCGGACAACGCGCCCATCAGCACGGAGGCCTTCAGCAGGGCGCCGGTCTTCATGCGATGCATGCGCTCGAGTTCCGCGAACGTCATGTTCGCGTTGCCGACCGCCGCCAGGTCGATCGCCTGTCCGCCGCACATACCCGCCGTGCCGGACGCCTGCGCGAGTTCGCGCATCAGCGAAGCGGTCTGCGCGGCCGGCAGCGCGCCCTCCGCCAGCACCTTGAACGCCTCGGCCTGCAGGGCATCGCCGGCCAGCATGGCGGTGGCCTGGTCGAACGCCACGTGAACCGTCGGCTTGCCCCGTCGCAGCACATCGTTGTCCATGCAGGGCATGTCGTCGTGAACGAGCGAGTACGCGTGCACGTACTCGACGGCCAGCGCGGCGCGGTCGAGCGCCTCGTCCTCCGCGTCGGTCACCTCGCCGCCCGCAAAGACGAGCAGCGGACGAACCCGCTTTCCACCGTCGAGCACGGCGTAGCGCATCGCCTCGTGCAGGCGTTGCGGCACCGCGTCGGCCGAAGGCAGCATCCGCTGCGCCGCGGCCTCGACCCGCTCCGCTCGTTCAGCGGCCCAGGCGTCGAAGGCGACGGTGCCCGCGCCCGCCGGCGACACCACCGCCGCGCAACTCATTCCGTTCCGCCTTTCAGCTCGCCGGGACTCAGCGGCTTGAGCAGGTCGCCCTCCAGCTGCCTGATTTCCTGCTCCGCGTTGGCGAGCCGTGCCTGGCAGTAACGCGCCAGCTCTGCGCCGCGGCGATAAGCCGCGATCGAGTCGTCGAGCGACAGTTCGCCCGACTCCATCTTGCGCACAAGCTGGTCGAGTTCGTCGATCGCCTGCTCGAAGGAGAGGCTGTCGACCGGTGGGGACGCTTTCTTGCTCATGCCGGCAGTGTGGGATCGCAGACCCGGATTCTAGTGCAGTAAGCCCGGGTGCCCCGGAGAAGACCGCCCGGGCGTGCCCACTAGAATCGCCTCGATGAACGCACTGTGGATGTTGCTGGCGTCCGTGCTGTTCTCGGTGATGGGCGCATGCGTGAAGCTCGCCGGCCGCCACTACGGCGTCACCGAGATCCTGTTCTATCGATCCCTGATCGGCGCGGCCTGCCTCTTCGCATTCGTGCACTTCCGCGGCATGTCGCTTTCCACGCCGCTCGCCGGCCTCCATCTGCGTCGCGGAGTGGTCGGCACCGCGGCCGTCTTCCTCTGGTTCTACGCCACGACGGTGCTGCCGCTCGGCACCGCGCTGACGCTCAACTACACCTCGCCGCTGTTCCTCGCGCTGCTCGTCATGGCCGTGGCCATGCGCTCGGGCCGGCGCATCGACTGGCCGCTGATGGCCACGGTGGGCATCGGGTTCATCGGCGTGATCCTCGTGCTGCAGCCGAACTTCGCGCCCGGCCAGGCGATGGGCGCGGCGGCCGGACTGTTCTCCGGCGTGCTGTCGGCGATCGCGTACTGGCAGGTCAAGGAACTCGGCGAACGCGGAGAGCCGGAGTGGCGGGTCGTCTTCTTCTTTTCGCTGACCGGCGCCATCCTGGGCGGTCTCGGAAGCCTCGCGATCGGCTTCACGGAGCACACGCCGGGCGGCGCATTGCTGCTGCTGGTCATCGGCATCTCGACATTGCTCGCGCAGCTCGCGATGACGCGCGCCTACGGCCAGGGCCGCACGGAGACGGCGGCGAGCCTGCAGTTCTCCGCGATCGTGTTCGCGTCCGTCCTGGGGGTCATGCTGTTCGACGACGAGATCCCGCTGATCGGCTGGGCCGGGATCGCGGTCATCATCGCAAGCGGCATCGGCTCGACCGCGCTGACCGCGCGCCGGCGCGCACTGCGCACCACTTCCACCGAATTTCCCGACAGGAGTTGAACATGCCTTTCACGACGCTGGTCACGGTCGAGCAGTTGCAGGAACGCCTCGACGATCCCGCATGGCGCATCGTCGACGTGCGCCACGACCTGATGGATGCAGCAGTCGGCCCGCGCGCCTACGAGGCGGGGCACATCCCGGGCGCCGTGTTCGCCCATACCGATGACGACCTGTCGGGAGCGAAGAACGGCCGCAACGGCCGCCATCCCCTCCCGGACCGCGCCGATCTCGTGCGGGCGTTCCGGCGATGGGGCGTGAACGACGACACGCAGGTCGTCGCGTACGACGCCAATGGCGGCAACTTCGCGGTGCGGCTGTGGTGGCTGGCGCGCTGGCTCGGCCACACGCGCGTCGCGGTCCTCGACGGCGGGTGGCCGAGGTGGGTCGCGAAAACCGGGCTGTCGAGCACCGACACACCCGCGTGGGCGCCAGGGCAGTTCAGCGATCGCTCGTCCCCGATGCCGCTGGTCGGGGTCGACGACGTCGTGCGCAACCTCGGCACGCACGAGCGTCTCGTGCTCGACGCGCGCACGCCGGAGCGTTATCGGGGGGAGCAGGAACCGATCGACCCGGTGGCGGGCCACATTCCCGGCGCGCTCAACCGCCCCTGGCAGCGCAACCTGGAAGCGGACCAGACGTTCAAGTCTCCGCAGGCACTGCGACAGGAGTTCGAGGCGGCGCTCGGATCGACGCCTGCGAACCGCGTGGTCCATCAGTGCGGATCCGGCGTGACGGCGTGCCACAACATACTGGCGATGGAGATCGCCGGCCTGGCCGGCTCTGCGCTCTATGCGGGCTCGTGGAGCGAGTGGATCGCAGACCCGGCCCGGCCGATCGCGACCGGCGACGAAAAGGCCGCCTGACGCTAGGGCCTGCTAACGCTTGGCTCGCGCATACGCCGGGCCTTGACCGGCCCTAGTGCGCGTGCACGGCGCTGGTGGCCACCGCGGCGATCACCACGCCGAGCAGCACGAGCCCCACCTCCGGCAGCGACTTGGCGAGCGACGAGCGCCGCATCATCTCCGGCAGAAGGTCCGACAACGCTATGTAGATGAAGCTCGCCGCGGCGATGGCGAGCGCGTACGGCAGCAGCGACTGCGAGTCCTCGAGGACGAAGTAGCCGACGATGCCGCCGACCACCGCCGACAGGCCCGACAGCAGGTTGAAGACGAACGCGCGCCGCCGGGTGAAGCCGGCGTTCAGCAGGATCATGAAGTCGCCGATCTCGTGCGGGATCTCGTGCGCCATCACGGCCAGGGTCGCGAGCACCCCGAGGCGCACGTCCACCAGGAACGCCCCTGCGATGACGACGCCGTCGGCGAAGTTGTGGAACGCGTCGCCGATCAGGATCGGCACGCCGCCGCGACCCGCTTCATGGCGATCGTGCCCGTGCGCATGGTGGTGCAGGTCGCCTTCGTGGTGGTGCGTGTGATGGATCAGCGAGAGCTTCTCGAGCAGGAAGAAGCCCAGGATGCCCGCGAGGATCACCCATCCCAGCAGGTAAGGATCCGCCTCGCTGTTGAATGACTCGGGCAGCAGGTGAGTGATCGCCGTCGCGAGCAGCAGCCCGGCCGACACCGGCACCAGCTTGTCGATGACCCGCGCGAGATAGTTGAAACCGAGCCACGCCGCGAGCGCGACCGACAGCAGCGTCGACAGCAGGTTGGCGAGGATGATGTAGCCGAGGATGGTCATGAGGGCGGGCAAGAGGAGCGGCGCTCGCTGGCTTGCCGGCGGCAGTGTAGCGGGGCACGCAGCGTGGGCCGCGGCGCGCGCCCCGCGACCGACGCCTCCCGCTCGCCTTGCCGAAGTCAAGCGTCAGCGCGCCTCGACGCGCGCGAGCGACGGCCGCGATCGGGCGTCGCACTGCGGTCGCCGCGAGGCCGCCGTTGCCGGCCGATGCGACCAGCCGCTGAAAACGGGCGCGCAACTGCAGGCGGGCCCATCGGCCGCCCGGGACACGGCACAATGGCGGCCGACGAGGGAAATGAGGCAGCTTTCATGGCAGGGGGCACGGACCCCGCTGACCGGGGAGACCGGTTGCGGGCGCTGTTCACGACGATGGCGCGCATCCGCGCCTTCGAGGACGCGGCGGAGACCGCGAGCCAGGGCGGAGTGTCGGCCTGGGGCCTCGAAGCCTCCGGCACGCCGGCGCGGGTGCGCGGCCCGCTGCATCTTTCCACCGGCCAGGAAGCCGTGGCCACCGGCGTCTGCGCCAACCTGCGCCGCGACGACCTGCTGACGTCCACCCATCGCGGCCATGGCCACACCCTCGCGAAGGGCGCCGACATGACGGCGATGATGTGCGAGTTGTTCGGCCGCGCGGCCGGCACCAACGGCGGCAAGGGCGGCAGCATGCACATCGCGGACTTCTCGGTCGGCATGCTGGGCGCCAACGGCGTCGTCGCCGCCGGGATTCCCATCGCGACCGGCGCGGCGCACGCGCTGAAGCTCGCGAAGTCGGACCGCATCGTCTGCTGCTTCTTCGGCGACGGTGCGATCAATCGCGGGCCGTTCCTCGAAGGCCTGAACTGGGCGCAGGTCTACCGGCTGCCGGTGCTGTTCGTCTGCGAGGACAACCGGATCGCGGCCACCACGCCCACGCGCACGATGACCGGCGGCGAAGGCGCCGCGGCGCGCGCCGCGGCGCTCGGCCTCGACACGCTCACGGTCGACGGCAACGACGTCGAGGCGGTCGACTCGGCCGCCGCCCGGCTGAGCGCCCAGGTGAGGGCCGGCCGCCCCGCCCTGCTGCACGCCATCACGTATCGCTTCAAGGGCCACGTGTCGGTCGACCCGGGCCGCTACCGCGATGCCGCGGAGGTCGAGCGCGCGCTGCAGGACGACCCGCTCGCGCTCGCGCGGCGCCGCTTGAGCGAGCTCGGCCTTGGCGACGAGGCCCAGCGGATCGTCGACGCGGCCCGCGCCGAAGTCGATGCCGCGCTTGCCGCCGCCGAGTGCGCGCCGTTTCCCGACCCCTCGCGCGCCTACACGGACGTGCTCGACACCGGAGCCGGCCGATGGACGTGACGGCAACGTCCGCGGTGGAGACGCTCAGCTACGCGCAGGCGGCTGCAACCGCGCTGGCCACCGCGATGGACGCCGACCCGCGCATCGTCGCGCTCGGCGAGGATCTCGGACGGGGCGGCGTGTTCGGGCAGTACATGCTCGACGGCCAGCCGCTGGCGACGCGCTTCGGTCCCGAACGGATCATCGACACGCCGATCTCCGAGGCCAACATCATGGGCGCCGCCGTCGGCATGGCGCTGGCGGGACTGAAGCCGGTCGTCGAGATGCGCGTGATCGACTTCGCGCTGTGCGGCATGGACGAACTCGTGAACCAGGCCGCGAAGAACCGCTACATGTTCGGCGGCCAGGGCCGAGTGCCGCTGGTCGTCCGGATGCCGATCGGCATCTGGACCGCGTCGGCCGCGCAGCACTCGCAGAGCCTGGAGGCGTGGTTCGCGCACCTGCCCGGACTCGTCGTCGTCTGCCCCGGCACGCCACAGGACAACCACGCCCTGCTCGCCAGCGCGCTGGCGAGCGGCGATCCGGTCGTGTATCTCGAACACAAGGAGCTCTGGGGACTCCGCGGCGAAGTCGATCGCGGCCTCGACGTGCCGCTCGGCCGCGCCCGCATCGCCCGCGCCGGACGCGACCTGACGCTCGTCACGTGGTCGCGCACGCTGCAGGAGTCGCTGAAAGCCGCGGAGGAACTGGCGCGCGAGGGCGTCGACGTCGAAGTGATCGACCTGCGCACGCTGTGGCCATGGGACCGCGAGACGGTGCTGGCATCGGCAGGGCGCACCAGGCGCCTGCTCGTCGTGCACGAGGCCGTGCAGGTCGCCGGCTTCGGCGCCGAGGTGGCGGCGACGGTGGCCGAGGAACTCGGCTGCCCGGTGAAGCGACTCGGCTCCCCGCGCATCCCCGTCGGCTACGCGCCCACGCTCGAAGCCGAAGCGCGCGTCGATGCGGCGAAGATCGCCCGGATGGCGCGCCTCTGGCTGGGCGGGTAGGCAGGCGACATGGACGAGCACCCCCAGGACAAGACCGGCGGCAACCCGCTCGACCAGCCGCGCATCAGCATCAGGTTCGAGGAAGCCGCTGCCGCCGTCGCGATGGCGCTCATCTGCCTGATCACGTTCGCGAACGTCGTCGTGCGGTATCTCACCGACGCCTCGTTCGCGTTCACCGAGGAGTTCTCGGTCTTCCTGCTGGTGGTGCTGACGCTCGTCGGTGCCGCCGGCGCCTTCGTGCGGAACCGCAACATCCGCGTCGATTACTTCGCGGCGCTGATGCCGGCACGGACGCAGCGCTGGCTCGAGATCGCCGGGCTGCTGCTCACCGTGGTGCTGTTCCTGATGGTCGCGTGGTACGGCGCCCGCTTCGTCGCCGACGACTGGAAGTACGGCACGACCAGCCCGGGCATCGGCATCCCGCAGTGGGTCTACTCGGTCTGGCTGCCGGCGCTGTCGCTGCTGATCGCAGGACGCGCGCTCGGGCGCGTCGTCCGCCTG
>Ga0209079_10000264_pt1 | contig 22223 bp, 23 predicted proteins | sample PPLLaktember2015_2_FD_187259 | JGI IMG/M metagenome (GOLD analysis project Ga0209079, IMG submission 187259) | Freshwater sediment microbial communities from Prairie Pothole Lake near Jamestown, North Dakota, USA - PPLs Lake P7 Core (6) Depth... | ecosystem: Environmental > Aquatic > Freshwater... | reverse complement strand
TCCGTTCTCTCGTATCAGTACCGCGCATATACCGTATAGATGGAGATCCAGATTTCATTCATCCACCTTTGGCTTCGGTCTTCTCATCCCGCATCCAACTAATCGTAAGAGTTTTAAATCATCTTTCGTTAAATCTCTCCCAATTGCATGGCAGAATACATCCTCTCCAACATCAAAATCGCATCTATATTTACACCCGTTCAGGCAATAAAATTTAAGATGCCCCAATTCTGGAACAGAATCACACATACTACACCTCCTGGACTTCTTCAATATCAACGGCATCCGAATTCAACTTGATTATATCTTCAAGAACTTTGAATTGGAAGCTCTTGTACTTCCATGCGCGCCATTTTGATCCATCTGAGCGCACAACAACTCCTTCTCTAATATGAGTTGGTGTTAGAGTTGAACATCCATCCACATATACAGAATCTAGAATCTGGAGCAATATTTTTCCAGCGGATTCTGGAGGATCTTTTGGATCTACCGTATAAATTATTCGCCCAAGCTCAGGAACATGATTCACATCCATCTGCGCGCACCGTTTCTTAACCTCGTCCCATGAATAATCAATCTCATCTCCATCTTCGTTTGTCATACTCATGCGGTAAACAAATACAGCATGCGCTCCTGGAGGGCATCCGTAAGTAAATGTAGTTGTCTTCCCATATTTCTTTACGAACTCTTTGTCCTGCAATTTTGTGTTATCACAGACAGGCATAATCGTAGTATACTCTCCAGCATAACCAACAACCTCGTAGTAAACACTTTCACCTTTGTGGAGTTTCCCAACAAATTGTTCATGCGCATACTTTCGGAACATTTCATTTTCCTTGTAGTATCCACGATTTGATTCGAAATCCTTTAGAACAACTCTCCGAGTGCCACAAACGTAGTTGTATTCTCTGCGCGGTTCTATCATTGTTCGTTTTAACAATCCGTTGATAATACGCCCAATAGTAGATTGCTTTTCTTCGATTGAATAGCTGCTGCGCTGAGAAGTTCCATGAATTTTTTCTGTTATAACCAGGAACATTCCATCAGAAAGTTCGTCGAGTCTGTATGCAAGCTGCTCTGTATCAGGCATTTCGTGGAATAACGGGAACCGTGTTTTCTCTCTTGGCTTTTTATCGCGCGCATCGTGAGTCTTTGTAGATATAAATTTCTCACATATCTTTTGCCCGGCGATTTCACTAAATGCAAAACCAACTTTCAAGTCATTTGTGTCAACCCCGGTATAATTCAGATATGATAATGGACAGAAAAACCCATCGCTCTTTTCTTGACGAATCTTCTGAGTACGAACTTTTCCATTCGGATCAAATAACCCACCAGTATTTACACCTTCTGCATTTACATTTCGCACAAGATTATTTGATTTTAAAAACTCATCGGACAATCTTCCATCAGCTGGGAAATAAATTCCAATATCGTTCTCTTTAGTATCAATACCGACAACAACCTGGTTCCCAAAACAATCTCCGATAAGAAGTTTGTTTGCATTCGAATGTTTTCTCACATTAGTTATTTTAGTTATGAACGCCGTATAAGTCATTTTATTCTTTCCCTCGATTCTTTTTTCTTTCCATGTCGAATTCTATTCTTTCTTTTAATCGTTCCAGTTTTTTAATCTCCCATTTCGATACATCTTCATCAGATAAACCAATAATATGAGAAAGCTGCATATTCATTATATTGACATCTGCAATTTCACTCGCAACATCGTCTTTTGTAGCGCGCCCCCTATAAAATCGACACACTGATAACGCGAGTTCTAGACATTCTTCAATAACCATGAACATTTGCGCGGTAATTCCCCACAAGGAAACGCATTGCGCGCACATTTTCTCTTTTTCGAGTCGATCAAATTTTGGCAAACGCCACCTCACTTATTGTAATATATGTTTTACGGTAAACTTAAAAAAGGTTCGCACATTATCCGATGTTTACACGATGCCGGTCATGTAATTCTTGTAATTTACCAGCATTCCATCCGGTAACATCCTGGAGATATCCGGTTACGCGCGATAATTGAACAACATCGTGATCCCCGCACTCAGGACAAACTGGTTTTCCACACACTTCACAAAATTTGATTGACCCCGCGTGAGTAGTAAGCGCGCAATGGCATCCTCCAACCGGATCATTAGGACACCTTTCTTGAATATACGTGTCTCCGCATACAGGGCAGACTATTTTTTCCTTCGATCCTTCTATAACTTCCACTTCAAAATGTGTGTGGCATGTAAAACAACTATATCTTTGTATCCCCATAGTTTCACCCCGCATAAAACGCGAGAGATTTCTCTCTAAATAATACAATGTATAGATACGATTTATGACGTGATATAGCTTCTGATCGATAAAAAAATTAATTAAGTATATCCCTTATTTTTCCAAACGTTAATCCACTGAGCAGAAGTCTTTACAACTTCCGTTTCGTTGTATCTTGGAAACTCTACAACTATAGTAGATTGGTTTGTATCTCCACTTATAGCAAAATATCCATTAGAACTTGTTGTCGTAGAGCTCGTTCCAATATAAATGGTTGCTCCACTGAGATAAGTATATCCTTCTGTAGATGCGTAAGTTGAAGAACGAACTACATCAATTACATACCCGGTCACGATTGTCATATATCATCCATCCTAAAGGATTTATATATGACTATCTTGTATTTATCTTCTTCGGTCTCTCCTTTTTCATACCATTTCGGTCTACTTAATTCTGAATGCTCTAAAAAACAATGCTTCCCGGTAAAAAATTTCAACGAAATGGTATTAGATTTTCTAACATCTGCCACAACTCCACGATATTCTTTTGATTCTAATAAGTGTTCATAGAGTGTGGTGAGTAGCGCGGTTCCAATTCCACATCTCCGGTAATTACATTTTACAGCAAAGCGCGCGATGTAAACATATCCTGGGAGTTGTTCCGGGTAATACATGTTGTGCGAAGCTGATAAATATCCGATAATTTCCCCGGTATCGTGCTTTCTGGCAACTAAAAACTTATCTTTGAAGTGTCTGAACCGATCAAAGAACCATTCTGTAGAAACTGTTGATACAAGTGAAACAGAATCAAGCTCTTGAACAGTCGGAACATCGCGATCACGTACGCGCGCAACGTCATACCAACCGAAATTGATCACATCTTCAACCACAAAGACCAACACCAATAATAAGTTGTGCGATTATTTAAGGGTTTTGGGAAGCTTTATTAGCTTCGGCTTAGCCCCGCGCGCGCTTTCTCCAAGTATTCCGAGAGTTTTCTCCCGTTTTCGTCTGTTCCGCTTCTCCTGTATAATCTTTGGACGGTTCCGGTAATAATATCTGAGCTGTTTCGATGGAACTTTGCGATAAAATGGCGCATCCTCAATATGATCTTTGAATTGTGAATACCAATAACAGTGTCGAAGATGCGCGTATAAAGCAATTTTATTTTTTAATCGCCGCCCACAAGAAAAACATATCCATGTTACGCGAAATTTTTTATTATCTTGAGTTTTTGTAACTCGTTCCATACATAGAATATGACGTACAAGTAAAAATAGTTTCGGCTTTACTAGTTATATGCGTACAACCAGTGAGTAATGTAAAAGATCTTTTACATTATGTCAAATTAATAAAACATTTTGTCTATAAAATAGAATTTTTACCTGGTTTTTCCACGCCCGTACCCTTTATTGTCCCATAAAGTGAATATAATGTTTGTAGTAGACTCTCCGGATATACCACCAATGTTGTAAATATCACCGGAAGATGCCGCAATCACTACGAATGCACTTGTAGATGATGCAACTGGAGAATACACAAATCCGAAGTCTTCTCTCTTTCCGAATAAAGCTGCCGATGTCATACACGTCCAGGTTGCTCCAGCGTCTGTAGATTTCCAAACATCTTCAAAATCTACAGAACTATCATATCCGCCAGCTAATATCAAAGAATTATCAGGTAGTGATGTCATGCAATGTGAATACCGTTTAGACCATTCTGCCGAAGCTGTTTGTTGCGTCCATGTAGATCCACCATCTTCTGATTTCCAAACATCATTTGACGGAGATCCTCCGATACCACCTATCCTTCCTCCAGCAATAACTACAACATCTCCAGATATCACAACGCTTGTAAAGAAACTTCTTCCAGATCCAGTACAAGCTACAGATCTTTGAGACCATGTTGCACCATAATCGTCAGATACCCACGCATCGTCTTTAGTAATAGATCCGCTAACCCATCCTCCGATCAATAAAATATTATCTCCGGATAGAGCTTCTACACACATACCAAAACGCGCTGTCCAAGAAGCATTTGATGTCATACACGTCCAGGTTGCTCCATCATCTGTGGATCTCCACACATCGTTTAAAAACGTTGGGTAATCCCTTCCCCCAAGTAAAACAATGCTTCCGTCTGATAACAATACCATACCATGAGAAGATCTTTTTTCCCAAGATGAGTTTGATGTGTTACATGACCAAGTTGCACCATTATCTACAGATTTCCATACATCATTTACATTCCCGCCTCCAGTTGCTCCACCAGTAATAATAATTTTTCCGCTATAACTTACAGACTCTAAAGCATACCTTACATCAAATTCAACGTTTGATGTCAAACATGTCCATGTTGCCCCATCATCTACTGAATTAAATACATCTTTTCTAACAACTCCATCTCCATCTAATCCACAAATCAAAGTAATTCCATCAGCAGTTCCACCGCCGCTAGTGACATATGCCCCGCCCATCCTGAAAGTATTTTGAGTATTTTGAGTAATTATTCCGCTAAATCCATCGTAAACTCCACTTCGCATCGAAAGCGTTCGACTTGTCAAAGATCCCGATAGAAAAATCTTGCTCGTGTCAGTCATTATAGTGACACCGGATGTACTTGTATTCGCATCTTGCGTAATCGATCCGCTAATTACACCCGCCGGATCGTAAGTAGTTGCGAAATCAGGTATAGAATAAGATACGCTCGCATATTCTGTAGCCTGACATGTTGCAACATCTAAATTCAAAGCAGAAGTGTAAAAAGTTCCATTAGTACTTGTGTAAACTGCGCTCGACTCTTGAATGATTGCGGCGTTAGCTATATAACTGTCAGCATCATCCGTGCTTGCAGTTCCACTTCGTACAACACCGCGTAAAATTACCATTATTCCATACCCCTTCCATACCCTTTATTGTCCCATAAAGTGAATATAATGTTTGTAGTAGACTCTCCGGATATACCACCAATGTTGTAAATATCACCGGAAACAGCATTTGTTATAACACATGCGCTTGTAAATACATATCCTCCTGGAGAATACTTACCTTCCAATAGCACAGAAGTATTACTATCGTTATAAAACACAGGAATGTATAACGAACCACTATCACCAAATGTTTCTCCAATGTCACAAACTTGAGCGAATCCAGACGTGGTTGGGAAATTAGTATCAATCCATGACGATGTTAAACTAGCAGATGATGTAAAAACACTTATTTTGGTTACTCCACTTGTTGCCGATTGATAATAATCTCCACATAACAATTTTCCATCAACTTCTCTAAATACTGAACCTGCGTACAATTCGTCAAATAATAACGATGATGGAACAATCCCAGCACTTGTCCAAGTTGTTCCAGATATGTGTTTTAATACATACTGTTTGGGCAAATTTATAGCCTCCCACGTTGATCCCATGTCTGATGATTTCCACACATCGTTATTTAGACCAATATCGTCGTCTCCACAAGTTAATATAATGTTTCCAGATACAACTACACTTTTATGTCCTTCTCTAGCCGCCCATTCTGCGTTTGATGTCATGCATGTCCATGTAGCTCCGTAATTAGTAGATCTCCACACATCGTTTTTTAGCTCTGGTGTTTCTCCACCAGTTTTACCGCCCATTATTATAATAGATTCATCGTCCATAACAACAGCAGAGTGATGTTCTCTTACTCCAAATTCCGCGTTTGATGTCATACACGCCCATGTAGCTCCATCATCGGTAGATTTCCACACATCTCCAAATACAGATACAAGATTAGCTCCTCCGATTACAATTATACTTCCTGATACCACTACGCTGCAAAAATCAAATCTTGCGCTCCATTCTGCACTCGGAGTTTGTGCAGTCCATGTAACTCCATAATCATCTGATATCCATACGTCATTTTTTGGAGTTAAAGCATCATCCATTCCTCCTAAGAGTAATATATGTCCACTAGATCCTTTTGGAGATACAACACATTCATGACTTATTCTCCAACCCCACGGAGCGTCGTCGTTATTTTCAGTCCATGTTACACCATCATCTGTAGATATCCATACGTCTTTTCCAGTGCTTACTCCAGCTCCATATCCTCCAACAACTGCAATAGTTCCACTTATTCCATTTGGTATAACGACCATACCGAATCTACTACGAGCTGCCCAAGTTGCATAATTAGTGAAAGTCCACGTTTCTCCTCCGTCTGTAGATTTAAACACACTTTTAACATTTACCATTATTACACGCTCCCGTCGTTCCCGCCAGCAATAATTATATTTCCTAGTGGTGTAACAACCATTCTATGATTTATTTTATCATCTAAAGCTGGGTTCGGATACCAAAATCTAGCAAATACTTCATCTGATCCAGATGTCATATTACGAATAGCTAAAGCCGAGTGAGCAAAGTTGGAATCGGTTGGAGGCATTGATCCAGTTATAAATTGTGTAGGTGCAATGTCAGTCCATGTTCCGCTTATGTAAGGTGGAGATGCAGGGATTATATAATTTATTACACTAGATGATTCACCCGTAGCGTCTGTAATATATAAGACAAGTTCTCCTGGGCTTCCAGATGTATATCTTGTTGCTAAAGTCATATCGTATATGAGCCACCCTGCTGGAATATCTACACCATCTGTTATAATCTCTTGCATAGTGGCAAGTTGTGTATCTAATACGTAGACATCAGGCGGGTTGTGCCAGGATCCATCACCAGTGGTAGCGAAAAATACATAACGTAAATCTCCCGAAACCGAGTACGTATAGGGTAGATATAAATTCATAGAATCTGTAGAATTTATCCATGTGTCTGCAAGTGGATCATATATATAAATAAGATTGTCTCCTGTATCAAAGTTCTGAGCTATTACTGATAACTTTGTTCCATCAAATATCGGATTCATCCCCATTACGTCTGCAAATCGAGTGACATTTATTTTATTAGACGTAGTTGTTGGAATATACGACCTTACTACAGCTCCAGATACATAATCCTGATCAAAATCCGCAAAATAAATAGTTCCACTAATTCCACTTGGAAATTTTATAAGACCGTTTGAAAAAATACTTGTAGCTACTACATTCATGTCCAACCACCAGGAGTTACTCCACTAGTACCACCCAAATATATACTATTCTGCATATTTTTAACAATTACTCCAGTTTTTCCATCGTCTACCCCACTTCTCATTTCTAAAACCCTGCCTACTAAAGAATCTGATAAGAAAATTTTACTATCGTCCCACATGATTGTTTGACCCGAAACAGTTGCAGTATCTATAGCACGAGTAATACTTCCACTTATAACCCCATCCGGATCATATCGTGTCGCAAAATCTGGGATGGAATACTGAACGCTTGCATATTCAGTAGCTTGGCAAGTTGCCACATCAAGATTTATTGCAGAAGTGTAGAAAGTTCCGTTTGTACTTGTATAAACCGCACTCGATTCTTGAATTATTGCGGCGTTTGCAATATAACTATCGGCATCTTCTGTGCTTGCAGTCCCACTTCGTACAACACCGCGTAAAATTACCATTATTCCATACCCCTTCCATATCCTTTATTGTCCCACAATGTGAATATAATGTTTTTAGTAGACTCTCCTGATACACCACCAATGTTGTAAATATCACCAGAAACAGCATTGGTTATAATACATGAGCTTGAAAGTACTGGAAACTCATATTTCCAAACGTCATTATTTATAATACTCGTTTCATCATCAAATCCGCCAGTCATAATTATAACCCCAGAAGCTACAACACTTGCTTGATAAAAAATTGATGAAGACCACCCAGTATTGTTAGTTACCAAAACCCAAGTTGCCCCGCCATCGTCAGATCTCCACATATCGGTCATATAGCAAATCCTCCATAAATAAATATGCTATTCGAAACTACAGCAACATTTGGATCAGATCTCTGACTCCATTCAGCATTGGATGTCAAACATGTCCACGTTATCCCACTATCTATAGATTGCCATACATCATTATATCCAACAACTCCGTGTTGACCACCAAGTAATATAATATTTCCAGATATTACTACACAACCGAATCCATTTCGAATTCCCCAAGGAGTTATAGTTCCAGATGAAATACAACTCCACGTAGCTCCACCATCATCCGATGTCCACACATCGTTTAAATCTCCAACAATTCCACTATATCCACCCATTAAAATTATTTTCCCGCCAACAGATACACTAGCAAAATTGCTCCGTGCAATCCACCCTGGGTTATAAGTAACCGGACTCCAACTTTGTCCTTTATTATAAGATCTCCACACGTCTACACGATCTCCGCTATCTAAATCTACACCTCCTATAACAATAATAGCTCCAGATACTTCAACAGATGTTAGACCCCATCTCGGTGTCCATCTGCTGTTTGGAAGTGGCGTTTGTAGTGTCCAACTCGATCCATAATCATCCGAAATCCACACGTCGTTAAGATATGCACTACTATTTACACCGCCAAGTACTAATATAGATCCATCTGATGTAAATATACTACTATGATCAGACCGATTTGTAAAATTTGGACTTGAAGATATTTGTGTCCACGATGCGGTTGGTGAACTACTTACTCCACCAAGAATAATAGAATATTGAGTATTCCCGTCTATTATTGCTGTTTTTGTATCATCTATACCACTTCTCATTTCAAGAATTCTTCCTATAAGTGATCCAGATATAAAAATTTTATTATCGTCCCAAACTACAGTTTTGGTTAATGTGGATGATATATCTATATTTCGTGTAAATGATCCACTTACCACACCAGTTGGATCGTATGTCGTCGCAAAATCTGGGATTGAATACTGAACTATTCCATATTCTGTAGCTTCGCAGGTTACTACATCGAGATTTATAGCTGATGTGTAGAAAGTTCCGTTTGTACTCGTGTAAACTGCACTCGACTCTTGAATAATCGCGGCATTTGCAATATAGCTATCAGCATCTTCTGTGCTTGCAGTTCCGCTCCGTACAATCCCTCTTAAAATAACCACGACAATCTATACAAAATAGTATTTATGTGTTTTTATACCTTTCGTTCTGATAATCTATCAATTTCTTTTAAAGCTATCTGTAAATAATTTCTAGATATATCTATTCCAATAAAACTTCTTCCAAGAATTTTACAAGCGGCTCCGGTTGTTCCACGACCACAGAATGGATCAAGTACAGTTTCTCCTTCGAATGATAATATATTAACTGCGCGTATAGGAAGATCCAAACTAAACGGAGCCGGGTTTTTAGAAGTGCTTGTTTCTGCGCGATACGCCCAGACCCCTTTTACCATCTCCATAAATTGATCTCTGGTCATAGTAGACACTCCTTTAATATCTTTTTTCCAGTGATCTTTACACGCAATGAGAACGCACTCATTCGGATTATAAATATACGGGGCGCTCGCAGACATCCAGGATCCCCACGCCGTGTATTTTATTCGCTCTGCCATATTTTCACTGAGATCTACTAGACCATTCCATTTATACCCGATGGTTTTCATAATTTGCCACACATCTGATGCAACAAATACTCGCCCACCGCGTTCTTTCTGACTTATTTCGTAGAACAAATTGACTGCAATTCGACCATCTGGTTTAAGAACCCTGTAAGCCGCGCGCAGCCACTCTTCCATGAATTTCATATACTCTTCGTATGATTTTTCATCATCCCAGCTGTCGTATTTTATTTTGCAATTATACGGAGGGGATGTAACTATAAGATCCACGCTATTCGCGCTCATTCCGTCCATCACTTTTCTACAATCTCCTAAAAGAAGTATGGGTTCAAAATCCATCTCTACCTCTTATATAGTTTAATATCTACAATATTATGACGTATAAAGAATTTTCTCAATCCGGTTAAGAAATTATCCTCTGGGAAAATCATTTTTCGTATGTAAAAATGACCTACAACTCCGTCTTGTACTAATCCAAGTATGACATCTACTCCGTTATCTACACTTCTGCACGGAATTGATATAGATCCAGATCTCCACTCGAAGAAATCAATGATCGGAATATACTTTTCTCTCGCTACCATTAGATATTCAAATCCATTCAATCTACATAGTTCTATAAATTCCCTGTAAGAGATATTCTGAACATTCGTTCCGTTTTCTTCATCGATTGAAACTCTTGAAGGCATATTATAATCTCCTGAATGCGTCAATAAGTATTTTCTCTGTTCTCGATGTGATTCCTGGTGCAACCGATTCTCTGTTTCCAGCAATGTTTATAACCTGGATACTTCCAAATTGAAGTATCGAGACAATATCTAGTGGTTTTGGATTTATCAGATATGGCTTACTGTGGGAATTACACGCAGATATTGTGAGTTTCGTTCCAGGACTGTTCACATTGTCGGCAAAGATAAGTGTAAAGTCGGAATTTTTTACATTCTCAACCGTTCTCTTGTGATAATCGTAATTCTTATCGACAAGATTATACATCTTTGCATATTCGGGCTTGTTTCCAATTTCTGTCTGGAAATTTCGAGCGCAAACCCCACCAGTATCAAGTCCACATTTCTTTGCAGCTATAAGCCCGGCAATATCCGCACCAGTCTGACCCCCAGATATAACTTTCAACATGAACAATTCACCGACTCTAACGCCATTTCAATACTTTTTGGATTGAGATCAATTCCAACATAATTTCTTCCACCTTCTAGAGCAATACGCGCTGTAGTTCCAGAACCAACAAACGGATCTAGAACTAGTCCATTTGGTGGGCAAGCAGCGTGTATCGGAACCTCGATTAATTTTCGCGGAAATGTTGCTGTATGCTTGGATCCACGGTGAGTTATTGACCATACACATCTGGTATGTCTTCCTTTTCCGTTTGCCATACTACGCAGTATGCTTCGCTTTGCATCGCTTGGATCCTGAGCACCGTCTGCCTTGTAATTTTTTCTAGATATTCCTGTATATTCGAAAGTCTTATATGTGGTTTTATACGGTTCGTATTGCTGTTCGAAGTAGTAGTCGTTCTGTTTTGAGAATGCGAACAGGTATTCAAAATCCTGGGTAAATCTTTTCTTCGAAGATCCTGTAAATGCATTCGGCTTGTGCCAAATGATCTCGTTAAAAAGCATCCACTTATCACACATCATCTCGTTAACAAACAAATGCGGAATGCCGTATAGAGACCCATTCTTATATTTATCCCCTATGTTCACCCATAGAGTTCCAGTAGGCTTTAGAACACGGTATATTTCCTCGAATATATCTGTCAAATCTACGAGATACTCACTTACAGATTTTTCACGACCAATTTCTTTATCTCCGAGATTGTAAGTCCTCTGTCTGAAATATGCAGGAGAATTTATACACATATCTATACTATCAGCTGGAAACATCTTTAGAACTTCAAGTGCATCCCCGACAAATAATTTGTTAGTTATTTCTTCTACAGTGTACATTATAACTCACTCATTTGAACTTTCCAAAGTCCGAATACTTTTTTACGATTGATTTCTACCTTCATGTTGTCGAGATCGTCAGAATCTCTCTTCTTGTAAATATGCGGGATAGTTGATATCAATGTGAATATCCCAGCTGTGCATTTAAGTCCAGCTTTGTTCAATTCTTCCACAATATACTCAAACAACGCAGATCCACCGACAAGATTTTCTGGGAGACCGAGAAGCATATCTTGCGATCTGAACAAAACCCTAAGATGAGCTTTTCCATTCCTGATTACAACCTGCAACCAATTCATGCATGGAGGTTCTGTAGATCTAGCATCGAGAATCGGATTCCAAGTAATCATTACTCCGCGACGGGAGTTTGGATCTGCTGCCAGTTTCGTTACAAGTTCTGTAATTTGCTTGAACCCATTTCCGTTACCATCTCCACCCCACATTGTTTTTCCGGTAGAACGGTCATATATTGAGAATGGGTGGTCTTCGAGACGATTCCAGTAAGTGTATACAGCATGATTCCCATCTTCTCTGTGAGGAGAAAGTGTCAAAAACTGTTTCTTATACTCTCTGGTGAATTGTGGTCGCTTTGAAAATGCAGAACCCAGTGATAGTTGAGGCTCAGCAAACGGATGTCTTACCTTTATTTTTATCTCATCCGGGTTTCCTTCCGCGTCCTCGAATTCAAGCGTGAACTCTTTTTTATCCACATGTGTCTGTATGTAGATTTCTTTGTGCCGCGATAAAATTGCATCTATCGCAGCTTCGTGTGCTTCTGAAAGTGTATCTGCAATAATTTCCATTTAAATCCACTCCTCTGTTGGAATACCATCTCTCCACCGGAGTTCTGGTTCACCCACCAATACTATTTCTTTTGGATTTGTAGCATCGTATATCTGGTGCATGAATCCATTATCTCTTCCATAATGCATTTCGAATACCTTATCCGAGAACGCATATAAATTATACATGTCGTTTTCATCTTCACTGTATATTTTTCCCTGCGCGGAATATACAACACTATCGAAATTTTTAATGATATCGAGAATATGATTTCTACGGTATCCATTTATTGTGTCAGCGTTGTCTATATCGTTTTTAACTTTTGTCCGAGCAGCACCGCTAAAAACTACTTCGAGTCGTTCTGTTTCAATAGCAGGTATATTTTTTTGGATCCACTCCAGCCCAGCTAAGAATGCATCTGTTTCACAATATTGAGCCGCATACATTGGAGTATAATCATCAATCTCTTTGAAGCTGCGTTTGAGGAGTTTGTCTCCTCTTACAACCATGAACATCGCAATACCAACAGCTGATTTATACTGTTTTTCGTATGGGAAGAATATCCGCGCGTATGTTATCAGCTTTACAGTCATTTTATCACTTTTCTAGTTCAAGTATTCTCTTTGTTGCGATATCGACATTTTCTTGCACGATGTCGTATCCGATGAATTTACGCGCGGTCATTTTTGCTGCTACCGCAGTAGTTCCACTTCCGAAGAATGGATCCAGTATAACATCTCCGGGTTTTGTGAACGCATCGAATAACGGAATGAGTTCTTCAACCGATTGCTCCCACTCGTGGTGATCCTTCGATTTACCAGATCCTTTCATCAAATCATTGAAATACTGGTATGGCTTTTTCATTGGTGGTTTAAACGCAATGATAACCGGCTTATATCCACACTGAACGCTCCGGGAATGAACAGCCGTGATTGAACCAGTATGTTCAAGTGCGTTCATCCAAAAGAATTCAAGCTTGTTATTCTTCGAAACTTTTCCACCGCCTTCAATCTGTGTCTCAGCAATTCCTTCAAAGAATTCTGGGAGTCGAATATGCCCCACGTATGATATGAGAAATCCACCGGGTTTGAGAATATCTGCCGCAATACCTAGGAATGGCGCAATATTTTCTTTCCACTCGTCAACATACGGTATGTCCGTGATGATTGCGTCGATACTATTGTGCTTTATAAAGTCTGGATCTCCTTCCGCTTCGAAGAAGTCTTTACAATACAGCTTCACAGTATCCGGAAGTTTTCTTACCTCGTCTGTAAGATCTGCAAATTCTTTGCGCTGCTTATTCTTCATCACAGTTGATACAGCTTCCTTGATAGTCTTGGCTTTTCCACTCACAATCATTTCAGCAATCAATTTCTGATCGTCAACGCCCTCTACTTTTGCGAGACGGATAAGTTCAGACTTATTATCTGCAACATCGGTTCCACGAATCATATTACGAACTTCCTCGTCGATTGATGTTGCGATCTGTAACTTTTCTTGGAGAGTACGCTCAGCCATACCCATTTCTTTGGCGATCTCTTTGGTGGTTTTTGCCTTATCTGTTGCTGGTGCGTCACCGCGCGCCAGCTTTCCGTGAGTCTTTCCACCAGTAGATTGATCAGCTCTCTGACCAAGTTCTATGAGAAGACGGTTGTGCTCTTCAAGATACTCTGCCTGTTCGAGAGATGTCAAGTCAGCACGGATAAGATTTTCCTCTACCATAAGGATACGCGCAAGAACTCCAGTCACCGGAACGATCTCCGCACGAATGGTTTTCTTTCCGAGAGACTTCACTGCTTCAAGACGGTGATTCCCAGAAATAAGATAGTTGTCCTCTGACAATGTGATCGGATGTCTCAGCCCGAACATCGCAATACTGTCGGCAAGCTGTTTCACCTTGGTATCATCGACGTTTCGCATAAGAGTCTTCGACGGCTTTATGCTGTCGATACTGACCTCTTTAATTTCTCCTTCCCTAAGATATTCTCCCATATAAATTACCTATCTGATATAACAGTATATGATGTATAGGTTAAAAAAGGTTCGGTTTTCACTGGGGATTTCCAAATTCATAGGCGGTAGCCGCGTTCTCCGTGCTCGCCACACGCACTCCGCGCTCTCTCGCCCAAAAGAACCATTCCTTAAAAGTTGATCCAGCTGGGAGTAAACCTGATGTAACAGCATCGTTGTAGTATTCGTAAATCTCACCAGATAATCGCGCGCGCAACATATAGAACCACCAGGGATCATATTTTATGCACAACTTATCAGCCCAACAGAGTTTGGACGGGAAGTATCCTGCTATTTTCGCCGCACTACGAGAGTGGAGGAGCACAAAATAATACCAATTAAACCCGTTTTTATCAAACCACCTATGAGCAAGTTCAGCTCCCAGATATGGGTGCATCTCTCCTTCAATACCATCCATATTAGGCTTCCCAAGATATCCCAGGTCGTGAATGAATATACAGACAAGTTCTTTGAAAGTGGGCATTCCGTATAACTCATACCATGCCAATGCGACTGTTATCGGATGGAACCAGAAAGAATGAACTCCGAATAATACTGATTTTGTACCTGTCTTCATTGTTACAAAAGTGTTTGGCGTATATGTTAAAAAAGGTTCGGGTTAGTCTATCCACTTACAGGAATTTCTTTTCCCGCACTATCTTTCGGATCCCCGAAAACCTTCTTATCGTACAGTTTGTAAAACTTCTTACCATTTTCGAGTTCGTACTTGAGTAATTCTCCAGTTACCATATTATTAAGATCTTTACGTATCTTAGACTCCATAGGTACTGTACTATCATGCTTACGCTTATCTTTACCTTTATCTACCAATAGATCACCAAATGACTTACCAGTAGGTTTCTTTGCGTGCTCATCTACCGTATTTAAAGCTTTCCTTCTACCTACCATACTTGATATAAACCGAATTAATGCATTTTCTGATACTCTTTTGCCCACTTTCAAAGCAGGCTGATTTTCGATTAAAGCCTTAATTTTCGGATCCACGAGCGCAGAAGCGTTATTTTTAGGGAAAGTTATCATCTCTAAATCTAAAACAGCCTTCAAATTCGCCTTTAAAATCACATTAGTGGGTGTTTTCTTCTTTATTTCAGCCGTCATTTTACTATCTAAGATATCACAATAGTAGCGAATTATGTGTTCCGGGCTGTTCTGTGCCAGCGTTTTAGGAATCGAGGTTCTATCGAACCGCTCCGGTAGATAACTTAATAGTTTCCGCGCTAAATTCAAATTGTCCCTTCCATTGACCGTAATTTCCCTCATTCCGGCTCTGACCCCATCATGAATTGTGGCAACATCACGATCTCGAATTATTACAATTTTGATCCGCTCTTCCTTTTTAAACATTGCGGTCGGATCATCAACAGTTGGTGAGTGCCTCAGTACACTATTAGTGATCTCATCTACAGTAATCTTAGATATAATAGCTTTAGCTTTCTTAGTCATTGCTAAGTTACCAGTTTCTTGTGAATGTTCCAGTAATGATGTAAAATATGGTATAGCGAACTTAGTACTATCTACGAATAATGTACTGTATTGTGGAATATCCAGACCTCTACTTAAAGTGGAATTACTGTAAAATATATTTATATTCGAATGTAGCCACATTGATATTTGATCAGATTCACCTTGATCTGTGCTAACGCAACACTTTGACTGGAACATATTTTGCAGCTTTTGCTGTTTCTGCTTGCTTGAAGTTAATACTAATGCAGGTGATACCAAGTTCGATGCAGTATTTTCATGTGCAAAATTGAACATCAATGAATATAACATCTGACTTTCTTCTCTTCTGGTTGCACCTTTGAGTAATATTAATACGAAATTTTCTGCATATTTAAACCTGTCTATTGTTATAACTTTACTATCCTTCGCATCTTCACAAATATCCTGAATATATAATTCGCTCTGCGTTGCTCCAATTATTAATATCTTTTTGTAGAAATCTGGTGGAGTATATAAAACCTGCCTATCTGCGATCCAGTAGAGGTTTTTACCCTGATTACTTCCGATCCAGGTGAAAGGCTTATCAGCGACATATAGTAAGGGTGCAAATATCGGGAATATTTCAACTTCATGATCTTCCTCTCGCATATCTTGTTCAAATTGTTTTAGTCGCTTCTCTATATCTCGTTTCATTGCAATATCATAGTCGTTAGTTATATCGAAAGTTTTAATCCAGTCGTCGAATGCTCGTTTCCCCTCAACTGTGGTGCTGTCAACCACTGTATCCATCTTATCGTTCAACTCGTGGATTAAACCACAAAGCCGGATAATTTCTTTATCTACCTGTTTCTTACGTTTTTGTTCGCTGATTTTTTTCTCAATTGTTTCTATTACCGATAAATATGACCCAAGGGAGTTGGTGAAATTTTTACTTCCACGCCCGTATGAATATGATGCGATCTCATACTCCTGTGGATAGAAAGATGTCACTACTGGATCTTCGTCGATAACAAGAAGGTTTCTGTTGGATCTTTTCACACGCTTGATCTCACGGTCACTCGTAAGGAAGTATGGAATTGTGAAACAGAAATCTGCTTCATACTCTGCAAGTAGTAATACGAAATATGGGCATATATCTTCCATATCCATAATTTTCTCTGGTGTGAGAACGCGGTATCTTGCAAGCAAATCATTCGCTTTGGTTCTTAGTTTTTCAACCGTAAGAACATCCTGCCGAATTCTCCCTTTATCATCAAACCCTGGGTGCTGTTGCGGTCTTTTCGGACACGTTCCACATTCGCCACGACCAGTAGTACAGTTGCATGCGCGATCTTTACCTACGAGATATACGGCAGTTTTCTTTTCCGTAGATCTCTCGAATATTGATATTGCATGCCTGATGATTTCATGCTTGTTTGTTGTGTAAACTCCAGTTCCTGCTTTGATCAATTGTTGAACAGACCAGTGTGTTTTACCTGTGCGTGGCGGAGCTTGTAGCACAATGTATCTCGCATCTGGAAGTTCATCCGGAAGCCCATCTATACTTGTTCTGGTGATATCACTCACGTTGAATGTTGCATACCACGACTGGTGAGGATCATATGTAGAAATTTCGTGTGTAAACGCATTTCTGATCGTAAGTGATATATAGTTAATATACGCTCTGTTGCTTTGGCTTTCTCCCTTTTTATAAAACCGATATGAAATTAAAGCGCGCGCAATCTGGTTTGGATTAAATCCCATAGCGCGCATACGTCTACAAACAAACCAGTCCCTTTCACTTCGAGTGCCTTTATCACCGACGACAGTAAGAATTTCTGAGAATTCTTTATCGTTCTCCATAATCTGTGTTAGTGTAAGCCCCTTATCATTTGTAAGATCTTCTCCACTCTTGAAGTCAAGTGGTTTAATTAATGCGGGATCAAATCCTATCTGTATGTCTATGGCTTCTTTCGTTTTCCCTACGAAAGCATCATCGAGTTTTGTATCAGTAACTTTACCATTAATTAGTTTATCGTGAGAAACAATGATCCATTTTGGTAGATTATCTCCGCTGAGCTCTTTAATTGGATTATCAGCGAATATGGTATACATTCCAGTAGCACCGCTGATACTACCTTTCTTACCACCTTCATAATCAAGCGGAACGAAACTTCCCGGAGCCAGGACGTATGCAACGTTAGTACGAATTTCACCACAATCTTTTCCGTCGCTCCCTTCAACACTATACTTCGGGTTAGTGGAAAATCCTTTTATACGAAGATATTCTGTAAGACCTTTGTTTATGAAATAAAATTGTAGACCACCAGACTTAGTCCTGATAGTAAGAGTTCCCATTGCAAGAAGTTCATTTATTTTATCCTGCGGTATTGGGAATTTACCATCTATAAGATCCACATCAATAAAACAAAGTCCATATTGTTTTGTTTCTGGATCTTGTTCGTGGGCTACTAATGCTACGTTTGAATGTAATTCGTTCACACGAGCAAGTGCGGAATCTGGAGTCACCCTCACCGTGTTCCAGTTCTCAAAAACGTCGGGTGTCTTTTTTCTTGCTTTAATAGGAATAATATGGAGATTCAAATCTTTGATTTCATTTGCACGGTTAAGAAACCGCTGGAACTCCATCGCATTAATTGAAAGATTTATATCTTGTGTAGTGCTAACCATCAGTTCTCTCCGTATTAATCATCATAGGTTATTCCGTTCTCTTTGATTAATTTCTGTGTGAGTTTCTTCTCGTGGAATTTTTTTGTAAGGTCTACAAATATATCTGCTTGCCTATCTAATTCCTTTCTCGGAATAGTTTCGATATGCGCGCGCATAAATGCATTTCCACGCTCATTTGGATGAATTGAAATTAACATCGCCTGTTCGAATATCCTGTCTCTCAACTCATGGTATCCACCCATTTGAAGACGATGTGTTTCGTGGATTTCTTTACTTGTTTTTAAATCTGCAAGTGTATACAATCCATTTATAGGTGCTTCGAGATCTGGTTTTCCTGCAAACTTGTGTTGTTTACTAATTGCAAACTTTTCAATCTTTCTAGGATACCCGATTTCTAGATTGAGATCGTCAAACATTATTTGACCAAGCTCGATACGTTTGATAGCATCGGATGGAATGTCGTCGAAACTAATATCTGGAAGTTCAAGTGTCTGCGCGGCAAGTCCGTTCAATATTCTGTAGTGGACTAAAGTTCCTATGATAGCACTTTTGTTTGTTTGTTTTTCCCAATCGCGGTTGTTGATTTTCCACTGAACAAGTCGCTCAGGTTCTTCAATCATTTCGTGAATAATTGTTGTGACCGAGGGATAAAAATCCCCTTGATATTTATATATGTGAACCAAAATACATCAATCTCCGGTAAGTCATAATTAGGATAAGTATTGGTTTTATGTATTAAAAAAGGTTCTTATCAGAGGCGCGCAGCTGTGCGGTTTTAACTTTTAAGAAAAGAAATGTGAGCGTTTAGGTCAGGGAAAAATAGTAAAACAAAACCTTCGCGCATATGGATCATTTTTCCCCATCCAAACTTATTATATTTTTCATCTTTCAGACGTATTCTCCGTGAATTTCTAATCTGTTCTTTCAAGATATCTTTCCTCCTTACTATATTTGTTGATCTTGTGGTAATTCTTGGTATAATGATCCACTCCAGTCACAATTCAATTCAGAATTTGTCCAGGCATACATTAAAATCCCAGTACCAGCAGCAGCCGCGGCTGGAATATATCCTTTATGACCATATATTACTGCAAATAACGTTGACATTCCAAAAATAGCTGCAAGACTTATATTCATGTGATATTTAATTCGTTCGCGTTGCGCACGATATACCGGGGATACTAACATAGATGGACGAATATTTATGGCATTCCAAAAAGAAAAAGAAGCGGTCATAGCCGCGGCTGTAAGTATAAGATCAGAATTGTTTGGACTGAAAAATTTATGATTTGATCTTTTTGGAAGATTGATTAGTGCCATCTATAGTACATATGTTGCGAAACACTTATATATTTTTCTGTGAAAGTGTAAATTTTGAAAACATTTATATACTTTCGCATCTATACATTATTTCAATGATTTTAATTACACAATATCAGTGTATTAAAATCTTGGAGACGGTTTATGGTTAAAATCAAGTGTCCAGTCTGCTGTGGAACTGGAAAGGTAGATAGCGACTTCGGCGGCGGATGCCCCGGCGGGTCAAAGAAATCTTGCCCCGCATGTTGCGGTACTGGAATGCAGGATGTATCAGATTACGTATGGAGAAGAAAACCATGTGAAAAGAAAATTGTTATTCCGTGGACTAATCCTTGCCCACCGTATACGTACCCGTATACTCCATGGTACACTGCACCAACGATAACGTGGACTAACCAAACTGGGAGTGCAACTACAGATACTAAATATACTACTAGAATGAGTTGTTCGAATTCAATTTAACTTTTTTGTTCATAATCTTTATATAATTGGCATAGCAATAGTACAGCAGGATTTCAATGGGCGCGCGCATTAATGGTGAACAGTGGGTACAGACAGACCAGGTAAATCTTATTCCCAATTTACTCGATCATCCTTCACTCCAAACCGTTCAGGATTGGATAAATGGAACTCAATCCGGTGGTCGTATAGATGGTGGAAATTTAACAGCGCACGCTCCGGCAGACGGATCTGTAGATATAAGTGCGATGAAGGGTTTTATAAAATCTACAGATTCTAATGTTGCAGTAACAAAATTCTTCGATCTTCCAGTAACAAATATTGCACTCACGACTCCAGATAATATTCATTATATATATGTGGATTATAACAGTGGAATCCCCCAGGTTCTAGTTACAACCGATAGGACTACAATACGATATACAGACCAGTTCAATCTTGGGCGCGCATATCTTAAATCAGATGGGACAACCGTTGAAGTTTTAATATCTGGTATAAACAGGTATAACCGTGATCGTCTTACTCATGAGAAATGGATTGATACATTCGGTGGTTTAAGTTATGCTAATGGTATTTTGACATCTGTTAATGCTTCTTTCCAACCTTCATGGACTGCGGGTATTCTTTATGCTGGATCAAATAGAGTTACGATTGGGGCTATAGATTGTGCGGTAGCAGATACTTTTATTGCATTATATTATAATCCTACAGCAGCTGCATGGGTAGAAGAAGCTCCAGCGAGTGCAATCAATTATACGCAATATAATAATGTGGTTTCTGGAACTGGTCTTGCAAATCTTACTGTTAATAGATATGGTGTTCACTGGATTTACGTATGTCCAGAAGGATCTATGTATATTCTTTATGGAAAGGGAGATTATACTTTATCACAAGCTGAATCGGTTACTATAGCAGCTCCAATTCCAAATTATCTTTCACAGTGGGGTATTGTAGCTGCCAAAGCAATCATACGTCAAGATGGAACTGTTTACTCTGTTACAATTGCATGGACAACTGCATTCCCGGCTACAGTTCCTCCAAATCATAACGATCTCGCTGGATTACAAGGTGGAACAGTAGATCAATATTATCATTTAACAGCTGGAGCATATAGTGGAAATGTTTTCACATCTACTACAGTTTACGGAGATATAATTTATCGTGCTAGTGGAAATCAGTGGATGGTTCTTGCACCAGGGACAAGCGGATATGTTCTAGAAACACGCAATTCCGGATATGACCCGATATGGGTAGTACAGGACGGATTGGTTACTTTATCTAGCGCTCAAGCTGCCGATGTAGTTACTTTGACTAGCGCAGAGGCGGCAGATGTGGTAACATTAACTAGTGCTGTCACAAATGATGGGGTTACACTCACAAGTGCAGAGACCGCAGATGCCGCAACTCTAACGAGCGCACTCGCAAACGACGTTGTTACGCTTACAAGTGCAGAGACCGCAGATGTTACTACTCTAACTAGTGCTGTCACAAATGACGGAGTTACGTTAACAAGCGCACTCACGAACGATGTGGTAACTTTAACGAGTGCGGAAGCTGCTGATGTTGTTACGCTGACGAGCGCTGTCACAAATGACGGAGTTACGCTGACGAGTGCGCTTACAAATGATGTTGTAACTTTAACATCAGCGGAAGCCGCCGATGTGGTAACTCTTACAAGTGCAGAGACCGCAGACGCGGAAACGCTCACAAGCGCTGAGGCATTCGCCACTAGCGGAGCAGCAGCAGCCTATACATCGGCAATAACGTATGCGAATACACAGGACGACTATCATACCACATCGGGCAACG
>Ga0209079_10000263_pt1 | contig 22285 bp, 25 predicted proteins | sample PPLLaktember2015_2_FD_187259 | JGI IMG/M metagenome (GOLD analysis project Ga0209079, IMG submission 187259) | Freshwater sediment microbial communities from Prairie Pothole Lake near Jamestown, North Dakota, USA - PPLs Lake P7 Core (6) Depth... | ecosystem: Environmental > Aquatic > Freshwater... | reverse complement strand
GTCAACGTGCCATACAGGATGGTGGAAAAGAACCTGGAGAAGGCTGCAGGCCTCTCTATTGGCCTTGAAATCTATCTCGACAATCATCTTATTGAGGAGATTGACATGGGCCATGTGAAGGAGATCAGCAAAAAGCTGCGAGATTTCAAGATTCCCTGTACGGTGCATGCGCCTTTCATGGACCTGAGCCCTGGTGGCTATGACAGGTCAATACGCAAAATCACGCGGGATAAACTGAAGAAATCTGCAGAGATGGGGAACATCTTAGAAGCACGGGCCTGCGTTTGCCATCCCGGATATGACAAATGGCGCTTCGATGGAAATGAGCAGCTCTGGCTTGATGGAAGCATCGAGACCTGGACAGAGGTTCTTGGTGTAGCGGACAAGAGCCTTCCCATCATCGTAGAAAATATCTTTGAAGAAACACCTGCAACCCTCATTGCCCTCCTCGACAATTTCAAGGAAAAGAATCTCTGGTTCTGTTTTGACTCAGGTCATTTCAATCTTTTTTCAAAGGTTTCCCTTGACGACTGGTTGGTTCCACTCAAAAAAAGGATCAGAGAAATGCATCTCCACGATAACCATGGTACCTTTGACGACCATCTTCCCATTGGTTCAGGGTCTTTTCCTTTTCGTGAGCTTAAGAACTTTCTTGGGCAGATAGAGATGAAACAGATTATCTTCACCGTTGAGCCTCACTCAGAGGCGACTGTAGTTGATAGTATAAAACGTTTGAAGGAGTTTTTATCATAATGGCCCACAGGATAGAAATTGCATACAAAGCAGGCACCCGGGATGTCCCGGGAAAGAAGTTGAAAAAACGAATCAAGAGGGATATGGGGCTCGATGTGGAAGCGAATGTTGTTGAGGCCTATATTATAGATGCAGACCTCAGCAATAATATCCTTGAAATCCTAAGGACCGATGCTTTTGTTGACCCGGTTATCCAGGAAGGATACGTAAATAAACCAGTTCCCATGGCAGGCGATTGGGCAATCGAGGTGAGTTTCAAGCCTGGCGTTACTGACAACGTGGGAAGAACGGCAAAAGAGGTTATTGAGTCCCTGTCCGGTCACAGCTTTGGCGAAGGCGAGGGCGTCTACACTTCCCATATCTACTTCTTATCCGGGAAGCTCACCGAATCCGATATAACTGCAATAGCTGAGGGCATGCTTGCCAACACGCTTATCAACCGCTATGTCTATAAGAACGCATCCCAGTACAACCGCGATGGCGGTATGATGGTCTTCGCTCCAAAGGTGAACATCGCCCATGAGGCAACAGTAGAGGTATTTCCCATAACAACAAGCCTTGAAGAGATGATGAGAATCAACAGGGAGAGGACGTGGGCCCTTTCGTCAGATGAACTGAAAGAAATCCGGAAATACTATCTCAGGAAAAGTGTTATCAATGCCCGCAAGAAGGTAGGCCTTAGTGAATCACCAACAGACGTGGAAATGGAGGCTATTGCCCAGACCTGGTCGGAGCATTGCAAACATAAGATTTTCAATGCGATTATCGATTACAAGGTAGATGGAAGGAAAGAAACCATTGAAAGCCTTTTTCAGACATACATTATAGGTTCGACAGATGCCATACGACGAAAGAAGGGAAGGAAGGATTTCTGCCTCTCCGTGTTCAAAGATAACGCCGGCGTCATCAGGTTCAACAAGAGATATAATCTGGCCTTCAAGGTCGAGACCCATAACACCCCATCTGCCCTTGATCCATATGGTGGAGCTTTAACGGGGATCGTGGGGGTAAACAGAGACCCCTTCGGTACGGGTATGGGAGCGAAACTGATCTTTAACACCGATGTCTTTTGCTTCGCTCCCCCTGATTATAAAGGAACAATACCGCCACGGCTCCTCCATCCGAAAAGGGTACTGGAAGGCGTACGAGAGGGGGTTGAGCATGGGGGGAACAAAAGCGGTATCCCCACGGTGAACGGTTCTCTTGTCTTTGACGAGAACTACCTGGGCAAACCCCTTGTCTTTTGTGGTACCTGCGGTATTATGCCCCGGGAGATACTGGGTAAGCCGAGTTATGAAAAAAAGGCCCTCAAGGGGGATGCGATTGTCATGGTGGGCGGCAAAATCGGAAAAGATGGAATCCATGGGGCAACCTTTTCGTCTGAAGAGCTCTCAGAGGCCTCTCCAACAAGTGCAGTCCAGATTGGTGACCCCATCACCCAGAAGAGAATGACAGATTTTCTCCTTATTGCACGAGATCGGGTCCTGTACACTTCCATTACAGACAATGGAGCCGGTGGTCTTTCATCGTCCGTCGGGGAGATGGCAGAGGATACAAATGGATGCATTCTTCATATAGACAGGGCGCCCCTTAAATACCATGGCCTTGCCCCGTGGGAGATACTTCTTTCAGAAGCGCAGGAAAGGATGAATGTTTCAGTGAGCCCTGAACGACTGGATGAATTTCTGGAGCTCTCTGAGAAGATGAATGTTACCTCAACCGTTCTGGGAGAGTTCACCGATTCAGGAAAGTTCCATATCCTCTATCAGGGGAAGACAGTGGCATATCTTGACATGGATTTTCTTCATGAGGGACTCCCGAAGATGAGGCTTGCAGCAAAGTGGGAAAGAAAAATCAGGGATGAAAAGCCTTTTAACGAGCCTGCAGATTACGGTAAGGCCCTTATGAAGGTGTTAGGACGGTGGAATGTCTGCAGCAAAGAGTACGTGGTGCGTCAGTATGACCATGAGGTGCAGGGTGGAAGCGTTGTGAAGCCCCTTACCGGTTCACAGAACAACGGCCCGAGCAACGCAGGCGTGGTAAGACCAGACCTGAGTGGAGAAGAAGGAATTGTGATAAGCCATGGAATATGCCCAAAATACAGTGCTTTCGACACGTATCACATGATGGCCTGTGCTATCGATGAGGCAATCCGGAACAACATTGCTACCGGTGGTTCCCTCAACAGAATGGCCCTTCTCGACAATTTTTGCTGGTCTGATCCTATTTTCTCTGAGAAAAATCCCGAAGGGTCTTATAAGCTTGCCCAGCTCGTGCGAGCAAATAAGGCGCTCTATGACAGCACCACATTCTTTGGTACGCCGTGCATATCAGGAAAAGACAGCATGAAAAATGATTATATGTTTAACAATATCAAGATCTCTGTGCCTCAGACCGTCCTCATATCCGCCCTGTCTGTCATCGATGATGCCAGGCGAGTCATGACCATGGATTTCAAAGAAGAGGGTAATCTTATCATTGCTGTGGGAAAGACATATCCTGAAATGGGTGGGTCTGAGTATTTTGCAAACCATGGTCTCATGGGGAATATTCCGCCCAGGGTGCGCATGTCATTAGCAAAAAGGACCTTCAAAGTAATTGAAAAAGCAATTCGTCAAAATCTTCTTAAGTCATGCCATGATGCGTCTGACGGAGGATTAGGCTGCGCTTTGGCAGAAAGTGCATTTGCCGGTGACCTTGGCGTTGAGATCGACCTGAATGCTGTTCCTTCGTCGGGCATCTTCAGGGATGATTTTCTCCTTTTTTCTGAGACGCAGAGCAGGTTTGTCGTATCCATCAGGCAGAAAGACCTAAAGGCCTTCTCAATGCTCTTTCGGTCGATCCCCTTTGGTATCCTTGGCAAAACAATGAAGGACAAGCGATTCAAGAGTGAAAGGGCTCCTAGGGAACATCATAATCGACCTTCCTATGGACAAGCTTCTGGAGGCATGGCAGGCACCTTTCAAAGAGCACTTCAGCGGATAAGCACAAAAGAGATGACAAAGCTGACGAAAATAGTTGACAATCTGCGAATAATGCATATGATTATAGACAATGTTGTTGGCGCTTGACAATGACAAATCTATCAGTAAGGAGTTCATAATGTTTCAGGTTTCTCAAAAGGCAGTAGAAGTTATTAAAGAATACCTCAAAGATGCTAAGGATCCGCAATCTATAAGGATCATGATGTCAGAGGGTGGGTGAGCAGGGCCCTCTTTGGGCATGGCTCTGGATGAGCCAAAAGAAAATGATGAGGTTTTTAACGAAGGCGGTTTAACATTCCTTGTTAACAAAGACCTTCTGGATTCAGTAAAACCAATCAACGTTGAATTCGTCGAGACACCGAAAGGCAGCGGTTTTTCGGTAACATCTGCCCTTAATAACAAAGGGAAAACCGACAACTGTTGCGGTACCTGTAGCTGTTAAGTCGAGAAATTATAGAGGTTGAGGCCATGGGTAAGCCCTGGCCTCTTTTCTCTTCTCTACTCCTTTAATTTCCGAATCCCTACTCCTTAATCCTTAATTCTAACATCCCATTGCAACGTCCCCATTCTGTGGTATCCTTATATTAGATATTATTTCTGAGGATTTGCGGTGAAATCATACCAATTTGCAGTTAATTATCAAATATTAAGAAATGGTTTTCTTAGAATAGAATATTGAAAGTGAATTGATATCAGTCATGGAATTGAGAATACGCAAAGCCGGACCGGAGGACGCTGAATTTCTTGCGTGGCTCATGCTGACTGCCGGTAGGGCGCATGTAAAACGAGGCATATGGGAGGTAATCCTAAATCTGCCAGAGGATGAGTGTCTCGGCTTTCTCAAACTGCTGGCTGAGACTGATACGCCTCACCTGTTTCATTATTCATGCTATTTGATAGCAGAGACAGAAGGGAAGGCAGTTGCTGGGCTCGGAGGCTATGATCCCAACGCCCTGGGCTATCCTGCTCTGCAACAAGCATTACCCGAGGTCTTCAGAAAGGCGGGCAATGCTCCACCGGAAGAAATGAAATCAGGAAGAGTTCCGAAGATAACCACATGCATTCCTCCGGCTCTGGAGGGAGCTTGGATAATTGACAGCGTAGCGACACGTGCTGATTTTCGCCGAAGAGGAATTGCAGAGATGCTGCTCGATAATGTAATGGCTATCGGGCGGAAAAAGGGTTTCCGGTTTGCACAAATCTCAATCTACATTGGGAATATTCCTGCACAGCGTGCATATGAAAAAAAGGGATTCCGGCTGCTCGATGAATGGCGAGACCCCTATTTTGAGAAAGAGATTGGCTGTCCCGGTATGGCCCGTCTTGTTTGTAATATTTAAAGGAATTTGCCCCGGTCATTCATAAATTCTTTGTAAACATGATAATGGTTTGTGTCTTCGTAACCGATTTGTTGAACCGGGGAATAATCAAAGCTATAAATGCTGGAATTCTTTGCTGCGAGCAGGATTGGTGAATGGGTAGCGATAATAAACTGGGCATGACCTTTTTCGGTCATTGCTTTCAGGAGACTAAGGAACTGCAACTGTGTTTTTGGCGAAAGGGCATTTTCCGGTTCGTCTAAGAGATAGAGCCCCTTCAGCTTGTATCGGCTCTTAAAATACGACATATGACATTGTCCGTGAGATTGGACCATCAGGGATTTACCACCGAAATAATCGAGGGTTTTCGGTGAGACGAATGCCCATTCATCAAGGATGTTTGCAAAATACTCGAAAATTGCTGAGCTGAAGAATGATCCCGGCACTACGCCATCTGTCCACTCCACGCTGATGTATTTGTATAGCTCATGCTCATATTTATTGAACTGGACTCGGCGACCTTCCTCGGGTTCCCAGATATGAATGCCACATCGGTGGGCAATGGCCCTAAGCAGGGTTGATTTTCCTGTACCATTCTCTCCAACGAAGAAAGTAATGGGATGATCGAATGATATTGTCCTGGTGGTATTCAGGTTGGGGAGATTGAAGGGGTAACAATCTCCTGATGGATATTTTTCAGGAAAAAGTGTTATTTTTCGTAAGTGCATTTCATACCCCCACATTAACTCACGGATTTTAATGAACCCGTGTATATATCATACTGCGGATTGCCTAACAATTGTCAATACAACATGTTACCTCAATGATCCTACCTTATTAATAATAAAGAGGCAAGATTGCTGAAGATGACAGGTTGAATGCAATAATTGCATGATTTTTCTTGACTTCCATAATCACATTTTGCAAAATACAAAATTCACCAATCGTATGAGTATTACGAGGAGATGGCTATGCGGAAACAGTATCCCTTGGCCGTGAAACACACTGCGATGTCCTTCCTAGTACCGGGGCTTGCGTCGCCCCCTCCGCGCAACCCACTCCCTGGGTGGGTGCCCCGGCCGGCAGAGCCTCCCCTTCATGCTCATTGCATTCGCTGTATAGATTCCAATATTTTTAGCGCCTTGGGCTTACGGTGGGAATCTACTTTTTTCGCAAGAGGTCAAGCGGATAAATCCTGTTGGAATTATTTTCAATTGCTTCGAGGTAGTATCAGAGCCATAAAACTATAAAAAGGAGAGCGTTATGAAGATACTTATTGCAGATGCACTATCGGCTAAAGCCCTTGAGATTCTTGCTTCGGCTAATCTTACAGCAGATGTAAAGACCGGACTGAAGGCCGAAGAACTCCAGAATGTTATCGGAGAATATGACGCAGTAGTTGTGAGGAGTGCCACAAAAATAACGAAAGATATTATTGCAAAAGGAGACAAGCTCAAGGTAATTGGGAGGGCAGGCATAGGGGTGGATAATGTTGACGTCCAGGCAGCAACAGAAAAGGGTATTGTGGTAATGAATACTCCTCAAGGCAATGCCCTCGCAGCAGCCGAGCATACCATTGGCCTTATGTTTGCCGCAGCCCGTAAGATAGGTATAGCAGACAGGACTATGAAACAGGGCAAGTGGGAAAAGAAGGCACTCATGGGCGTCGAAATTTATGGTAAAACCCTGGGCGTTGTCGGTATTGGAAATATTGGCATCATCGTTGCCGAGAAGGCTGTAGCGCTCGGCATGAGGGTCTTGGCCTACGATATCTTTATTTCAAAGGAATTTGCAGCAAGTAAAGGCATAGAACTTGTGGATCTCGACACCCTTCTGAAAGAAAGTGATTTTATCACCGTTCATGTCCCGCTGGTAAAAGAAACACGAAGTATCATCAATAAAGATGCCATCGCAAAGATGAAGAAGAGCGTTATCATTATCAATGTTGCACGAGGCCCTATCGTTAATGAGAAAGACCTCAATGAGGCCCTCCAGGAAGGTCGCATCGCCGGTGCGGCACTGGACGTATTTGATGAAGAACCACCGCCGAAAGATTATCCTCTGGTACTCTGCGATAATGTTGTGTGCACCCCACACCTCGGTGCATCGACTGCAGAGGCGCAGGACAAAGTCGCCATTGACATTGCGAATCAGATTGTGGACTTTTTTCGGAATGGTGTCATTAAGAACAGTGTCAATGCACCATCGGTCTCATTCGACGTTGCAAAGAAGATTGCGCCATACCTAAAGCTTGCCGAAAACCTTGGAGCTCTTGTGTCAGCGATAACAGAGTTTCCTATCAAGGAGATCCAGATCCAATACATGGGCGATATCGAAGAGATGGATACAAAAATTCTTACCCAGGGTATTGTTAAAAGTATACTTTCAAAACAGCTCGAGGGGGTTAACTATGTCAATGCCCCTTCTATTGCGAAAAGCCGTGATGTTAAGATTATGGAGTCAAAGATGGGAGATCATGAAGACTTCACGTGCCTTCTTGCCATCATCGTTCGGGGCGATGGTAAAGAAAATGTTGCTCATGGCACACTCCTTGGCAAAAAGGAGCCCCGATTAATCAGGGTCAATAAAATATACCTTGAGGCAGAACTCACAGGACAAATGGTTTTTTTGTATACCAATGATAAGCCAGGGGTAATCGCCAACATTGGCAATGTATTTGCCAAGCATAACATCAATATTGGAGGTATGCACTTCGGAAGAGAAAAAGTTGGCGGACTCGCCATTACACTTCTGGATGTTGACAAGAAAGTAGAAGACAGTGTTGTCAAAGAGCTAACATCTTTGCAGAATGTGCTGAGCGTCAAGATGATTGACCTTGCGTAAATGTTTTGCATACAGATTGCACGCACATTTTGCTTGACAACTTTGATTGCTGTTTCTATACTTATTTTTTATTAGTGATATAATGGGGACGTTTGTTTTATATATTACGTTGTTTTAGGGGGATTAGGGGGTAGAGAAGCTTTTCCCAATGTTCTCGGGCTGACATAGCAAAAGTAAGATTTTTTGTCTTTAGCTTGTCAGGATTATAACAGAAGATACCCGAGAGCACATCGGTGGGCGTGGAGGGTGCCGGATTTGATTACCTCATGTCCAAAAGTGCCATGGATGGTATTTATACCCTTGGTGGTTTTGGTGACCATTGATGCGAAGGCCATGGGTTCTTGGGAGACCCCATGGCCTTTTTGTTTATTTGTCTAATGTTTTGTTATCGGATGCAAGTCGATTTTACAACATACTGGTAATTAGCGGTGGATAGAAGGATTTCAAAAAAAAGGGGGCTTTATGGATAGAAAAATCTTTTTAGGCGAGAAGGACATTCCAAGAGAGTGGTACAATATTCAAGCGGATTTGCCCACTCCAATGCCACCACCGCTTCATCCCGGAACTGGTCAGCCGATCACACCTGACATGCTTGCGCCGATATTCCCCATGAACCTGATCGAACAGGAAGTAAGCCAGGAAAGGTGGATCAAGATTCCCGATGAGGTGTTGGAGAAACTTTATATGTGGAGGCCATCACCGCTATACAGGGCCACCAATCTGGAAAAGTTTCTTGGTACGCCGGCTCGAATCTATTACAAGAACGAAGGTGTTAGCCCTCCTGGAAGCCATAAGCCAAATACCGCAATTCCTCAGGTATACTACAACAAAGTTTTCGGGATTAAGAGAATTGCTACTGAAACAGGTGCAGGGCAATGGGGGAGCGCCCTTTCCTTTGCTTGTAACCAGTTTGGCCTCGAGGCAAAGGTATACATGGTGAGGGTCAGCTATAACCAAAAACCATACAGAAGGATAATGATGGAGACCTGGGGCGCGAAATGTGTGCCTAGCCCGAGTCCCGATACAAATGCAGGAAGAAAATTCTTTGAGGAAAACCCTGAGCATCCCGGGAGTCTGGGAATTGCCATCAGCGAGGCCGTTGAAGATGCTGTGACCTCGAAAGACACCCGATATGCATTAGGCAGTGTGCTTAACCACGTTTTAATGCACCAGACAATCGTAGGTCTCGAAGCCCAGAAACAGATGGCAGTAGTTAACGAGTATCCCAATATCATCATAGGGTGTGTGGGCGGGGGCAGCAACTTTGCAGGTCTTTCGTTCCCTTATGTGAGAGACAAGATACATGGTAAAGATATCAGGGTAATTGGTTGTGAGCCCACTTCATGTCCCACATTGACAAAAGGCCCTTATGTCTACGATTTTGGTGATACCGCCAAGACCACGCCCCTTCTGCCCATGCATTCCCTCGGTTCCGGGTTTATCCCTGCCGGCATTCATGCTGGTGGTTTGAGGTACCACGGTATGGCGCCACTTGTGAGCAAGTGTCTCGCCGATGGGCTTATTGAGGCAAGGGCGTTTAACCAGCTTGAAACTTTTGCAGCAGGCCTGACTTGGGCAAGAACCGAAGGATTTATCCCAGCGCCCGAAACAAACCACGCCATCGCCTCGGTTATAGAAGAGGCAAAAAGGGCGAAAGAGGAAGGAAAAGAGAAAGTAATCCTTCTTATTTGGAGCGGTCATGGGATTATCGATCTTGCAGCATATGATGCATATCTTGCGGGCAAGCTGACAGATTATGAGATGCCCTTTGAAGAGATTGAGCGCCTTGTGTGCGACCTGAAGAGGTGCTAGAAGACAAGGTTAAAGGTTCAAGGTTAAAGGCCGTGAAATTTTAGAGGCCGGAGGCAATTTCCTAATGTCTCTGGCCTCAAGCACTTAATGGTGGTACTATAATCAGTACGTGTTTTGTGTGGGGTGATATGGAGATCTATTGTCTTCAACTTGGCATGTTGACGCAGTTTGATTACTGTGTTTCTGTGAACGATGGTTTGCCGTGCAGAAACTTGATTGGATGCTGGAGGGAACGGACTGACATTATGGCCTTTCTCAATAAAACTCTGACCGAAGACGAGCTTCGGAAATGTTTTTCAGGACTTCCGAAATCAAAAATAGAGCGTATCGTAGATATCATCAAGTCTCTGAAGAAGGAGGATTGAATGCAACTTTCAGGGAGAGTAAGGAATGTAAGGCCATCAGGTGTAAGAAAAATCTTTGATCTGGCAGCCAAGGTCAAAGATCCTATCAATCTTAGCATTGGAGAACCAGATTTTGATATTCCCGATGCAATAAAAGAGGAAGGAATTAAGTGGATACGGGCAGGTTTCAACAAGTATACACCATCCGGTGGCATCCCGGACCTCAGGGAGAAGATATTTCATTATCTTAAAGGAAAGGGAATTATCTGTGATGATGTGATTGTCACCGCCGGAGCAACAGGGGGATTGCTTCTTTCATTCCTGGTAACCTTAGATCCGGGTGATGAGGTGATAATCCCTGATCCTTACTTTGTTTTGTATGAATATCAGCTACTTTTGCTCGGGGGAAAACCTGTTTACGTTGATACATATCCTGATTTCAGTTTAAAGGAAGAAGCTCTCAGGAAAGTGTTAACAAATAAAACCAAAGCCATTCTGATTAATAGCCCGAACAATCCAACAGGTGCAGTATATTCGAGACAAGAGCTCGAAATGGTGGTCAAGGTAGCCCGGGAGAGGAATCTCCTCATTTTCTCTGATGATATTTATGACAGATTCATATTTGAGGAAAGTTTGCGGAATAATTATCTCGGACAGCTCTATGAAAACACACTGACCATCGGTGGATTCTCAAAAACATGGGCGATGACGGGCTGGAGATTAGGTTTCGTTGCAGGCCCGAAGGAGATCATCCAGACAATGATAACAAATCAACAATATGTGTTCAGCAGTGTCAATTCAGTTGCCCAGAAGGCTGGATTATTTGCCCTTGATTACAATACGGATAGTTTGATCGCAATGTATAAAAAGAAAAGAGACCTCATTTACGACGGATTAAAGGATAAGTATGAGGTTGTTAAACCAAAAGGGGCGTATTATATCTTCCCAAGAGTTCCTGGTGACGACGGGGATGCCTTTGTAGAGAAAACACTGGAAAAGAACCTTTTTGTTATTCCCGGCAGCGTATTTTCAAGGAGAAAATCCCATGTCCGAATCTCCTTTGCATCGAGTGAGGAGAATGTTTTAAAAGGCATTGAGATACTGAGGAGCATGGTGTAAGAAAATACATTGCTCAAACTCTTATGAGGACTTGCGGTGGAGGATGCTCAGGTCTGAGCCAAGTATAAATACGTTGTTGTTGCATGATAGTCAGATAAAGCCACAAGCGATTGTGTTGTCAATCGGGTATGTAGAGAGCCAGGCAGAAAGAGCTAAAAGGGAAATTTCAGCTTGCTGCAAGCGCTCTCTATTGCCAAAGATCTTAAAAGTGCCTTTCTCGAAAAGCAGTTTTCTAAGCTAAGCGATTTTGCTTCGAAAGAGATGAGAGCTAAAATTGCATGAAACCCATCGGCGAATCAATAATTATTTAATGATTTATCATTGCTTCGAGCGATGATGTGTACTATATAAAAATATACACGGCCGTTATAAAACTATTTGAACGGCATTAGATAAGCGTTTTTCGATACATTGAAAGGGGAAATGCGATGCGATGGAGAGATGGTCGGGAAAGTGATAACATTGAAGACCGCAGAGGGATGGGTATCCCTCGAGGTGCCAAGATCGGCGGGGTAGGTGGTCTTGGATTATTGGCGATCGTGTTAATCGGAATGTTTTTTGGTATTGATCCGACAGTTCTCTTACAAGGGATCCCGCAAACACAGGCTCCCTCCGTTTCAGTTGAACGAAGCGGTCGACCGGATGTAAACGACGACCATCGGAAGTTTGTCGCAGTGGTCTTAGCCGAGACAGAAGACGTCTGGCAGGGGGTTTTCCAGAAGGGCGGGCGGACATACCAGCCACCTAAGCTGGTTCTTTTCTCAGGGGCCGTTGAATCGGCGTGCGGAATGGCTGGTTCGGCAACAGGGCCGTTTTACTGTCCATCCGATCACAAGGTCTATCTGGACCTGAGCTTTTTTGAAGACATGCGGACACGGTTTGGCGCTTCGGGGGATTTTGCCCAGGCCTACGTCATAGCCCATGAGGTGGGACACCATGTGCAAACTCTTCTGGGCATATCCAGAAAGGTGCAGGAACTCCAGTCGAGGGTTGGTCCTGCTGACAGAAACAAATTATCTGTGAGAATGGAATTACAGGCCGACTGCTTCTCAGGGGTATGGGCCCATCAGGCCCACAAAAGTCGCCAGATCCTTGAGGCCGGTGATATCGAAGAGGGGCTCAACGCTGCCAGCGCGATTGGCGACGATCGAATTATGAAAAGAACGCAAGGCCATGTAGTCCCGGACGCGTTTACCCATGGAAGTTCTGCGCAGAGGGTGCGTTGGTTCAAGACAGGACTTGAGCAAGGTAATATCCAGGCTTGCGACACCTTCAAAACTGACCGACTATGACATTTTGTGGCAATAATGCTGTAACATCATCTTAAAAAGGAGGCATTAGCACATGGGTTTGTTAGATATGTTGTTGGGAAACAATGAAGCCAAAGCGGGATTCGAGGATTTTCTCAATCGGTTCCAAGAGGGTCCTCCCTCAGAAGGTTATGAAGACCAGGAAGTGCTGGACCGTTACGGGCAAGTGTCCCATCAGGTGTCTCAGCCGGAATATGAGCAGGCAGCCCGCGATGCATTCGGACACCTCTCCCCGCAAGACCGGGAGGAATTCGGTCGGATGCTGGCAGGTCAGGCACAAAGCAGAGGGCTTAACCTTCCAGGGCTTACCCCTGATCAGGAACAAGGCTTTGGAAATTTGGACTGGCTCTCGAATATTACCGGTAAACTTCATCAGCAGCCTGGCCTCTTACGCGATCTCCTGGGCGGGCTTAAAGGAAACAGAGAGGCCGGCAGTTCCGGTGGGGGTATTTTTAGCAGCCCTCTTGCAAAGGCGGCTTTGGCGGGAATTGCTGCCATGCTGGTGAAACGAGTACTGGGTGGCAGATAATGTTAAAAAAGCTTTACGGCGAGGTACTTTGTTCAGAAAGACCTAAAGAGGATGCCCCTCTTTTTATCTGGCTTTGCTTATATATACCATTTTGCAATCAAGTCATTGCGAGTCACGTCAGAATGGGACGTGGCAATCTAAGTACTTGAGATTGTTTTGTTATGCTTATAATTACAATAGTATAAGAAAGTAGAAAGATTTTGATTGGGAGAGTGGTTTGAAGTTATGAATTTCCACACAGTACCTGCTGATTTGACAGTAGCGAATGTCACACTTTTCTGTATACATGAAATATGTAATAAAGAGAGGCTATACGTTAAGCATCCTGTTTTCTCTTTATGCTATATGTGAAAAGAGCAGACACGTAAAGAACTATAGTCATGGCGAAGGCCGGTCAATCTGCAAAAACGGAGAGGATTGTTGGGCAAAAATTTCAAAACTGCTTAAAGCAGCAAAGGAGGGCTAAATGTTTAAAGAGTTCAAAGAATTCGCTATGAAGGGGAATGTCATTGACATGGCTGTTGGCATCATCATAGGGGTTGCCTTCGGTACGATCATCAAATCACTTGTTGATGATGTCCTTATGCCGCCTATCGGACTACTTCTGGGTAATGTGGACTTCTCGAACCTCTTCCTGACAATTAAGGAAGGCAAGGTGGCAGCTCCGTACGCAAACCTTGCCGCAGCCAAGGCTGCCGGAGCGGTCACGGTCAACATAGGTGTCTTTATTAATACGATAATCAGTTTTCTCATTGTCGCTTTTTCAGTTTTTCTCGTCATCAAGAACGTAAACAGGTTTAAGAAAGAGCCACCACCGACTACAAAGGATTGTCCTTTCTGCCTCTCAGCCATCCCGATCAAGGCTACCAGGTGCCCGCAGTGTACATCTGAACTGAAGACATGATGTTAAAACGATTCTTATCAGATAGGAGGGAAGCATGAAAAAGTATACTGCAGAATTTATCGGAACATGCAGCCTTGTTTTATTCGGTTGCGGTTCTGCAGTGATCGCAGGAACATCACGTGTGGGACCGAGCGGAATAGGATTGTTAGGGATTTCAATCGCCTTTGGGTTCGCGGTTGTAGCCATGGCCTATGCCATAGGCGGGATTTCGGGTTGTCACATCAATCCAGCTGTCACCATCGGGGTGCTAATTGCGGGAAAAATGACGGGGAAGGATGCCATCGGGTACATCATTGCCCAGTGCCTCGGGGCAATTCTTGGAGCCGCTATCCTCTACCTGATCGCGTCGGGCCAACCAGGGTTCACCTTGCCGGAATGGGGACTCGGCGCCAACGGATGGGGTGATGGATACCTTGGGAATTACAATATCCTCAGCGCTTTTGTGATTGAGGCAGTCATGACCTTCCTGTTTATCTTCGTGATCTTGGGAACGACCTCAAAATTCGGGAACAGCGCCATGGCTGGGCTAGCTATAGGCGTCACACTGATGCTGATTCACCTCGTGGCTATCCCGGTAACTGGAACTTCCGTCAATCCTGCCCGCAGCCTTGGCCCCGCTCTTCTCTCCGGCGGCAAAGCCCTCGCCCAGCTCTGGCTCTTTATTGTTGCACCCATTGTAGGTGCTATCATAGCCGCCCTGGTATGGAAATTCGGTTTTAATAAAGAATAGGATATATTTAAGATGCTAAATGCTTTTTTTATTGTATTTGATTCGATAAATTTTGATAAATCTGAGCATGCAGACTCGAAAGGAGGTGATCAAAGGTGGCTGACGATGAAGTGAAAGAATCAGGTGGTTCTGATCAATATGACGCTACACAGTATCACGAAGTCGTAAAAGGAGATACGCTCTGGAAAATAGCAGAGCATTACTACGGAGATGGGAGTCTGTATACAAACATTTTTGAGGCAAATAAGGACATCCTCAAAGACCCCAATATGATAAAGATTGGTCAAAAACTGCGCATTCCATAATGGGGCAGAGACCCGATTACAGGACACAGTTAAGCACGAAAGGAGAATAGTATGAAGAGAAACATCGTTGGTTTAGTAATTGTCTTGTTTGTAAGTACTCTTATGTTGGTTGCATGCGGCAGTGGTGACAAGGGACCGGCTGAGCTGGCAGTCAAGGCTGCCGAGGAGGCATTCAACGCATCCAAGGGTGAAGCAGCGAAATATGTGCCGGACGAAGTGAAGTCAATGGAGGGCGCCTTAGCCGCCATGAAGGATAAGCTCGCCAAGGGTGAGTATAAGGCCGTCATCACCGAAGCACAAGCGTTTACAGAGAAAGCAAAAGGCCTCCCTGACGCAGCAAAGGCCAAGAAGGAAGAACTGACCAAGAGCTGGACGGATCTGAGTCAGGGAGTTCCCAAGATGGTAGAGGCGGTCCAGAGCCGGGTTGACATGCTCTCCAAATCCAAAAAGCTTCCTGCGAACCTTACTGCTGAGAAATTTGCGGATGCCAAATCCGGACTTGCCAGTGCCAAGGAAGAATGGGCCAAGGCGCTTGAAAGCTTCAAGGCAGGAAATATTGCTGATGCTGTCTCTGTAGGAAAATCAGTCAAAGAGAAGGCTGTTGCTGCCATGGAAACCCTTGGCATGCATGTTCCAGCCGGCGCTACGTAGAAATATTTTAACAAAGTAGCACGGGACATACCCTGATTTCCGTGTCACTAGGAAGTGAGGACATTTTTTTTGCATGTCTGCAAAGTCGTTAGTTCAGAAGGCGGGGTCAGCAATGCCCCTGCCTTTTTTATCCATGTTTCTCAAGGTTAACCTTTGCTACAACGGCCATTTGAATCGAGACAGCCTTGGTTTGGCATCGCTATGAAGTCCGCCGACCTGTCTTAAAAATCATTAAGAGCGGTATGGCATTAGAAGTATATGATAGCGCAATGCATCAAAGGGCCTGCGCCATTTTCGACATTTTCGTCGGATATTTTTCTGCAAAACGACAAAAATGTTAATGGTTTTTTGTTAGAAAGTGATTTTACCCAATAATATCATTCTATTAGAGACAAGTGTTCCAGGCATGAGTATTGCTACTTAAGCAATAGTATGAATGAAAGACAAAGGAGGCAACAAAATGAAAAAACTACTTTTTGGAACAATGCTTATGGCATTGGTCGTTGTTGTTCCTCTTCAGGCCATGGCACAGGTGGGTATAGATATTCATATTGGCCTGCCGCCACCCGTTGCATTTCAGACAGAACCGGATGTGATAGTACTGCCTGATACCGACAATGTTTACGTTGTTCCTGATCTCGATATAGACCTTTTTTTCTGGAATGGCTGGTGGTGGCGCCCTTGGGAAGGTCGTTGGTATCGCTCGCGGTATTACGACAGAGGCTGGATTCATTACAGAAGCATCCCAAGTTTTTATTATGATGTAGACCCGGGATGGAGAGGATATTACAGAGACCGTAATTGGTACGGACACAACTGGTACTATGAACGGATTGCTCATCAACGACTTCAACGGCAGTGGCAGAGATGGTACAATAATCGCCATTGGGAAAGACAACAAACGTGGGGCGTCCAAAACTATCGGCCCCGACCACAACACCAGAGGCAGAAATTAAGACAACAGAGGGAACGGCAATACCGCGAGAGACCTGAAGTTCGCCAATATCAGCAGCAAAGACAGCAGCCAAGGCAACCTCAGGTTCAGAGACCTCAAGGCCAACAACAGAGGCAGCCTCAGGTTCAACAGCCAAGACAGCAACCTCGGCCTCCACAAAGACCTGAAGGAGGGGAAGCAGGACCTAGAAAATAGGATGTTGATTGTAATATTGATTAGTCTTATGGCAGGGCCAAAAACGGCCCTGCCTTATTTTTGAGATGTTCTATTGTTATCAATTTAGTTCCTGCTCCGGTCCCAGCGAAGTAACCGAACAGTAAAGAACCAAATAGAACCGGGGAGAGCGAATCTCCCCGGTTTTTAACTCACCGAAATCTCGATCAATGAATTTAATTGAATGGGCAAGGCCGTTCAGTTGATTTGTGAAGAAACGACTCTGCCCGGTTCCGCCAGCGTTATTACGCCTGTTTTTTCCGGAAGAAAAGCCTGTAGAGAAGAAGGAGAATAATTGAGCCAACAACCGCACCGATAAAGCCGGCAGATTGACCAACCTGATACCAACCGATTGCCTGTCCCAAATAGGTTGCGATGAGCGCACCGGCGATGCCTATCAAGGTTGTGACAATGAACCCACCGGGGTCTTTTCCCGGTAATACAAACTTGGCGACAAGGCCAGCAAGCAATCCGATTATGATAGTCCATATGATATGCATATATCCTCCTCCTTGCGTTCTGTAGTATTGTTTTACACCTGAAACAACTATAAACGACAAAGCCTTGAGTGTCAATGTGAATTCTGCTTTGTTGTGCGTACCATTTCACGTCGTGCATATTGTCTCCTTATTCTGGCTTAACTGGCCTGAGATAATAGTGTTTTTTGCATTTTTCAAGAATAATATATTTTATCATGCAATGAAGAAAATGCTTGATTTATTGAGGTATTGCGGTAATATTTCTTTGAGAGCCTTGTTTTTTAGAGATTTCACACAACAGGCGCCGTGTAGCTGCCTGATAATCATAGATACATCAATACATATCCAAGGAGGAAGTGGAATGACGAAGGCAGAAATCGTAGCAAAGGTAGCAGAAGAAATTAAGATTTCCAAAGCAGCCGCAGCAAGAGCACTTGCTGTAATTACTGACTCCATTACTCAGACAATAAAAGCAGGCGGCAAGGCGACCCTTGTCGGGTTTGGAACATTCCTCGCTGCCGAGAGGAAGGCCAGAATGGGGAGAAACCCTCAGACTGGCAAAGAGATCAAGATTGCTGCAAAGAAAGTCCCAAAATTTTCCGCTGGAGCAGCGTTGAAGGCAGCAGCAGCCGGCAAGACAGCCCCTGTGAAACCAAAAGCAAAGAAAGCGCCTGCCAAAAAGGCAGCAAAACCAAAAAAGAAATAGATCATTACACCAGGCGGGCCACTCGGCCCGCTTTTTTGTCGGTCATGGGAAAGCGGCTTGAGCAATACTTCCTGAAAGGTTGATCCTTAATAACTCCCTCTTCATGGTGCATTTGAAGCGGTAATTCTGACACAAACGGTGTTGTCGCAAATGTGTTTGACTTATACAAAGACTTGACATTTGTCAAAAGCCTACTATAATTAAGAATAAATCTCATTTACGAGTTTTTCCTATGAATGCACTCTCAAAGGCTCGATATAACATTATCTCAAGGAAGCTCAAGGAATCTGGTAACAAATTGACTCCGCAACGCCTCGTCATAGCGAGAATACTTGCAGAAAGCGAGGAACATCCGAGCGTTGAAGATATTTACAACCAACTCCGGAGGGATTTTCCTGGAATCAGTCAGGCAACGGTCTACCGCAATATTATGCTGCTTAAATCTCTGGGAGAGGTTCTGGAAATCGGGTTTGCAGGGGGAAGCACCCGTTATGATGGCAAAAAACCCCACCCTCACCCCCACGTTATTTGCCTCAAGTGCAACAAGATCATAGACCAGGACCTTGAAAGCTTGCGCGATATGACAAAAGAGATTATTGATGAAAGCGGTTTTGAAATTGTAACGTATCGTCTGGATTTCTTTGGCATATGCCCGGAGTGTAGAGAGGAAAACTGACTAGCTTTTTTCGGATTGTATTCAAATGATTCTCATTTTCGCTATACTGGCGAAGAGAGCTTGCATCATTAAAAAACTAAGGTGGTTATTATGGCAAACAACTAATTGACCGCGAGGAATGATGCTCCGATTACGGACATACGGAACAGCATGACCGTAAAACCGAAAGGCCCGGCACTGCTCTAGGATGTCTGGTTTCTGGAGAAAATGGCTCATTTTGACCGAGCAGTAATCAATGAGCGCCGCATGCACGAGAAAGGATCCCGTATCTATGGAACGTTAGCATATCATCACGTCTAAAAGGTTGATCGCCGTACTCGAACCTAAGGCTGATGGCTTCCGAAATTATCTGAAAACTAAATATGCAGTAAAGGCAGAGGAGTCGCTGGTTGATCGTGCGCAACTTCTGACGCTGACCGCTCCTGAGATGACGGTTCTTGTGGGCGGTATGCGTGTCCTGAAGATCAACTTCGGAGGGTCACAGCACGGCGTTTTCAGCAAGCGGCCAGAGGCGCTCACCAATGACTTCTTCGTGAATCTCCTCGACATGAGCACGACGTGGAAGGCAACAGCGGAAGACGCTGACGTATTCGAGGGTCGTGATCGTGAGGGCGGCGCACTCAAGTGGACCGGCACCCGTGTGGATCTGATCTTGGTTCGAACTCCCAGCCCAGGGCCCTGGCTGAGGTCTACGCATGTGATGACTCCCAGGCTCCCTTCTTCCATCTTCCATCGGGCTTTATACCGGGGCTCACAGCTTATCCTGGCGCTCCCCTGTACAAATCAGATTCTTCTGCTATACTTATTTACTGTAGCTTATAAAAAGATCATCCGAGGGGTAAAAATGATGCTACGTGTGCAATACCAAAATTACCGATACGATTATGTTGATGCCAGCACCCTTGACAAACTGATTACACGCAAGGGGATTAGGCAGTTCTATCGTCCAGCCGAAGAGCGATGGGTCAATGTTGATAGTGATCCAATCAGAGGGTTACGTGGAGCCTTTTCGGGATTCGACAGACGGCATCCCCATATGGCTATTTAAGGGTTAAGTGCATTTACAAAAGATAAGCGCACCAGTGGGCGAAACAAGCAGTATCGTCTTGCTATCTTTCAATGTTTCTTTTATAGGAGCATGCAGGATAGCTGGAAAAAAGTAAAAAGCAACTTTATAAAGATATGTCTATTTAATATATCCCTTCCTTCTTGAGCAGTTCTAATTCTCTCTTGTTTGCCTTTACAACATCCAACTCTGCAAGTGCGGTCTGCTGTGGGCTGATAGGTTTTCCATCGATTATGAGTATGGGGTTTCTCTGACTCGACATGGCAGGGCCTATACGTATTGTAGCCCTCCCGTTCCAACCACCAAAGACCGGATTCTGGCTGATTAGATTATACGCGGTGATTCACTCCATGATAGACAAATGTCTCTTTTCGAAGTATGATATGACAATGCCACACTGGCTAAGGAGAAAGAGGAAATGTACAGATGATCCTGTTCTTGTGTGGATAAACATCACAACTTTGGAATATTCATTGGGATGAATAGGAGAATATTATGCTAGTAAATTCTGTTCTTGAAGCTGTTGGAAACACCCCCCTTATCAGGCTTGGAACAATGTCTTCCGGAAATGTGTTTGCTAAGGCAGATTTTTTGAATCCCGGCGGTAGTGTCAAGGACCGCGTAGCCAAACACATCATTGAGTTGGCAGAAAAAGAAGGAAAACTAAAACCAGGAATGACCATTATCGAAGCGACCTCTGGGAATACGGGAATCGGATTGACTCTGGTGGGTGTGCAAAAGGGCTACTATGTCATCTGCGTCATGCCGGACAATATGAGTGAGGAAAGAACAAAAATTATCCAGGCCTTTGGAGGAGAAATAGTTGCTTGTCCGGCCGAAGGGAGTCTAACGGCATGTCTGGATAAAATTCAGGAAATCACGCAAGCTGCGCCGGAGAAATTTTTTATAGCCAATCAATTTGGAAATCCGCACAACCCTGCAATTCACTACGAACAAACTGCTCCTGAAATCTGGGAAGATTTGAAGGGAGAAGTCGACATTTTTGTTGCGGGAGTGGGAAGCGGAGGGACACTTCAGGGGATTGGGAAGTTTTTGAAGGAGAAGAAACCTAATGTAAAAATCGTTGCCGTGGAACCCAAAAACAGCGCTGCCCTCCTGGGGAAAGAACCGGGGCTTCACCAAATTCAGGGGATCGGCGACGGTTTTATCCCTGACGTCCTGGATGTAAACCTCGTCGATATGGTTTTCACGGTTTCTGATGAAGAAGCCATTCAAACCACCCGCAGGCTTGCTCGTGAAGAGGGGTTATTGGTCGGGACTTCTTCCGGAGCCAATGTGTTTGCAGCGCTTCACATGGATAATGGATATAACCGGGTTGTTACCATCTTGCCTGACCGCGCAGAGAGGTACTTTAGTACAGCGCTGCTATAAGGGGGGCACCCTGACGTTTGTTACTCCGAACTAGTTACTCAGAACTACTTTACTCGACCCCTGCGTTATTGTTGTCATTGACAAACAATTGTGTACTCATTAATGTACGCGTATGTTAACAAGGAGTGTGATCCATGAGCAGGCTCAAAGATCTAAGAACACCTATTTTTTGGGTTGAAGGTCATCCGGGGAAACTGGACAGAGAAGGCTGGGAGATAGAAGTTACAGGCCTTTGCAATAAGCCGGGTAAGTTAACATGGAGCGAGTTATTATCCATGCCTAAAACCATTGCTGATGGACGCCTCACCAGCGTTACCAGATTTTCAGTTCGGGGAAAATGGGGTGGTGTCAAAGTTTCCGACATATTGAAGGAAGTAAAGGCTAGCTCTCAGGCGAAGTATGTCCGGTTTTGGTCTGTGAAGAAGATTTATGATACATCAATTCCAATCGATGTTGCCCTTCGCGAAAAAACCCTCATGGCATACGAATTTGACGGAGAGTATCTTGACGAAGATTACGGTGGGCCGGTCAGGGCCTTTGTGCCATACCTCTGGGGCTATAAATCTGCGAAAAGTGTTGTCAAGATAGAATTAATGGATCACTATATATCAGGTTTTTGGGAACAACGGGGATATACTGACGATGCATGGATTGAGGCCGGCACGGTGCGGGATATGAATGCCGGTGGTAGGATTCGTCCCATACCTGATGGAGAAGTAATTAAGTTCCTTGATGAGTAAGGGCCGTATATCATTGTAAAGGCCGTATATAGCATTTCGTATTTCGCAAATCGAATGCGATATGCGAACGACGATATACTGTTATTACTATATACTGAGATTACTGATTATGGAGGAGATACATGGCAAAACAACACGTTGACGGCAAGGATAAGGGTAAGGTAGAGCTCTATGCCTTGAGCACCTGTGTCTGGTGTAAGATGACAAAGGCGCTCCTGGAAAAGATGGATGTCCGTTTTGATTATGTCTATGTTGACCAGCTCCAGGCCGAAGAGAAAGAAAAAACCCTGGAAGAGGTGAAGCGATGGAACCCGAAGTGTTCATTCCCCTCCCTGGTTGTCCATGGAAAAAAGTGCGTGATAGGTTACAAGGAGGATGAAATAAAAGCAGCGGTGGATGCAGCATGAACGGCGTCGTGGATGTAATACCCGCTGAAATCGAAAGCTTATTTGAG
>Ga0209079_10000262_pt1 | contig 22317 bp, 25 predicted proteins | sample PPLLaktember2015_2_FD_187259 | JGI IMG/M metagenome (GOLD analysis project Ga0209079, IMG submission 187259) | Freshwater sediment microbial communities from Prairie Pothole Lake near Jamestown, North Dakota, USA - PPLs Lake P7 Core (6) Depth... | ecosystem: Environmental > Aquatic > Freshwater... | reverse complement strand
TGGGAGCAGGCTGGCTCTACTTCAGCGTCGGCGCCTATTGGTCCTCCACCAGCGACTTATCCAAGACGCACGCGGGCAGTCTGTCCGGCTTGATGAACATGGGCGCCAATATCGGAGGAGCTATTTCACCCACCGTCACGCCCTGGATTGCCGAACAGTGGGGTTGGCCCCTGTCGCTCGGCACAGCCGCACTGGTCGCCATCATCGGCGGACTGCTCTGGCTCTGGATTGATCCGGGAAAGGGACTCATACAGGAGAAGTGCTGAGTCCTGGGTGCTGCGTCCTGAGTTAGATTCACTCAGCACTTCTTCGAGGCCTTGCCTCGAAAGCTGCGCCCCTGCTACATTGCACAGCTATGACTATGCAATTTCAAAAGAAGGATCCTCGCGCAACGATCGTCACCAAGTTCGGCGAGATCAAGATCCGCTTCTATCCCGACGATGCCCCGCGCCATGTCGAGAACTTCATCAATCTGGCCAAGATGGGCTTCTTTGACGGCACCACCTTTCACCGCGTAGTCCCCGGTTTTCTCATTCAAGGCGGCGACCCCTTCAGCAAGAACGCCGACCGGACGACTCACGGCACCGGCGGGCCCGGCTACTTTCTCACGCCCGAGCCGAGCGATCGCCCGCACAAGCGCGGCGCCGTCTCGATGGCGAAGATGCCGCGCGAGAGCAACAGCACGCGCGACTTCAACGACAACGGCTCACAGTTTTTTATTTGCGTGGGAGATAACAGCGGACTGGACCGGCGCTACACCGTGTTCGGGGAAATCTTTCGCGGCATCGAAGTTCTGGACAAGATCGTCGCCGCCGCCCGCGACGCCGCCGACAACCCGCTGGAGCCGATCACGATGACCGTGACGGTGAAAGAGTAGCCGAAGAGCTGAGAGCGAATGGCTAATGGCGTATAGCAGGAACAAAGCAATTCCTGTATTTCTACGACATGCTAGAGGCCAAATACTCTTCTCTCCTACCATCGGCTATAAGCTATACGCTCTGACCTTAATCAGGCCGAGGAGCGCAGTGGTTCAAGGCGATCGATCTCGCTTGCCTTTGAGCTGTGCATGGCATGCCAAAGATCCCAGTCTAATTGCAACCCCAGCCAAAAGTCTGCAGACATCCCTATGACACGCGCCAGTCGGAGCGCGGTGTCGGACGTGACCGCCCGCTTGCCACGGATGACCTCGTTCAGGCGTGGAAACGAAATCCCAAGACGAGCCGCGACTTCCACCTGCGTGATGCCAAGCGGCTTAATAAACTCTTCCAACAGCATCTCCCCAGGACGAGTGGGAGGCCGATGAAGAGGCAATCGACGGCCAATACGCTGTTTCGAAGCGTCGGATCGACTGGTCAAGCGGGGCCTTTCAGTGGTAGTCCGTGATCTCAACCTCGTGGGCATGACCATCCTCCCATTCAAAACAAATTCGATATTGATCGTTAATCCTGATGCTGTGCTGCCCGGTCCGATCCCGGCGTAATCGCTCAAGCCGATTTCCAGGTGGCATTGCCAATTCTCTCACATCTCTCACCCGATTAATTTGATCGAGCTTCCTCCTGGCGATTTGCCAGAGCGTCCTAGGGCACACTTTTCTGGCCGCTGACGTGTCGAGACCATCAAAGACATCCTCCGTACCCTGTCCTCTAAAAGTCCGTATCACGGACCCCATGATAACGATTTTTGCACTAGCACTCAAGAACTTGACGATCCGCCCAAGCAGATATGAGTAACACCGACGGCTCGACCGACGCTACACCGCGTTCAGGGAAAACTTTCGCGGCATCGAAGCTCTGGACAAGATCGTCGCCGCCGCCCGCGACGCCGCCGACAACTCGCTGGAGCCGATCACGATGACTGTGACGGTGAAAGAGTAGTGCAGCAGCTCACGACAGATTTCGCAACCCGCCTAGCGTAGCGTATTGCAGTACTGTTCCAGTTGATGGGAGAAAACCAGAAATTCGTCCCCGCCCTGGCTGCGGTAATCCTCTTTCGGCACGCCCTCACGGCGCTCTTTTCTGAACCGGTCACAAGCCTTCCGTTCAGCCTGTTGAATTTTTGGTTGCAGTTTTTCTTGCTCCTCTAGAGAGCGTCCAGCCAGGCTTTCCTGCATGCGCTTGAGGACGAGATAGTGATCGTACAGTTCCGGCTCCTCGGCCTGAGCCGGCGGTGGTTCAGACTCTGCTGAAAATACAGTGACAGGACAGAGAAAGATCGCCAGGAGAATAAGTAGTTTCATAGCGCCCTCTTCATGCGAGTCGTATCCCTTGGTGAGCCGGAATCGTTTCGATCAAGCTAAAATTCGTCCTTACGGACGCAATCGTTTCCCCCCGCTGCTCAATTGCATCTTCGCCAATCGGTCCCAACCACTTATCCGCCCGCTCTAAATAAGACACTTTATAGGGATCGATGCCCATAATCCTGCAGCAGGTCGCATCCACCGCAGCAAGATTGCGACCCATCACGAGCACGCCGACCTTTTTCGGATCACCCATGATCGGCCCGTCGCCCTCCATCCCGACAATCCCATCGACGATGGCAAAATGCGGCTTCAGCGTTGCATTGATATCCAGAATCGAATTCTCAATGCCGGCATGATGCAGTACGTTTTTGGGCCAGCCATAATATATACCTGGCATGACCCCAAAGAGGTTCTTCATCGAGAGCGTGGCCCCTGCCCAGTGATGCGTCTTCATTTTTGCGACAGAGACGATCCAATCGACTTCCTTGAAGAGTGCCGGGAACGTCAATGTCCGCATCGAAGACTGGCGGCCGGCATTCGGCAATTCATAGCCAGTCATGTAATTGATGTCATGAAATGCGATGCGGTCTTCAGTCAGCACATCCGCCAGGCCGGACTCTTCATAGACCGCCAGGGTATCGCGCCGATGGCCGGGGCCTTCCGCAACCATCACCGCAGCCGCACCGAGCCGCAGAAAGGCCTCGATAGTCCCGCGCAGCACCAGGGGATGAGTATTGATATGCGGGGCACCGGAAGCAGTCTCGACGAGATTCGGCTTCAGTAAGATCCGCTTGCCGTGAAGCTCCTCGGACACAATCCCAAGTTCCCGAATTCCCCTCACAATGGCATCGGCAATTTCCATCTGGTAGTGCGCTACCTTAATCACGAACGCCTGCGCCTGTTGCGGCATACGAAAATACCGCTTCGGGACGACCAATGACCCAATCCCAAGCACAAGACCTGCACCAGCAGCCATGAGCACATCACGGCGCGTGAGTCCTCTTGGAGCTCGGGATGTTGAGTGATCTGCCACAGGGCTCCTTACTTAACAAGAATGGCGGGCGTAGAATCCAAATGAGCCAGCAGCGGGTGTTTTGCGGGGGATTCCCCGGCTAATGCACCCAAAAAGAGAAGGCACAGCGCCGATGTATCATACTCGCCATACCGAGTCTGATTCTCCAGGCAGCGTTCGACTAAGGCCTCACCATTCGCCGGTCTGCCCCCCCAGGCTGCAAGACCGAGTAAGGCCCACCCAAGCGAGATTGGTGTGCGGAGTCGATCAACTTCACCTTGAAGATAGTCCAGACTCCGTGAAACCGTCTCCCGATCAACTTCTCCGGCAAGTCCGGTCAACGCGGCTCCTGTACTTTCCGGCATGGGATGAAGCTCACGCCCAAACGTCAACGTGTTGCCGTAATTCCAGCCGCCGTGGGGCAATTGGCGGTCGAGCATCATCCGGATCGCTTCACGAACACGGCCATGCTGCCCATGCCCCGTCGCTTTCAAAGCAATTACCGCCAGCGCAGTGGGCTCAATCCAAGAATGGGTGTCGGCCACCCAAGGCCACCCTTTTAAGAGAGTATCGTGCGCACCAGGCTCACCAGATTTTCGAGGGTAGTGAACTCCTGTCGCTTTAAGAAGAAATTTGACGGCGCGGCTCTGGGCGGCTTGACTTGCCGGTGAACTCTGCCAGGCGAGAATAGCCAAAGGAGTCGCCCAATAGGATTCGGGATGTTCTCTGCTCACCCCGACACGTCCATCGTCGCCCTGCTCGCCTCTGAGGCACGCGCGACTCGGCTCAAACCGATCGGCAGATTCTCCCAAAGCCTGAGATGCCAGAATGCCCCAGGCTGTCGAATCGACACGAAACTGTCCATTGGGTTGGTCCATCAACCCACCCTCCGATAGAATCCGCTTCGACAGAGTCTCTCGAAGTAGACGCTTCACTGAAATCCCCAACCCCGGTAATGCCTGAACTAATGACCAGCAAGCGCAGGGAGCAAGACCCTGATAACTTTGATGATGGCAGGACCGACCGTCACAATGAACATGCTCGGAAAAATGAAGAACATGAGGGGAATCAAGAGTTTCACTGGCAACTTTGCAGCCAGTTCATCCGCTCTGAGCCGACGCGTGGTCCGCATGGAATCTGCATGGACACGAAGCGCCTGACCGATGCTCGTCCCGAAGCGGTCTGTCTGCACCAGCAGCGCCACGAGGTTCCTCACCTCATCGAGATTGGTCCGGTTCGCCAGATTTCTGAGGGCTTCCTGCCGTTGCACGCCGGCTCTCAACTCAAGCGAAAGGATGTTCAGTTCATCACCTAACACAGGATGCGTCTGATTGACATCCTCACCAACACGGGCAATGGCTTGATCCAACCCCAGTCCAGCCTCCACACAGACCACCATCAAGTCCAAGGCATCGGGAATCGCCCGCTGTAAATCATCTTGGCGAGCGGCAATAGTCCGCTTAAGCCAGATCGATGGAGCATAGTAGCCACAGGTTGCGGCAAGCAGATAGTAAATAATCAAATTATTCGCGGTCGGAAAGCCGAGCGCCTTCACCGGAATCATCGCCATCAACACGACGGCCACAACGGCTAGCAGTAATTTCGCCCCGGTATAGAAGACCGGCGCTTTCCTGCCCCGATACCCGGCGGTAATCAACAGGCGGCGAGTCTCCCGCATTTCTTGCACATTGGATGGCTGATTGAACTTGGCAAACCACTCGAGCAGGGCACGAATCTGAGATTGCACCAGCGCAGTGAATCCCCCAGAGGCTGCGGCTTCTTCTGAGGCAACCGTCTGCCCTTCCGCTCGGCGACGCCACATCTGCAACACTTCTTGTGTGTTGAGGTATAAAAACAGGGCGGTGCCGGCCAACATGACCACCAGAAACGTCGACAATGCCACAAGCAGGGGAAGTTCCATGCGCCGCTCCTCAGACCTTGATGTTGACCATGCGTTTCATCACGATGGCACCCAATACCATCATGACGCTGCCGCCCGTTGCGAGTTTTTGGCCAATGGGATCAGAAAATAGTAACCCCATATAGTCGGAACTCGTCTTGTACAAAACCAGTCCGATGAATATCGGAAGCCCTAGGAGAATGACAGCGGACAAACGCCCCTCAGCAGAAAGCGCTCTCACTTTCAATTGAAGCTCAAACCGTTGGCGGATCAGCCCGGCCAGAGAATCGATGATTTCAGCCAGATTGCCACCGGTTTCACGTTGCACCATCACCGAGGTGACGAAGAATTTCACATCGACGGAATTCACTCGCTCGGTCAGGTTCTGAAGCGCCTGCGGCAGCGCCACCCCCATCGACACTTCATCGAACACCCGGCGAAACTCTTGGCCGATAGGATCAGCCGCTTCATCCCCGACGATTTTCAAGCCCACCGAGAGCGCATGTCCGGCGCGTAAAGCACGCGAGGCCAGCTCAAGCGCCTCCGGCAACTGCCGTTCAAACATCGCCATTCGTTGGTTTTTCAGCCGATAGAGATATCCCGTCGGCAGAGCACCAAGCACTGCGGCAAAGAGAAGAGCGAGCATCATGGGTTGATGCATCGAAAGGACCAGCAAGACCGCGCTCATCGCCAAGAGTGGCGTAGCCAACACGAAAACACCCAGAGGCAGCCGACAATCCGCCTGTCGATGAAGGACGCGTAGCGGTTGGAATCGGCGCATCGTGAGCAAGGCTTCGTTCAGCCAGGGGATCTCGCTGAGCGATTCCTTACGGACAATCTCCAGCTGGGCAGCCTCCAACGGCGCCGTCCATGCCTGAAGCCGCTCAACGGCGCGATCGGTTCCGCGAGGCGCCATGATTCGATAGAGTGCCGAACCGGCGTACATGAGCAACAAGACCGTTCCAAATATCCCGAGGGCAATGAGTGCGTTCAGCATTCGTACACCTTTGAGGGATCAAATAAAGCAGGCGGCAAGGCCACACCCTTCGCGGCTAAGCGCTCGGCAAACTTTGGACGGACGCCGGTCGCTTTGAATCGCCCTTTGACTTTGCGATTCTCATCGAGACCGGTTTGCTGGAACGTAAACAGTTCCTGCAAGGTAATCAGGTCACCTTCCATGCCGACGACTTCTTGCAGGCTGATCAACTTTCTGGTTCCATCGGACAGCCGGGCGATCTGAATAATGACATCCAGCGCGGACGACACGTAATGCCGCATCGCCTTCGCCGCCAAATTGAAGCCCGCCATTGATACCAGCGTCTCAATTCTGGTGAGGGCGTCTCGACAGGAATTGGCATGGACGGTCGTCAGCGATCCGTCGTGACCGGTGTTCATGGCTTGGAGCATGTCCAGACTCTCCGCTCCACGCACCTCACCGAGGATGATGCGATCGGGACGCATACGCAGGGCATTCTTGACCAGCTCGCGCTGCGCAACCTCGCCTTTGCCTTCGATATTGGCAGGCCTGGTTTCCAGACGCACCACATGATCCTGCCGCAATTGCAATTCGGCCGCATCTTCGATCGTCACGATGCGTTCGTCATTCGGGATAAATCCGGAGAGCACATTCAACAAGGTTGTTTTCCCGGACCCGGTTCCACCTGAAATCAGCACGTTCAATCGAGCCTGCACAATCGCCTTCATGAGTTCGCCGATTTCCGGCGTCAGCGACTTCTTCTCAACCAGATGATAGAGCTGCAAGGGATCTTTGCTGAACTTTCTGATCGAGAGGGACGGCCCGTCGATAGCCAGCGGAGGAATGATGGCATTGACGCGCGACCCGTCGGCCAGCCGGGCATCGACCATGGGCGACGACTCGTCGATGCGACGCCCGACCCGCGAGACAATTTTCTCGATAATCTTTTTCAGATGGGCATCGTCCTTGAACTGGATCGGCGTCAGCTCCAATCGTCCGGACCGTTCGACGAACACCTGCTTGGGTCCATTGACCAGAATATCGTTCACCGACTGATCGGCCAGCAGCGGCTCCAGTGGCCCCAACCCGAGGACCTCATGCAGAATGTCCTGCGTCATCTGCGCCCGCTCTCGCTGGTTCAGCGGTATGGCTTCCTGCTGCAGCAACTGCTCGATGAGCTTGCTCAACTGTTCCGTCACGGCGCCTTCCGACATCGTGCCGATCGCATTCAGATCGAGCATTTCGATCACCCGCTGGTGCAATCGCTCTTTCAGCTCATGATACTGGGATCCGCTTTCCGTGCCATTCACCGGCTTCATCGTCAGCATGATCTGTGACTCCCTCCTTCAAATTCCTTTATTGAGCGCATTGCATGTCCATCAGATCGCAGATGGCTTCCGGCCGGATTCCAATCCCAGGGTTGAGAAGCAACGTCCGATGAAGGAGGATTTCTTCTCAGTTCCCTTCCCTGCCTCGGCTCCACCCGGAAGAGAGGTATCCCCGACGAGAGACTCAGCCCCCCGCAGATACCACTGTCCAATGGATGTGCGCGACGCCATGACCGTCAACGGCTTGCCATGGTTGATCGCCTCGCTGGCCGTCCCGTAATCGTTCGGAATCAATCCCGCCATCGGCATCCCCAGCAGCCCTTCAGTCTCGGTCAGGAGATCTTTCTGATCGTTGGCATACCGGTTGACCACCACCCCCACCTTCCCTGATGGATAGGCGGCCATCCGCAACACATCGAGCAAGCGCTTAGTCCGCCGGATCGCCGGCAACGAAAGCGTCGTCACCACGATGATCTGATCGGAGCAATCCAACGCCTCTTTCACGGCCGGCTCCAGCACATGGCCGCAATCGACAAAGACATGCCGGTGCATGGATCGCAGCAGCCCGATCACCCGCATCGCGCTGCCCGGCGCGTGGACCTGGTCTTCAAACCCTTCATAGCCCGAGGACAGCAGACGCAGCCCCGACGAGTGTTGCGCCAAGCTGCTCTTGATAATCGTGTCGTCCAGTCGTGAAATATCTCTCGAGAGCTGCTTCAGCCCTTGCAGCGGCCGTAGATCCAAGAACAGGCCAAGATCGCCTCCATGCAGATCCAGGTCCATCAACGCGACCGGCTCCCGCTGGCTTGCCTGCTGCACCGACATGGCGAGATTCGTCGCCACGGTGCTTGCCCCCACGCCTCCCCGCGCACCGATAATTGCGACGACCCTTCCGGACTGCTGCCCCGCCCCGGAGACTCGTCCCGCGAAACGCTCCTCAAACCGAGTCAATGCCGGTTCCACGTCTTGCCTGGTCAAGGGTTGAGGCAAGAATTCCTTGACACCTACCCGGAAAGCCTCCAGAAGGGCCTGTGGATCAGTCCGCGAGGCCGTGAGAAACACTTCAAGGTCCGGCGAAGCGTTCAACAACTCGCGAATCTGGGCAAACGTCTTCTGCGGGTGCGTTTCACTCAATTCGAGCAACAGCATATCGGCGACACCGGTCCCCTGTCCCTTGGTCACCAGGTAATCGCGGCGGCGCGAGACAATCTCTTCAAAGGTCTGCCGGGCCGCGTCGTTTCGACAATCAATCGACACTGCAATCAATCGAGCCATGCTTGCGATTCCCCTCGGTGATACGAGTTATTCAACGAGACCAGGCAAGGTGGTGAAGACTCCGAACGACGGGCCGCCGCCAACTCCGCCACCCTGAAACAAGGGGCAGGTTACGTTCCCGGTCACGGTATGGGTCGGGGGGCCCGCCACATTGGTAACGCGAATATTGGCATAACCCACAATCGGAATCGCACCGCTGGGGCTGCAATCACTCCCCTGGTATACAGGCACTAACGCATCCCAATAGCCGGTCCCTGAGCTCTTCTGCAGAAAAAGATTCTGGAGCGCAGTCCAGGTCGGATTGCTCAGGGTTCCATTGGTGAACTGCAACTGGGTTATGCCCGCCGTCGTAGGTGGCGCCTGATAGGTTCCGGCAATCATGCCGTTGAGAATATTTCTCATGGCATTGTCGTTGGACGGAGTCTGCGTAAATGTCGTAAAGCCCGCACAGGAATTAGGTGTGCCGTTACTAGGATACAATTGAATGCTGTCTCCACACCCGTACTGACTAAAGAACAATTCAGAAATCGCCAGCGGAAAATCCAATGCGCCCAGCGGTGTGGAGCCGATGGCTGTCAGTTCTGCCGTCGCGGCCGCGCTGACATTGACACTCGACAGGCCGACGACATTTGCCAGGAATGTGCTGATCGGGCCATTCGCGCTGCCGTCCCGATGGGTGACAACTCTGACAGATCGGGGTTGATTGGTGGTCGATGTAAACGTCCTCGTTGCACTGTTCCACAACCCGATCTGAACATCACTCGCAAGCACCGAGACATCGACTGCCGCAGCTTTATTCAACACGCTAGTCGTTTGAGCCGCAGAGACGATTGCCGCCCGGTCTCCGCCCGTGAGTGTATAAATGGCCATTTGAGCCGGCGTCATGCCTTCGTAGGCGATGCCCAGGGTCCTGGCACCGGCCAGCGCGGCGGCATCCGCCGCATTCTGCAGCTCATTTCTCGCCACCATCGCATGACCGATATCGATCGCGGCCGCCGCCATCGCCAGCAAGACCATCAGGGTGACGGCCACCATGACGGCAACGACCCCGCGGGAGTTATCGAGCGGCTTCATGATTTGTGAGGCGAGACTACAAGGCATGGATGGACTCCTTCGCTCGTTTATCGGGCTATTCATTACGCATCGTCGTCGACATCGTGATCGGCAGCGGACTGGGTAAACCCAAGACAGTCGGAATGTATGGGACCAGCCAGGGATAGTTGTAGGTCGCCGTCACCGTCAACATCGTAGGGCTCGCCCCCCCTGCCCCGGTGACTGCAATCGTCACTTGCGACGGATTAATTCCTGTGCCGGTCAGATAATTTGTCGCAATGGTCGTAATCTGTCCTGACGTCGGCTTGGGCGACACCTGGATGATCCCTGCTCGCGCCCCTTCCCGGCTGGCATTGGTCACCACTTCTCGTCCATACATGATCATGCCGAATTCAATGATCCCGTAGAGAATTGTCAAGAGCACCGGCAACAGGAGCGCAAACTCCACTGCCGCCGCGCCACGCTCGTTCTGCTGTCGCATTGGCCTCATCCCCTTGTTCGACTACTTGGTTGCCACGCCGCTCGACACGATCGACTTATCGAATCCCGCATCAGGCTTCTCGAAACCCTTCCGATAGGCCTCCATCGCGGTCGTACTTACTTTCCCATTTTGGCCTTCGACAGGGTCGAGCTGTTCACCGGCGGTGGGATTTAGCACCTGCTTCGCCATCGCATCCTGATAGGCAGTTCCCCAGTTCGGACTGATCGTCGTAGGGGCACAGGCCCCGATAACCAGGCCCAAACCTATCATTGCCAAGATACCGTTCAATTTCATCATCGCGATCTCCTTTTTAATTCCTCACTCTGCAAACTTGAGCTCGTCTCGCTTAGGGAACGATATGTCCGACCTGTCCCTCCATCGCGCTGACTTTTCTCACACGGTTGGTGAGGACTTCAGCCGCGGGCGATTTTTGCCCCAACTTGCCTCCGAAACCACTCTTTTCAGAGAAGCCCATCCAATAAAACTCGAAGTCGTTCGGTTCCACGTAATAGTCGGTCGGCAATGTCTGCGCGGTCATGTCCAGAGGCTTGACCAAATGAGGCGTGACAATGATGATCAATTCCGTTTCGTTCTTTTGGAATGAGCTGCTCCTGAAGAGCGAACCAATAATAGGCAATTCGCCGAGGTACGGGAACTTTTTCACCGATTCTTTGACGTTATCGCGCAACAGCCCGCCGATCGCAAAACTCTGCCCATCAGCCAATTCGATGGTCGTGTTCGCCCGGCGCGTCGAAATAGCGGGAACCGTGAAACCCTGTGTTCTGAGAGCATTCTGAAAGTCCAGTTCGGATACTTCAGGCGCCACATTCAGACTGATGTGCTTGCTGTCAAGGATGTTCGGAGTGAACACCAAACCAACCCCGAACTTCTTGAACTGGATCGTCACCAATCCAAAAGCCTGAGGCACAGGAATGGGAAACTCACCCCCGGCAAGGAAGGCGGCTTCCTGGCCATTCAACGCTACGAGAGTCGGCTTGGCGAGCACTTTAAGGAGGTTCTCTTCTTTGAGCATATCGACAAGGGCTGTCCACGTGACGGAACCGGCAGTGGATCCGAATATTCCGGTGATACTCTGGGAGGCCACTTGGGTGGCACCAGTGAGAGACGTCAGCTGACCGAGGAGACTAAATCCGAAACTTTCCGGCGCTATTATCGAGAAGTTGATCCCGAATCGTCTGATCAACTCTCGATTCATCTCCGCCACCCGCACTTCCAGCATGACCTGTTGCACACCGCCGACTTGCATCGAATTGATGACTTTCTTCGGGGCATAGGCTTCAGCAATACTCAGTGAACGGGAGAGACTGTTGGCGTTTGAGGCCGTCCCGGAGAGTGTGATGTGATCATGGCTGGAGGTGACAAGGATGTTCTTTTCCTCCGGCAGCGCTTTGTGGAGATTCTCTTTCAGGCGGCTCAAGTCCGGCCCAATGACCACATCGTACATGCCCATCAGTTTGCCGCTCTCGTTCCACAACGTCAGATTCGTGACGCCTGTCGCCTTGCCGGTCAGATAGAGCTGGGTAGGAGACAACACCACGGTGTCGGCGACCTCCGGATTGGCCAGCGAGGCCCGCTTGATCGCCACCGGCAAATCCAACACGCGTGATTTACCCGAGGTCAATTCCAGCCTCTGAATATCGCGTGGCTCCGCCACGCTCCCGGCCGGGGAGGCCGGCGCCGGCTCTTCCGCATGGACTGCCGGTACGCCACAGATCCCCAGTACCAACCCAACCGCCACAATCACGTCATATTGTTTCATCGACATGGTCCTCCAGACGCTTCGTCATGCCTGCAATTGATTGCTCGCTTCGAACGCACACTTCAGAACTTGACCGCATTCACCGACGTGCCCTTGATCACTTCAACCGTGACTGTTTGCACATCCGGCGGTACGGTACTGCCCGGGGGTTCTGGATATACCTTGAGAAAATTCAGGACCTTCTTAGGCGCATAGGCCTCCGCCACCGCCAGCACCTGGCTGAGCCGCGCCTCACTGGATACTGTGCCCGACACGGTCACATGGTCGTGAGTCCCCTTCAGACGAAGATTCGATTCATCAGGGAGCAACTCGCCAAGATGTTGCCTCAAGCGAGTCAGGTCCACCCCCACGTCCAGGTCGAAAATCGCCAGCACTTGATCGTCTTTCCCCCAGAGTGTGAGATTCGTCGTGCCAAAGCCCTTGCCGGTCACATAGATCTGCTTCGGACTCAGCACGATGGCATCGGCAATCTGCGGATCGGCCAGTGAAGCCCGCTTGATCGCCACCGGCATATCCACGACCGTCGATTTTCCCACGACGAGACTCACCTGCTGCGCGTCCGGGGTCTTCGCCAGATTGTGAGCGCCTTCGGTCGCGGCCATGGCCGAACCGGCCGCCATCAGCACCCCACCGATCACCAGCACCGCTGCCACCCGATTGCCGTATTTCAATTGCCGATCCAACGTCTCCATCATCATGCCTCCATCTATGCTAGAACTTGACTTCTTTCCGCACGTCTCCCTTGATGACCTCGATCCGGATACTGCCGTCGTCATCGCTCTTCGGCTTCGTAACGGATTGCTTCGGACGGAATGAACTCAAGAGATTCCCCACATTCGCGCCCTTTGTCAGAACATGCTCTTTGTTCATCGGATTGCGTAATGCCAGCCGGAGCTTGCCTTGGTTGGAGGCCAGCGCCAGCTTCTCCGCCTCATCCACATCCACCTCGACGGTGATCACAGTAACTTGCGCCGGCTCTTCGTCCTTCCCCTTCCGCTCCATCTGCGTGCCGGCGGCAAGCACCTTCACGTTCTCGAGGATCATCTTCGCAATCGAATTCTCATGCTTCCCTCCGGGCGGCTCAATGGTCACCATGACATCGACGTGGTCGGCCGGCTTGATAAAGCCCGCCACACCAATCACATCATCCACCTTCACCGACATCGCCCGCTTATTGGGATCCGTGACGGCTGCCACTCCGCCGCTCGTCATTCCTACCGGCGCGAGCTTCGACTCCAACAGCAGTTCGTTTCGCTTGAGGTCCACGAGGAGGACACGATCCTTGGCGGTTTCCACGCTCGTGAAGTGTCCTTCCGGGATCGCGCCAGGAACAAATTCCATCGGCTGCAACATTTCCGGCGTGAGTTTCGTGCCCCAGGCAAGGTCCGCGTTCGCCACCAGCACCTGCACGTTCTGACTCAAGGGAATCGGCGCAGCCATCAGCCGGGTCTTCTCGTTCTGCAACCAGGTGAACACCAGAAGGCTCGTCACCAATCCGAGTACCACTGCTACACCGAAAAATACCAAGGGCCGGTACCGCTTCATTGTGTCCGCTCCTCTTCTGTCTTCGCGATTTGTCTCATCTCTGATTGCCTTACTCGTTGTTTCAATTCCGCATGCCTGAGTCTAGCTGAGATCCGACAGATACCTATCCCCCAAAGGGGTGGAGTCCGAGTTGAAAAAGTAGGGTGCCGGCGGCGATCGCCAGCCCATACCGCAATTTGAATGGCAACTGTAAATCCCCTACCCCAGTCGCTCCGCCAGTGACAACCGCACCATAGGTAGCAAACGCTAGTTTCTTGGATGTGGCGGCGATGCCCCACTGATAGCTCATGGCACCCAGCGCATAGAGCCCTCCGGCCAAGACTGAAAGGATCGCAACCGAGAGCGCGTCAGATGGGCCGACCATCGAACCAATCGCCGCCATCAATTTCACATCTCCTGCTCCGATGCCCTTACAAGCGTAGGGAAGTAGGAACAGCCCCATCCCCACCCCAATCCCTGCCAAACTAAACAGAGCATATTGCTGCCCACCTATCCAGGCATGAACGACAACGCCGAGCCCCATTGCAGGAAAGGTGAGCCAGTTGGGAATCCGAGACCATCGAAGATCCGTATAAATGGCGGTTATCAACAGCATGGCCAGCATTATGATCAGCATAGATAACATCATGGTCGCTCACATTCTCTTCGCATCACATTTCGCTCGTTCTGAATCTTAGGCCGCTACCCTGCATGATTTGGTTGGCCCTAGCTCTGTAGGGCCAACCGTTTCCGTATTAGCGTGGGTTCATTCGCCACTTGGCTTTCGCCAACGCCACATTAAGAAGCCTGTGACGCGGTGATAGAAGTGGTTGCGTTCGTAAGAGAAACGCCAACAGCGGCGCCAAGTGGAATCACAAGTGCGGCAACAGCCGCACCCATGATACCCAAGAGAATCGCGTACTCAACCGCGGACGCACCATCTTCTTCTTTCACAAACTGACGAATTGCATTCAACATGGTAGTTACCTTTCTTTTGTGTAACGTGAATGGTTATGTCTCTCAAAACATCCTGCACATCTTGCGTATCCGACTCGCAGCCTGCGACTACTCATACCAATCGGGAATTCCCTCACCTCCTTCACCCGGGTTGTCGCAGATGCTAGTTTGTTACGCATTGCTCACACTTCATTGCAAAGCAGCGGCCAACAACCCGAACCTCCTAACTCTCTGTATTCCTTCACAGACTCACTCATTCCGTTTCCTACCTGCGGCTCCGGGACCGCAGCACTCTTTCTAACTCTCCACCTCCAGGTGCGGCTCTGGTACCGCAATTGAAAGATGGCTACCACTCCTTTACTGATCTGAAGATGAAAATCACTGTTTGTTTGACCAACCGGCAGGCTCACGGCATGCTGGCAACAACACTCAACCGGATAGGAGTCAAACTACGCACCTATGATAATCAGATGGCACCTTTATGCTGGGCTTCTTCTAGGGATCTGGGGTGCGTCCGGATGCGCCGGATCGAAAGACCCCGCTTCTCCCTCGTTCGACATGACGGAATATCGCAAAGCGATGGAAACACAGAAGGGACTAGCCGAAAGCAGTGAGGACTCTGCAGCCACGGCCCCTGAGATGACCGCGGAAGAACACGAGCGAGCGGGGGATACGGATGCACAACGACGGAACTTCTCCTTGGCAGGTGTTCACTACGGCAAGGCCCTGAAGGCTGACCCCACCCGCAATAGCGTGCGCCTCAAGCTCGGCCAGATTTTGCTTCAGCAGGGTTTATTCGATGCGGCGCTGACTCAGTTCCAGGATCTCCAAACCCGGGACCCCAAGTCTGCTCCAGCCCATCAAGGAATCGGACAAATCTACCTGCATCAAGGAAAATTGCAGGAGGCCGAAGCCGCTCTGAACAAGGCCATTGCGCTCGATCCGTCTAGCTGGGTTTCCCACAATCTGCTCGGGCTGGTGTATGACCAAGAAGAGCGCCACACGGAGGCCATCGCGGCTTATCGGGCGGCTCTGGCGGTCCATCCGCGCGAACCGGGCGTCTTGAATAATCTTGGTCTGGCCTATGCCCTCAGCGGCAATCACGAAGAAGCGATTCGTGCTTACGAGCAAGCTGCTGCAACTGGTGCTGCCTCGCCGAAACTGTACAACAATCTCGGCATTGCCTACGCGCATCGGCAGCGCTACGCCGAGGCCCTGGATGCCTTCAAGAAAGCAACGGATGAGCCACGGGCTTATAACAATCTCGGGGTGACGCTACTAGGGGTCGGAGAGGCGAAGCTGGCGGCGGCGTGCTTCGAGAAAGCGATCGAGTTGAATCCGCAGTACTATGCGAAAGCGACGGAGAATCTTCGGACGGCCCAACAGGCGATGAAGAACGCCCCGGTCGAAGTCGCGTCGGCTGAATCTCCCATGGCATGCCCCTGAGATCAGTGGACGTGAGGTTGTCCATGAAGAAATTGCTGAAGCACGTTTTGCTTCAAAAGATTCAGTCCATACAACTTCGGCCCTGACGGAGCCTTGGTCATCGTCACCCAACCTTTTGCGGCAAGGTAATTGAGCGCCTCTTCAACCGCCGGCTCATTCGCTTCCACGCCCGCACCCCGCAGCCACCACCGGCTGACTCCGCCAGCGGTATCCTTCGCCGACGGGTGGGAACAGAGGTAGCCCAGAATGAGCCAGGCGACAATATTGTTCTTCGAAGGAGACTCCGGCCAATCCATAGCCCACAGAGTGAGCAACATCAGTGCCGGATTTCACGCACACTCAAATACGTGTATTTATTGTGTGCGCCTCCTCAGGCGCTCCTCCGGTGCGGTCGACGTGCCGCAGATACGCTGCCGCTACGCCGCAGTAAACACCCGCCGATCCAGTCCATGCTTTTGCAGAAGGCGCTGAAACGCCCGGCGCTCCTTCTTGGCCGCACGAGCGGCTTTTGAGATGTTCCCCTGATGCGCCGTCAACAGTTCGCCAAGATACGCCCGCTCAAACTCCTCAATGACCTGAGTTTTCATATCCTGAAAGCTGGAATCCGTCGAGATCACGCCGCGAGACACCAGAGTCAGCGTCGGCCCGTCTACGCGCGGCCGGTCTAGCTCCGGCAACTCCAGGTCATGCGCCTCCAGAACCTCCCCTGCCCCCATGGCCACGGCACGCTGAATCACCCCTTCTAACTCTCTGACATTACCCGGCCATGAGTACCCCGTCAGCTTGACCCTCGCCGACTGCCCGATCGAGATCGTCCCCCTCCCGAAATCCTTGGCATAGAGCTTCAGGAAGTGCCCTGCCAAGAGTCCAATATCTTCTTTTCGATCCCGTAACGGAGGCAATGTCACAGAGAGCACATTGAGCCGGTGAAACAGATCTTCCCGGAATTGACGATTTTCGACGAGAACTCGCAAATCTGTATTGGTGGCCGCCACGATTTTTACGTCCACGTGCTGGCTCTTTGTCGAACCCAGCGGCCTGAACTCCTGATCCTGCAACACCCGTAACAACTTACTCTGGACCGTCAGACTCAAAGAATTGATCTCATCAAGAAACAACGTCCCTCCGTGCGCCTCACGAAATAGACCTGGCTTTTCTGTCAGCGCACCGGTGAACGCCCCCTTGCTGTGCCCGAACAACTCATTTTCGGCCAAGTGGTCCGGCAGCGCAGCGCAATTCACCGGCACAAACGGCTTCGATTGACGCTCCCCGGTGTAATGGATCGCCCTGGCAAACATCTCCTTACCGGTTCCGGTCTCCCCTGCAATGAGGACTGTCGATCGAGTCCTGCTCAAGATAGGGATCATGCCCGTTGCCTGAAGAAATGACTTGCTTGCTCCGATCAACATGGTGCGCCCCTCAACCATGGTTCGTTCCCCCTCTTTCTGTCTACCCCGAACAACCCGTCCCACGTCTCAGAATCAGCCCTGCGGTGAATGGGCCTCAGCATAGGGCAGATACGCCTCAGCGCCAATTCCCCAAAGGTTGATACATTCCCCCCACACGAGGGGCTAGGCTCCTCTCACATAGCGCGATACAAAGATGGCCTGGTCTGCACCACTATTTGAGGAGCCATCCGATGCGAACGTTGCCCGTAGCCCTCTCTTCTCTTGCAGGGGCTGTCTTAGGAGCCGCCCTCGTAACTTTCAATGGAACTCCATTCGGGAATGACCTTCAGGCAAGGACGGAACACTCCGGCATTCTGGCGCAGGTAGGAAACCGGGCTCTCACATTACGGGACGCAGAGCAAACCGCCGCACTCCCTCTCTACCAGCTGGACCAACAGCGCACCCGTCTGCTCCAACAGACCGTCCAGCACTTGATTGATGAGGAGCTACTCCGAGTCGAAGCCGACAAGCAAGGCACCACCGTGCCACAACTTCTAAATACTGCGTCCCAATCTCCTTCCGTGGCACGTCTGGCTTCCCTGCCCGCTCCTGTTAAACGGATACAGCCCGGCCTTACCCACGATCAATCCGAGCACGCCACGCTACGCGATGGTCAGGAAGAAGCCCGAATCCGGCAAGCGCTGCTCGTCTCACTTCGCCGGCAAGCGGATATCCGCCTCAGTCTTCCGGTGACAGAGCCACCGGTACTCTCTGTCGACCCTGATGACGATCCCTCGATCGGCCCCGCCGATGCGCCGGTCACTATTGTCGAGTTTTCAGATTTCCAATGTCCCTATTGCCAAAAAAGTGTGGCTACGCTGAAAGAACTTCGCCGTCTCTACGGGGACAAGATTCGGGTGGTCTATCGGGATTACCCGGGCCCCAACCACCCCCAAGCCGCCTCTGCAGCGGAAGCCGCGCAATGCGCCGGTGACCAGGGAAAATTCTGGGAATATCACGATGCGTTGTTCGATCACCAGGCAACGGGAACGGGCTGGGACTATGAGGCGCTGGCTCGTGAACTGGGACTTCAGGCCGGTGACTTTTCAACCTGCCTGAACACGGGCCGCTATCGCGAAGAAGTGAGAAAGGATCTGCGGGACGGACTCGCACTCGGGATCGCCAGCACTCCGACATTCTTTATCAACGGCCGGCCGCTGGTCGGGGCGCAACCGCTCACTGAATTTTCGCGCCTGATCGATCCCCTCTTAAACAAATCGCATCAGTGACTTAAGCAACAACGGCTCGCAATTCTTTATTTGCAGGGGTGACAACAGCGGACTCGACCGGCGCTACACCGTGTTCGGGGAAATCTTTCACGGCATCGAAGTCCTGGACAAGATCGTGGCGGCCCCCCTTGATGCCGCCGACAATCCGATTGAGCCGATCACGATGACCGTGACGGTAAAAGAATAGCGTTCTCTGAACTTTAGTGCGCGCCTGCACGATCGTGCGTCTGTGCACCAGACTTCTCCTCCTTGCAGGACACTTCCCATCAACCAACCTCCGCGGCATCACAGCGAAGCATCGTTTTTCACCTTTTCATCGGGAATCAGTGCCTGGATTAAAACGGTACTGTTCTTGCTGAAGCTTGAGACCAAGTCACTTTTAAGACGTGAGGTGTCATGGACTCGATACCCATACTCATCGCAATCGCGGCTCCGCTGCTCGCCAGCGTCCTGACGGTCTTATTCGGACAGCTGCTCGGCGAGCGAGTTGCGAACATCAGCATCGCCGCGTTGATCCTCTCGACCGGAACGGCACTGCTGTCTTTCTATCAGATCCTCAATGCAGACCCGCTCGCGCTTGCCCTTCCAGGGCTGCCGGCGCTGCTGACCCCCACGATACTCGTCGATCGCCTTGCCGGGATCATGATGGTCCTCATTAGTGTCGTGAGCTTGGTGATTCACGTCTATTCCCGGCAATATATGCAGGGCGATCCCGGCTATGCCAGATTCTTCGGGCTGCTCAGCCTGCTGACCTTCGTGCTCCTGACCCTGGTCACGAGCGGACACCTCTTGTGGCTCTTCCTTGCCTGGCACACCGTGACCTGGCTGCTCGCCACATTTATTTCCTTTAACCGCGCCAGCGCCGCGGCCCGCCGAGCGGGACGGACAACCCTGCTGGTCCAAGGGTTCGGGGATATCGCGCTCTTGCTGGCGATCGTGGCGCTCTATGCAGCCTTCGGCACCCTCGACCTGACAACGCTGTTCCATGCGCTGGATGAGATGCCGAGCCGTCCGACCCTCTGGACCGGAACCCCGTTCGAATCAGATGCGATCACGACCGGCACGCTGCTGCTCGTCTTGGCTGTCATGACCAAGTCCGCGCAGTTTCCGTTTCATATCTGGTTGCCCGGCACGATAGAGGCCCCGACCCCCGTTTCGGCGATGCTGCATGCCGGCATCGTGAATGCCGGAGGATTTCTGGTGAACCGCCTGGCGCCGCTCTTCGGCCAGTCTCCGACCACGCTCTATATCTTGTTCGTGGTGGGCGCGCTCACCGCCTTGATCGGCGCCTCGACCATGCTGACCCAATCGAGCATCAAACGCACGCTCGCCTACTCGACCATGGGACAGATGGGCTATATGGTCATGGAGTGCGGCCTGGGCGCCTTCGCACTCGCCATCTTTCACCTCTGCGCCCACGGTCTTTTCAAAGCCACGCTGTTTTTGAATTCAGGCGATCACATCCACAAGGCGAGAACCGAGTACAAGCTGCCCGAGCCTCGCAGGGTCGGCGACGCACCGGCGTTCTCGTTCGTGCCTTGGGGTACCGGGCTTGCCATCACGCTCATTCTGCCGCTCCTGATTCTGCTGATGACCCACGGCCTGGTCCATATTTCCCTGTTCGAATCACAGAGCACCATGATCTTTCTGTTCTTCGCCTGGGTCACCTCGGCGCAGGCCATCTTCAGCCTCTACCGGCTGAACGTGGCCGCCTCCTGGAAAGTCTCGCTCACGATGCTCGCGACCCTGACCTTCATCGGCCTCACCTATCTCTGGGCCGGGGAAGCCTTTACGCACTTCCTCTATCCGGCGCCCGGCCATGTCGCCGCCTATTTCCAAGCGGCCGCCTGGCACCAGGGCCTCTTCGATGCCGTCATCGTCGCGTCAACCCTGATTATCATCGGAGTCTGGATGCTGCTCTACGGCAAGGCGCACGGCTACCAGCCGATGCTCCCCGCAGGACTCACCACTCTGCACACGCGCCTCTACGTGGGGTTCCTCGCCGGCCTCTATGTCGAGGATCTGCTGCGGGCCCTGCGCCCGGGGCTCAAACCGTTACGTGCGGCGTCTCGTCGGCCGCCCGGCTGACACAAAAGATTTCATGATTCGAACGGGACATCACCGGCAGCTCGAGCGACGTTGTAAACAAGCAAGATGGAAATCCGACAGTCTGAACCGGGGAGGAGATCACTATGAGAGGCCTGACACTGCATCCGATGAAAGAAATCAAGATCATCGTGCAAGGTGACCAGTTGAAGTTTATCACCGAGCTGTTGGACCGGACCGGAGCCACCGGCTATACGATCATCAACAATATCTCGGGCAAGGGCCATCACGGCTTTCACGAGGGGCATCTGCTGTTCAACGACACCAGCAGCCAGGTGATGGTGTTCACCGTCGTACCCGAAGACAAGGTGGAACCGATTCTGGCCGGCCTGGGCCCGCTCTTCAATCGGCATTCCGGCGCCATGTTCGTGACCGACGTGGCGGTCAGCCGGCGGGACCATTTTGCATCCAAGTGAGCCGATCGTTCGGCCGGAATCCCTCCCCCTTCTCTCGACGGCTTCCTGTTCGACTCGGTATACTGTGGCGGCACGTGACCGGGTCCGATACTTACCACAAGCCCGATTCGTAGGTACCTCGATATGCCGCCAGCACAACCCGGCAGTTCCCGCGAACCTGCCGTAGCAAAACCGGAAGTCGCAGCCGCTGAAATCCTGGCATGGGTCAGCGACTGCATCGAGGGTGGGCTCTGCCTGATCGCGCGCGGCATATTGATTTTCGAAAATGCGCAATTCGGCGAATTGGTGGAAACCCCGGCCAAGGAGGATCTTGCTCCATCGAAGTCCGGCGGCTCCCTGCGAGCACGGTTATTCGCCGACGCGCTCGCATGGAACAAGGAGTCGCTGGGGACTCGCGGGACCATGACCTATCACCTGACCCATCGTGACGGACAGCCACTGATTTATGACTGCCGCTTCAACGTGGTCCCCTATCACGGAGATACCGGCGTGCTCCTCGTCCTGCAGAACGTGACGGAGCGGACCGTCCTCGCGCATGAAGCCTCCCAGGTCGCCCGATTTCAAACGGTGCTGGCCCGCATTGGAACCCTTGCCGTCAGCGACGCCTCGGCTCAAGACCTCATGAACGAGGCCGTGCGACATACGGCGCAAGCGCTGGGCGTCGAGCTCTGCAAGATCCTGATCGCCAGGGAGTCCGACGATCACCTCGCTGTCGTGGCGGGGATCGGCCTCGAAGAGGAGCTGATCGGCAAACTGACGATCGAAGGCGGCACGCATTCACAGGCCGGCTTTGCCATTCGTGAGCGCGTGCCCGTGGTCGTGCGGGACCTCCGGAATGAAACCCGGTTTACCCCTTCGAAGCTCCTCACCGAACATGGCGGCATCGCCGGCATGTGCGTCCCCATGCTCGTCGAGGACCGCGTCTACGGCGTCATGACGGCTCATTCGAAACAGGTCAGAGACTTCACCGGCAAAGAACAGGAATTCCTCTGCGCCGTTGCGAACACGGTTGCCACGGTCCTGGAACGGCGGCGGCGGGCCGACACGCAACGGGATCTCTATCACCGGCTCTTCATGTCCGCGCAGGACGGCATCATGCTCACCGACACCGACGGCCGCATCCTGGAATGGAATCCCGCGCTCGAAC
>Ga0209079_10000261_pt1 | contig 22372 bp, 19 predicted proteins | sample PPLLaktember2015_2_FD_187259 | JGI IMG/M metagenome (GOLD analysis project Ga0209079, IMG submission 187259) | Freshwater sediment microbial communities from Prairie Pothole Lake near Jamestown, North Dakota, USA - PPLs Lake P7 Core (6) Depth... | ecosystem: Environmental > Aquatic > Freshwater... | reverse complement strand
GGAACCCCAGCAACTGAAACGCCGGTTTATGAGTCCCCATTGCCTTGCGCATCAGCAACTCAAACGAGCCCTCAGCGCCTTCAAACTGGTAGCCTTCATTTTCGCGCTCTTTGAGCGTATCGATCAGCTCTTGCACCTTCGCGTGACCCTTTGACAGCTTGATGCCATAGGCCTCGATCTTGTCTAACAGCCCGCTCCGTCCCGCATAGTCAGACACCAGCACGCGCTGGCGATTCCCGACCTTCGTCGGATCGATGTGCTCATAGGTCAACGCATTCTTCAGCACCGCATGAATGTGGACGCCGCCTTTGTGAGCAAACGCAGAATCGCCGACATAAGGCTGATGCTTGTTCGGCATCAAGTTCGCGATTTCCGTAACGAATCCCGAAACATCTTTCAAATGACTGAGCCGGTCACCGAGTGCCGGGCGCCGCATCTTCAACTCTAGATTGGGAATGATTGAACACAGGTTGGCATTTCCGCACCGCTCACCGATCCCATTGATCGTCCCCTGCACCTGAATAATGCCGGTCTCGATCGCCACCAGAGAATTCGCCACGGCCATTTCACAATCGTTGTGGGCATGAATACCCAACGGCACCTTGATTTCCTGGCGAACCACTTCGCAGATCGCCCTGATTTCCCACGGCATCGCCCCGCCGTTTGTATCGCAGAGAATGACGCGTTCAGCCCCCGCCTCCACCGCCTTGCGAATCGTCTTCAGCGCATACTCCGGATTCGTCTTGTAGCCGTCGAAGAAATGCTCGGCATCGTAAAACACCCGCCGGCCCTTACTTTTGAGATGCGCAATGGAATCGCCGATCAATTCGAGATTTTTCGCCAGTGAGATTCCCAATGCATCGGTCACGTGCAACGACCAGGTTTTTCCGAAAAGCGTGATGGTCTTGGTTTCCGCTGCGAGAAGGGCCTGCAGATTCTGGTCTTTATGGACGGAGTTACTGGCTTTGCGCGTCGATCCAAAGGCAATGACCGAGGCATGTTTGAGCGGTGTCGTCTTCATGATCCGGAAGAATTCGATGTCTTTCGGATTGGCTCCAGGCCAGCCGCCTTCAATGTAGTGCACACCCAGCTCGTCCAGTTTTTGAGCGACGCGAACTTTGTCTTCAGCCGAAAAGCTGACATCCTCAGCCTGCGCGCCGTCGCGAAGCGTCGTATCGTAAATTTCCAGGGCGGCGGCTCGGTCCACGGTGAGAACCGGGATGACGACAGGCTCCTCCGGTAGAGCGTGACGAGCGGGGCGACTCTGTGAGGATTTTCGAGCCATTGTGTGAAAGACTAACAGGAGTGGGAAGGATCTGTCGAGCCTGGCCGAATCAGATCCGTCTTACTTAGCCGGCTGATCTCCTTACACAACCCGATCGAGCCCGAACGCGGTGTGTAACGAGCGCATCGCGAGTTCCAAATACTTCTCGGCAATCACGCAGGAAATTTTGATCTCCGACGTGCTGATCATCATGATGTTGACCCCCTCACGGGATAATACCTCGAACATCTTCGCCGCGACACCCGAATGCGAGCGCATGCCCACTCCGATGAGCGAGACCTTCGCAATCGCTTCGGTGATCGCCACACTTCTAGCCCCGATATCTTTGGCCACACCTTGAAGCAACGGGGTGGCGGCGCGCAAATCCGCCCGAGGAACGGTGAACGACAAGTCCGTCAACGCATCCTGACTCACATTCTGAATGATCATATCGACGTTGATGTTGGCCTGGGCGACGGGCCCGAAAATTTTTGCCGCGATGCCGGGCTTGTCGGGAACACCGACCATCGTGATTTTCGCCTGGTTTCGGTCTCCCGTGACTCCCGCCACCGCCACCGCTTCCATATCCGCATCTTCACGTGTCACGAGAGTCCCCTTTCCTTCTTTGAAACTCGAGTTCACCTCAACCGGGACATTGAATTTCGCGGCGAACTCCACCGATCTGGCCTGCAGCACCTTCGCGCCGAGACTGGCCATCTCCAACATTTCTTCGTATGAAATCTTATCGATCCGCCGCGCCGCAGGCACCACATTGGGATCTGAGGTGTAGACCCCGTCCACATCGGTAAAGATGATACACCGATCGGCTTTCAACGCCGCGGCCAACGCCACAGCAGACAGGTCAGACCCGCCACGGCCCAGCGTCGTGACATCCGACTGTTCATTGATACCCTGGAACCCCGCCACCACGGGAATGATGCCTTTTGCCAGCGCCTCGCGAAGCCGGTCGGCGGAGACCCGTGCAATCCGGGCCTTGGTATGGGCACTGTTGGTGACAATGCCGACTTGCCGTCCTGTGTAGGACCGGGCATTCAGGCCGCGACCACGAAGATCCATCGCCAGGAGCGCCACGGTCACGCGCTCACCCGTGGACAGCAGCATGTCCATCTCACGGTCATCGGGCGTGGCGGCCGCCTCATGCGCAAGCTTGATCAATCGATCCGTCTCGCCGCTCATCGCAGACAACACGACGACCACCTGATCTCCGGCGCGATGAGATTGCGCGACCCGCTCTGCGACCCGATGGATCCGTTCGATCGTGCCGACCGACGTCCCGCCGTATTTCTGAACAATCAACGCCACCGACTCATCCTTTGACAAACAGCTTAAATATAAACTGATTGGCCTCGCGGACCGGCGCCTTGGAGGCCTGCGCGTCAATCTCGGGAATCCGATGGATCCGTTCGATCGTGCCGACCGACGTCCCGCCGTATTTCTGAACAATCAACGCCACCGACTCATCCTTTGGCAAACAGCTTGATCACAAATTTACTGGCATCACGGACCGGCGCCTTGGAGGCCTGCGCATCAGACTCGGTGAATCGACGACCGCCTGACGCTCCGTCCTTGCCGGGTCCCTCACCAAACACCGCGAACGCCTGTCCCTGCACCCCTTCACCATGGTCACACAACACGAGAAAACGATAGGGGCCCTTCTTCGCTAGACCTTCCAGGATCGGCCCGACGAGATCCCGGTCAAACGCTTCGATGGCCTGCACCGTCGCATTCACATCACTGCCATGAACCACTTCATCGGACAAGGAGGCATGGACATACACAAAATCCTTCTTGGCAAACTCATCGAGTACCGTCGCCGCCATCGACTTAAAGGGTTCGTCCCCCGACTCGGCAGCATCCGCGGCATCCAAACCGGCGCACAGCCCGACTCCCCGATGGACCGCACTGGAGGCCACGACCGCACCGGTCACCTGAAATCGTTCAGCCAGACTGGGCCACGGGATGGCCCTTCCTTCTCCCCATAACCAGATACAATTGGCCGGATTCTTCCCTGAAGCCAGTCGCTCCGCGTTGACCGGATGATCGCGCAAAATGAGATGGGACGCCTCCATGAGCTCGCGCAGAATATTCGCTCCGTCTCCCGTCGGGAGCGCATCCCCGATCAGACGGCCTCTCACCGACTGCGGATCGACACATACGGCCCGCGGCTTGCCCTTCATCCACACCATGACATGGCGATGGCCCGTGCCGGGGTAGAACTGCATCGTTTCAGAACCCAGCTGCTCATTGATCGCCTCAATCAACTCACGCGCCTCATCCGTTTCGATCAGGCCGGCCGTCGCATCATCTAACACGACGTGGGCGCTTAATTTCTTGATGTCTGCGCCGACTTTTCCGCCTTCCGGCTTCACCGTGACCATCGTACAGCGATAGACCACGTCCTGCTCCGTCACAGACACGCCGAGACTCGCGGCCTCGAGCGGGCCGGGACCTTGATAGTACTTCTTGGGGTCGTAGCCGAGAATCGCGGTCCCGTTGAGACCGCTGCCATGACGATTCCCCTCCGCAGGAACCGTGACCAACCCGAGCTCCCCGATCCGTGCCAATCGATCAAGATGAGGCGTGACAGCCGCCTGGAGCGGCGTGCGTCCCCCCAGAGCATCCTGCACATGACCCGCTAACCCGCCAGCATGGAGAATCAGATACTTCATTGAGATCAGACCCTCATCGTGCGTTTAATAACCGGGCGACATCCGAGGATGTCGCCTTGACAGTCAACGGCGGTTTCGACACGCTGATCGCCGTATCGGCATCTTTCAATCCATGCCCGGTCAGCGTACACACCACCGTCTCCCCTTCCCGCAATTTCCCGGCACGGCCCAGTTTCGTTACCCCTGCGACGGATGCCGCAGACGCCGGCTCACAAAATACACCCTCCGTGGCCGCCACCAGCGTATAGGCTTGAAGAATTTCTTCATCGGTGACCATATCGATCGCGCCGGATGATTCCTCTACCGCGGTCGACGCCGCAGCCCAGCTCGCCGGATTCCCGATACGAATCGCGGTGGCAATTGTTTGCGGCTCTTCAACCACCCGACCCAATACCATCGGGGCGGCTCCTGCCGCCTGAAATCCCATCATGCGTGGCAGTTTTGTCGTCTGATTCGCAGCCCGATATTCCCGATAGCCCTTCCAATAAGCCGTAATGTTCCCGGCATTCCCGACCGGCAGCACATGAAGATGCGGCGCATCCCCCAGTTGATCACACACTTCAAACGCGGCCGTCTTCTGGCCTTCGATTCGAAAGGGATTGATGGAGTTGACCAGCTCAATATGGTGCGCGGCCGAGAGATCTTTGACGATCGTGAGCGCCTGGTCGAAGTTTCCTTCGATTTGAATGACCGTCGCCTGGTGCATCATGGCTTGCGACAGTTTCCCGAGCGCGATTTTGCCAGCGGGAATCAGCACATAGACGGCCAGCCCGGCGCGGGCCCCGTACGCCGCGGCGGAGGCGGAGGTATTGCCGGTCGATGCGCACATCACCGCGCGCGCCCCCTGCTCCACCGCTTTCGAGATCGCCATCGTCATCCCGCGATCTTTGAATGAGCCGGTGGGATTGGCACCCTCGAATTTTAGGTAGAGATCAACACCCGGGGCGATCGCCTTCGCCAAACGCTCCGCGCGAATGAGCGGCGTATTGCCTTCCCCCAAACTGATGACCGGCGTCGCCTCCGTCACCGGAAGAAACTTTCGATACTCTTCAATAATGCCGCGCCAACGAGCCATCCGACTACTCATCCTTCCCTTCCACGCGGATCAGCGTGACTGGCTCAGAAATAAAGGCCTGACGATTGATTTCACGAATCGCCTTTTGCACATCCCGCTCCTTCGCCATATGCGTCTTGATCACCACCGGAACCGTCTGTCCTTCGCGACGGCCCTGCTGGAGCATCGACGAGATGCTGATCTCGCAGCGGCCAAGCTCTCCTGCAATCTGCGCCAACACACCCGGTCTATCCACCACCATGAATCGGAGATAGTACAACGAGCTGATTTCTTCCATCGGCTTGATACGGATCGGCCGCCGCTGATCTTGCTGAAACGAGGCAGGCGGGACACGCCCTGCAGCACCCTTCAACAGATTTCGCCCGATCGCGATGACGTCGCTCACCACCGCACTGCCGGTCGGCATGGAGCCCGCACCCCGGCCATGAAGGATCACGTCACCCACGGCATCACCGACAAGATGGATCGCGTTATAGACTCCCTCGACTTTGGCAATCGGAGAATCAGACGGCACCATGGTCGGATGCACCCGCGCTTCCACGGCCCCGTCATTGAGCTTGGCGATCCCCAGGAGCTTGATCGTATATCCAAACTCCCTCGCGTACGCGATGTCCTGCTCCGTTATGTTCGTAATCCCCTCGGTGTAGATCTCTTTGAAATTGATCGGCGTTCCAAAAGCCAGATTCGCCAGAATGGCGAGCTTGTGGGCCGAGTCAATCCCGGCCACATCAAAGGTGGGATCCGCTTCCGCATACCCGGCTTGCTGAGCATCTTTGAGGACCGCCTCAAAACTATGCCCGTCGCGAGTCATCCGGGAGAGAATATAATTCGACGTCCCGTTGATAATGCCGTAAATCGATTCGATGCGATTCGCTGCCAGCCCTTCGGTCAGCGCCCGAATGACCGGGATCCCGCCGCCTACGCTGGCTTCGAAGCCAAGATCCACATGCTGCGACTCCGCCGCCGCGAAAATTTCCTCTCCGTGCAATGCCAGGAGCGCTTTATTGGCCGTGACCACATGTTTGCCGGCGGCAATCGCGTCGAGCATCACACGCTTGGCAAAATCGTAGCCGCCGACCAGCTCGATCACGATATCGATTGCCGGATCGCCGAGCACCTGCTTGACGTCCGTCGTCAGCACGCCGGGCGGCACCGCCACTCCACGATCACGGGTGATGTCGAGATCGGCGATCCGCAACAGCTCGACCGGAACACCCACCCGCCGACGGATCAAGGCGGCATTCTCGAACAAGACTTTCGCGACGCCGGTGCCGACGGTTCCAAATCCGATCAGGCCGACACCGATGCGGGTTTTCATTCCTCCGACCCTTCGAGCTTCAACACCTTCTTAATCCCCCGAACCGCCTGCCTGGTTCGATGCTCATTCTCAACCAGCCCGAATCGCACATACTCATCGCCCCCCTCACCGAACCCGATACCGGGGGAGACCGCCACCTTTGCCTCACGTAGCAGCAGCTTCGAGAATTCCAGCGACCCCATGTGCCGATACGCCTGCGGAATCTGCGCCCACACAAACATCGTCGCCAGCGGTTTGGTCACCTGCCACCCGATCCGGTTCAAACCTCCTACCAGCACATCCCGCCGTTTCTGATAGCGCAACACGGTCTCTTTGACGCAGTCTTGAGGCCCGTTCAGCGCAATCACACTGGCAATCTGGACCGGTTGAAAAATACCGTAGTCGAGATAGCTCTTGATCTTGGCTAAGGCGCCGACCACTTCTCGATTTCCCACACAGAATCCCACCCGCCAACCGGGCATGTTGTAGGCCTTCGACAAGGTATAAAACTCAACACCAATATCTTTCGCGCCGGGGACCTGGAGAAAACTCGGCGCCTTATAGCCATCAAACACCAGGTCGGCATAGGCCAGATCGTGAATGACAATTACGTTGTGCTCTTTTGCGAACGCGACAATCTTCTTAAAGAACGAAATATCGACCACCGCGGTCGTGGGATTGTGCGGAAAGTTAATGACCAGGATTTTCGGACGCGGCATCGTCTGCCGATAGACCCTTTGCAGGTCCTCGAAAAAATCGCTGTCCTGGCGCAATTCGATCCCCCGCACCTCGCCCCCGGCAATGATGAAGCTGTACATGTGGATGGGGTACGTCGGCGTGGGTGTCAGGACCACATCGCCGGGACCGATCATTGCCAGCGCAAGATGAGCCAGCCCTTCCTTGGAGCCGATCGTGACAATGGCCTCCGTCTCGGGATCCAATTCGACATTGTAATTCCGCTTGTACCAGCTACAAATCGCCTGACGCAGCTTGGTGATGCCACGCGACGCAGAGTAGCGATGGTTTTTGCCTTTGCGGGCGGCTTCAATCAGTTTGTCGACGATGTGAGGCGGAGTCGGCTGGTCGGGATTGCCCATCCCGAAATCGATGACATCCTCTCCGCGTTGTCGCGCTTCTAACTTGAGGCTCTGCACCTGAGCAAACACATATGGCGGAAGTCGCTTTAACCGATAAAACCCATCGCCCAAACCCATGACGGTCCTCTACCTCTTAAATTCTGGCCTCCTTCAAGCTGCTCCTCAGTGAACAGAGGAATGAACAGGCTGGAAGAAGGGCCTATTCTAATGGAGGGCTCCTGTCGAGTCAATTTACCTTGTGATTCTGTGGGGTTCGGTTTCAGCAAACATTCAGGCCTCATACGGAACCCATTCCGGCGGTTCATACCTGCCAACCTTGCTCCATCCCTCGCCTTCTGCTATTAATGCGTCACGTTTCCCCCGTCACTCATTCCTTTCCTGTAGGTCTCCCACAGGCTGGAGGTGTCATGGCCAGGCTGGGCGTCAATATTGACCATATCGCAACCCTTCGCCAAGCCAGGGGCGGGGCAGATCCGGATCCGTTGGCCGCAGCAGTCCTCGTGGAACTCGCCGGTGCCGATGGCCTCGTCGTGCACTTACGCGAAGATCGGCGGCACATTCAGGACCGGGACCTCACGCTCCTGCGGGAGATCGTCCGGACCAAGCTGGACCTGGAAATGGCCGCCGATGATGCCATGGTCAAGATCGCCCTGACCGTCAAGCCGGACCTGGTCACCCTGGTCCCGGAAAAACGACAGGAGCTCACGACCGAGGGCGGTCTGGATGCGGCAGGAATGAAAGAGCGCCTGCAGACCACCGTCTCCATGCTGCACGACGCCGGGATTCCCGTCAGTCTCTTCATCGAGCCCGATCTCAATCAGATCAAAGCGGCGCACAAGATTTCGGCCGACTTCGTCGAGTTACACACCGGGCGCTATGCCAACGCCACGAAATCGAAAGAGGCCGATGCTGAATTCGACGCCATCACCCAGGCCGCCAGGCTCGCCTACAAGCTCGGCATGGGCGTCAACGCCGGACACGGCCTCAATTATCGCAATGTCGCACGGCTGACCCATATTCCGGAAATCGTGGAGTACAACATCGGCCACAGCATCATCGCGCGCGCCGTCCTCGTCGGCCTCGATCAGGCAGTCAAAGAAATGAAAGCGCTACTCAACTAGCCTGCCTGTCGACGCCATTCACCGTGACAGAACCGTCGACCATCTCATGACGTCACACTCACCTATCCCACCGTACGATGTGCTCCATGCGGCAGCACAACAGCGAACGGCTATGAGAAGGCCTACGCAGCAATGATGCTCATCGTGACCGCCGCACAAATGCAGACGCTTGATCGCCGAACGATTGAAGAAGCCGGAGTACCTGGGACCACTCTGATGGAGCGCGCCGGGGCCGGGGTGGTCACTTGCCTTCAACAGCAGATAGGCGCGTTGCGCGGGAAAATAGTCACAATATTCTGCGGCAAAGGCAATAACGGCGGCGATGGATTCGTTGTGGCCCGTTTACTTCATAAACAGCGGGCAAGGGTTCGTGTACTCGCGTTAGCTCCGCTGACAGATCTGAGCCGCGACGCCGCAACGATGTACCGGCAACTCGCCCGGACCGCCGGCAAGACGGTGATCAAACCATTTTCGTCCGCAAGTCAGGCTCAGTCGATGCTGCAAGACAGCGACGTGATCATCGACGCGCTATTAGGAACCGGCCTGGCAACTCCGGTCACCGGCCGATTTGCAGACGCTATTGAGAGCATCAATCATGCACAGCGCCTGACCGTGGCCGTGGATCTGCCCTCGGGCATCCATGCCGATACCGGCACAGTGTTAGGCCGCGCCGTGAAGGCCGATTTGACCGTGACCTTCGGGCTGCCAAAGCTGGGCCTGTTTCAGAATCAGGGCATCGATCACGCAGGTCGCGTAGAGATCGTCGATATCGGTATTCCACCGGCCTATGTCGATGCCATTGAAGGCCGGATCAACTTGATCACCGCCCCGTTTGTTCGAACCGCCTTACCTCCACGCCGGCTCTCCAGTCACAAAGGCACCTTCGGCCATGCCGGCATCATCGCCGGATCAGTAGGCAAGACCGGGGCGGCCGCGATGGCTGCACAGGCTGCCTTGCGAATGGGAGCCGGGTTGGTGACCGTGGCCATCCCGGCGAGCGTCAACGATGTCCTGGAGGCCAAGCTCTTGGAAGTCATGACGATCCCGATGCCCGAGACCAAGGCGCGCACGTTGTCCCGCGCCGCGTTAGACCGGCTGAAAGACTTCATCAACGCGAGAACAGCTGTCGCAATCGGCCCGGGACTCTCAACCCATCCGGAAACTGTTGAGCTGGTGCAGACGCTTGTCCGGCAACTGGACCGACCGAGTGTCCTCGATGCCGATGCGTTGAATGCGCTGGCCGGTCGCGCCGCGCTCTTAACAGAGTGTAAGATTCCGCCTATTCTGACGCCGCATCCCGGCGAAATGGCCAGACTGGTGACCGAATCCTCGGCTCAATCGATCAACGGGGACCGGATCGGCACGGCCACACGCTTTGCCAGAGCACGCGGCTGCTACGTGGTACTCAAAGGGGCCAGGACCGTGATCGCCGGACCCGACGGTAGGGTGGCCATTTGCCCGACCGGCAATCCCGGCATGGCCACGGCTGGAACCGGCGATGTCTTAACCGGTATGATCGCCGGATTGCTCGCCCAGGGAGTCGCCTCATGGGAGGCCGCGTGCGCCGCAACATATGTGCACGGACTCGCCGGGGATCTGGCCGCCGAGACAATAGGACAGTCCAGTTTAATCGCCAGAGATGTCATTGACTATATTCCTTATGCGCTCACGAACATCGGCTCAGCGTAGCCGGCCCACGACCACCACCGCACCACGAAAGGCCCACGCAGCCACACGGCCGCGCCCTGCGTCGCCTGCTCTCTGGACGGTGGCGCTCTCCTCCCGCACCGCCACAGAAGCATTTGGCCGGATCATCGGGCGATCGCTGGCCGGCGGAGAAACCCTGGCCCTCTCCGGAGAACTCGGCGCCGGGAAAACGGCTCTCGTGCGTGGAATTGCAGCAGGCCTGGGCACGCCGTCGAACCATGTGACCAGCCCGACCTTCGTCTTGATCCACGAATACGAGGGACGGCTCCCGCTGATTCATGTGGATCTCTATCGACTACGGAGCGTAGCGGAAGCCGAGGGGATCGGGCTACAAGAATACTTTCATGGGAACATCGTCACGGCGATCGAATGGGCCGACAAGTTTCCTGGCATCCTGCCAATCGATCGGCTTGACCTCTCGCTCGAGCACAAGACCCCCACGGCCAGGACCGCTCGCATGACCGCCCACGGACCACGGGCCAATACCTTGCTTGCCGCCCTCAAACAGGATGCTCGACAACGCCGGCGTGCGGCCACACCCAAGTCATCGCCCAAGATTGCCACCCGGAGAGGGAGACCCCGCACATCATGATTCGGCTCATCCTTGTCGGTATGCTGCTGCTCCTCTCTCTGGCGTTCTTTCTCCAGAATCAGGAGCAGGAAGTCACTTTGCGGTACTTCTTCGGTTTACTGGAAGCCTCTACACCAATCTACAAACCGATCCTCACCGCCTTCGCTGTCGGCCTGCTCGTGTCCGGCATTCTGTTATTCCCCCCGTGGGTGCGCAGCCGAATCGAACTCCGGCGCAAGACCAAAGCGCTGCAAGATGCCGAAGTGGATCTGGAGCGTGCGCGCCAATCACTTGAAAAAGTGACCGGCCGTTCGAGTTCGACCACCGAGCCCGCGCGAGATCTCGTCGATGAGTGATCACGACGCCAGTCCGCTGATGCGGCAATACCGGGAGATCAAGCGCGGCTACGAACACGCGATCTTGTTTTTCCGGGTGGGTGATTTCTACGAAATGTTTTATCAGGATGCGCAGGAAGCTTCGCGCATTCTTTCCATCGCGCTGACCTCGCGCGATAAGAACAGTCCGAATCCGGTCCCGCTCTGCGGCGTGCCGTATCACGCCGCGACCGGCTATATCGCCAAACTGCTGAAGGCCGGACGGACGGTGGCCCTGTGCGAGCAGGTCGAGGACCCCAAGCTCGCCAAAGGACTGGTACGACGCGAAGTCGTCCGGCTGTATACGCCAGGCACGCTCGTCGAAACCGAGTTTCTTTCTCCGGTCGAATCGAACTTCCTCGCAGCAGTTGCCATCAGTCCAACGGCAAAGCCTCAACCCGTGATCGGATTGGCGATACTCGAAGTCTCCACCGGAGAGTTCTGGATTGCCGAATTTCATGGGGATCAGGCTCAGACGCAAACGTTGGATGAGCTGGCCCGTCTGGATCCCCGAGAAATTCTATTTGCGCCAACGGCCAGACGGGAAGACAGTGCCTGGCTCGATCAGATGAAAGGCATACGCCTGTGCGAGCGTGACGCATCGACGTTTGAACCGGAACGAGCCGCTCGCCTGCTGCAAGAGCAGTTTCACATTCATTCGCTGGAAGCCTTCGGCTGTCAGGGCCTGACGGTGGGAATCGGCGCAGCCGGCGCGGTCCTGAGCTACTTCCGCGACACCCAACCGACAGCGCCACTGGACTACATTCGTCGTCCGCGCGTCCGCCGGATCTCGGACGCGATGCATTTGGACAGCGTCACCATTCGCAATCTCGAGCTGCTCAAACCGATGGGGGCGTTAGACGATAGTCACAGCGGGAAACCGGCCACGCTGCTCTCCGTACTCGATCGGACCGTCACCGCCATGGGAAGCCGTCTGCTCCGACAATGGCTGGTCCGGCCGCTGATTCACAGTGAGGCGATCCAAGCCAGGCTCGATGCCGTCGGAGAATTGAAAGACCGGATTGCGGCACGCGTAGCCTTGCGCGCGGCACTCAGAACCGTGCAGGACCTCTCACGCCTGAGCGGCCGCATTGTTCTAGGCGTCGCAGGGCCCCGGGAACTCCTCGCACTGAAGGATTCTCTCGCCGCCCTTCCGGAAATCGCGACGCAGCTGACTCCGCTCGTAAGCCCCAAGCTCGCTGAGGCCCGCGAAGCGTGGGATGACGGGCGAGATCTTGCCGAACTGATTGAGCAGGCCCTTCAACCGGAGGCGCCGATGTCTCTGCGCGACGGCGGCGTGATCCGCGACGGATACCACGCTGACGTGGATGAACTGCGAAAAGCCAACACCGAGGGCAAGCACTGGATTGCCGCACTGGAGGCGAAAGAGCGGGAACGGACCGGCATCGAATCCCTGAAAGTTCGCTACAATCAGGTGTTTGGCTACTACATTGAAATCACCAAGACCAACTTGGCCCGCGTGCCGGCGGACTTTATCCGAAAGCAAACGCTGGTCAACGCCGAACGGTTCATGACCCCCGAGTTGAAAGAACTCGAAGAGCGCGTGACGGGTGCCGAAGTGAAACTGCTGGCACTGGAGCAGGATCTGTTCACACAACTTCGCGCCACACTCGCCGGCCATGCCGACCGTCTCCAGGAGATGGCCGGCAAGCTGGCGTTGATCGACGTCCTGGCCGGGCTGGCTGAAACCGCGGCACTGAATCAATATACAAAACCTGTTATCAACGAGAGCGGGTTGATCGACATTCGAGGCGGCCGCCATCCCGTCGTGGAACGGCTGAATGAGGAAATGGCGTTCGTACCGAATGATACGCTGCTGAACCTGGACTCACAGCGTCTTCAGATCCTGACAGGACCGAATATGGCAGGCAAAAGCACCTTCCTTCGCCAGGTCGCCTTGATTGTGCTACTGGCGCAGGTCGGCAGTTTCGTTCCGGCTACCGCGGCGACGATCGGCGTGGTCGATCGGATCTTCACTCGCGTCGGAGCCTCGGATAATCTAGCCAGCGGCCACAGCACCTTCATGGTGGAGATGGTGGAAACCGCCACGATTCTTCACAGCGCGACTGTGCGGAGCCTGATCCTGCTTGACGAAATCGGGCGCGGGACCAGCACCTATGACGGGCTCAGTATTGCCTGGGCCGTCGCAGAGTATATCCACGATCGCAGGACGCTCGGAGCGCGGACGTTGTTCGCCACGCATTATCATGAGATGACCCAATTGGAGCAACAGCGCGAGGGGATCAAGAATTTCCGGGTGGCTGTGCAGGAGCGTGACGGCGATGTGGTCTTTCTCAGAAAGATTATCGCCGGAGGAGCGGACCGCAGCTACGGCATCTACGTCGCAAAATTGGCCGGGCTCCCGCAATCCGTCATCACCCGAGCCCAGGATGTTCTTGTGCAGTTGGAGCGACCGGAATCGGCTCAGATCGCAGAGTCAGTGACCGACACAGAGTCTGCTGCCCCGCCGTTCCCTCAACCGCACCCCCTCGTCGAGGAGGTGCGGCAAATCGATCTGTTTTCAATGACGCCTCTGGACGCCCTCAACCGCCTTGCTGACCTTCAGCGAAAAGTGACCCCCTCGGCCAAAGACACCTCGCTCTGAGCCGCACAAATCCTTGGTGCAATTTTCTCGAAACTGGATATGGCTGTTGAGAAAAATCGATCGGGTGGCGAAGCCCAGCCCGCTCGTGCCAATACGCCTAAAACCAATGCTCATGCAAAGCAGGATTAGAAAGTTGTGTACTGCGATGAGGCAAAGAAAAAGGCGGCCGCCCCGTGAGGAGCGACCGCCTTTTAAGAGTAACTAGAAACGAGATCAGTGAGCGGCGCCTGGCAAGTTGTACTTTGCGGTCCAGGGGATCAAGCCACCAAAAGGCTGACCACCGGGAATCATCACATCGTACTGCTGCGTCACACTTGATCCATCCGGAGACTTTGGCGACGTATTCAACTGTTGAATCGCTGCCGAACAGCCGGCATCGGTATTCTGATTCTTCCCCACACATTCCTTCAAACGAAGGGCGGAGATGCTCAGGGTCTTCCCTGGTGCACCAGCGACTTCCGGAAGCTTCTTCACAGAAGAGATCACACGATGGTTCTGCTCGGTCTCCGTCACGACAAACTCGACCAGGTCGGTCGTGCTGCCCGGAGGCACTTCCTTCGCAGCAGCCGGTCCGGAATGCGGACGGCCCATTTTCTTCAACTCTTCCCACGCACCCTTATCAGCATAGAACTTGAGGTTCTTGCCCGGGTGAACCTTCTGCCAGAACAAGCCGCTCTCGGCTGCTCCACCAAACACGGACACGTTGATCCACACTGCTTCATCGTAGGGATCGAGGATAATCACACGACCCTGCAATGTGGTGGGCTTGCTGAGATCTCCCCACTCAAATCGCTCTTGGAATGCTTCGATGGCCAGTGCGCTGGAAGCCATGCCGACTACCAGGGCAACAGCTGCCATCACGGCCCCGCCTTGCTTCTGAAGCTTCATAATCGAATCCTCCTTCAACAACATGAAAGAATAAAGCGTGATGAAATCGATTACTTGAGAACCTTGAATCCGGTGATGGTCCGACCGTCCAAGGTGACTTCCATGGCCACGAGTTCCTGCGCAGCCTTGATGATCTGATCCATCAACGCCTTGTCCTTCACCGCCAAACGCACCGTCGTGGCGGCATGGTACCAGCCTGCATAGGCGTTGTTCTTATCGGTCCCGCCGACAAAGCCCCAACCGCAGCAGGTCACCAAAGGATCCGGCGGCTTGACGTCCATCATGGTTGAGGAACGCCCAGCCGGAGTGCCTGAAGCAGGATCACCGGTGTTCCAATACTGAATACCGAACAACAATTCGCTATCGGGATTGTCTGCCCACTGGGACCAGACACGGCCCTGAAGCGTCTTGGCGGCTTCGCCCTTCAGAACTCTTCCCCCAACGATGTCGGTGGTTACACCTCCACCTGCAGCATCGGCGGCTACGGCAAAATCGGCCGGTAGCAAGCCAGCCACTGAAAACACTGCAACGGCGGCTAGAACTAAGACCCTCTTCATACCTAGTCCCTCCTTCATAAAAATAAAACCCACAACCTAATGAACGTTCACTTTGAAAGCGATTAATACGTCTACTACCGAATGATCAGAGGCTACAAAGCTCAGGAGAAAGTGTTCGGCCACCCCCTTCCCTCTTTCTCTTTCGCGGTTGTTCCCCGTTTAAAATTTCAGGATCACTAGACCGGCGCAATCGTACTGAAACGGTCAATTAGTGTCAAGAAAATGTTTGACCTTCTAATAAAATTCTAATCCACAGGGAAAGCGCATGAATAGCAATATGATAGACAATATTAGATCAGCCATTTAATCCGTCCGAAAGACAGCTCTATTAAAAAATTCTCATCTCGCGAGCTGGAGCTGGCGCGCAGAGAGAGGCCCAAGACCGGTGATCGCCATCGATTTTTCGTCGAGAAGTTCCTGCGCGACTCGCTCCATCTGCTTGAAGGTCACGGCATCAATGGCTCGCGTCATGTCATCGAGAGACGTGTGCTTGCCTTTGATCATCTCGTCCTTGGCCAGCTTGTTCATGCGACTATGCGAACTCTCCAAGCTGAGCATCAGGCTGCCCTTCATTTGATCCTTCGTTCGCTTCAACTCATCTCGAGTGACGCCGTTGGCAGCCATGCGACGAATCTCGCGGCGAATGACGTCGAGCACCCGCTCGACTTCTTTCTGGCGCGTTCCCGCATACACGGTGATGGTTCCGCCGTCTGAATAGCCGGAGAGAAAGGAGTAGATTGAATAGGCGAGCCCCCGCTTTTCTCTGACCTCCTGAAACAGGCGCGAACTCACACTCCCGCCCAACACGCTGTTCAACACATAGGCGGCATACCGATCCGGATGGCCGGCAGATATGCCCTTCATGCCGATGCAGAGATGGACCTGCTCCAATTTCTTTTGCTGCATGACCACGCCGCCGAGAACATCCGGCGCACGGCGCACATGCGGCTGCGGCGATGAGGGACGACGACGGCCGAACTCTCGCGCAATGGTCCGCTCAAGCGCTCGCTGATCAAAACTTCCCGCCACCGCGACGACAATCTCCTGCGGCTGATATCGCGCATCGATGTAATCGAGAAGATCCTGCCGCCGTAACGCCCCGATCGTCGATGCCCGCCCTAGGATCGGACGTCCCAGCGGATGACGGCCCATGACCTGGCCGGTGTGGAGCTCCTGGACAAGATCTTCCGGATCATCCTGCACCATGCGGATCTCTTCCAACACCACCTGTTTTTCTTTTTCGATATCCTTCGGAGCGAATTTAGAGCGGTGCAAGAGATCGGAGAGCAGGTCGAGGGCCTTCGGCAGATGCTGATCGAGCACTTTCACATAGAACGTGGTGGTCTCGCGCGTAGTAAACGCATTCATCTCGCCGCCCAGCGCGTCGATCTCGCGCGAGATGTCGGTAGCCGACCGGGTGGTCGTCCCCTTGAAAAACATGTGTTCGATGAAGTGGGAATATCCGGCTTGCGCCGGCTGCTCGTCACGCGAGCCGGCATTGACCCAAATGCCGACGGTGACTGACTTGAGAGTGGGGATCCGCTCGGTTACCAAGCGGACCCCGTTCTCCAGAATGAGCTTGCGATACACGAGGATTACTCGGCCGCTGGTTCCTGGGAGCCCCCTGTTGGAGCCGGCATGGTCTCTTTCCGGCTCAACCGGATTTTCCCCTGCCGATCGATCTCCAAGACCTTCACCATAATCTGATCGCCTTCCGCAACTTCGTCGGCAACGGCCTTCACGCGATGGTGCGCCAGTTGAGAAATGTGCACCAGTCCATCAGTGCCCGGCAACACTTCGACGAACGCGCCGAAATCCATGATCTTGCGAACCGTGCCCATGTAAATCTTGCCAATTTCGACTTCCTCGGTCAGCCGGCTGATCATATCCTTCGCCTTCTGCAGCGAGGCTTCGTCGGCGGATGCGATGGTGACGATGCCGGTGTCTTCGATGTTGATCTTGACGCCGCAATCGGCCTGGATCGCGCGGATGGTTTTTCCGCCCTGGCCGATGATGTCCCGGATCTTATCCTGCTTGACCTTGACCGTATAGATACGCGGAGCAAACGGCGACAGATTCGCGCGATGCGTGGTCAACGCCGAGGTCATCCGCTCAAGGATGTGAATGCGGCCGGTACGGGCCTGCTCCAGCGCCTGTTGCATCAAGGCCATCGTGATCCCGCCGATCTTGATGTCCATCTGCAACGCCGTCACGCCATTCTTCGTTCCGCAGACTTTGAAGTCCATATCGCCCAAATGATCTTCGAGGCCGAGGATGTCGGAGAGGATGATGACTCCATCCCCTTCTTTAATCAGGCCCATCGCAATACCCGCCACCGGCTCCTTGATGGGAATGCCGGCATCTAGCATCGCCAACGTTCCACCACAGACGGTCGCCATCGACGACGATCCGTTGGACTCCAGAATTTCAGAGACGATACGGAGCGTATAGGGGAACACGTCTTTCCCTGGGATAACCGGCTTCAACGCCCGCTCGGCCAGCGCGCCATGCCCGACCTCGCGCCGACCCGGCGTCCGAAGTGGCCGCGCCTCGCCGACACTGAAGGGCGGAAAATTGTAATGCAGCATGAAGGTGCGGGTGTACTCGCCCTCCAACGCGTCGATGCGCTGTTCGTCATCGGTGGTCCCCAGTGTGACGACCGCAAGGCTCTGTGTCTCGCCGCGCGTAAAAATGGCTGACCCGTGCGCGCGGGGCAAGGCCCCGACTTCGCAGGTGATCGGCCGGATATCCGCCGGGCCGCGCCCGTCGGCCCGTGACCGCTTTTCGAGAATCATGTTCCGAACTTCGGTGTATTCCAACCCGTGGAAGACAATCTTGACATGGCGCTCGGTGGTGGGCACCTCGGGATTCTTGAGCTTCTCGACGGCCTCAGCCATCACTTGATCCAACCGCTCCTGACGTGCGGCTTTGTTCGGGATCATGATTGCATCGCGAATCGGCTGCGCGACCATCGCCTTGACCTTGGCAGCCAGCGCCGGATCGATCGCTTCGACTTTTACTTCGCGCTTCTTGCTCCCGACCAGCTTGGCCAGTTCGGAAATCTTCGCGACGATCTTCTTGATCTCGGCATGGGCCAAGGCGAGCGCTTCCAGCATCGTGGCCTCGGGCAATTCATTGGCGCCCGCTTCGACCATCATGATGGCATCAGCCGTACCGGCTACCACCAAATGGAGATCGCTGATCTCCAATGTTTCCAGGTCGGGATTCACGACAAACTGGCCCTTCACCCGGCCGATCTTCACACCGGCCACCGGTCCTGCGAACGGGATATTCGAAATCGATAAGGCCGCGGAGGCTGCTGTAATGCCGACCACATCGGTCGCGCCCGTTTTGTCTGCGGACAAGACGGAGGCAATGACCTGGGTTTCAAAGTAGTAGCCTTCGGGGAAGAGCGGGCGCAGCGGGCGATCGATCAAGCGGCTGGTCAGTACTTCCTTTTCAGCCGGACGCCCCTCGCGCTTGAAATATCCTCCCGGGATCTTTCCAGCTGCATAGGCCTTTTCAATGTAATCGACGGTGAGGGGCAGAAAATCGATACCGGGCTTGGCGTTCTGTGACGCCACTGCCGTCGCCAATATGACCGTGTCCCCATACGTGGCCCAAATCGAGCCGTCGGCCTGTTTGGCCACTCGTCCAGTTTCAAGCCGCAAGGTGCGGCCTGCAATCTCCAACTCAACAACGTGTACCATCTATGGTTTCCTCCAGGTTGGGTCCCACAGATGCCCACAGAGATACGCTCGCACGCGAGCGTATCTCCGTGTTCACCTGTGCGACATGCGTTCTGCGCTGTCGCACTCCCTGTGCGACAGCGGCTTGCGTCCGTCTCTCTTTCTACTACTTGCGAATACCGAGTCGTTCAATGACTGCGCGATAGCGCGCTTCATCGACGCCACGCAGATAGTCGAGCAACCGGCGCCGCCGTCCGACGAGCTGCAAGAGACCACGCCGTGAGTGGTGATCCTTCTTGTGCAGCTTGAAATGCTCGGTCAAATAGGTAATCCGGTTGGTCAGCACCGCGATCTGAACTTCGGGAGAGCCCGAATCCGTATCGTGCTGGCGATACTGCTTGATCAACTCCGTCTTTGCTTCCTTCAACAAGGCCATGACTCGTACTCCTCCTGCCTTTTAATTGAGTGATTCACTGTCCACTAACACTTTGTCAATTCTGACCGACCCTTTACCTTGCCCGTCATACGCACCGATTGCCAACAACCGTCCCTGCTCATCCTTCAGGCGGATGGCCAACGAGGTGGGCGACAGATCATGCGGTAGCCCGATCGGCGCCCCGTGCAACACACGCACGGCTTGCTCGGCCGTCACCGTCACGAGCGGCAGCTGCGCCAACACCCGATCCAGCGTCAGGAGAACGGATTCAACCGACCCGATCGTCACATGAGCGGCAATCTGCTCGACCGTCAGTCCCTGCTCGATAGCCAGCGACCCGACTCGCGTACGCTCAAGCGACAGCAGGTGTCCGCCGACGCCCAGTGCCTGCCCCATATCGGCGCACAACGTACGGATATACGTCCCCTTCGAGCAGACGATTCGCAACGCGATATCGCGTCCATCGACGGCCGTCACTTCAAGCTCGTGAATGACGATGTCCCGCTCTGCCCGCTCGACGGTTTCTCCGGCACGCGCCGACTTATACAACGGTCGCCCGGCCACCTTCACCGCCGAATACATCGGAGGCATCTGCTTTTGCGGCCCGCGAAATCGGGCGACCACGGCGCCAAGGATGTCCGTGCTCACTCCCGCCGTCTCGACCTGCTGAAGCACTGTCCCGGTCGCATCCTGCGTATCCGTCGTTTCACCCAACCGCAAGACCGCACGATATTCCTTGTCCCAGCCCACCAGATATTCCGCCACGCGCGTGGCTTTCCCGACGAGCAACGGCAACACCCCCGTCGCCGCGGGATCCAGCGTGCCGGCATGACCGACCTTAGCCCCGCCCAAAAGGCCCCGCACTTTCGCCACGACGTCATGCGAGGTCCAACCGGCCTCTTTGTTGACGATGAGCACGCCATCGCCCACACGAGTCTTTTGCCGCCCTTCCGTCACCAACGCCATCACTTGGTTCTCATCGGGGGAATAATCAACTCGGCCGGACCGGACGTTTCATCGGCCGTCTCATGCGGCTGCAATTCATCGAGCAGTTTCATGACCCGGTCACCGCGCGGTCCCGTCTCATCTTGCTTAAAGACGATTTCCGGCAAGTAGCGCAACGCCAGCCTTCGCCCCAGCTCGGCACGAACAAAGCCGCTGGCCTTCGATAATCCGGCAAACACATCGCGCTCAGCCTGCTCTTTCTCCATTGTCGTGACGAAGATATAGGCGATCCGTAAATCCGCCGTCAGTTCGACATCTGTCACCGTGACCGACCGCACGCGCGGATCCTTGATCTTGCGCATCAGGATGTCCGCCACCTCCATGCGAATCTGATCGGCCACTCGGTCTGATCGCTTATAGGTCGTCTTGGACATCGCCCACCTGTCGCACGCTCGCCATTCCTGCCTAATTCTTCCGGGCCCCACACGCATGCGTGCTACAACAGCTCCCGATGCACACGAACAACTTCAATGGTTGGCATACTCTTGATGACGTTGAGCGCCTGCTCCAGGACCTGTTCGACGTGACTTCCGTCATTCGCCACACAGGCCATCCCGAGCACCGCTTTTTGCCAGAGGTCTTGCCCGTCCACTTCGGCAATGGAGAGGTTGAACTTGCCGCGCAGGCGATCCTTCACGCTATGCAAGACCTGCCGCTTATCCTTGAGCGACTGACTCTCCGGAATCCACAGTTCGACGGTGCAGACTCCCACGACCATCCCAGCCACGCACCACACCTACCGACTCTGCGACTTAGAGTTTCCCAGCGATCTTATCGATCGTATAGGCCTCGATCACGTCGCCGGCCTTGATGTCGTTAAAGTTTTCGATGCTGATACCGCACTCGTATCCCTGCTGAACCTCGCGCACGTCATCCTTGAACCGGCGCAACGACCCGAGGCGGCCCTCGAACACCACCACGTTGTCCCGAATAAGCCTGACTCCCACAGCCGCTCGAGAGATCGTGCCCTCGACAACGTAGGAACCGGCCACCACACCAGCCTTGGGAATCGTGAAGACTTGGCGTACTTCCGCCCGACCCAGCGACCGCTCCTTAAGCGTGGGGTCAAGCAAGCCTTCCATCGCGGCCTTAATGTCGGACAGCGCTTCATAAATAATCGTGTACAAACGAACGTCGACCCCCTGCTGCTCGGCCAGGGACGCGGCCTTCGGTTCAGGACGAACATTGAACCCGATAATAATCGCGCGCGAGGCAGCAGCCAGCAGCACATCGGACTCCGTGATTCCCCCGACGCCGTTGTGAATGACCCGGATCCTGACCGCAGGGGTCGGGAGCTTTTCAACCGCCGCAGCCAGCGCTTCCGATGAGCCTTGCACGTCGGCCTTAATGACGATAGCCAGCTCCTTCGCTGACCCTTCCTTAATTCTGGCAAAGAGATCGTCGAGCGAGACTTTCGTCTGGCCCGCGAGATCCGCCGTGCGCTGCTTCTGAGCCCGCTCATCGGCAATTTCTCGCGCCACTCGCTCGTCTGAGACCACTTGGAAAACATCACCGGCAGAAGGCACGCCCGGCAACCCGATCACCTCGACTGGAATCGACGGCGTCGCCTGCTGCGTCTTGACACCCCGGTCGTTGAGCAGGGCACGGACGCGACCGCTGAATGTTCCGACCACAAACACATCGCCCACTTTGAGCGTACCGTTCTGCACCAGCACCGTCGCGACAGGACCGCGGCCCCGCTCCAGCTTGGCCTCCACGACCGTCCCCTTGGCCTGACGATGAGGATCGGCCTTCAGTTCCAGCACTTCCGACTGAAGCAAAATCATTTCGAGCAACGTGTCGAGACCGGTCTTCTGCTTGGCTGACACCTCCACCATAATGGTGTCGCCACCCCAGGCCTCTGAAATCAGTCCGTGCTCGGAGAGCGCATTACGCACCCGGTCGGGATTGGCCTCGGGCTTGTCGATTTTGTTCATGGCCACAATCAGTGGCACCCCGGCCGCTTTCGCATGAT